>Ga0307373_10002419_pt1 | contig 33757 bp, 28 predicted proteins | sample OX2MG_FD_202534 | JGI IMG/M metagenome (GOLD analysis project Ga0307373, IMG submission 202534) | Soil microbial communities from Risofladan, Vaasa, Finland - OX-2 | ecosystem: Environmental > Terrestrial > Soil > Coastal area > Acid sulfate soil | place: Finland: Risofladan, Vaasa | collected...
GGCACGCTGGTCATCCACTCGGTGACCAGGAAGTCGTGGGACGCGGCCGACGCCTCCTTCGAGGCCGACCTGTCGCCGGGTCGGCCGCTCCGGGCGGAGACGTGGTGCCGCCTCCTTGAGCTCAGCGGGTACCAGGCCACGGTGCAGAGCAGCCCCGACGGGACGGACTACCTGGTGACCGCCGTCCGGGCCAGCCTCTCCCCACCCGAGCCGACCCTGGCCCAGTGAGTCCCGCCGCCGGGCCGAACGGACCGCCGGTGGCCGTCCATCAGTTCATCCCGACCCTCAACCCGCACGACGCCACCGGAACGCACACCCTGCTCCTGCGCGACATACTGCGCCGGGCCGGCTGGCGTTCGGAGATCTTCGCCGAAGCCATCCATGACGACCTGGCGTCGGAGGCGCACAAGCACTGGATGTACCCCGAGCACGCGGCCGACGGCGACGTGGCCATCTACCAGTTCTCCACGTCGTCCGCCGTGGCCGGCTACCTGGCCGAGCGTGACGTTCCCCTCATTCTGGACTTCCACAACTTCACCGCCCCAGAGCATTTCGCCGGCTGGGAGCCGCACACCGAGGAACGCGCGGCCCGGGCCGGCGACGAACTCGCCCTCCTGGCTCCCCGGGCCGCATTGGGGCTGGCCGACAGCCCGTTCAACGAGAGGGAGCTCAAGCGTGCCGGCTGCCGCCGCACGGCGGTCATCCCCGTCCTGGTCGACTATCAGCGGGTGTCGGCTGACCCCGATCCCCGGGTAATGGCCGAATTGGCCGCGTTGAAGGCAACGGGTGGCACGGACATCCTCTTCGTGGGGCGGATCGTGCCGTCCAAGGCGCAACATGAGTTGGTCAAGGCCCTCTTCGCCTACCGCCGACTGTACGACGCGGGGGCCCGGTTGCACCTGGTCGGCGGCACATCGAGCTTCGCATACCTCAAGGCATTGCGCGGCTTCGTGCACGACCTCGGCCTTTCGGCGGCCGTGCGTCTCACCGGTGACGTCTCCGACCGGGTACTGGCGGCCCACTTCGGTGCCGCCGACGTCTACCTCTCCCTTTCGGTCCACGAGGGCTTCGGTGTGCCCCTGGTGGAGGCCATGGCGGCCGGCGTGCCCGTGATCGCCCGCGGTGTCGGAGCGGTGTCCGAGACGGTGGGGGACGGGGCACTTCTCCTGGCCGGCCGGGATCCTGCCTACGTCGCTTCTGCGGTGCACCGGGTCTGTGCCGACGACGCACTGCGCCAGTGGTTGGTGGAGGCCGGACGGCGCCGGCTCCCGGAATTCTCCCGGGACGCCCTCTCCACCCGTTTGATCGCCGCCGTGACCAGCGTGGCCGGCCCGAGCCCGATCGGGGCCGGGCGATGAAGGTGGCGTTCGTCACCCCGCGCTACGGCCCCCAGGTGATGGGGGGAGCGGAGACGGCGGCGCGCCAATTGGCCGAGCACCTGATCTCCGAGACCGGATGGGAGGCCGAGGCCTACTCCACCTGCGCGCTGGATCCCCACACGTGGGCCGACGAGTTGGAGCCGGGAGATTCGGAGATCAACGGCGTACCGGTGCACCGATTCCCCTCGGCCCACGGCCGGCTCCCTGACTTCTACGGCCTCGACGGGCGCCTGCGCCTGGCGCCGCGACTGGCCACCAGGGACCAGGGCCGGCGCTGGGTCGACTACAACGGTCCGGTGTCGCCCCAGCTGGTTGAGGCGGTCTGCAGCGCCGATGCCGACGTCATCGCCTTCTACCCCTACCTGTACCACCCGACGGTGGCCGCCATCGGCCGGGTCAAGGTGCCGGCCGTGCTCCACCCGGCGGCCCACGATGAGCCGGCGCTCTACCTCCCGGTCTTCCGGGGCACCTTCGGCGATGCCGATGCCTTCTGCTTCCACACGGCCGCCGAACGCCTGCTGGTGGAACGCACCTACCCGGTGGCCGAGCGCCCGCAGATCGTCCTTGGACTCGGCGTCGGTGAGTCGGCCGGTGCCGGTCGGCCCGGAGGCGCGATCGCCGGCCTGGGCGAGCGCCCGTACCTCGTCAGCGTGGGGCGGGTGGACGAGCACAAGGGCTCGAAGATGCTGGCTTCCTTCTTCGCCACCTACAAGGAGCGCCACCCGGGCCCGCTGGCGATGGTCCTCGTCGGCCCGGTTTCCTTCGCTCTGGAGCCCCATCCCGACATTGTGGTGACCGGCACCGTCAGCGAGGAGGACAAGTGGGACCTCGTGCGCGATGCGCTGGTCGCGGTGTCACCCTCGGCACTCGAGTCGTTCTCCCTGGTCGTGCTGGAGGCGTGGGTGGACCGGGTCCCGGTCGTCGTCAACGGCACCTGTGGCCCGACCCGGGAGCACTGCGAGCGATCGGGGGGTGGGTTGTGGTTCACCTCCTATCCCGAGTTCGAGGCGGTGGTCGAACGCCTCGTCACCGACGGTGAGCTGCGGGCCGCGCTGGGGGCGTCCGGCCGGGCCTACGTCGACCGCCATTACCGGTGGCCGGTGCTCATCGCCCGCTATGCCGACTTCCTCACCTCGGTGGTGGCCCGGGGGCGAGGGACACCGGGGGTGTTCTGAAGCTAGAACCCGACCATGCCCACCATGGGCCTGTTCAGGTGGATGTTGCCGGTCGAGCCGCTGAACGGCGCGTCGCCATAGGAGAACACCCCCCCGTCGGCGGCCACGAACCAGTACCCCCCACCGTCATCGGTGGCTTGCATCGCCACCACGGGCTGGTTGAGATGGATGTTGCCGGTCGAGCCGAAGAACGGTGCGCCGAAGCTGAAGATGCCGCCGTCGGAACCGACCAACCAGTAGCCGCCACTGGTGGGGTCAGGAGTGATCCCGACAAGGGGCGCATTGAGCCCGTAGTGGCTGGCGTCGCCCTGGAAGACGGCGTCACCGTAGGGGAAGACGCGCCCGTCCGAGGTGACCTCCCAGTAGCCCTGGCCGTCCGGTGAGGGAGCCATGCCGACCACGTTCAGGTTGGGCACCGACGCCGCGGCGCCGTAGAACTGGGCGTCGCCGAAGGTGAAGATCCCGCCGTCGGCCGCCACCAGCCAGTAGCCCTTCCCGTCGGGGGTGACCGCCATGCCCACGATGGGTTTGTTGAGGGTGAGGTTGCCTGTGCTGCCGTAGAACTGGGCGTCGCCGAAGGTGAAGATCCCGCCGTCGGACGCCACCAGCCAGTAGCCACCTTGGTCGGGCGCCTGGCCCATGCCCACCACCGGCTTGTTGAGGGTGAGGTTGCCGGTGCTGCCGCAGAACTGCTGTCCCCCGAAAGAGAACACCCCGCCGTCGGACGCCACGGTCAGGTACCCGTTGGAAGCGGCCGGCGGCCGTTGGCAGCCGGAGAGCCCACTTGTCGGCGTCCCGGTGAACCCGCTGAGCGACGGGTCGTGGTGGAACTGGGGCCACCCCCCAGGCGCGCCAACCAGCGCACCGTTGGACCCGGTGACGGTGAAGTGCTGGACCATGCCCTGCACGTCGCGCGTGCTGTTGTTGATGGCGAAATAGCCGGCGACGGTGATGCCGATTGAGCTCCCGTCATTGGTGATGAGGGGCGCATTCTGGAAGCCGAATTTCTGATTGACCGGTACACCGCCATTGCCCGAGCCGTCGTCGACGTGGGTCACTTCGGCACCCGTCTTGCCGTCGAGTATCTCCAGGCCATGAGTCGTGGGCACGATCACGTCCTGATAGCCCGATCCGGTGAGATCGGCCGTGGCCACCGAGCCGATCACCGCGCCGATCACCGGCTGCTGCCAGATGACGGCGCCGGTGGAAGCGTTGAGCGCCCAGACCGATCCGTACCCGTTGCCGCCGACGGTGCCTTCGACGACGGCCAATTGGCCGTTGCCCTGAACGTCCGCCAGCGCCGGGCTCCCGCCGGTGGTGCCGTCGAGCCTGTCGCTCCATACCTGGTGGCACTGGGTATCGAAGACCTTCACCGTGTCCTCGTCGCTCCCACCGAAATAGCTTCCCGTTCCGGTGGCGATGCCGAGCGCGCCCCCAGGGAGGATCGGGCCCACCGCAGGGGAGGAGTCGATCTCCTCATTGGTGTCGGCGGCGCAGATCAACCCACCATGGTCGTTGTAGATGCGCACATGCCCGCCGTCCTGGTAGTGACGCCCGTAGGCGAACCCGGTCGACGAAGCGCCACCGACGACCAATTCGTCGTGCCCGGTGCCGTACAGGTCGCCCACCGCCGCGGTGGAGAACACGCTGTCGGCCGAGAAGGAGGGCCATCCCGAAAGCGGAACGCCGTTGGAGGCGTTCATGGTGTAGGTCTCCTGCCCGAGTGAGCCGGCGTTGACGAACGGCACCCCGCCGCTCTGCCCGATCGAGAGCGAAGCCTGCACGCCGTTGTCCGGCACATTGTCAGTGGGTGGATTGACCACCACCTGATTCCACAGCTCACTCCCGGTGGCCCCCCAGGCGTGATAGCCGCCGTCGACCGGCTCATAGGCATTCCCGGTCCCGAAGAACACATTCGATGTGCCGCTGGGATTCGAAATTGCCGAAGCTGTCGAGTCAATGGGCACATTCCCGGCGACGGCAGTACCGTCAATACCCATAGCCGGCGTGCCATTGTCGAGTCCGCTTATGCCGCAGCCCCCACCAGACGCAAGCGCATGTCCCGTCCCGGACGACCACCCTGCCGGAGCGGTGGGAACTTCTCCGCCCGAGGCGATATGGAACGCATAGAGGTAACCCATCCGGTCTCCCACCTCCACCGAGGGGCCCGACGAGTCGAGGGTCGCTTCCACGGGAGAGGCCAGGGCCACACCACATGGAGCGTCGTTGAGGTCCTGGATCCACGCTTGGGTGAGGGTGACCGCAGGAGGCGTCGCCTGCGCAATGGTGGCCATCGGGCCGGCTGTGGCCAGCACCACAATCGGCGCAGCTGCTCCGAAGCACCTCAGCAGCGCGCCGACGCGACGGTGTGACTTCGTGCTGTGCAGGGGGGTCACGGCTGAGCGGTCTCCTTCGTGGCTTCGGACAAAGTTAGCGTCCTGGGACACCCCACCGAGCGCCCATCGTGGGTGCCGAGGGCACGCCCGGTAGCATCAACCGGCGTGTCCGCTCCTCTTACCCCACCGGGCGACCACGACGATGGGGAGGGTCGGGAGACCAACGAGGAGAAGGCTGCCGCGGCGCTCCACGCCGCTTTTTCCCGCCTGGCGCCGCAAGGGAATGACGCCTGGAATTTCCTGGCCGCCTTCACGCATCTCGGTGATCGCTACGGGCCGTATCACCCTGGGACCTCAGGCTTGTCGGACCTGCTGGGGGAGCCGGGTCCTGACCGCAGGACCCGCCGTACGCGGCTGGCCCGCCTGCGACCCCGGGGCGATCGGCCCACGGCAGACGACGCCCGGAGGGAGATGGAAGAGGCGATGGCCCAGGTCGTCGAGGCCTTCCGCTTCCTGTCGGCCCGCGTGGGCACGTTGGAGCAGCGCCTGGCCCACCAGGACAGGCCGATTGACGCGGTCCCGTGGTTGGTGCCGGCCGAGGAGCTCGGACCGTGGGCCGGGCCGGTGGCTGCGCACATGGTGGCGATGACGCCCGGTGGCGCCGTGCTCCATGCCGACTGCGGTGAGGGGCTCCTGCTGGACACCCTCGCCCAAGGAGGTGTGGATGCACTCGGGGTCGAGCCCCGGGGCGGGGTGGCGCTGCGAGCGCTGGAACGCGGGTGCGCAGTCACCATCTGCGAAGCGCTGGAAACTCTGGAGACCCTGCCCTCAGGCACATTGGGGGGTGTCGTGCTGAGCGGCGTGGTGGATCGGCTCGCCCTGCACGAGCTGCTTCCCCTGCTCTCCCAGACGCGGCGTGCGTTGCAATCGGCGGCGCCGATTGCAGTGGTGGCAACCGACCCCTCCGGGAACGGCTCAGACCGGGGTGCCGCGGCCCTCGAACTGGTCGCGGGCCGACCCCTGCATGTCGAGACATGGGAGATCCTGCTGGACCGGGCCGGCTTCGTCGATATTGCGCCGTTGACCCGCGATGGCGTGGACGACGGACGCTTCGCCCTGTCCGCCACGACACCCTCGTGAGAGGTATCCACCACTTCGTTCCGGTCATGCACCGCGGCGATGCCATCGGGCGGCACACCCTGCGCCTGCGCAATGCCACCCGGGCCCGCGGTTTCGAGTCGCACATTTACGTCGACGTGACGGAAGAGGAAACGGCCCGCGAGACCATTCCTGTCCTTGAATATCCGGCGTCGGCGCAGCCGGGCGACGTGGCCGTCTATCAATTCGCCACCGCGTCCTACATGGCGCCCTGGCTGGCCGGGCGCGGCGAGACGCTGGTGGTGAATTACCACAACATCACGCCACCCGACCTGCTGGCTCCGTGGGACAACCACCTGGCCCTGGGTCAACTGCGCGCCCAGGCCGACCTGCGCCTCCTGGCCCCGCGCACGGCCTTGGCGGTGTCCGATTCGGCCTACAACGAGGCGCACCTGATTGAGGCGGGCTTTGCCGCCACGGCGGTCATTCCCCCCTCGGCCGCCCTCGGTCATGACGTGATCGCCGTCGGCATCGATGCTCAGGTCCCGGCCCGGGAGACGCCCCGCGGGGCGCGCTGGCTGGCGGTGGGCCGGGTGGCACCCAACAAGGCCCTGCAGGACACCATCGCCGCGTTGGCCGTGACCAGGGCCCATGACGATCCCGAGGCCACCCTTCTCGTCATCGGAAAGCCGGCGACGGCCCTTTATGACCGGGCGTTGCACCGCTATGTCGACGAGCTGGGCCTGCACGGTGCGGTGACGTTCGCCGGTCATGCCAGTGACGCCGTCGTGGCGGCGGCGTACGCGCAGGCCGATGTGCTGGTGATCACCTCGGAGCACGAAGGCTTCTGCGTCCCCGCCGTCGAGGCCATGTCGGTCGGGCTGCCGGTCGTGGCCTTCGGGCAGGGTGCGCTGCCCGAGGTGCTGGGCGACGCCGGGACGTTCGTCACATCGAAGGATCCGTACGCGCTTTCGAACACGATCGACGCGCTGCTGGCCGACGCGCCACGTCGGGCATCGGTGACCCAGGCCGGCCGACACCGGTTGGACTCGCTCGACCTGGCGTCGGCGGCCGAGCGGTTCGTGGCCTTGCTCGTCGCCCTGGTCGAGAGCGGCGGCAGGAGACGGTGAGCGGCATTCACCAGTTCGTCCCCATGCTCCACCGCGGTGATGCGGTCGGGCGGCATACGGTGCACCTGCGCGACCTGATGGTGGCCCGAGGCATTCTGTCCCGGATATACGTGGAGATGACCGATCCCGGCACGGCCGCCGAGACTCAGCCGGTCGCCGCGTATCCGGATCAGAGCGCCGCCGGTGACGTCCTGCTCTACCAGTTCGCCACCGCCTCCGACATGGCTCCCTGGCTCCTGTCCCGCCCCGAGACCTTGGTGGTGAATTACCACAACCTCACCCCTCCCGAGTTCTACGCCCCCTGGGACAACGGCCTGGCCCGCCATCAGCTGCGGGCTCGTGCCGAGCTTGCCTCGCTGGCTCCTCGGGCCTCCATGGGCATCGCCATGTCCTCCTTCAATGAGTCGGAGTTGCGGGCAGCCGGCTTTGGCGCCACCGCGGTCGTGCCCCCGGCCGCCATGCTGCCGACAGGATCCACGGCCCGTTCCGGAACCGCCGGGGTGCGCCAGGGCGCCCAGTGGATCAGCGTGGGCCGGTTGGCTCCGAACAAGGCGCTCCAGCACGCCGTGATGGCGCTCCTGGTGGCACGGACGCACCACGACCCCGAGGCGACGCTGGAAATTGTGGGGCGTTGCGTGGTGCCGTCGTATACCGGCGCACTGCGCCGGTTCGTCGACGAAATGGGCCTCCACCACGCGGTGACGTTCCGGGGCCAGTTGGGCGACGACGCCCTCGTCCAGGCCATGGCTGGTGCCGACGTGATGGTGGTGACCTCCGCCCACGAGGGCTTCGGGGTACCGGTCGTCGAGGCCATGGCGATGGGGCTCCCAGTGGTGGCCAACGCCGCGGGCGCTCTGCCCGAAGTCCTGGGGCCGGGCGGAGTCCTGGTCGACACCACGGATCCCTGGGCGCTGGCCGAGGCCACGGCCGCCGTGCTCGCCGATCCGGTGCGGCGGGCCGCCCTCGCTGCCGGCGCACACGCCCGGTTGAGTGCTCTCGACCTGGCCACGGCGGGTGACCGAGCCATCGACCTGGTGAGACAGGTCTGCTGACAACGCTGGTCGCGAGGGTGACTCCTTGCAACGATGGACGCAGGGGAGGCGAGTGCACGATGGCGACAGATACCAGGCAGACGGTGCCCGTGATTCTGGGCACCTGGCCCACACCATTGGAGCCCGCCCCCCGGTTGGCCCAGGCCATTGGCCTCGGGGCCGAGGACCTCTGGATCAAACGCGACGACCTGACCGGCCTCGGGGGAGGTGGCAACAAGGTGCGCAAGCTCGAGTGGATCTGCGGAGAGGCCATGGCTCAGGGGGCCGACACCTTGGTGACCTGCGGTGCCCGTCAGAGCAATCACGCCCGGCTCACGGCGGCCGCCGGCGCGCGGTTGGGATTGAAGGTTGTGCTGGTGCTGGCCGGCACCAAGGGCGGATCCGACAATGGCAATGTCGCGCTCAATGGACTCTGTGGTGCCACGGTGGCATGGGCCGGCGACGTGGCGCACGAAGCACTCGAATCGGTGGCGTCATCCATCATGGAAGTACTTCGTGACCGGGGCGCCCGACCGGTGTGCATTCCCTACGGCGGTTCCAACGCCCTCGGGGCGCGGGGATACGTCGAAGGTGGCCGTGAGATCCTGGCGCAGATGCCGAGGCTCACCACGGTGGTCACCGCCGTCGGATCCGGGGGAACCATGGCCGGACTGGTCCACGCGCTCGGCGCGCGCCGAGTGCTCGGCGTTGACACCGGTGCCCTCGTTCACCCGGGCGAGGCAGTGGCTGACCTCCTGGCGAGCCTGGCGAGCCTGGCCGGCCTGCCCTCGGCACCGGAGGAATTGAGGCTGCGGGTGGACCATGTCGGTGCCGGCTACGGAGAGCTCACCGACACAGTGATGTCCGCTCTTCTGGTGGCGGCCCGAACCGAAGGATTGATTCTTGATCCGATCTACACCGGTCGCGCCCTGGCCGGCCTGGTCAGTGCGGTGAACGATGGGCAGATCCGACCGGGCGAACCCACGGTCCTGCTCCACACCGGGGGATTGCCCGGACTCTTCGGCCACCCGGTCACCATCTCGCGTGCCGCCGAGAAGGTGACAGAGTTTCGCTTTACCTAGCCGACCAATCCGCAGCACCGTCGGCGGACCGTGTGCAGCCGGTGTCCACCATGGAACCGCAAGAACTGGCATGTTGCGCCGTTGCCAAGGTGCCGGTGTGACCCCAAGACGGATTTCGGCGCAAGGAGCCCGGAGGTGCGAGCGCGTGATGGCCGGAACCGAACGGGTCGCCACGGTCCACGCATGGCGCTGAGGCTACGGCTGGGTATGGCGCTGGGCGTGCTGGCTGGCCTCGTGGGGGGAGTCGGGAGCACAGCTGCCGGATCCGACCGACCGCCGGTGATCGCCGCACAGTGCGCGGAGCAGGGTCTCAACACTCCGGTGTCCGACGTCAACGCCCAAGCAGGAGACCAGCGCATTACCGTCGGGTTGAATGCCGCCGGGACAGTCACCGTGTTCAAGTACCCGAACCCGAGCTTCTACAACCAGGTGAAGTACTACACGACTGGCAGCGATGCGAACGGGAACCCGGTCGGCGCCCTGCCGAACGAGGGAAGTTTCGCCGGGTTGCTCTACACCGAGGGCGGTGCCCAACAGTTCGCCTGGCTCAGAGACTGGCCGCACTCCCAGAGCTACCTGAGCGCCGACACACCGGTCCCCGTCACCACCTACACACAGCCCACGCTCGGCCTCACCGTCACTGACACCGACCAGGCCACCGTGGCGCCCGCCGACGCGTTCGTACGCTCATTCGTCGTCCAACGAGCAGCGTGGTCACCCGTGAGCGCGGTCTCCCTCGTCTACTACGAGAAGTTCAGCCCGATCGCCTCAAAGGTGCCTTACGCACCCGGTCAGGACAACTGCCTCCAGCAATTCGACGATCAGCAGCTGGCCGCCTACAACCAAGGGGCCCAGGCGATCGTCCACTCCTGGCTCGGCGTTGACGCCAGCACCGGCAAACCGGCGAGCGTCGCCGTCGCCTTCGGCTGGGACGCGCCTGCTGCGTCGCACGAGATCGGACGCGATGGTTCTGAGCCGCTCGCCCCTCCGGTGGGACCGGCCGATGGCTACGACCAACTCGTGGCGCCGCCACACCGTCTCGGTGGGGCCAATCAGGAGGTGGGACAGGCGACGGGCGCTCTGACAACCGCCCTGAATTTCGACCCCTCGGGTCGGGCGACGGCGCGCATGATCATCGCTCCTGCGGCGAATGCAACCCAAGCGTTGTCCGCGCTGAGCGTCGAGCGCCAGCGGTCATTCGCCGCAGAGTTGTCAGCGGTGCAATTCGTGTGGGCCAACTGGCTCAGGTCGGCGGTACTTCCCGCCACGACCGACAAGACTGTCCTTGACGACGCGATCCGTGCGTTGATCAGCATCAACCTGGCCATCGACCCGGACACCGGAGCGATCGTCGCCTCTGCTGACACCGAGACCCCGTATGGCGAGGACTGGATCCGCGACGGGTCGTTCATCAACCACGCGCTCGATGCCGCCGGCTATCACGACATCGTCACCCGCCACGATCTCTTCGAGGCGGCCGCCCAATCGGCGCCGGGCCACCTCGACCCGGGCGCGCCGCCGGGGAACTGGCCGATGGACGTGTACGGCGACGGGACTCCCGGGGGGCCCATCCCCTTCGAGATCGACGAGACCGGCTTCGGGGCCTGGACGCTGTGGGACCACTACGGGTACCTCGGAGGTGTGTCGAGCGCGGCGGCGACGGCCTACCTACGCCAGGTGTACCCCGCCATCGCGCGCGCCGCGACCTTCCTTTCGGCCTGCATCGACCCGAAGACGGGGCTGCAGTGCCCGGCCGACGAGGACGACAGCTACACACCGTCGCAGACCCTTCACGGTGCCGGCCCCGACCTTCTCGGCCTCAGGTCGGCGGTGGCGGCGGCCTCCGCCCTCGGGGACCAGAGCCCTGAAGTGGCGGTCTGGCAGCATCGCGTGGCCACCCTGACCGCCGCCATCGACAACCTCTACGACCCGAAACAAGGCGCTTACGAGGAACAGGCTGGCGCCGGCTCCGCTCTGCCCGTCTCCTATACCGACGGCGGCTGGTTGCTCTGGCCCGTCCAACTCCATCCGCTCGGCAGCCCGCCCATGCAGGGTGAGGCGTCGGCAGTCTGGTCCGCCATGCTGGCCTCGTTCGCCAGCAACTCGGGCGGCTACGAGGGAAAGGCGCTCTTGGGGGTGTGCACGGCTTGGTCGCCGCCCACCCCGGCCCAGCACCAGGCCCTGCAGGCCGAGCTGCACTTCATGGCGACGCAGCTCACGACCGACACCGGTCTGTTCGGCGAGTTCTGGCAGCGCTTCCCGGCGGGGGGCCCCATCCGCACGCAAAATGACATGCCCCACGTCTGGGCAGGTGCCTTGTTCTACCTGTCGGCCACGTGTATCGACCCGGCCGGCGTGACGCCCAGTGCCATCACCCAGTCGGCGCCAACCTCCGGTGCCACCTCGGTTGGCCGCGGGTTCAGCGGGCAGCTTGAAACGACGGGGGGGCAGGGTGCGGTCACCTTCACCCAGAGCTCGGGCACTCCCGACCTCACGGTCTCGCCGTCGGGTGTGGTCAGCGCCCCCTCGACCCTCGCCGCCGGCAGCTACTTCGCCAGCGGCAATGACACCGACGTCTCGGGTGACTCCGGCGTCTGGTCCTTCTCTCTGAATGTCACCGCCGCACCTCAGAATCACGGCTACTGGCTGGTCGGTTCCGACGGCGGGATCTTCAGCTTCGGTGCAGCCCGGTTCCACGGCTCGACCGGGTCCCTCAAGCTCCAGCGACCCGTGGTCGGCACCGCACCGACTGCCGATCGAGGTGGGTACTGGCTGGTGGCGTCCGACGGTGGAGTCTTCTCATTTGGAGACGCGGGCTTCTTCGGCTCAGTACCGGGTCTCGGGCTCTCTCCGGCCGGCACCGTTGGCGCAGCCAAGAAGCTCAACGCACCGATTGTCGGCATGGTCCCTTCTGCCGATGACGGCGGCTACTTCATGGTGGCATCTGATGGCGGCGTGTTCGCCTTTGGCGACGCCAAGTTCGAGGGCAGCTGCCCGGGCCTCGGAGGGTGTTCGGGAGCAGCGGTGGCCGTCGCCCCCGACGCCAGTGGTAAGGGCTACTGGCTGGTGACCCAGACCGGGCACCTCTACACCTTCGGCGATGCCCCCTACGACGGCGCACCGGGTCCCCAGAGTTCCCCGGTCACGTCCATGGTGCGCACCACCGACGGCGGGGGCTACTTGCTTCTCTTGGCCAACGGCACCGTCGACGCCTACGGCGATGCGGTGGGCCGCGGCGGTCCGACCGGCTCAGTCGGGGGTACGAACCCGGCCACGGCCATCTTCACCACGCAAGACGGCGGGGGCTACTGGGTGGCCTCGGCGGACGGCGGGATCTACCCCTTCGGCGATGCCCCCTCTGACGGATCCATGGCCGGCCAGACCCTCAACGGATCGATCATCGCAGGGACCGGGTTCTGATCTTCCGGTGCTCGCCCTGACCCCGCGGCATCCACCCATTCAAGCGTCGGCTATCTCTGATCGACCGCCCCCCGCACCAGGGAGACGAAGCGCGCCTGGGACGCCCCCAGGTCGAACTCGGCCGCCCGGGCCCGGCCGGCGGCAGAGAGGCGCTGGCGCAACCGAAGGTCGCTGATGACCCGCCCCACCGAAGCGGCGAAGGGGACGGCTGACTTGTCGGGCAGCACCAGGCCGGCACCGGCCACCGTCTCGGGGACGGCGGCGACGCCGTAGGCCACTATGGGGAGCCCGTGCCCCATGGCCTCGGCCAGTGGGACGCAGAATCCTTCGTGGTCGGAGGCGCAGACGAACACATCGGCGGCCTGGAAGTACGCCTCAAGCTCGGCGCCGTTCACCGATCCCGGCAGGAACACGGCGTCGTCCAGCTCCAACTCGGAGATGAAGGCACGCAACGCCGGCCCGTAGGTCTCCCCGAGGGGAGAGCCCACAAGGTGCAGGCGGGCCTCGGGGTCGTAGAGGCGGCGCAGGACATGGAGCATCTTGACCAGGTCGTGGGGTGCCTTGTGGGGCGAGATCTTGCCCACGTAGAGCAGGTCTGCCCCGCCCCGGCGCTCCTTGCGCCCGGACATCAGCTCGGCCAGGGCCCGATCGGGCTCCTCACTCTTGCGCTGCATGTCGACCAGCAACGGCACGACCGCCGTCTCCTTGAAGCCGAGCGCATGGAGCTCCGACTCGTTGAACCCGGAGTCGGCCACCGCCAGCCGGCTCTGCGCGGCCAGGCGGGCCAACTGGGTGCGGCCCAGGGCCACCTCGTAGGCCACGTTGGGCTCCCAGTCGCGCAGGAGGGCAGCCGGGGTGATGTTGTGGTAGTTGACCAGCTTCGGCTCATGGCGTGCCGCGAAGATGTCGTAGACCGGGCTGCCGATGGAGGACTGGTAGAGCAGCCAGCGGTCGCGCCCCGCCCGCCCGAGCTCGGTCACCGAACGCCCCTCGTGCTGCACATCGGGCGTGAAGCTGCCGTAGAAGATGTCAGAGTCGATGCCGGCACCGCGCAGTGCGTCGCGCAGGTTCAGCGTGTGCACCCCGATGGCATCGCGGCTGGCCAACGACGGAATGACCTGGTCGACCCGCACGGGCGTGCAGTGTACCGGTGCCTCGCTGCCACCCCGATTGCCGGGGATGCGCCCGTGGCCCGCCACCTCGCCGGTAGGATGGGCCCATCGTGCTGGCCGGTTCTCTTCGTGCGCGCCCGAAACTCCTCCCTCGACGACTTGGATCCACCCTCGTCCTGGGCCTGGTGCTGTCGCTCCCGGGCGCGACCGCTCTCCTGGGCGGTGCCACCCCGGCGGCGGCGTATCCCACATCCTCGGTCGTGCTCAACGGCCACGGCTACGGGCACGGGATCGGCATGAGCCAGTGGGGATCGCTTGGTTATGCCCTCGGGGCGGACGGTGGCGCGGGCAACTTCACCTACCAGCAGATCCTTTCCCACTACTACGGGAACGCTTCACTGCAGACGCTCGGCGTTGGGCCGGCCCCGGCTGCCTTTAACAGCGGCAACGTCCTCGTGGCCATGACCGAAGTCAACGGCAATGACGCCATCGTCACGGCCCAGTCAGGGAACGTGAACTATCCCGGCGGTTCAGCGACGGCGGTCCGATTCGCCATTGATTCCTCGGGGACGTACACCATCTACACCAGTGGCGGTTGCGGCGGGGATCCCGGTCCGACCCCGTGGACCCAGGTGGCAACAGGGGTCAACAAGCCGACGGCAACGGCCGCCAATGGTGGTCCTGTGTTTCTTTGCGGCCCGAACTTCACACTCCACGGCGCGCTGACTGCAGAGCCCAACTCAGTAGGTTCACCCCGCACGGTCAACACGCTTCCCTTGGAGCAATACGTGGCCGACGTGGCCCCGGCGGAGTCCCCCTCGTCGTGGGCCGGCCTCGGAGGCGCCGGGCCACAGGGTCAACCCTGGGGCTTCCAGCAGAGCGAGGCCCAGACCGTGGCCGCCCGTTCCTATGTCGAGTCGAATCCCGGGGGCTACGGCGGCTACGCCGACATCTGCGACTCGACCGCCTGCCAGGCCTACCCCGGCATGGCCGACGAAACACAATCCTCACGGGACGCCGCCACTGCCACCGCGGGTCAGGTCATGCTGACCGCAAGCAACACCGTGGCCAACACCGAGTATTCGTCGTCGTCGGGGGGGTATTCCACCGGTGGCCAGTTCCCCGCCGTCCTTGATTCCGGTGACGCCATCTGCATCCCCTCCGCCTGCAACCCCCACCACAATTGGTCGGCGTCCATTCCCGTGTCGACCATTGATGCCGCCTACTCGCAGATCGGCACGCTCAGTGCGCTGACCGTCACCTCGCGCAACGGCCTGGGCGACTTCGGGGGCCGGGTTGAGCAGCTGACCCTCGAAGGCTCGAACGGGTCGGTGTCGATGACCGGAGATGCCTTCGCTGCCGCCTTCAACCTGCAGTCCGACTGGTTCACCGTGGGTGATCAGCCCAGCGGCGGGGTCGGCGGCTACTGGATCAACGCCACCGACGGGGGCGTCTTCAGCTTCGGCAATGCGAGCTTTCACGGCAGCACGGGCAACATCACCCTCAACAAGCCCGTGGTGGGCATGACGGGCACCCACGACGCCGGTGGGTACTGGGAGGTGGCCTCCGACGGGGGCGTCTTCAGCTTCGGTGACGCCACCTTCCACGGCAGCACGGGCAACATCACCCTCAACAAGCCGATGGTAGGCATGGCGGCCACGCCCAGCGGTGGCGGGTACTGGCTGGTGGCGTCGGACGGCGGCGTCTTCAGCTTCGGCGACGCCACCTTCCACGGCAGCACCGGCAGCCTGAAGCTCAATAGGCCCATTGTGGGGATGGTCCCCACCCACGACGGTGGTGGCTACTGGCTGATCGCCTCCGACGGCGGCCTCTTCGCATTCGGGAACGCCGCCTTCCACGGTTCGCTCGGCAACAACCCGCCGCCCACGCCCATCGTGGGCGTAGCCCCCTCGGCCGACGGCGGTGGCTACTGGATGCTGGAGGCCAACGCCACCGTGCACGCCTTCGGCGACGCCCCGTCGGTGCCGCCCGGGGGCAGCTCTCCGGGTATTGCGACAGCCAACAGCCCCATGTCGGCGATGATCCCCGACTTCAGCGGAGGTGGTTTCGACGTGGTCGATCAGACCGGTCAGGCCTTCAGCTTCGGTGACGCCCCATACTTCGGGGACGTGGCCACCACCATCGCCGGTTATTCAGGACGTGTGGTGGGCATCGCGGTCACCCCAGGCTGAGGTTGGCCGCCCGCCTCCCTGTTCACATCGACCAGGCGGGGGAACCGGCGCAGCCGGCCGAGCGGCCCCAACCTCCCGGCGTCGACCCCGTGATCGGCCGCGCTGAGGAGGCGCAGGTCGCCCCGGCTGTTGCCATACGCCCACAGGACCGGTTGCTCCCCCCCGTGGCCCGACAGCAGGCCGTGGGCGCGCAGGTGGCCGACCAGGCGGGCGTACTTCTCCGCGCCGCGGCAGTTCTTCCCCTCGTAGCCACCGGTCAGGAGCCCCCCGCCGCCCACCGCCAGGCGGGTAGCCACGACCCCGTCGACCCCCAGCTGCTCCCCGGCCGGAACCACGTAGCACTCCGGTGACGCCGAGACGATGACCACGTGGTGGCCCTGACGCTGATGCCACTGGAGGCGCAGGCGGGTGTCCTCGCGCAGGTGGCGCCCGAGGTGCCGGGTGGCGAACGCGGCCGCCAGTCGGTCCACCTCGTCGACGGGGAGCCCACCCAACAGACGGGTGAAGAGCCTCTCCTTGGTCTCATCCGCCGCGGTGCCCCCGGCCACGGCGGCGCGCAGCAGAAGTGGCGCCAACCGGGCCATGGCCCGCAGCACAGGCCACGTGCCGCGGAGGGAGACCAGGAAGGGAAAGACGCTCCCGCCGTCGGTCAGGGTTCCGTCGAAGTCGAAGGCGGCGACGGCCGGCACCGGTGGTAAGGCAGCCGACGGGGTGGAGGAGGGGGGCATGCAGTTCAGGTGAGGGAAGCGCCGCCGCGCCCGGCGCCGCCGGCGAAGCGCAGGGCCCCGGCCAAGGTCTCGCCGCTGCTGATGACGGCGCGCCCCCGCCGGGCCTCGTTCACGGCGGCCTCCTCCTCGGACATGCCCCACTGTTGTAGGGCGGACATGCGGTCCGAGCGCAGGCAGAACTGGGGTAGCGCACTGAGCTGGTGGGCCAGGGTCCGCGATGCCTCCAGCGCCTCCCCGTGGCCGACCACCCGGTTGGCCAGTCCGAGCTGCAGCGCCTCGGGCGCCTCCACGGCGCGGCCGGTGAGGATCAGATCCATCGCCCTGCCGTGGCCGAGGATCCTCGGCAACCTGACCGTCCCCAGGTCGCAGAGGGGTACCCCGAAGCGCCGGCAGAAGACGCCGAAGATGGCATCCTCGGCGGCCACCCGGAGGTCGCACCACAGGGCCAGCTCAATGCCTCCCGCCACCGCGAAGCCCTCGACGGCGGCGATCACGGGTTTGGAGAGGGTCAGACGGGTAGGACCCATGGGCCCCGTCCCCTGATCGGGGAGGGGCCGCCGGTCGCCTTCCGCCACCGCCTTGAGGTCGGCTCCGGCGCAGAAGGTGCCCTCCGCTCCGGTCAGGATGGCCACGGATTGGGAGTCATCCTGGTCGAAGGCCACGAAGGTGTCCCGCAGCTGATCGGCACACAGGCTGTCGACGGCGTTCCTCCGTTCGGGCCGGGTGATGGTCACGACGGTGACCGCACCGTCACGTTCCACCGCCAGCGTGTCCGTCCGGTAGGGCGAGTAGTCGCCGCTGCCCAGGAAGTCGAGCGCGGGCGTGACGGGTGACCCGGATTCCTGGGCAGCCATGCGCCATTCTCGCACGAACTCCCTGGTCAGTGTCCCCGAGGAGCACCGCCACACCTCCGCGTTCACCCGGCGCACGCCCGGAGATCCATTCCGCATAAAGATGACCAAAGGAGTCGACAATTGACCGGACAGCCGGTAAGGTTCCGGTCTCCAACCCCCGGCAGCACATCTACAGGAGGATCACATGGCAGTACGACTCGGGGACACCGCTCCCGACTTCACGGCCGACACCACCGACGGCACGATCAACTTTCACGAATGGCTGGGCGACAGCTGGGGGATCCTCTTCTCCCACCCCAAGGACTTCACCCCGGTCTGCACCACCGAGCTGGGTGCGTTCTCTGCGGCCAAGCCCGAGTTCGACAAGCGCAACGCCAAGCTGATCGGTCTGTCCGTGGACTCGGTCGAGTCCCACAAGGGCTGGGCCGGCGACATTGAGGAGACCCAGGGCTCATCCCTGGCCTTCCCGCTGATCGGCGACGAGGACCGACAGGTTTCCGACCTTTACGACATGATCCACCCCAATGCCAACGACACCCTCACGGTGCGCTCTGTTTTCATCATCGGACCGGACAAGAAGGTCAAGCTCACTTTGACCTACCCGGCGTCTACTGGCCGCAACGTCGACGAGATCCTGCGCGTGCTCGACTCGCTGCAGCTCACGGCCGAATACTCGGTGGCCACCCCGGTCAACTGGGTGGACGGTGAGGACGTCATCATCGTCCCCGCCCTGAGCGATGATGACGCCAAGGGGCGGTTCCCCAAGGGATGGAAGGCTCTCAAGCCCTACCTTCGGGTGACGCCGCAACCCAACCGCTGAGCATCAAAGCACCGGGGAAGGATTGCCCGTCCCCACATTTCGACCTTCCGTGCCGGCCTCTTGAGGCCGGCACGGTCGTTGTCACAGACGGCTGGAAGCATGGTCCGTGGATGGAAGTCCGGCAACACGATCCCGACCGAGGAGTGTGCGATGCGTGAGCCCGAAGTGTTCGTCCTGGCCGAGCGGGCCCTGACCCAGGTGGTGGCCCAGATCGAACACGGGCAGTGGGGGATGTCGATGCCCGCCAATTTCGCGCTGCGTCGGACCACGGTCGTCCCCACCTTGCGCGAAGTCATCAACTACCACGCCTACGACGACGCCTGGGTCCCCGACATGCTGGCTGGGCGCACCATGGACGAGGTCGGACCGGAGACCTTCGACGGTGACCTTCTTGGCGACCGTCCCGTCGAGAGTTTCGGTGCCCTGGTGGAGAAGGCGTGCACGGCGGCGGCCCGGGTCGATGACCTGGACGCCGTGGCCCACCTCTCCTTCGGTGACTATTCGGTCCGGGAGTACTTCTGGCAGGTCAACTCGTTCCGTGCCCTGCGAGCCCATGACCTGGCCCGGGTCATCGGCTGCGCCGCCGACCTGCCTGCACCCCTGGTGCAGGGGGTCTGGGACGAGGTCCACCCCCATGCCGAAGAATGGCGCGCTCTCGGAGTCTTCCCGGCCGCCGTCCACGTGTCCGAGGAAGCGCCCCTCCTCCATCGGTTGCTCGGACTGACCGGCCGGGACCCGGGCGCCGCCTGATCCACCGGCGGGCCACCACCAGATGATGGCTAGACGGGCGGAGGTATCAGCTCGTCGCGCAGGGAGCGCTTGAGAACCTTGCCCTGCGGATTGCGGGGGAGGGGCTCGTCCCGGAACCAGATGTGGGTGGGGACCATGAAGGCGGCCAGGCGGCTCTTTACGTGCAGGGAGAGCTCGTCGGCGGCCACCTTGTGGCCCCGGCGCAGCACGATGACCGCTCCGACCTCCTCCCCGAGCGTCGGTTCGGGCACGCCGATGACGGCGCAGTCGGCCACCGCCGGATGCTCGAACAGGGCGGCCTCCACCTGCACCGAGTACACGTTCTCCCCGCCCCGGATGATCATGTCCTTGGCCCGGTCGACGATGTAAATGAAGTTCTCGGAATCAAGCCGGGCGACGTCGCCGGTGTGGAGCCAGCCTCGGGTGAAGGTCTTGGCCGTCTCCTCGGGGCGCCCCCAGTAGCCGCGCACGACCTGGGGGCCCCTGATCCAGAGCTCGCCCCTGACATCGGCCCCTCGCGCGATGGTGGCATCGGGCTCCTCTCCGGCGAAGTCCTCGGGCACAATGGCCACGTCGGTCACCGGGACGGGGGGCCCGACGCTCTCGGGCTTGGCAATGTAATCATCACCGGAATTGATGGAGGTGACCGAGGACGTCTCGGTCAGGCCGTAGCCGTTGGAGGGCTGCCCGATCGGCCACGCCTCCCTGATGCGCCGGACCAGATCGGGTGGGGCCGGGGCGCCACCGTAGGAGACACTGCGAATGGACGAGGTGTCGTGTTGGGCGAAGTTGGGGGAGTCGAGCACCTGCATGACCATGGCCGGGACGCCACCGAAGGTGGCGATCTTCTCCCGTTCGATCAACTCCAGTGCCCGTTCGGGGTCGAAGTGGTGCATCATCACGATCTTGCCGCCCGCGGCCAGGTTGGTCACCATCACCGAATGGCACCCGGTGGCGTGGAAGAGGGGAACCGAAAGGAGGTACGCCGGCTGCACCTTCTCCACCGAGGACAGCAGCGACCTCCCGAATCGCAGCGTGCCCCGTGCATTTATGAAGAAGAGGTTCATCAGATTGGTGCACATGTTGCGGTGCGTGCCCACCGCACCCTTGGGCCGGCCGGTGGTGCCCGAGGTGTAGAAGATTGTGGCGTCGTCCTCCGGTTCGATGGTCAGGTCGGGAGGCGAGGCGTTCCCATCCACTTCCCCGAGTGCCAGGGCGAAGGGCCATTCGTCGACCGGAGCCGCGCCGTCGGGTGCCGGGGAGACAGCCAGGTTCGGCGCGGGGTCGGAGGGTCGCTGCTCGTCGGCCACAATGAGGGTGGTGAGCGCGGTGAGGCCACCGAGAAAGGGGCGGATGCGCCCGGACCGCTCGCGGTCGACAAAGGCGATTTTGGAGCCGGAATCCTCCAGGCCGTAGTGGAGTTCCTCGCCGCTCCACCAGGCATTGAGGGGAACGACGACGGCACCGGCGAGCGTGGAGGCCCAGAAAGCCATGATCCACTCGGGCAGGTTGCGCATGATGATGGCGACCCGGTCGCCCTGGCGGACATCGAACACCGACTGCAGGCGGCCGGCCAGCGTGCAGGCAATCCGGTAGTGCTCGCTGAAGGAAGTGTGCTCGTCCTCGTAGACGAGAAAGGTGGCGTCACCGTGGGTGAGCGACTGGTCGAGGACGGCTCGCAACGAGGTCGGCGCGTGCTTCCAGGTTCGGGTAGGGATGCCGCGAATGACGCGCTCCTCCATCTCGAACATCTGGCCGGTCGCGGTCAGTGCGGCGTCGGCCTCGGCGACCGAGAGAGTCGGCGTGTCCTTCTCCGGCGCATTCTCCGGCGCGGTCAGCTGTTCCGCTCCCCGGTGGTGGGGCGAGGATTGAAGAGGGCGGTCCGGTAGTAGGCCAGCTCGCCGACGCTCTCTCGAATGTCCTGGAGTGCGCGGTGCCCCCCTTCCTTGGCCGGGGCCGCCTTGAATATCTCGGGATGCCAGCGCCGGCACAGTTCCTTGACGGTCGAGACGTCGATCGACCGGTAGTGCAGGTAGTCCTCTATCTCGGGCAGCTGGGCGACCAGGAAGCGCCGGTCGGTGCCGATGGAGTTGCCGGCCAACGGGACGGTGCGTGGCTCGGGGATGTGCTGCTTGAGGAAGTCCAGGGTCTGCGTGCCCGCGTCGGCCAAGCTCAGTTCGGAGGCCTCCATGGCGGCGAGGAGCCCCGATCGGGTGTGCATGGCCGACACGTACTCGTCCATTTGCGACAGCTGTTCCGGAGAAGCGTGGACAATCAGTTCGGGCCCCTCGGCGACGATGGCCAGATCGTCATCGGTGACGAGGCAGGCGATCTCCACGATGGTGTGGCGGGTCGGATCGAGTCCGGTCATTTCGAGGTCGATCCAGGCGAGCATGGGCGGGCATGTTACCGGGGTCATCCGGGTTGGGGGTATCTCTTCTGGGATCAGGCCGGACACCTTGTAATGTCACATGATGCTGAGCGTGCCACTGCACCGGCTCCATTCCGACGCCCCGATGCCGTCGTACGCCCGCGCCGGTGATGCCGGAGCGGACCTGGCAGCCCGCACCGACGTGGTCCTGGCCCGCCGGGGCGGGCGGGCGCTCGTCCCGACCGGGGTGGCGGTGGCCATCCCACCCGGATGTGCCGGGCTGATCCTGCCCCGCAGCGGCCTGGCGCTGCGTCACGGCGTCACCTGCCTGAACTCGCCCGGGCTGATCGATTCGGGCTACAGGGGTGAGTTGGCCGTCATCCTGGTCAACCACGATCCCGAGCACGACTACGCCGTGAGCACGGGGGACCGGATCGCCCAGCTGGTCATCGTCCGGGTGGAGGAAGCGACCTTCGTGTTGGCGGCGCTGGAGGATCTGGGGGAGGCCGACCGGGGAGCCGGCGGCTTCGGTCACACGGGCACGTGACCGCCGCCGGACGGGTCGTTCCGCCATGGTGATGAAGCCGCTGGAGGGCATGGACGCGGCGTTCCTGTCCCTGGAGACGCCGGAAACGCCCATGCATGTGGGGATGGTCATGGTGCTCGACCCTCCGGAGGGCACACGCTCGCTCTTCTCACCCTCCACGCGCTATGCCCAGATACGTCGGGTCATAGGGCAGCGACTGCACCTGGTCGGGCCCATGCGCCAGCGGGCCATCCGGGTACCGCTCGGCCTGCACCACCCGGTCTGGGTGGATGACCCCGACTTCGAGCTGGACGACCATCTGAGCCGGGCGAGCCTTCCCTCACCCGGCGGGCCGGCCGAGCTCGACGCCTTCGTGGCCGCCGTCATGAGCCGGCAGCTCGACCCCGACCGCCCGCTCTGGGAGATGTACGTCGTCGAGGGGCTGGAGGGCGATCGAGCTGCGTTGATTGCCAAGGTGCATCACGCCATCCTCGACGGAGTCAGCGGCACTTCCGTGCTGGCGGCGTTCCTCGATCTCAATCCCCGGGCCCGGGTGGTGCCCCTGCCCAATGAGTTGTGGCAGCCCGAGCCACTCCCGAGCAGTGCCCAGTTGCTGCGTTACGCGGCGGCGTCGCTGACCCGCCAGCCCGGAGCGGCCCTGACGACGATTCAGGCCGGGGTCGAGGCCATGGCCGAGCTGGGCATGCACAACCGGGAGCTGATCGGCCGGGGAGAGGTGCCGCCGCCCGGTATCTTCTCGGCGCCCCGGACCTCCTTCAACGGGACGATCTCCAACCGGAAGCGGTTCGCTTCGGCATCGATCCCGCTCGGAGAGGCCAAGCTCGTGCGCAAGGTGTTCGAGTGCACCGTCAACGACGTCATCCTGGCCGGGGTGGCCGGAGGGTTACGCCGGCTCCTCAGTGATCGGGGCGAGGTGCCCGAGCAGGCGCTGGTGGCCATGGTCCCGGTCTCGACGCGGGGTGAGGGCGGGGACGCGGGTGCGGGCGAGCAGTTGGGCAACCAGATCTCGGGCATGTTGGTCTCGTTGGCCACCGATGTCGATGATCCCGTAGGCCGCCTTGACGCCATTGCGGAGTCGACCCGTGTCGCCAAGGACCAGGAGCATCTGCACCGCGGTCGCTTCGTGGGGGATCTGGCCGGAATCGCTCCTCCGGCCCTGGCTTCGCGCCTCGCCCGAGCCGTGGCCGGGACCCGCCTCTTCGACCGGGTCCGGCCGCTCTTCAATGTCACGGTGTCCGGGCTACGGGGTCCGGATTTCCCGCTCTTCTGTGCCGGGAGCCGGGTGGCCCACATGTACCCGGTCGGTCCCATTGCCGAAGGCACCGGGTTGAACGTCACGGTCGTTTCGTACCTGGACCAGGTGCAGTTCGGCCTGCTGGCCTGCCGCAAGCTGATCCCCGAGTTGGACCAGCTCGCCCTGCACATCAATGACGCCCTGAGTGAGCTGGTGGAACGGGCAATCGAAGCCAGAGGCGCCACCGGCTGAAGGGCCCGGAAGGGACCACGGACCTGTTCCCATGGCGTGGGTCAGGTCCGGTTGGGAACCGGGGCGGTCGGATTGGCGCCGGCCCCACAGGCCCGGGGATCCCAAGGCTGAAGCTTGGAGGTGGTCGGAGAGGGTGTCGCAATGCCGTTGGCGGCAGCGGTCGGGGTCGATGTGGGCGCGGGGGTCGATGCCGCCTGACCGGGGGAGGACGGGGTGCCCGGTGCCGGCAGTGCGTTCACGGCGAACTGCGTACCCGTGACGACGGTCACCTGGGAACCGTTGGCCACCTGGCGGGGGTCGTAGGCCATGAGGACGGCACCGGTCATGGACCGGACGACCGATTCGGCCGCGGCCTCATCAGCGGGGGCGTGGGACCCGTAATAGACAACGGTCTCGGCCACGTCGCCCACCGGCGTGGTGTCGCCCACTGCCCCCGTTCGGAATCCAAGGGCAGCAAGCGAGTTGGACGTGCCGGCGGCCTGGTTGGCGGTGCCGCTCCCGTTCATGACCGAAACGGTGACGGAGGAGGGTGCCGGCAATGGGAGGCCGGTCATGGAGTCGGTGTTCGCCCCAATGCCGAGCGCCTGCTCAATGGCTGACATGTCCTGCGCCTGGGCGGGAAACTCGACATCGCCGTAGCTCCCGCCCCGGTAGATGAGGCCTCCGCCCGCTCCATTCGGGTCATCCACCAGGGCCACCGGGAGAGTGAGTTGTGGGACCGAATCCACGCTGACCGAGTGGAAGTCCACGACCAGATTCGCCATGTCGTTGACCGACCAGGCCTGATCGAAGGTGAGGTCGGCCTTCACCGAGTCGATGAGGCCGAGGTCGGTGAGTGGATTGGAGAGCCCGCGCTTGGCGACTGCTGTGGCCAGCACCCGGAGGAACTCGTGATCGCGGCGGATGCGGGCCAGATCACTGAGGTTCTCATGGGGCCAGGTGAAGGCATTCGAGCTCGTGGCCGTGCTTGACCGGTACTGCAGGTGGCGGGACCGCACCACCTGAAGGGCTTGCGTGCCGTTGAGATGCACGCACGACGCCGCCTGAACGTTGAGGCCCGATTCAGCATCGAAGACGGACATGGGGAATGACATGTTGATGCCACCGAGTGCGTCCACGACATTGGCGAACTGGTCGAAGTTGAGCGAGACGGCATGCTGAATCGGGATCCCGAAGTCCTCTTCAACGGCGGCGACCACCTGGGTGATGCCTTGGAAGAGGCCGGCGTCGATCTTGTTGGCCCCCATGCTCCGGGCGTTGGGGATGAAGAGGTCGCGGGGCACGGAGAGCAGTGCGAGGCGGCGGCGGTTTGGATCGACGTGGAGAATCATGATCACATCGCTGTTGACCCCGTTCACGCCCTGGGAGCACAGTCCATAGGCCAGATTCTGGTGGGTCAGGGCGCAGCGAGAGGTGGAGCCCACCATCAGGATGTTCTCGGTTCCCGCTTCTTCCCCAGTCGTGATCGCGCCACTGAGGCCCTTCACCTCTACGCGGTTGAGATCGTGCGTCAGGTAGTAGAGGTAGCCGGCACCGGATCCGATGAGGACGAGGAGTACCGAAAGACCGATCACGATCCCGCGGAGTACAGGGCGGCGAGTCCGGCCCGAAACAGTCGAAGTGCCCCGCCGGTGCCAACGGCTCCCCGAGCGGTGCATCTCCTCGCCCAGGGCCTGGAGCCCGGACTCGTTGGCTACCCTTCCTATGCCACCCCCTCCGCTCCCCGCGGCTGCCGGCACAGTTCCGAGGATCGGGCGCTGCTCCTCCACTTTGCTTCCGAGGTTGCGCAGCCTCTCTTCGTTGGCGGTGGGCACGCTCCGAGCTCGGCGAGACCGCGTTTTGGACGCGCGGCGACGTCGGGCGTGCTCTGCCATGGCGGAAGATCGTAGTGGTCGACGCTCGCGAGGTGGGTTCAACCAATAAGTGCCAGCATCCCGGTGAGAGCCCCCGGAACCGGATGAAGGAGCTGGTTGCGGTGCCTCCCCCTGTGGGTTGCCTGAGCAAGGTCCCCAAGGAGCGAAGGTCGGGGCGACCGCCTGAGTCCAACGCCCCCGGCCATGGCGCAGCTCCCTCGGCCGTTGCGTTCATCGCTGATGGGAGGGTTCCCCTGCGGCCATACTCCGCTGATCAGCGGCGCGATAGAGTGGTTACCCACGCGGAAGTGGCGCAGCGGTAGCGCATCACCTTGCCAAGGTGAGGGTCGCGGGTTCGAATCCCGTCTTCCGCTCCAAATGCGATCCGGCTTCGCAAAGTCGCTGGCACCGATGAGCCAGATCCGATGACGTTCCGTCTACGAGATGCCACCACCACTGGTTCTCGCCGACCATTCTGAGCCAGTTGAACGCGGGAGGTCGGGAGAAACACAGCTTTCCAGTCGCCTCCTTTCGTTGACACTCTGTACGACAGTGTACTACAATATCGACGGTGAGAGCCGTGGACTGGACCTACGGGTTGGGCCACATGCGAGAACGTCACGGTGTTGAAGCCGAATGGGCGATGGAGGCACTCGGAGACCCCGATGCGTTACGGATTGACCCGGATCCGTCGAGCAAATCTGGCCGAAGCGTAAGGACCATCGGTTATTCCTCGGGAGCTGGATGCATCTTGACGGTCATCACGCTTGCCGAAGGCGAAATCAACTACGGCGTCAATGGATGGCGATCAAATGAGTCCGACATCCGGCGATACAGGGAGGGAGAGACGTGAATAAGAAGATCAAGCAGCGGATTGATGAGGAGGCAGCGGCATCCGATGAGAATCAAGACGCCCCCATATCTTCGGGTGCGGTAGTGAGCCGACCGAATCGAGCGCGCTCTACCGTGTATTCGATTCGTTTGAACACTGAAGAGGTTGCATCCGTCCAAACCTTGGCTGACGAAGCAGGACTCCCGCCGTCGACTCTCGTACGTTCGTGGATTGTCGAGCGCGTACGTCTTGAGCAGGATGACGTCGGAGATGCCGAAGCTGAGCTCAATGCCGCGCAACGACATCTTGCCCACGTCAAACGCCATCTCGTTGAGCGGTAGCTGATAGTAGACCGCTCTACTACAGCGACGGATTGGGTGGACGCACTGGAAACTGGGTGGACGGAACCGCACCTCACGGCACCGGAACAGATCTCGAGGACCAAAACAATCACCTTGCCAAGGTGAGGGTCGCGGGTTCGAATCCGTCTTCCGCTCGATCCTTCCTGTGAGTCGAGCCTCGTCACGTGAAGAGACACAGCCAAGTTCCGACCAGGCCCCGATCCTGGCTACGCTCACATAGGTGCGGATAGGAGTGCTGACGGGGGGCGGTGACTGTCCGGGTCTGAACGCAGTGATCCGAGCTGTCGTACGCAAGGGCGTCCAGGTCTACGGTGATGAGTTCGTCGGATTTCGAGACGGCTGGCGAGGACCCATGGAAGGGGACTCCATGCCACTTGATGTCGCCGCCGTCCGTGGCATCCTCCCGCGGGGAGGCACGATCCTCGGGGCCAGCCGAACAAATCCCTATAGAGATGACAACGGTGAACTCCGGATTCTCGACACGGTCAGTCGCCTGGGTGTCGAAGGTCTTGTTGTCATCGGGGGTGAGGACACCCTGGGCGTGGCGACCAAGCTCGCCGCCATTGGTCTTCCTGTCGTGGGCGTGCCAAAGACCATCGACAACGACTTGGGATCCACCGACTACACGTTCGGTTTTGATACCGCCGTGACTGTTGCCACTGAAGCGATCGATCGACTTCACACCACGGCGGAGAGTCACCACCGTGTACTGATTGTGGAGGTCATGGGACGTGACACGGGCTGGATCGCATGGCACTCGGGCGTCGCCGGGGGTGCAAATGCCATACTTATCCCCGAACGTCCTTTCCACATTGAGGAAGTGTGTGCGTTCATTGAACATCGTTTTGCGAGTCACTATGCGCCGATTATCGTCGTTGCCGAAGGAGCACATCCTTTAGAGGGTACGTTGCCACCGCGGAGTGGTGAAGTGGATCCTTTCGGCCATGTGCGTCTTTCAGGAATCGGAAACCTGTTGGAGTCCGAGATCGCCCAACGAACCGGGAAAGAAGCCCGCACCACTGTTCTTGGACACGTACAACGTGGTGGTAGCCCAACAGCGTTTGATCGGGTGCTCGCCACGAGATTTGGTCTACATGCCATAGACGCCCTTCATGACGGTCACTTTGGTCAGATGGTGGCGCTGCATGGCACCTCGATCGACCTCGTGCCTCTTTCTGAAGCAATGTCGACGATCAAACTTGTGCCACCGGAGCTCTATGCGGAGGCCGAGGTCTTCTTCGGATGATTGCTTGCGGTAGGCGCTGTCGATCCTGAGTGGTCTTTGCGTGTTGCTCTTCGAGAAGGATCTCATGCAGAATCACTCCAAAATGACGGTTGGATGCGACCCGCGGTAGGAGATCGCTCTACAACAGTGACGTATTGGATGGACGGGGTGGAAACTGAGCGGACAGAACCACACGCCACCGGACTGGCCGAGGCCAGAAACACCAAAGCCCTCACCTTGCCAAGGTGAGTGTCGCGGGTTCGCATCCCGTCTTCCGACCCAGGAGAAGTCCAGCTCAGTGGGTAAAGGTGTTGTCCGCTGGCTTTGGCCGAAGGCCTATTGCTTAGTCACCGGACCTACTGTTGGCATGCTCGGTGTTCGGTGATGGTTCCTCATCGAACTGCCTCCTGAATTGGGCGAGCGCATGCGAAATCCTGTCAACTCCATCTGTCCACCAAGGGCAGACCGGCCGCCGGTGGACCGCCCGAGTGTGCACCGCGGCCCGAACCTTGAGATGATTTCTTGGAATCAATGAGACGCTTCCGTGAGGGGATGCCCCGATGACTAGGCACGCATCGATCGATCTCGACGGTCGACTCGAGGAATTTCTTGAGTCACCTCCCGAACTCCATACCTGGGACCATGGGGAGACTTGGAGTACCGGTGGTTTTCTCGGGCCGGACCTGTCCTGGCTCCTCGACCTGTGCCGTGAGTTCTCCCACCCACGCATCGCCGAAACCGGAGCAGGTTGCTCAACGCTGCTCTTTCTTTATGCAGAGCCCCGGATGGTCAAATCGGTCGCGCCTGATCGACCCCTGCGCGATCGGATCCTCGAGCATGCGAGGCGAATGAAGCTCTCGACCAGACCACTGCACTATGAAGTCGGTAGGAGCGAGAACGTGCTTCCCAAATGGTCCCGCAAGTACAAGTGTGACGTGGTGCTCATTGACGGAGGGCATGGATGGCCCCTTCCCATGGTGGACTTCTGCTATATGAACATGATGCTCGAGCCTGGTGGGATCATGGTGATCGATGATCTGCATCTCTACAGCGTCGGGGAGGTGGCTCGTTTTCTGACTCGGCAACCGGGTTGGAACGTGGTGGGATGCGCACCGAATCGTCGAACGATTGCTCTGCGGAAGCCAAGGTCGGCGGACTCCGTCGGAGACTGGTCGAATCAGCCGTACATTGCGGAGAAATCGGCCAATCAGCGTTTCGGCTTCGCCCATTATGACCTCGGAGTGGACCTGAGTGGATTTGATCCCTCGAGCGTTTTCGGAGATCCCGACTGAGGAAAGCAATACCCACGAGGACTCTGCTCGGCGGACCGTCGCCGGGGTCCGATCGCATGCGACACCGCTCCCCAGCCGCGTCGACGGAATGGCCGTCGAACCGAGACTGCCAATTTGCAGGAGTGGCAGGAATGCCGTTCGGACCGGCGGAGTTCGCGCTGCTCTCCCGCCGGCACTTTGCCACCAAGGCCCAGGCTCGAAGAGGGATCGCCACCTTCATCGACCGCTACAACCTCACCCGACGCCATAGCTCGGCGGAAATGCATTCCCCGGTCGACCACGAAGCCATATTGGCCGCGCGAGCCTCCGAAGCCTCCGAGAGCGCCCAAGCCGCGTGAAACCGTTCTCCAGGATCGTTTGTAGGCCACGCAATCCGGTCGACTGGTGCCGAGGTGCCCGACGATGACATGCTCAATCAACTATCCGCAAGCCTCCACGCTCCGGGGGGAAGCCCAGTCAGAAGAAATGAGCGGACTGTAAATGCGTAACGAGGGAGATGGGTCCTTTCAGAGCGTTCCAGCGGCTTATTCGCCGCGGGAATACTGGGAAAGGGTCGGGCGGCGGATGGGCTTGCGAGAGGAGAAGCGCTCTTTGGCCGGCGAGGAGAGCCCGTTCTATGACGTCAAGCGGTCGATGTTCCTCGAGAATCTTCTCCAGCCGATCATCGGTGAGAGCGCCGAGACCTTCCTAGAGGTCGGATGTGATCCGGGTGGGAATTTGGCATGGCTCGAGAGCAGGGGCGTCACGGCCCTCGGGATTGACCTGACCTCCGCGATGCTCCAGATTGCCCGTGAAAACGAGCTCACCAGACTGGTGGGGGGAGACGGGGGAGCCATACCGCTTCACTCCGGCTCCGTCGATGCGGCCATGACGGTGACCGTGTTGCAGCACAACGATGATGTGGCTGCAGCCAAGATCATCGGTGAGCTGGCCCGAGTGGCCAGGTCGCATATCCACATCTTCGAAGACACCGGTGTCGTCGCGGCTCATCGCCGTGCATCGCACTGGCTCAGGAAGCCCGAGTGGTACATCGCCGAGCTCCACAAAGCGCATTTTCGCCTCCTGTCCAAGGTGCGCCTGCCGCTTGCGACGTCAGAGATCCTCGCCAACCTTCTCCGCAGCGTCGCCAGGCGTCACGTACCCGAAGGGTCCGCTGTGCCACAGAAACAGCAGAACCTGGAGGCCCAGCTCCTGAGGTTCACCACGCGCGTCGACAGCGTGATCCCACCCGTCGTAGGCCTCACGAGACTCTCGTTCGTCCGCAGCGATGCCGGCTGAGGGTCTTGACCCTCCGTGAACACCCGACCCGCATGACCCCCCGCGCATGGTTCTCGAGGGACGCTTTCGTCCTCGTCGCGTTCAGTCTCGTCCTGGGAGGGGCCGTCTACCTCCCCTGCCTTCGAGGTCATGCGTGAGCCCGAGATCTTCCTGTGCGTGTTCGCCTTGGCGCTCTCGACGGCCAATTGCGAACCGACTCCATATCGCCGGCGTGGGCCAGAGCCGACGCCATCATGGGCACCGGCGGCGGGCAGAACCTTGCCTTGCCGTGGGAAGAGTACCTGTTGTTTCCCTTCACCAACGAGCGCACCGTCGGCAACCCGATGAGCGATCTGTTCCGCCGCCCCGTGATCAGTGGCGATGACATCAATCTGCCAAGCGTGTACTCCAACTCGACCGTCCTGCGTTCGGACTGTCTCGAGTAGGCCTTCGCTCTCGGGCCACGGGTGCGCGATTTCGGCGCGAGCCTGGCCCGCCTCGACATCAAGTACGTCGTGCTCGCCAAAGTGACGTACTGGAATGGCAATGAGACATGGCTCTCCCGGCAGTCCGACCTCACCCTGGTGTTCCGCTCTCCTGATCTCGTGGTGTGGAGAAATGACACCTCCGCAGTGGCGTACGGGACGAGGACGACGAAGGGTGTCCTTTCCGTGGGGTTGGCCCATCTCCTCATCAATGGCCTTTCGCCAGCCTTGAGCGGGCCACAGGATGTCGTGAAGGTGTCGCCCACCGAATACGAGGTGAAACCGGGACCTGCGGGTTGGATTGAGCTCTCCGAGCACTACGTCCCCGGGTGGACCCTGAACGGCAAGCCCGGGCGCCTCCTGCCTGAGGGCAATATCGGCTGGCCGATCGGCCGCGGCGGCGTTACGGTGCCCGCAACAGGTGACCCCGTCGTCGTGGTTACCGAATCCGAACAGGCGATGTGCGATGCCTGATCGGCGCCCCTGGGACCCGCGCCACGGTGCGGCGGACGACGTGCCCCGAGTGGGCGTGGTCCTCGTGTCGTGGGAGCAGAGCGAGGACGACCTCCGTTTCTTCTTCGCGCAACTGGAGAAACTGACGTGGTCATCACGGAAGACCTGGCTGGTCAACAACAAACCGGGGAGAGATCTCTCCACCTTCTCGGAACTGAGCCAGATTGTCGATTCACCGTCCAACCTCGGGTGGACCGGCGGTGCGAATCTCGGGGCCAAGGCCGCACTAGATGACGGCTGTACCCATGTCCTCTTCATGAACACGGACGTGAAGCTGTTGCACGACGACCTGGTGCAGAGCCTGCTCTATCCGTTCGAAAGGGAAGCGCGATGCGGGTTAGCGAGTCCTGGCATAGTGCTGTGGCCCAACGAGCACCTGATCTGGTACCGGGGCGGCAGATGCCGCCGTCCCTTCTGGGTTCCTCGACATCCGGGAATTGGCCGGCCATGGAAGGCTCCGAACCACAGAATGCAACCGACCGACATCGTGGTGGGTTGCTGCGTTCTTGTATCCGCGGACGTCCTGAGGGATACGGGTGGGTTCGACGAGCAGCTGTTCATGTATTTCGACGATCCAGATCTGTCCGTGCGGGCCCGGGAAGCGGGCTATCAGTGCTTCCTCGTCGACGAGCCATTGATGGCCCATGCAAAGACGGGACGATCGCTCTCGCCTTTGGAGGCGTTCTATTTCGGCCGGAACGCGATCATTGTGGCGACCAAACACGAGGCAGGCCTACGCCGAGCCGTCGCTCTTGGCACACAGTTGGCGGTCATGCCCGGAAATCTCTGGAGGGCCGACAGCACCAGGAGTCGCAAGGAATTCGTTCGCGGCACCATAGAGGGACTGCGGATGTGGCGGCGGGTCGAGCGTGCAGGGGTCTCGACCGCTGCGATCCGGCAATCGTGATCGGCCAAGAGAGCGGCGCCGGCATGGCTGACCAAGTTCTTCCCGTCGGGGATCACTTTGGGGGATGGACGGAATGACTACTGTGCACTTTCAAGGAGTCCTCCTCCTGGTTGAGTCGGTTGCCTCTAGCAACAACGATTCTTCCAGGCAGGGGGACTTTTTACGCGACGAGCGTCGCGCCTTCAGCAGTCGGGCGAATTATTGAGGATTGGGGGTAAGCTTTGAAACCAGCTGTGTGTGGGGTTCCTGGAAAGGGCAGAGTGGCGTGGCGGATGACCCCGTTCAGTTTTTCTTCAGCAGAGAGATTCTGGCGAGTACGAGAGAGGGTCGCCATTCCCCCACGTCGTGATCGATGAGATAGTGCCGGACTCAGTTCTTGAGTGTGTGCTGAATGAGATTCCCCAGGCCGGGACCGACGAGTTCGCGTCCCGCATGGATCCGACTGAGCATAAGTTCTCGCTCGCCGATGTCGAGCAGATGGGGCCAGTCACTAGGCATCTTCTAAGCGAATTCAACGGCGCACCGTTTCTCGAGTTCGTCTCCACCTTGACCGGCATCGATGGCTTGGTACCGGACCCCTACTTCTTCGGCGGCGGAATCCACCTGATAGAGCGCGGCGGCTATCTGAAGGTCCATGCCGACTTCAGCCTGCACCCCAAGCTTCACATCGACAGGCGTCTCAACGCGATCATCTACCTGAACAAGAACTGGGGTCTGACTTACGGCGGAAACCTCGAACTGTGGGACGAGTCCATGGAGAGGTGCGTACGCTCGATCGAGCCGGTTTTCGGGCGGCTTGTCTTATTCCGAACAACGGGGGCGTCGTATCACGGCCACCCAGACCCCCTCAACACACCCGCTGGCGTGTCCCGCCGATCTCTGGCCCTCTACTACTACACCGGCCAAAGCGCCGATCTGGAGCGTCGGTATTCGACCGCATTTCAACGCCGGCCGGGAGAGTCTGTGCGGCGGACGGCGCATCAAGTGGCCTATAGGTGGCTTCCTCCGGTAGTGGTAGAGGCCGTGAAAAAGCGCCGCAAGACCTCCGGCTGAATTCTTCAAGCGACGGGCAACTCCAAGTGCCCACCGGGTGGCCCAATGTATTTGTTGTAGAGCGGGTGAGTGAAGTCATGGAACGCCCACATGGCATCGCACCACTGTGCGGTGCGCGCCCGCTTGTGGGCGAACCCGCGGACTTCCGCGATCATGCGTGAATCGTGGGACTCGTTGAACTCTCGGATCGCCGCCAGTTCGCCCACCTGGTCGTTGTGAAGCACCCATTCCTCACCAACAATGTCATCGAGGTAGCACCAGATCCGAGGCAACAGCGACTGATCGGGTCCGTCGAAGAGACCCAGCGCCGCCACCGTCGAGGAGTAGAAGTCGACGTCGATCGCGACAAATCCGATGGGTGGGTGGTCCTGGGACACGAACTCAGGGACGGTGACCGCCAGGTCGCCCAAGACGAGATTGGTATCAGGTGACAGCCGGGCCTTGAGCGCATCCACGTCCATAGGAAA
>Ga0307373_10002421_pt1 | contig 33753 bp, 32 predicted proteins | sample OX2MG_FD_202534 | JGI IMG/M metagenome (GOLD analysis project Ga0307373, IMG submission 202534) | Soil microbial communities from Risofladan, Vaasa, Finland - OX-2 | ecosystem: Environmental > Terrestrial > Soil > Coastal area > Acid sulfate soil | place: Finland: Risofladan, Vaasa | collected...
GCCCTCCGGCAACGACATTTCTCTTGATTGGGCCTAACGGCAACAGCTAGGATCACGGCAAGGAAGACGGATCAATACGAAGACGACGGCTTACGTCAGGTGTTGCAATAGCTACTTGATGTCGGGTTTGTAATTTTTTCGATCTTGGAGAGCGACAGCATTGAGAGCAGTATCTTGGCATTCGAGATGTCATCAGAAGCCGGCGGAGTATGTTCATTCGCACCGCGTTCAAGCAAAAGCCGAACGGCAGCTTCGTGATCATGCTCGGCAGCCCTCATTAAGGCGGTGCGTCCCTGATTGTCATGAGCGTTGATTTCTGCGCCATGCTCCAAGAGCAGCAAGATAATGGCGATTCTCCCGCAGTAGGCCGCCCAGGCAAGTGCTTGGGCACCAAGCGCGTCCTTAGCATGAAGATTGGCGTTGTTTTCCAGTAAAAGCCGCGCCACGTCCTCTCGCCCATTACAGGCGGCCCAAATGAGCGCGGTTCGCCCCGCGGCGTCCTCGGCATTAATACTCGCGCCGGCCTTCAAGAGCATCTCTACTATACCGCAATGACCGTTGGATGCGGCCTCAATGAGAGGCGTTCCTTGATTGGCGTTAATGGCAGGAATGTCCACGCCTGCGCCTCGCTCAATGAGCAGCCGGACGGCTCCGGAATTGCCTTGGTAAGCGGCACGGTAGAGCGCCGTGCGTCCGCTCTCGTCTTGATGGTTAAGATCGGCTCCAGCCTCGATCATGTGGATAAGGGAATCTTCCGGACACCATTCAGCCGCTTTAGTGAAGGGAGTTGCCCCCGTATCCGTTCGGGCATTAACGTCCGCTCCGAAGCGCAGGAACATCTCGAGCAGCCCTAGAGACCTTTGCGCGATCGCGTGCGTTAGTGGGGTAAAGCCTTTCTTATCACGGACGTTGATCTCCGCCCCATGTTCCAGGAGAATCTGGGCCGCTTTTTCCAGCGCCTTGGCGGCCGCCACAGATATCGCCGCTTGACCGTTGTTCATCCTCGCGTTAACGTTCGCTCCGCTCTTAAGCAGCAGCTTGATGATCCCGTCGCGGCCCGCGGCGGATGCGGCGATGAGGGCGCTTCGACCGGAGAAGTCCCTGGCCTCCAAGTCGGCGCCGCGACGCAGGAGAAGTTCGACCGCTGCCAAGCGGCCGGCCTCGGCCGCGCGAAGCAGCGCGGTTTCTGCGAGTTTTGTCCGCCCATTAACGTCCGCTCCGCCTCCAATCAGAAGATCGAGCATTTCAACGCGCCCATTTCGCGCCGCCAGCGTCAGCGCATCTTCGCCGCGCTTGCTGCGCAGTTGCGGATTGGCTCCAGCCTCAAGCAGGACATGGGCGACGTCTTGGTGACCCTGGGCGGCGGCATTCATGAGCGCGGTCTCGCCATTGTCCGTCCGGGCGTCGATGCACGCGCCTTTATCCAGCAGCGCCCGCACGCAGGCTAAGCGGCCGTTGCCCGCAGCTGACACGAGCGCAGTCAGACCCTTGTGTGCTTTAGCGTCGGTCTCGCAACCCCGCGCAAGGAGGAGAGCCAAAACGTCCTCATGTCCGAAGTAGGCCGCTGCGATCAACGGCGACCAGCGCTTTTGGCGGGAACCTTCGATTTTGGCTCCCCGTTCGATTAAATGTCCGACCTCAGCAAGCAATCCCTTGGAGCAGGCTAAGACCAGAGGGGTCAGGCCGTTGGCATCCGGAGTCTCCAAGTCCGCGCCGCTCTCGATAAGCGTGGCGATTTTAGAAGCGTCATCCTCCAACATAAGTTAAATCCATAGTGGGGGCTGGATTTGAACCAGCGATCTCCGGGAAGTAGCCCCGGCGAGCTACCAAGCTGCTCCACCCCACTGATGGCAGTGTACAACCAAAAAAAGCGGGACGCAACTCTTCTTAGGCTTCGATCGCCGCCAGCACGATGCGCGCGCAGGCTTCCGCGTCCGAGAGGGCCTCGTGGTGGTTCAATGAGTGGCCCAGAAAGCGGCAGACGTCCGGCAACTTCGTGGGGTAGAGCCTCCAAGTCTCGCGCGCAAGCTTCACGGTGCAGACAAAGGGGGTCGCGGGCGCCGCGATGCCGGCCGCTTCGCAGCAGGCCTTGAGCACGCCCTCGTCGAATCTCGAATTGTGCGCGGCCAAAAACTCCGCGCCGCGGAGGTCTTGCTCGATGTCGGACCACAAGTCGGCGAAGCTGGGCTTGTCCTTGACGTCCTCCCAGGTGATACCGTGGATGTAGGTGAAGGCGAACTGGCGCCGCGGCGGACGGATGAAGTGGTGCCGCTTGCGCACGATTTTGCCGTTTTCGACCCTGATGAGGCCCACAGCGCAGGCGGAGTCCGCGCCGTAGTCGGCGGTCTCGAAGTCGATGGCGACGAAGCTCGGGCGGAGCTTCACGGCCGCGCGGGCGCGGCCGGCTGTTAGACTGGGTCGACCCACTTGCCGTTGGACTTGATGAGCTGGACCAGCGCCTCGTCCGCGCCTTCCATGGGAATGCCCTTCTGCACGCATTCCTTGCCGACGTAGAGGTTGATCTTCCCCGGCGCTCCGCCCACGTAGCCGAAATCCGCGTCGGCCATCTCTCCGGGCCCGTTGACGATGCAGCCCATGATGGCGATCTTGACGCCCTTCAAGTGCCCGGTGCGGGTTTTGATGCGGTCGGTGGTGGTCTGCAAGTCGAAAAGCGTGCGGCCGCAGGACGGGCAGGAGACGAACTCGGTCTTGGTCACGCGCGCGCCCGCGCCCTGCAAAACGTTGTAGCACAGCTCGATGCTTTTCGCCGGCGCCAAGTCCGCAGCGATTTCGACGCTGTCCCCGGCGCCGTCGCAAAGCAGGCTGCCAATAAGAAGGGAAGAAAACAGCAATTGGTCTTCGGCGTTGTCCGCGCGTCCGGCGCGCAGGTGGATGGGGAAATTCTCGGACTGGGCCGCGAGCGCGCGGTATTCATGGAGAAGAGCTTCCATGTTTCGCGGGCCGGTCAGGCTGAGCAGGGCGGGAACGCCCGCGCGCTTGGCCGTTTCAGATTTCGCCAAAACCTGGGCTGCGGTTTTCTCTTCGATGAGCCAAATTTTTCCTTGCGTCTTGAGCGCTTGAGAGAATTTTTCCGTTTCCGCGCCGTTCCAAGACGCCGTATCCACCAAGGACAGTCCTTCGAGCGCCAGTTCAAGCGGCCCTTCGAAGCGCCCCAGGAAGGCCAGGCGCGAGGTTTCGCCCGACAAGCTTTGACGGACGGCCTTCAGGCGTTCCACGTCCTCGCGCGTGCGCAGGGCCCAGGAAAGAATCTCGGGCACGGCCTCGCCGGCTTTTTTAAGCTGGGCTTCCAAAAGAGCCATGATGTCTGCGGCTTTGATGTCCGAGGGCGTCGTCGTGACGACCCGGATGGGCTGGCTGCCGCCCATGACAAAGGGTCCGACGCGCAGGGCCGACGCGGGGCGCCGGGCGTAATCGAAAAAACTGCGGCAGTGCCTGGCCCCGGCAAGATACGGCCTTGGCTTTTCCGCGGGCTTGGCCTGAAAAGGCGCCGCTAGGTCCCGGCAGACCGGAACTTCGAACTCCGGATCCTCGGTCAAAGAAACGCGGATGGTGTCGCCGATGCCGTCGGCCAGGAGGCTGCCGATGCCGATGGCGGACTTGATGCGTCCGTCCTCGCCGCCGCCCGCCTCGGTCACGCCCAAATGAAAAGGATAATTCATGCCCAACTCGTCCATGCGCGCGGCCAAAAGCCGGTAGGCCGCGATCATGATTTTCGGGTTGGAGGCCTTCATCGACAGAATGATGTCGTAAAATCCGTTTTTCTCGCAGATGCGCACGTATTCCAGCGCGCTCTCGACCATGCCCAGCGGCGAATCGCCGTAGCGGTTCATGATGCGGTCCGAGAGCGAGCCGTGGTTGGTGCCCAGGCGCAGGGCGCGCTTCAGGCGCTTTAACTTCTCCACCAGGGGCGTGAAGCGCTCCTCGATGCGCGCGAGCTCGGCCTCGTACTCCGCGTCGGTGTACTCCTTGACCGCGAAGCGCTTGTTGTCCACGAAGTTGCCGGGGTTGATGCGCACTTTCTCGGCGTACTCCGCCGCTTCCATGGCGGCGGGAGGAGAAAAATGGATGTCCGCGACCAGAGGCACGGCGCACCCGGCCTTGAGCAGCCCTTCCTTTATCTTGCCCAAGGCCTTCGAGTCATTGACCGTGGGCGTGGTGATGCGCACGATTTCACATCCGGCTTCGACCATGCGCAGGCTCTGCGCGACGGTGGCCGCCACGTTCATGGTGTCCGTGGTGGTCATGGACTGCAGGCGAATGGGATTCTCGCCGCCCACGCCCACCTTGCCCACCATCACCGTACGGGTTTTGCGGCGGCGATAGGCAAAAACGTCCTGGCAGTAGCGGAGGGTCTCGAGGTTGACGGCGGTTTTTTCAGCCAAGGAAGCCATGTGTTATAATCATTATATCATGACGCCGCGTTCCTCCGACCTGCCTCCGGAAACCCTGGGCATCCGGCACATCGCGCTCAAGGTCAAGGACCTGGCCGCCGCGGAGCGCTTCTACGTCGATATTCTGGGCTTCGCGGTGGAATGGCGGCCCGATCCGGACAATCTATACCTCGCCAAGGACAAGGACAGCCTGGCCCTGCACACGGCGCAGTTCAGCGAGGGGGGGAGCCTCGATCACTTCGGCATCATGCTTAAGCGCCCCGCGGACGTGGACGCCTGGGCGGATTACCTAAAAAAGAAGGGTTTTGAGCCCGAGAAGGAGCCCAAGACGCACCGCGACGGGGCCCGTTCCTTTTATATGCGCGATCCGGAAGGCAACCTCATCCAGTTCATTCATCATCCTCCCATCGCCACGGCCGCTTAGGACCCGACACTTTCGCGCCCGCTGCGCCGTCCTATGAATAATCACGTTATGCATTATTGGGGAGGCACTACTATGAAAAGAATTGAAATCGCCGCATTGGCGCTGGCTATGGCCGCAGGTTCGGTTTTGGTCGTCAGGGCGCAAGGCGCGTCCGATGCCGGGGGAGCCCAGGCTCCGGCTTCAGGAGAAGCGTCCGGGCAGGGCCGGCAGCTGCGCGCGCAGGCTCAACAACTGCGCCAGCAAGCGCAGCAAATCACGCGACAAATCAAGCAGCTTCGAGAGCAAATAAAACCGTTGCTCCAGCAGCGCCGGCAAATCATTCAACAGTTGCGCCAGCTCCGGCAGCGGGCGCGCCAAGCCCGCAGGGAACGGCGGCAAAATCGCCGCGCTTCGCGGGGGGCTCAGGGGCAAGAGCAACCCGGCCAGTCGGGACAGCCGGATCAATCGCAGCAGCAACCCTCGGCGCAGCAGTAGCGCGTCCGCCGTTTGGCTTGAAGGCGTCCTGCTTTCGCAGGACGCCTTCCTTATTGATCCCGCGGCAAAGGCGCGGGGCTGGACAACCGGCGCGGCGTGTGCTATCATCTTACTCATAAATGACTAACGGGTCAGTCATTGCGCGACAGCGGGAGGGCAAAAAAACGGGCGCCCTCCGCCGTGCGGCCTCGGCGGCGGCGGTCCTCTTTTTGGCCGCGGCGCCCGTCCTCGCGCAAGGGCCCATCGCCCTGAGCTTTTCCGACGCGGTGGGCCTGGCGATCAAGCAGAACCTGCAGTCCCTGCTGGCCGCCGAAAAAATCAGCGAAGCCAAAGGCGACGCCATGAGCCTTTACTCCGAACTCTGGCCGCGCATCACGGCCACGGCCTCGCAGCAGAACCAAACGGCCAATTTGGCCGGCTTGGGCTTCGAGCAGCCGCTTACCCCCGGCATGCCGCTGATCATCGGCCCCTACGGAGTTTTCGACGCGCGGCTGCACCTGGTCCAAAATCTCTTGGACGTTAAAAGCATCGCCGATTTCGCGCAGGGCCGCGCGGAGGTCCGCCTGGCGAAGCTGGAGCATGATTTATCCCGCCCCGCCGTGGCCGAGGAGGCCGCCATGGCCTACATCGAAGCCCTGCGCTCGGCCCAAGCGGTGGCCGCGGCCCGCTCGGATTTGGATTTGGCGCAAAGCCTCTACGTTTTGGCGCAGGACGAGCACCAAGTGGGCGTGGCGCAGGGCGTCGACGTCGCCCGCGCCAAGACGCGCGTGGCCCAGGAAAAATACCACGCGGCCCAGGCCGACCTGGACGCCCGGATATCGATCATCGATTTGGAGCGCGTTCTGGGACTGCCCATGGACTCATATCTCATCCTGACTGATTCGCTGCGCGATTCGGAACAAACAGTCGTTTCCACCCAAACCGCCATCGCCGAGGCCCTGCAAAACCGAGTCGAACTCGCAGTGGCTCAAGAGCAGCTCCGGGTCGACGATTTAGCCGCGCGTTCCGCGGAGGGCGCGCTTTTGCCCACCGTCTCGGCCGAGGCGAACTACGGCTTGAGCGGCACGAGCCCGTCTAAAAACGTCCATGAGACGCGCGCCGTAGGCGCGTTCGTGAGCCTGCCGCTCTTCGATGGGGGGATTTACGGGCATATCCGGGCGGCGGTGAGCCGGGAAAAAGAATCGCGCCTGACGCTTGGCGACTTGAAGCAGGAAATCGAGAAGGAGGTGCGCGTCGCCGCGGCCCAGGTCTGGGCCGCCCAAGAGCAGGTGCGCGCGGCGGACGACTCCTTGGATTTGGCGCAAAAAGAGTTGGACATGGCCCGGGACAGGTTCCGCTCGGGCGTGGCGGACAACCTGGAGGTCTTGAGCGCCCAGACCTCCATCGAGGAAGCGCGCGACGACCACGTCACGGCGCTCGCTTTTTACAACCAGGCGCGCGTGCGCCTGGCGGTCGCCCTGGGCGACATGGAGACGTTCAAGCTTTAGAACCGCTTTAGCGAGGAGAAAGTCATGGAGAAAACCGCGGCCGCGCCGGAGGCCAGACGCAAAAAACTTTGGATGATCGCCGGCATCGTCGTTCTCGTGCCCGCGTGCGCGCTCGGAGCCAAGTACTGGCGCTATTTCATGACTCACGCCTCCACCGACGACGCCTTTATCGCGACCGACGTCGTCCCCATCTCTCCCCAGGTGCCCGGGCAAATTATCGCCGTTTACGTGGACGACAACCAGAAGGTCAAGAAGGGCGATCCGCTCGTCGAAATCGATCCGCGGGACTATCAGGCGCGCAAGGACCAAGCCCTGGCCGATGTTTACAGCGCCCAGGCGCAGGAGGAGAAAACCAAGCTCGACGTGCGGCGCTACAAGGCTCTCTCGGAGTTGGACGAGGCCTCCAAGCAGGAATACGATCACGCCTTGGCCGCCTATCAGCAAGCCGAGGCCAAGGTGGATCTCGCCAAGGCGGGCTTGGAGCAGGCGCAGTTAAATCTGTCCTATACCAAGATTTTCGCGCCGGCCACGGGGCACGTGTCCGAAAAAAGCGCCGTGGTCGGGATGTACGCCCAGACCGGGCAGGCCCTGATGGCCATCGTTCCGGATGAGCTCTGGGTCGTGGCGAACTTCAAGGAAACCCAGGTCACCGACATGAAGCCGGGCCAAAAGGCGGAAATCAGCATCGACACCTACCCGGGCGTCGTGTTCCACGGCCACGTCGACAGCGTCCAGCGGGGCACGGGCGCGGCCTTCAGCCTTCTGCCTCCGGAGAACGCCACGGGAAACTACGTCAAGGTGGTGCAGCGAATTCCGGTCAAAATTGTTTTCGACGACCCGCCGAACCCCGCCTACCCCTTGGCGGTGGGCATGTCGGTGGTGCCGACCGTAGACCTCCGCTGACCAGGCGGCGCCCCGCGAGGTCACGCCCATCGTGAGCGATTCAGCGACGCTGGAAACCTCGGCGCAGGAGTGGGTTTCCCCGGTCAATCCCTGGATTATCGCCTTCGCCGTCATGCTGGCGACGTTCATGGAGGTGCTGGACACCTCCATCGCCAACGTCGCCCTGCCGCACATCGCGGGCAGCCTCTCCTCGACCCCCGACGACGCGACCTGGATACTGACCAGCTATCTGGTGGCCAACGCCATCATTCTTCCGGCCACCGGCTGGCTGGGGGGATACTTCGGGCGCAAGAAGTTCCTGCTCTGGTGCGTCGGCATTTTCACCGTGGCTTCGGCTTTATGCGGCGCGGCCGGAAGCCTGGGGAGCATCGTTTTTTTCCGCGCCATCCAGGGCGCCGGCGGCGGCGCGCTGCAGCCCATCGCGCAGTCGGTCTTATTGGAAAGCTTCCCGCCCAAAAAACGCGGCTTGGCCATGGCGGTCTACGGCATGGGCGTGGTGGTCGCGCCCATCATCGGCCCGACCCTGGGCGGCTGGATCACCGACAGCTATTCCTGGCGCTGGGTGTTCTACATCAACGTGCCCATCGGCCTCTTCGCCGTCTCCATGATCCGCGCCTTCATCCAGGATCCGCCCTATCTAAGGAAGACGCGCGGCTCGCCCATCGACTACCTCGGCTTCGGCTTCATGGCGATTTGGCTGGCCGGCATGCAGATCGTGCTCGACAAGGGCCAGGAGATGGACTGGTTCGGAACGCCGTGGATCCGCTACCTGACCGTGATTTCCATCGCCGCCTTCGTCATCTTCATCATCCGAGAGCTCAAGGCCAAGGAACCCATCGTCCATCTGAGCGTATTCAAGAACCGCAATTTCGCCGTGGGCACGTGCCTCATTTTCCTGGTCGGCGCCGCGCTCTACAGCACGACGGCGACGCTGCCGCTTCTTCTGCAGACCGTGATGGGCTACCCGGCGCTGCAAAGCGGCCTGGCGGTGAGCCCCCGCGGCTTGGGTTCGCTGGCGTCCATGGTGGTGGCCGGGCGGCTGGTCGGGCTTATCGACGACAGGGCGCTCATGGCCTTTGGCTTCGCCGTGCTCGCTTATTCGATGTACCTTTTCGGAGCCATCAATCTAAACGTTTCCATGGTCAACATCATTTGGCCCGGCGTCATCAGCGGCTTCGCCATGGGGTTCATCTTCGTGCCCTTGACCACCTCGACCATGGGCGAGCTGCCGCTTTCCGAGATGAACAACGGCACCGGCATCTACAATTTAATGAGGAACATCGGCGGCTCGGTGGGGATATCGCTCTCCACGGTTTATCTTGAGCGCGCGGCGCAGAACCGGCAGGCGAATTTAGTTTCCCATGTAAGCCGCTATAACCCGTTGTATGTCGGCCGCCTGAACTCTCTGGCCGCGCGGCTTTCGCACAATTTGGGCGCCTCGCGCGCCATGGCCGCCGCGACGGGAGTGTTCTACCGGCAGCTTTTGACCCAGGCCCAAGCCTTGGTCTATACGGGCATGTTCCGCGACTTGGTTTGGATTTGCCTTCTCGGCGCGCCGTTGTGCTTTTTCTTCAGGAAGGTCCGCTACGGCTCCAAGCCCATCGCGGCGCACTAAACGGAAGCTGATTTTAGCGGGCTGCCGCGGACTCGGCGTAGGTCCAATCCGGCTGCTTCTCCGCGTAATGCGCGTCGTAGGTGATGACGTGCGCGGCTTCGTCGTAATCCTTGATCTTGGGCGTCGGATAAGCCGGCGCCGCAACGGCGCGGGCCTGATCGTCGAATTCCGCGCGGAACTCGCGGATAAAGCTCGGCAGCATGAGGCCGCCCTCGACGGGAAGATAGCACCGCGTGCCCTGGGAGCCGCCCAAAACCGCCGAGAGCGCCCTTTCCACCGGATCAGCTTTTCCGGAGCGTCCGGCGCAAAAATCATCCAAGGCCATTGAGGCCTCGCGCAGCCCGCTCTTGCAGGACGCGCATTGGTGGCAGGACTCCACGTAGAGAAAGCGGGTGAGCGTCTGGGCCACGCGCGGAATGTTGGTGGAATCGTCCATGACGATAAATCCCGCCGAGCCCAAGCCGCCGCCGGCCTTGGCCAGCGAGCCGAACTCGGCCGGGGTGTCGAATTTGGACTCCGGAACGACGCCCGAGGCCACGCCTGAAATCTCGGCTTTGAAGCGCCGTCCGGGCTTGGGGCCGCCGCCGTGCTTGTTCAACAGGTCGCGCAGCGTGATGCCGGCTTCGACTTCGTAGAGGCCGGGCTTGGCCACGTCGCCGCAGAGCGTGAATATCAGATGCCCCGGCGTGTCCTTGGTGCCGGCAGAGCGGAAGGAGGCCGCGCCGTGGTGGATGATGCCCGGCACGCGGCCGAAGGACTCCGCGTTGTTGACCAAGGCGGGGTTGGGCGACTCGATGCTGGCGAAGAGACCCTTCTCGAAAGGGGGATAGTGCGTCTCCCGCGGCATGGGCTCGTTGCCCTCGACGACTTCGAGCATGGCCTTTTCCTCGCCGTAGAGGTAGGAGTCCGGCCCGTGCACGATGGTGAAGGGCGCGCCGTCCAAAAGTCCCTTGGCGCGCATTTCCTCGAGCGCCTTTTCGAGGCGCGCGATTTCGCGCTTGTAGACGCCCTTGATGGCGAGGTAGAGCCCCTTGGCGTTGACCACGTGCGCGGCGATGAGCATGCCCTCGATGGTGGCATAGGAGTTTTTCTGGATGAGGTAGCGATCCTTATAAGTTCCCGGCTCGCCTTCGGACGCGTTGCACACCACGTAGCGCGTGGGGCAGGGGTGGTTCTTGGTGGTGGTCCACTTGATGGCGGTGGGAAAGCCCGCGCCGCCGCGGCCGCGCAGGCCCGCGTCCTTGACTTCCTTGATGACGGCGTCGGGAGCGGCTTGCCGGGCTTTGAGGACGGGAGACTTTCCGCCGTACTGCGCTAGATATTCGTCGTAGGATTCGTAGGGTTTCTGGGGAATAAGCCGGTGGTTTTGTTCGCTCATCAAGCGCCGCCTTAATCGATGCCTTCGGCCGATATCAGCCCCAAGTCGATGCCCTTGACCACGGCCTCCGTCCGGTTGCTGACGCCGAGTTTTTGGAAGATGCTGTTCAAATGATTCTTGACCGTCTTGACGCTGCATTCGAGCTTGCTCGCGATTTCCTTGTTCGACTGGCCGCGGCCCAGAAGCGCCAGCACGCGGATTTCCGTCTTGGTCAGGGAAACCAGCGACGCCTCGGCCGAGGAGCTGCCCATCTGCCGCAGGCCGTCGATGAGCTTGGACATGACCGGCTGGGGAATCATCACGCCCTGGTTGGCGAAAGCCTTCAAGGCGTTGACCAGCTCGGCGGCGGGCAGCATCTTGGAAAGGTATCCGTTGGCCCCGGCCTGGATGGCCTCCATGACGTGCGACTCGTCCTCGTAGGAAGAGAGGATGAGCACGTTGGTGGTCGGGCAGTCCTTGTGAATCTGGCGGGTCGCCTCGATGCCGTCCATGTGCGGAAGCTTGATGTCGAGAAGAATGACGTTGGGCCGGAGCTTCTTGACCAGGCGCAGCGCCTCTTCGCCGTCGGCCGCCTCGCCGACGACCTCGATTCCTTTCTCGTCCTCGAGCAGATCCTTGATGCCTTCGCGGAACAGCGTCTGGTCATCCGCTATGACGACCGAGATTCTCTTTTTTGCCACGCGCACGCTCCTCTTAAGCTGGAATCGATCCGATCCGTCTCAAAGGATACCAGAGTATGTTTTTCATGTCAATGAACACTTGCGGCAAAAGTCCTATGCGGCACGTAGGTCCGAAGACACTTCTGCCCGGCCGGCTATTGCGCTATTCTAAAGGCGCATGACGATATCAACCGCCCGGAGGGCTTCATGAAAGGCACCCTGCTCAGCCTCGCTCTGATTCTCGCTCAATTTCCGCTTCCCGCGTTTGCCGGAGGCGGCGCCATGGACGCCGGCGCGCCGGATATTTCCGCGACCTCCATGGCCGTGGACCCGGCGGCGGGACTGTCCCCGGTCGGGAATATAAACACGAATTTGAACGTCGGCGACGCGGCCTCCTTGTCGGCCCTTGAGACCGGCGCGCTCGATTTAAATTCCGGGCCCAGTCTCGAAGTCGGCCAAACACAGGCCCAAGCGGTTCCGGAGAAAGAAGTCTCAGCGGGCCAGGCTTCCGCGCCCGCCATCATCCTGCCACACTCCATTCCCGCGGCCGCGGCCAAATCGCCCAAAAAGCAAACTGCCGCGCCGGCTCAATCTGCTTCACCCGTCATTCAAGCGCACCGCGGCGGCATCATCATCCCGGGCAAGGAAGAGGCCGCGAAAATAGCGTCGCTCAGCAAGGGCGTTGCGGCGCTCCGGGAATTAAGGCTCATGGCCGCCGGAAGCCCTTCCCAGATGGCCAGGATGCTGGCCTCCGCCTCTCTTGGCGGCGGCGATTCGGCGAGGAGCGGCCTCGCCAATCTCGACGTCGCCTCGCTCAAGCTCGGGCGCAAGCGCTGGGTTCCCGATCCGCGGACGCTCCATCTTCACAAGTACGCCCAGAACGTTCCTGCCGCCCCCGGCCAGGTTGATTATACCGGCCCTGTCACCAAATTGGGAATGATGCTTAACGACAAGATCGGGGATTGCGCCGTGGCGGCGCCCGGCCACGCCGTGCAGGTGTGGACGGCCAACGCCGGCAAGGAAAAAACCATTCCCGATTCGGCTATCGAGAAAGCTTACGAAGCCCCCAGCGTGGGCAACTACAACCCCAACGATCCGAACTCGGATCAAGGCGCGAATATCATCGACGTGCTCAAATACTGGCGTAAGACCGGCATCGGCGGCGATAAGCTCGGCGCGTTCCTCTTCGTCGATCCGGCGAACACGGAACTCTTCAAAAAGGCCGTCTGGCTTTTCGGCGGCGGCGATCTGGGCATCAACCTGCCGATTTCCGCCCAGAAGCAGGTCGCCCAGGGGTTGTGGGACGTGCCGCCCGAGGGAACCACGGGCGACGGCGCGCCCGGCTCTTGGGGCGGGCACTCCGTCGCGGTGGCCGGCTTTGACTCCGAAGGCGTCACCATCGTGACCTGGGGCCAGTTCCTCAAGATGACCTGGGCGTTTTTCCAGGCCTACTGCGAGGAGTCCTGGGCCATCGTCAGCAAGGATTTCCTCAACGGAAAAGGCGTGACCCCCGACAACGGATTCGATTGGGCGACGCTCATGGCCGATCTTAAAGCGTTCAACCAGAATTCCAGCGGCCTGCCGGCGGGCGGGCGCCACAGAACGCCCCGGCGCGGATAAGGCGTTTCTTTGGCTTTCTTGAGCTTTGCGCGCGGATGTGTTAGAATTCGTCCCGCGGCCGTGAAGACGGCGCCGTAGCTCAGAGGTAGAGCGGACGTTTCATAAGCGTTAGGTCGGAGGTTCGAGTCCTCCCGGCGCCATGGCTTTACCCATCGGCGCGCGTATAATCCAAGGAGAAAAAGAAATGGCAGAAGTCCTCGTGGTCGTCAGCAAGATCAAGAAAATCGTCAAGGACGCGGGCTACCGCACCGGCGGCGATTATATCGAGAAGCTCTCCGGCCGGATTTCCGAGCTCGTGAACTCCTCCATCGAGCGCGTTAAGACTGACGGCAAGAAAAAGACCCTCGGCGCCGAAGATCTCGTCTAGCCTGCGGGCCTTTTCAGCCCGTCCGGCATGAATAACCCTCCGCCTTTGCGAAAAGGCGTGGGGGTTGTTTTTGTCGCGGCCGGCGTCCTGCACGCCGGCTCCATGGCCTTGGCCGCCTGGCTCCTGCGCGGGTTGCCGCTCATCCAAAAAGCAGAAATCCTGGCGCTCTGCTACTACGCCCACTTCATCCTGCTGACCGCCGGCAGCTGCGCGTATCTTTTCTACGGCTATTGGCGCGCCCAGGCCTTCTTCATCGAGCCCTTTCTGGACTTCCTGGCCGGCCTGGGGCTCTTCGTCCTGACGGTGGGCGTCTCCGGCGCCCTCATCGCGCATGTTTCTCACGGCGCGACGCTGTTCTTCCTGCCCGGCGTCTTCCTCATGGCCTACGGCGCGGGCTTGGTCCAAGGCCACGCCTTCGGCTTCGGGCCGCGCGGCTAATGTGTTAAAATCGGAGCCGTGGCGGCTCTAATGGGCGCAAAAACCAAGCGCTTCATCGCGCAAGACGAAGCCTACGGCGCGCACAACTACCACCCGCTGCCAGTCGTCATTGCGCGCGGCCGCGGGATATTCGTCTGGGACGTGGAAGGCAAGCGCTACTTCGACATGCTCTCGGCCTACTCGGCCTTAAACCAGGGCCACTGCCACCCCAAAATCGCGGCCGCGGCCAAGCGGCAGATGGGCCGCCTCACGCTGACCTCGCGCGCTTTTCACAACGACGTGATGGGAGGATTTCTCAAAAAGCTCTGCGCCCTCTCCGGGCAGGACATGGCTCTGCCCATGAACTCGGGCGCGGAGGCGGTCGAGACCGCCATCAAGGCCATGCGCCTGTGGGGCTACCGGGAAAAGGGCATTGCCGAGGGCCAAGCCGAAATCATCGTCTGCGAGGGCAATTTTCACGGCCGCACCACCACTATCGTGGGTTTTTCCTCGGACCCGGACTCCTACTCCGGCTTCGGGCCCGCCACGCCGGGATTTAAGTCCATCCCTTACGGCTCGGCCGAGGCCCTGGCCGCCGCGATGACGCCCAACACCTGCGGCTTCCTGGTCGAGCCCATCCAGGGGGAAGCCGGCGTCAAAATCCCGCCGCCGGGCTACTTAAAGGAAGTCCGCCGCGTCTGCTCCGAGAAAAACGTGCTGTTCTGCGCGGACGAGATCCAGACCGGCCTGGGGCGCACCGGCAAGATGTTCTGCGTTGAGCACGAGGACGTCAAACCCGATCTCGTCGTGATGGGCAAGGCTCTTTCCGGCGGCTTCTATCCCATTTCCGCCGTGGCCGGCCGCCGCGAGGTGATGGGGCTCTTCAAGCCCGGCACGCACGGCAGCACCTTCGGCGGCAATCCCCTGGCCTCGGCCATCGCCGTCGCCTCTTTGGACGTGCTCGCGCGCGAAAAACTCGCCGAGCGCTCCGCCATGATGGGGGACTATTTCAAGAAGCGGCTTGCGGACCTCAAGCATCCGGGCATAAAGGACGTGCGCGGCCGCGGCCTGCTGCTGGCCCTGGAGATGAACCGCCCGGTGCGCCGCTTGTGCGAAATCTTGATGCACAAGGGCCTCCTGGCCAAGGACACGCACGAGAACACCGTGCGCTTCGCGCCGCCCTTGGTCATCACCAAAGCCCAAATCGATTCGGCCGCGGCGATTATCGCCGGAGCCTTGCGCGAATTCTAAGATCTGCCCGAATCAATCCTAGGAGACCCTTCATGAACCTCGCCCTCGTCCTACTGCTCTCGCTCTCGCCCCGCGCGGCCAAGGCCCAAAGCGCGCCCGGCTCGACCGATACCGACTGGAACGTCATCGTGGACACGTCCGTAAACCCCTGCGACGATTTCTACCGCTACGCCTGCGACAAGTGGGACGCGGCCAACCCGATTCCGGGCGACTCCCCGCGCTGGGGCCGCTTCGACAAGCTGGCCAACGACAACCGCGGCGAGCTGCGCCAAATCCTGGAGTCCGCGGACGCGGAGGCCAAAGCGGGAACCTCCGATCCCAACGTGCAGAAAATCGGCGATTTCTACGCTTCGTGCATGGATACGGCCGCCATCGCGTCCGCGGGCTTGCAGCCCCTTGAGCCTGAACTTGACCGCATCGCGGCGATGAAGACGCAAGCCGATCTGACTCCGGAGCTGGCCCGGCTGCAGGAAATCGGAGTCAACGCTTTGTTCGGCTTCTCCTCGGAAATCGACGACAAGGACGCGGCGCGGCAAATCGCCGTCGTGGATCAGGGCGGATTTGACCTGCCGGATCGCGATTACTACCTGACTCCCGACTTCGCGGCGCAAAGAAAGGCTTATCTCGCCCACATTCAAAAAATGTTTTCGCTTCTTGGAGAAAGCGACGCCCAGGCCCGGGCCGACGCCGCCGTCGTGATGCGACTTGAGACCGCTCTGGCCCGCGTCTCCATGGGCCGCGTCGAGCGCCGCGTGCCGGCCAACCTCTACCACATCGAAACCCTGCGCTTCCTGGAGAAAAAAGACCCGGCCATTTCCTGGCCGCTTTTCTTCAAGACGGTCGATGCGCCCGCATTCAAGAAGATCAACGTGATGGACATGGGCTTCTTCAAGAATTTAAACGCCCTCGTGGCGCGGACGCCGCTCTCCGACTGGAAGACCTATCTGCGCTGGCAGCTCGTGCACGCCGCGGCGCCCATGCTGCCCGAGCCCTTCGTCGCGGAGAGCTTCAACTTCTTCAACAAGACCCTTTCCGGCCAAAAGGAAATCAAGCCCCGCTGGAAGCGCTGCGTCATCATGACGGACGCCATCCTGGGCGAGGCGCTCGGCCGCGAGTACGTGGACAAGGACTTCCCGGGGCAGAGCAAGGCGCGCGCCCTGGCCATGGTGCGCAGCGAGGAAGCTTCCTTCGCCGAGGACATCAAGAGCCTCGACTGGATGAGCGCCCGGACCAAGGTCAAGGCCTTAAAAAAACTCGCCGGCATCCAGAATAAAATCGGATATCCCGACAAGTGGCGCGACTACGGCAAGCTCGTCATCACGCGGGGAGACGCCCTGGGAGACTTGGCGCGCGGCGAGGCCTTCGAGTTTCACCGCGAGGTCGATAAAATCGGCAAGCCCACCGACCGCGACGAGTGGGAAATGACCCCGCCCACGGTCAACGCCTATTACGACCCGCAGGAGAACAACATCAACTTCCCGGCGGGAATCCTGCAGCCGCCCTATTTCGATCAAAACGCCTGCCTGGCGCAGAACCTGGGCGGCATCGGCGCGGTCATCGGCCACGAGATGACCCACGGCTTCGACGACCAGGGCCACCAGTACGACGCGCTCGGCAACCGGCGCAACTGGTGGACCCGGGCCGACGCCAAGGCGTTTAAGGCCCGCACCCAGTGCCTGGTCAACGAGTACTCGGGCTTCACCGCCACGGACGATCCGGACAACCCGGGCCGCCCGGTCAAGGTCAACGGCCGGCTCACGCTGGGCGAGAACACCGCGGACAACGGCGGAGTGCGCATCGCCTACCTGACTTTGCAAAAAGACCTCAAGGCCGACCCCGGGCTCTCCTGCAAGGATGCGGGCTGGAGCAATGAGCGGATCTTTTTCCTGAGCTACGCGCAGAACTGGTGCAACAACGAGAGCCCCGAGGACGCCAAGGAGCTGGCCATCGCCGATCCGCATTCTCCCGGCAAGGACCGCGTCAACGGCGTGGTCTCGAACATGCCGGAGTTCTTGAAGGCCTTTGACTGCCCGGCGAACGCTCCGATGGCGCGGGTTCCGGCCTGCCGGGTCTGGTAGGGCTTTAATTCCGCCATGCGGGACGACACGGTCATCGGGCGCGCCCGCGCAGTTGGAGCGCCGCATGATGTCGCAGATGGATTTGACCGCGGCGTTCAACGATTGCGGCGTCTAGTGAATTTTGCTTTTGTCGCGCGCGCCGATCGGGGCCGTGGTCGCCATCAGCGCGATTTGTACGGAAGAGGATGCAGCGTAAGAATTTCCTTGAGCGGCTCGAATTCGGGGTCCTTGTGCACGAGGGCGGCGCCCAAGCGCTGGGCGGTCGCGGCGATCCAGGCGTCGGCCACGGACAGCCTCGTTTTCCCCTTGATGCGCGCCGCGGCCAAGCCCAGCTCTTCGTCACTCTCGATGACCTGGAGCGGAAGCTGCCTTAATTCCAGATAGCCACGCCGGGCCGCGGCTTCGCCGCGCTCCTGATGCAGGACATAGCAGTATTCCATCAGGGACATGAAGGAAACGAAGACCCGGCCGGCGCCGCCGTGATCGCGCAGGATGTTTTCCACGGCCTGCGCGCCCGGCTCGTCCTCCTTGAGGCAGAACAGCGCCGAGGTGTCCAGCACCCAGCTTCTAGGCGCGGCGGCGGGCATCCTCTCGCCTGGACTTCAAGAGGGAACGGTTCGAGCCGCCGCCGGCGGATGAGCCGCGGAAAGCCCGGATGGGGTTCTTGGGAATCGGAAGAACGCAGATGACCCCGCCGTCCTCCATCCATTCCAATTTCTGGCCGGGCCGCAGGTTGAAATGCCTGCGAATGCGGGCCGGCACGGCGGTTTGTCCCCTATCGGTCAGCGTGGTTTCCATAGCTTCAGTTTAACAGCAGAAATAGATTATGTCAAGCTATTTTATTAATTTAGCATGTAAGCGACGCTATTCCAGCGCGTCCTTCCCGATGATGTCCCGCACATCCCGGGGCAGCTCGGCCTTGGGGCCGGGCAGCTTGGTCAAAAAGCGCGGGTGGATGCGCCAAAAAGCGTCCTTGGTCTTGAGGCTGAGGGTCTTCTGATTGACTCGAACCACCACGCCCTCGACCGGGCGCCCCTCGCTTTGAAAGCTCACGCGGTCGCCGATCTCGAAGCGATCGAGGTTCGCCCGGGTCTTGAGGCCGTGCAGGTATTCGATGCGGCGGACGATGCGCCTGTTGACGTCTTGCAGCTGCTCCAGCGTCATTTTTTCGATATCCATGATTCTCCTGCCGAATTACAATTTCCCGCTGAACGCCAGGTTGAGCAGCTTGGCGGGCAAGGCATTGACCGTTTCCAACTGCGCCTTGGCCGCGGCGTCGGTCAGCTTGAAGCCTTTGCCTTTCTCGTAGCGTTCGAGCAGCTCTTCCGGGCTGGGAAAATCCCGCAGGGGACGCGGCTCGCTGGTCGAACCGGCGAAGCCGTCGAACTCGACGAAAAGATGCCCGTTGCTGGAAAAAACGAAGGGCACGTTGAGGCGTTTGCAGGCGGCGTAGGCTTTGGCTTGCTCAAGACCGCGGCCGAGCGGCAGGGACTCGGCCTTGGCTTCGATGAGCGCGACGGCGACGGGCTGGTGCTTGCCGTCGACGATTTCAACGGCTCCGGCGGTTTCCTCGCGGCTGATGAAGTCCTCGGTCCAGCCGTTTTCGTGGATGGCCGGATCGATGAGCTTGGCCCGGGTGTCGGCTTCGTTAAAACCCATCGGAGGAAATTTTACTCTTTTGCGCCTTATTTCGCTTGACTCGCGGATTGGCGTGTGAAATAATTGGAAATCCCAAACCCCTATGGGAAAAAAGCCCCGCGCCATGGCCTCGGAGTTCGCCGCGGTCTTGGACGATCCGGAGCATGACGACGCCTTCGCGGCGCGGGGGACGGGCGCGCGGATTTTCATCGCCGGCGAAATCGAGAACGCCGACGTGGACAAGTCGCAGCCCAACGGCGGGAGCCTGGATATCAAGCTGGACATCGCGGTCATGGCGCTGCAAGCCAAGCTCGGTTGGACCGCGCCCTCGCCCAGCGCGGGCTAATTATTGGCGGACGCGCCGTTGCGGACTAAAAACTCGACGATATTCAGAAAAGAGCGCAGCGCCGCCCGGTCAAGCGGGGTTTGCCCGTCTTGGTCCGCCAAGTTGAGGTTGGCTCCGTGGCCGACCAGGAATTTGACCGTTTCTTCGCTGCCTTTATCCGCCGCCCAATAAAGAGCCGTTTGACCCTGGGCGTTCTGGGCGTTGATATCGGCCCCTTCCTTAATAAGGCTCCGCGCCTGGGTCCACCGGCCGGACTGGGCCGCCGCCAGAAGCTGCTGATTTAGCTGATTGAGGCGCATTTGAGAAAGAAGGCCGGCGCAGCCGGAGAGCGCCGCGGAAAGGCCAAAAATCAATAAAAGGCGGAATTTAGCGGCCATTTTTAATTCCCTCCTCCTAGTTAAGCAGAAGTTCCCGCGCGAATCAAGGACAAACACGCTTTGCCACAACTCGACGGGATTTGGTATAATAAAAAAATCATTATTTATGCTAATAAAAACTAAAAACACATCCATCGCAAAAGATCTTTGGCGGGAACGGGAGAATCTAGTTTCCAAGGCCAGCGCCGCCTACACCTCCATCTTCACGGCCAAAGCCAAGAACGCGACGCTGTGGGACGTGGACGGCAAGGAATACATCGATTTCGCGGGCGGCATCGGGGCCATGAACTCGGGCCATTGCCATCCCAAAATCGTGGCGGCCATTCAAGAGCAGGCGGGAAAACTCATCCACACCTCCTTCCACGTCACTTCGTATCCCAGCTACCTGGAAGTGTGCCGCGAGCTGACCGCCGCCATCCCCGGCGCGTTCGCCAAAAAAGCCGTTTTCTTCAACAGCGGATCGGAAGCGGTGGAAAACGCGGTCAAGCTGGCCAAGGCCTTCACCAAGCGCCGGGGAATCATCAGCTTCACCAACGCCTTCCACGGCCGCACCCTGCTGTGCCTGACCTTGAACGGCAAGCACAAGCCCCTGCGCCAGCATTTCGGGCCCTATGCGGGGGAAATCTACCACGCGCCGTTCCCTTATCCCTACCGCCCGCCGGTCGGAGTGGACGCGAAGGACTTGACCGAGAATTGCTTGGCCGAATTAGAGCGCGTTCTGCGCTTGGAGACCGCGCCCGAGGACGTCGCGGCCATGATCGTCGAGCCGGTCCAAGGCGAGGGAGGATTTGTCGTCCCGACGCCCGGTTTCCTGCCCGGCCTGCGCAAAATCTGCGATCGCTACGGCATCGTGCTCATCATCGACGAGGTGCAAAGCGGCTTCGGGCGCACCGGACGCTTCTGGGCGATGGAGCACGAAGGCGTCGTTCCCGATCTGACGACCGTGGGCAAATCCCTGGCCGGCGGCATGCCCTTGTCCGCCGTCGCCGGGCGCGCGGACATTTTAGACGCCGCGCCGGTGGGCTCCATCGGCGGCACCTACGGCGGCAATCCGCTCGCCTTGGCCGCGGCCAAGGCGGTTTTCAGCATTTTCCGGGAAGAGAAGCTCGTCGCGGCCGGGGCGCGCGTCGGCGAGACCGTGCGCAAGCGCTTCGACGCCTTCCGGGACGAGTTTTCCTTCGTGGGGGATTCCCGCGGCCTGGGCGCCATGCGCGCCATCGAGCTGGTCGCGGACAAAAAGTCCAAGATGCCCTTGCCGGCGGCCAAGGTCAAGGAAATCCTCCACTACTGCGAGGACAAGGGCCTCATTCTCATCAAGGCCGGCGCCTACGACAACGTGCTGCGCACGCTCATGCCGCTGACCATCGGCGAAGAGGACTTGAACCGCGGCCTCGGCATCATCCACGGCGCCCTGCGCGAGGTGAAGCCATGATCTCCGCTAACGGCGGCAAAGGCGCCGCGACCGTCGCCGTTTTGGGGGCCTTCGGCCTCATGGCGGAAGCCACGCTTTACGATTTGGCCCGCAATCCCCTGATCGGCAAGATATACGCGGCCGACATCAACTTGGGCCGCGCCGAGGCCGTCCTGGCCAAGATTCCCAACCACCGCAAGATCAAGCCCGTGATCATCGATTTGCGCGACACGGCCAAGGCCGCGCGGCTCTTGAAGGGTTCCCAGGCGGTGGTCAATTGCTCCTGGTACGAGCACAACCTCAGGGGCATGGACCTGGCCCTGGCGCTCAAGGCCCACTACGCGGACTTGGGCGGCCTGTTTCACACGACCTTGAAGCAGCTCAAGCTCGACGCCGCCTTCGGAAAAATCGGCCGCGTCGCGGTCCTGGGCTGCGGCTCCACGCCGGGAATCACCAACGTGATGGCGGCGGCGATGGCGGAGGATTTCGATTCGCTCGACACCGTGGGCATCTACGACGCCAGCTACGACCCGGCCTTGGCCGAGGAATCCTTTCTGCCGCCTTTCTCCATCCGCACCATGATGGCCGAGTTCGAGGCCCCGGCGCCCATCTGGGAAGACGGGCGCTTGAAGGAAGTTCCGGCGCACAGCCGGGCCGAGACCATGGATTTCAAGGCGCCCATCGGGCGCGCGAGCCTGGGCGCGGTCATCCACTCCGAAGTGGCGACGCTGCCGGCGTATTTCAAGAAAAAAGGCGTCAAGAACCTGTGCTTCAAGATCGCCTACCCCGACAGCGTCAAGCGCCAGCTCGCGGTGGCCTCGGGAATAGGCCTGGGCCGGGCGGAAAAGGTCAAGTTCGACGGCGTTTTAGTTTCTCCGCTCGACTTTCTGACCGCGCTGGCCAGGCAGAACGCCCAGACGGCTTCTTATGTTCCTTCCGGGCCGCCCAAGGATTTTGAAATCCTACGCGTCAAAGTGACCGGAAAGCGGGCCGGCGCGCCCTACGAGAAAATCCGCGACTGCGAAATTCGCCCGGCGGGCCCCATCGCCGCGGGAACGGCCGCGGTGGGATTCGCCGGCAGCATGGCGGCCCTCATGGCGCTCAAGGGCTCGACCCAGTTCGCGGGCGGCGCCGCGGCGCCCGAGTCGGCGCTGGACCACGCGCTCTTTTTCGACGAGATGCGGGAGCGAAAAATTTTCCGCATGAGTGAGACGGCCGCCTACCCGGTGGCTTGACGAACATCCGAGGAGAAGTTCATGAAAGTCGCGGCACAAGACATCCTGAAGGAAAGCGAAAAGACGCTGGGCCTCATCGCCAAGCACGATCCCCTAACGGAGGAGGAGCGCGCCTGGCTCACGGACAAGACGGCCACCTATTACGCCGAGCACGTCAACCCCGGCATCCTGGAATACCGCAAGTCGGTGTCCACCGATTACATCTCGGTCGAATGGGCCGACGGGGACAACAGCTTCACCGACATCAACGGCAAGAACTACCTGGATCTCCTGGGGGGATATGGCATCTTCAACGTCGGCCACCGCCACCCCAAAGTGGTGGACGCCGTCTCGCACCAGTTGAAGCGCCAAGCGCTGCATTCCCAAGAGCTTCTGGAGCCATTCCGGGCCATCTTGGCGAAGCTCGTCCGGGACATCACCCCGGGCGACCTGCAGTTCAGCTTCTTCGGCAACTCGGGGGCCGAGGCCGTGGAGGGCGCCATGAAAATCGCCATGCTCCACACCGGCCGCAAATCCTTCGTGGCCGCGGTCTCCGGCTTTCACGGCAAGACCTTGGGCGCGCTCTCGGCCACGGCCAAGGCCAAGTTCCGCCAGCCGTTCTTGCCCATCCTGCCCGACTGCTACCACGCGCCCTACGGCGACGCGGACTACATCGAATCCATCTTGAAGTCCGCCGACGAGGTCGGCAACGACATCGCGGGCGTCATCCTGGAGCCCATCCAAGGCGAGGGCGGCATCAACGTCCCGCCGGACGACTATTTCCCGCGCGTGCGCGAGCTCTGCGACCGCTACGGGGCTCTGCTCATCGCCGACGAGGTGCAGACCGGCATGGGCCGCACCGGCAAGATGTTCTGCGTGGATCACTGGGGCGTGGTGCCCGACATCATGTGCCTGGGCAAGGCCATGGGCGGCGGCGTTATGCCCATCGGGGCCTTTGTCTCCAACAAGACCGTCTGGGAGCAGCTTTTCCCCGAGCCCTGGCTGCACTCGACCACGTTCGGGGGCAATCCTCTGGCCTGCGTGGCGGCCATCGCCAACATCCACGTCCTGCTTGAGGAAAAGCTGCCCGAGCGCGCCGAGAAGATGGGCGGCGAGATGATGTCCAAGCTGCGCGCCCTGCGCCGGCGGTTTCCCAAGCTCTGCACCGACGTGCGCGGCAAGGGGCTCATGATCGGCATGGAGTTCCCGACCGACGCCATCGGCTACGAGATCTCAAAGGCGCTCTTCGACCGAGGCGTTCTGGTCGCGGGCACGCTCTTCAACGCCAAGACCATCCGCATCGAGCCGCCCTTGACCATCACCACGCAGGAAATCACCCAGGCCATCGAGGCCATCGAGAAGGTGTTCAAGGAAGTCAACGGCAGGCATTTCGAGACCCGCCGAACGCCGGTGAGGAAAGCGGCGGCATGACGGCCGCGATCGCGGCTGCGAAAAAACCTCGGGACATCGTCAACCCGGCGACGGAAAAGGTCCTCGCGGAGATTCCCGACGCGGACGCCGCCGCGGTCGATAGGGCCGTCGCCGCGGCCAAAAAGGCCTTTGAGTCCGGCGTCTGGTCCGGCAAATCCCCGGCCGAGCGCGCCGCCGTCTTGTTCAAATGGGCCGATTTGGTCGAAAAGAACCTTCCCCGGCTGGCCGAACTAGAATCCGCCAACACCGGCAAGCCCTTGAAGCTGGCCCGGGACGGAGACATTCCTTTCGCCGTCGATAATTTGCGCTTCTTCGCTTCGGCCGCGCGCCTCATGGAAGGCGGCGCCAGCCAGGAATACGCCTCGGGATATACTTCCATTCTGCGCCGCGATCCCGTCGGCACGGTCGCTCTGGTCAGCCCTTGGAACTATCCCCTGATGATGGCGGCCTGGAAACTGGGTCCCGCCTTGGCCGCGGGCAACACGGCCGTCATCAAGCCCTCGGAGTTGACGCCCTTGACCACCTTGGAGCTGGGCAAGCTCGCCCAAGAAGCGGGATTTCCCGAGGGCGCCGTCGCCGTCGTCACCGGAGGCGAAACGACCGGCCGCGCGCTGACCGCGCATCCCGATGTCAACATGATTTCGTTTACCGGCGACACCGAGACCGGCAAGAAAATCATGCGCCAAGCCTCGGACACGGTCAAGCGCCTCCATTTCGAGCTGGGCGGCAAGGCGCCTTTCGTGGTCTTCGAGGACGCCGATGTGCGCGCCGCGGTCTGCGGCGCGGTCGCGGGCTCCTTCGTCAACGCCGGGCAGGACTGCACCGCCGCCACGCGCATCTACGTCCAAGAGGGGATATTCAAGAAGTTTTCCCAAATGCTGGCCGAGGAAGCCGCCAAGGTGCGGGTGGGCGACCCGTCCAAGCCGGGCACGGACATGGGGCCGCTGGTCTGCGCGGAGCAGCGCGAGCGGGTCGAGGGATTTATCGGGCGCGCCGAAGGCGTCAAGTTCCTCATCGGCGGCAAGCGCCCGGCGGGCCTTAAAAAGGGATTTTACTTCGAGCCTACTTTGGTTCTAGGCGCCGCGCAGGACTCGGAACTGGTCCAAAAAGAGATTTTCGGCCCCGTGGCCTGCCTATTGCCGTTCAAAACGGAAGAAGAAGCCCTGGCGCTCTCCAACGACGTGCCCTACGGCTTGGCCGCCAGCGTGTGGACCACCGACGTGCGCAAGGCGCTGCGCGCGGCCAAGACCCTGCGCTTTGGCACGGTCTGGATCAACGACCACCTGCCGCTGACCTCCGAGATGCCGCACGGGGGATTTAAGCAGTCCGGCTTCGGCAAGGATATGTCCAAGCACGCGCTCGAGGACTACACCGTGGTCAAGCACGTGATGGCGGACTTGAGCGGGGCCGCGCGCAAGCCCTGGCACTACACGATTTACGGCGACCCGGCGTAGGCCGCGGCGCGCTTCTATCAGATATGCTTGGCGGCTTTCTTCGCCGCCGTGATGCCGTTTAAAGCCGCGAAAAAGAAATCCGACACCTCGCCTTTCGCGTCCGAGCAGCCGAAATAGACGGGGGGTAAATCCCGGCGCGCCAGCGGCTGAAGCTTGGTGAAATAGCCCGGAATCGACATCGGCATGGGGTGGCCGCGGCGGTAGATGCGGACTTCCTCCAGGTGAGGGAGCCACTCCGGCGAAATTTTGACGAGTTCCTCGACCGCGGCCTTGGCCCGGGCCTCGGCTCCCGCGTCGGTCAGGATGCTCTCCCGCTGGTCCTGGTTTAAGGGCGCGTAAACCGTAACGACCTGCGGGCGCTTCAAGTCGCCGCCGTCCGCGTAGGTGACCCAGTCCGCGGGAATAAAATCCGTGAAATTCTTGGCGCCCGGCACCCAATTGTCGAAGCCGCGGTTGGTGACCACGCGGCTAAAGCACAGGTTGTAGACCAGATAGGGAGCGTAGCGCATCGCGCCCATGGCCTGGGCCTGATCCGCGGGCAAGTCCCGCACCAAAAACCGGGTGATGAACTTGGGCACGCACATGACCACGCTCTTGGCCTCGACCGTATGAGGCTTGCCCTCGTGGAAGAAGCTCACCAGAACTTTCTTGCCCTTGCGACGCACGCTGTAGGCCGCGGCGCCGGTCAGGATATTTTTCTTGACCCGCGCGGGCAGCCGCCCGTAGACTTCCTTGGAGCCGATGCCGATGCCGCCGGCCCAGGTGTAGCGCGGCACCCTAAACCAGTCCCGGGCGGCCTGGATGCCCAGGTAGGACGAGCTTAGCTCCGTGGGCGCGCCCCAGTTCGATTTGCCGAAGCCGTCCCAGTAGGCCTTGAGCTCCGGCGCGCGGCCCTTGAAGTAGTCCGAAAACGGCTGCAGGTCCAAGGCCTTTAAATTCTTGTCGATGTCGATATTCTCGATTTCCTTCAGAAAATCTCGGAAGCTTTTCTTGACCGACTCGCCGTAGGGCAGCTTGTCGATGGCGGGGTTGTCCGCGCGCCCGTTCCAAAAATTGCGGATCCAGACGCCGTCAAAGTGCGCTGAGTCGTTCCCCGGAATTTTCTTCCAATTGAGGTTCCAGCGCTTGACCAGGGCGGCGAAGTCGGGCTCGCCCTCCGTGTCGTCCCAGGCCGCGCCCGTGGAATAAGGGACGCCCTTCCAAGATTCCGAGTAGGCGTTGCCGCCCAGATGCGGCTCCTTTTCGATGAGCAGGAAATTTTCGTTTTTCAGCTCATCGGCCGCGCCCAGGCCGCTGGGGCCGCCGCCCACGATGACGACGTCTTTTTTGAGGGAGGGAGCCGGCATGGGCAGGAGGTCGCCATCCCGGACCTCGTGGCAGACTTTGTTGGTCTCCGATTCCAGGCGCCCAGCGGGAATGCCCTTGGCGCCGCCTTTCTCGGAGAGCGCCGCGAAGGCCATCGGAGCGGGGCAGGCCATCACCGCCCCCGCGCTGATCACCCAGCGGATGAAGGAACGGCGGGTCAAATCCATGACGCGGACCATTTTACCATTCTTTCGGCCGCGCCGCCCCTGGAATTCATGGGTCTTTGGGCCTATACTAGGCCGGGACGAAGGTCCATGGCATGGACCGCATGTTCGGGGTTACTTTATAGGTATGAAAGTTCTCGCCTTCCTATCGGCCGTCTTCCTGGCCGCGGCGCCGCAATTAAGCGCGGCGCAGGCCGTTCAATCCGCTAAGGCGAGCCGACAGGAACTCCTGAATAAAATCGATAACTGGGAATATTTCTTCTCCCGCAATCCCAACAATGCCGCCAAAGTCAGCGGCTACGTGTCGGATATTGACCACATCGGAACGGCCGTCGCGGGGATACAGCCGAACGAAGATATAAATCCGATTGAGGCCCGCTTCCAGGCCTGGCAAGAAGCCGTTTTATCCGCTCTCTTTCATAAAGACCACGCCTCCAATGAAAAGGGATTCGAACACTACCTGAAGTATTTGGTCTCCTCGGCGGGGAATCGTGAAATTCGCCAGGAAAAACTGCGGCAAGAGCGCTCGACGGCTCTGGAAAAACGAGAAATCGCGGCAATCCGAAATCCGGGACAAGTCTTTGACAACGGCCGACGTCGCGAACCCGCGCCTTTGGACGTCCCGAACTTCCGCAATCCGTTGGTTCGGGACGCTCGAAACCTGCGGACTCCGGAAGTTTTGGACGCCTTTGCTCCCGAGGTTCAGCCGATGACCGTCGCCCCCGAGGCGGTCCCGGAGCCAGTCGTGCAAGCCGCGCCGGCCTTGTCCGCGCAGCCCTACACCTGCGCGAGCATGGGCAATCTCTGCCCTCAACTCCTCAAGGACGGCGCCACTCCCAAGATCATCCAGGACGTTCTCACCGAGGCGAAAAAATCAGGCGCGAACCCGATCCTCATTTTCTCCGTGATGGAGTCCGAATCAAGCTTTTACGCCAAGGCCAAGAGCAAGGCCGGCGCGCTGGGGCTCATGCAGATCATGCCGGACACCGGCAAGCAGATGGGCGTCCGCGGCGAAAAGAGGCTTTTCGACATCAAGACCAACATCAGGCTCGGCATCCGTTATCTCGAAAGTCTGTGGAGCGATTTCTGTGATTTCTCCATGTCCGAGCTCAACTCCATCAATCCTTGGGCGCGCGCGGACGTGAAAAAGGCCATCGCGGCTTACAACGCGGGGCCGGCGGCGGTGCTCAAGTATGGCGCCGTGCCGCCCTACCGCGAAACTCGCCATTACGTCGCCAAGGTTCTGCGCAACTTCTACGAGTTGCGCCGCGCCGCTCGAAGCCAAGGCTAAGCTCCTTCTGTTGCGGGGATTTTTCGCGCTTCTCATGGGGGGACAATCTGATATGATTTTCCCCGTGGAGCCGCTGCTCGATCTTCAGGGCCTGGAGAAATCCTTCGGGGGGACTCAAGTGCTCAAAGGCATTTCCCTGCGCGTCGGCCACGGAGAGTTCCTCACTTTGCTGGGCCCGTCGGGCTGCGGCAAAACCACCACCCTGCGCATCATCGCAGGCTTTGAAAACGCCGATCGCGGGCAAGTCCTTCTCGCGGGAAAAAACGTGACGAGGCTCGCACCCTACTACCGGGACATCCACACCGTCTTCCAGCACTACGCCCTCTTCCCGCATTACGACGTCTTCGGCAACGTGGCTTTCGGGCTGCGCCTAAAAAAGATGAAGGAGAGCGACATCAAGGAGCGTGTCTTAAGCTCCTTGGACTTGGTGCGGCTCAAGGGGCTCGAAAACCGCCGCCCCAGCCAGCTCTCCGGCGGCCAGATGCAAAGAGTCGCCTTGGCCCGGGCCCTGGCGGGGCGCCCGCCGCTCCTTCTCCTCGACGAACCCCTGGGAGCCTTGGACTTGAAGCTGCGCAAGGAAATGCAGCTGGAGCTCAAGCACATCCAGCGGCGCCTGGGCATTTCCTTCATTTACGTCACGCACGATCAGGAAGAGGCCATGACCATGTCGGACAGGGTCGCGGTCTTCAACGCCGGCCGCATCGAGCAGATCGGCGCGCCGCAGGAAATTTATGAAAATCCCAAGACCGCCTTCGTAGCCGACTTTATCGGCGCCGCCAACATTCTTTCCGCCGAGATACTGTCCTCTTCCCGCGATTCCCTTAAAATCAAGATTGAAGGAAACGTCGAGGCCGACATTCCGGCTCAAAACGGTTGGGCGCAGGCCTCAGGCGCCGTTCAACTCGCGCTCCGCCCGGAGCGCGTCACCGTGAGCGCCGATCGCGGACAGCCGGCGGAAACCGGCTGGCTCCACATTAAAGGCGCCTTGGCCGAAACCGTTTACCTAGGCAATGCCCGGCAGGTTATTCTGCGGACTTCAAGCGGCGAAAAAACCATCGTCTCCTCGATGTCCGCGGAAGCCTTCGCTTCCTTGGGCACCGACATCGGCGGCGCCGCTCTGGCGAAGTTCCGCATCAAAGACCTTGTTCTTTTGGGAAACTCGGAGAAGAACACCTAGATTATGCCCGGAATGACCCGCCGCGACTTCCTTAAAATCGCCGTCTTGGCGGGAGCCGCTCCGTCTCTTTTGGCCGGCTGCGCCGGCGAAGGCGACAAGCACGAGGTCAATTTCTTCAACTGGTCGACCTACATCGCCAAGGACACGCTCCCGCGCTTCTCGCTTGAGACCGGCATCGTGGTCAATTATTCGGTCTTCTCTGACGAGGAGGAGATGTTCGCCAAGCTCCGCTCGGGAGCCCTGGGTTACGATCTCATCGTGGCGACGGACTACATGATCCCGCGCTTAAAGGCCTTGAACCTCATCGATCCCTATCCCACCGGAGCCCTCAAGAACACCGGCGACATCGATCCAAAATTCCGGAACACGCCTTACGATCCCGACAACGCCTATACGGTCCCCTACCTTTGGGGAACGACCGGCATCGGCTTCAACAAGAAGCACATCTCCAAGCGGCCCACGTCCTGGTGGGATTTGTGGGACCCCAAATACAAAGGCAAGATATCCATGCTCGACAACGCCCGCGACTGCGTGGGCATCGCGCTTTTGATGAAGGGCTGCCCGCAGACCACCGACAGCGACGCGGCGTTCAAGGCGGCCGAGCAGCTTCTGATTTCGCAAAAACCGCTCCTCAAGCAATATTCCAGCTCGACCTACGTCGATAGTCTCATCAACGGCGAGGTCTACCTGGCGATGGCTTGGTCCGGGGACGTCATCCAGGCCGCGCGGGAAAATCCGGAGCTCGACTACGTCATTCCCAAGGAAGGCAGCTACATCTGGGTGGACAACATGTGCCTGGTGAAGGGCTCCCGGCACCGGGCGGACACGCTGCGGCTGGTGGACTATCTTATCGAGGGGAAAGTCGCCGCGGAAATAGCAAACTTCGTTCGCTACGGCAGCCCCAACGCCGCCGCCAAGCCCTATCTGGACAAGAGCCTGCTCGACGATCCGCGGGTTTTCCCGCCGCCATCGGTGCTTAAGAAGCTGCAGTTCTACGCGATTTTGCCGCCGGACCTGGCGCAGACCTGGATAGACACCTGGTCGGACGTCAAAGCGGCCTAGGCTCGATGCCGCCCGGAAAGGACGCACTTCCTCCCGGAGGGCGCTGGGCGCGCATATCGCGCCCGGTGCGGAGCAAAGCCAAGAAATTCCTGGCCTGGCTGTTCAGCGGGAAATCGGAAAAGGCCTCGCACCTCCTGATTCTTCCCGCGTCCTTTTGGCTGTCGTTCTTTCTCGTCATTCCCATCGTGCTCCTCCTGGTCCTGAGCCTGGCGCAGCGAGGCCCCTACGGCACCGTCATCTGGCATCCGACGCTGGACAATTTTCGACGGGCCTTCACGCCGCTCTATATCCCCATCGTGGCACGGACCCTGCTTTACTGCGGCGCCGCCGCCGTCATCTGCCTGTTGCTGGGCTATCCCACGGCCTATTTCCTGAGCTTTTACGCCGGAGAATGGCGCGACACGTTCCTGATCTTGCTCATGATTCCATTTTGGACCTCGGCGTTGGTGTCCATTTATTCCTGGATCATCATCTTGGGCCGAGACGGACTCATGAACAGCGTTTTGACGGGCATCGGCTTGCTGCACACGCCGCTGGACGTTCTCAACACGCCCTTCTCCGTCATTTTGGGGCTGGTTTACTTCTACCTGCCCTTCATGATCCTGCCGCTCTACTCCTCGCTCGAAAAAATACCCAAGCAGTACATGGAAGCTTCCTACGACTTGGGCGCAGGCGCCTTCCAAACTTTCCTTAAAGTGACGCTGCCTCTCTCGCTTCCCGGGGTCTTCGCCGGCTTCATTCTGACTTTTGTGCCCTGCCTGGGAGATTTCTTGACCGCAGAATTTCTGGGCGGGCCGCGAACCTACCTGATCGGCAATTTGATTGAAAACCAGTTCCTCATGGCCCAGGACTGGCCCTTCGGGGCCGCTTTGACCGCCGTCCTCCTGGGCGCGATGCTCGTGGGCCTCTATTACTACCAGAAGCTCGAAGCCGCTGAAATCGCATGAAGAACAAGTGGCTCTCATTTTACGCCGCGGCCTTCTACGCCTTTCTCTACATGCCCCTTTCCGTCATGTTCTTCTTCTCGTTCAACAACGCGCGGCGCAACGTCCTGTGGCGGGGGTTCACCTTCAAGTGGTACGGCGTGCTTCTCCACGACGCGGGGCTCTTGGGCGCTCTCTTGACCAGCCTAAAGATCGCGATTCTCTCAAGCCTGCTGGCCTCCGCGCTGGGGCTTTTGGCCAGCTACGCGCTGGTCTGCCGGCCGCCCCGCTTCGGCCGCGCTTTTTACTCTTCCTGGCTCAACGCGCCGCTTTTGGTCCCGGAAATCGTCATGGGCGTCGGCCTCCTGAGTTTTTTCGTCAGAATCGGCGTGCCGCTGAATTTCTGGACGCTGGCCTGCGCCCACGCGATGATCGCGCTGCCCTATACCATCGGCTCCATCCGGGCCAGGCTTCTCTCCCTCAAAAGCTCCCAGCTCGAAGAGGCCGCCATGGATTTAGGCGCCGACCAGTGGGAAGCCTTTATCCGCGTGACCCTGCCGCTGGCCAAGCCCGCCATCGTTTCGGGGGCGCTTTTGGCCTTCACCATCAGCTTCGAGGACTTCGTGACCAGCTTCTTCATCGCCGGCATCGGGGTGGTCACCATGCCCATCAAGGTCTATTCGATGATGAAGTTCGGGGTCACGCCGGAAATCAACGCCCTGTCCTGTTGCCTTCTGCTTACGACTTTGGTCTTCCTCCTTTCCGCGCGAATGCTCAGAAGGACCCCTAATTCATGACGCCTCGCCAAACTGCGGCCCCGGTGACGCTCGAGCGATTCGGGGACCCCCGCGCGCTCGCAAAACGCTTTAGACGGAACCGTCCGTTTGAACACCTTGTGTTCGATGGATTTACTAACGAAGGGATTGGCTCGGAGCTCCTAACGGAGCTTCCTCCGCCCGGCAGCATGCTGTCGGGCGGAGGAAGCCGCGGGCGCCGCTTCTACCTGCGCGACGTCGCGGCCCTGGGGCCCTCCTTCAAAGCCCTCGACGGTTTCCTGCGCTGCGCGGCCTTATTGAAATGGCTCCGGCGGATCACAGGGCACAAATCCCTGATCCCTAACCCACGAGGCGATTGCGGCGGTTTGTTTTACGACGAATGCGGCATGGAATTGGCACCCCACATAGACGTCAACTGCACGGTTCCCGGGCGCCGGAGGGCCGCCACGTTGCTTCTATACCTGAATGCGCGGTGGCGCCCGGATTGGGGGGGCATGCTTGAGCTAAGCCGCGGCTCCGGAACCCCGGCGAAGAAAGAAATACCGCCATCCTTCAACCGCTGCGTCTTAATGGCTTCTCACGAAAATTCTTGGCACGGCTACCGGGCGATCCGAACGCCTCCGGGAGGGCCTCGCGGGCGTTGGGTGCTTATTTCCAATTATTATAGGCTGAAACGCGCAAAAGACACGCCCCCTCATTATAATGTGAACCGATGCTATGAAACGGGTACAATATAGGGGCTATTTTTCACGACCCAAATATGCAGTTAAGGCCACGCCCGGACGTTTTGCGACGGACCCCTTACGTGGTGGTCGGCGCCGGAGCACAAGGATTGACGTTCGCCCTTTCCTTGGCGCGCAAGGGCCTGCCCGTGCTCTTATTCGAGCGCTCAAGCGTGGTCGGCGGACAAGCGCGCTCGTTTCATTATGGGCGGTTCACGTTTGATTTTGGCCTGCATGCTTTCGTGACAAAAAGCTCCCGCGTAGCGGATTTTGTCCGCGGGATTCTAGGCTCCGACTTCACGTCATTTTATCCGCGCGCCGCATCGCACTGGGGCAGGAACGGGCTTATTGAAGATTCTTCCTTTTGGCGGTTCCAGAATGCGCACAAAAGACTCTACGCTCTTCTTCCGAAATCCGGCGAGCGGGAGTGGAGTTGCATGCGCATCTCAAAACCGCCCAAGATCATCTATCCCCGGCGGGGGGGATTCGGTTCGCTCTTCGAGCGCATGGGGAAAGAACTGATCAAGTGCGGCGGAGAGATGGCGCTGGGAGCCGGAGTGGAGGCGCGCGACTTCATATTTAACCGCCGCCGCCTGACCCATATTAAGGTCGGGGGAACGAAATTCCCAGTCCGCGGCTGCTACTGGAGCGCCGGGCGGCCCTTTGCCTTGAACCCGGGGTCGCAGAAAGATGCGCCGCCCGCCCGCCCGCGAGACGCTCTGCTTCTCCATCATTTCATCGCACGCGGTCGCGCGCCCCTGCCCTACCACTGGGTTCGCCTTCCGGAAAGCGGCGGCGTTTTGCTGCCGCCTCTGGCCTATTATCCCGCGCGATTCAGCCCCCAAAACGCCCCCCGTGGTCATTACTCCGTCGGCACCACGACCCCCATTTTGAGCGCGCTAAACAACAAGCGCCTGGGCCCCCTGAGCGAGTGGGCCAGTTCCAATCCTCAAATATTCCTCAAATCTACGCTGAACTATATTGTTCGGCTGGGCTTGATCAGGCCCAAGGACGTTGTGGGATCCTTTTCAGAAACCGTCGTTTTGCCGCATGCCGTTTCACATGCCGCGCGACTTTCCCCGGCACGAAGATTTGAGAATTTCTGGCACGCGCCGGATTTCGCGGTCCACAGCCCGGAGGAAAGCGGCGTTTCAATGCAAATTGAATCGGCCTTTAAAGCGCTGGGGGTAAGGGGCTCCCCGTCTGTCCGACCACCGTGGACCTGATTTAAGGTAGCCGTTGTCGTTCGAAGAGAGGAAGATATCCGTCGTCGGCCGTTCCTCTTTTCTTTTTGCTTCTTTTTCTTTTCTGTGAATT
>Ga0307373_10002424_pt1 | contig 33739 bp, 34 predicted proteins | sample OX2MG_FD_202534 | JGI IMG/M metagenome (GOLD analysis project Ga0307373, IMG submission 202534) | Soil microbial communities from Risofladan, Vaasa, Finland - OX-2 | ecosystem: Environmental > Terrestrial > Soil > Coastal area > Acid sulfate soil | place: Finland: Risofladan, Vaasa | collected...
GTTGTGAAGGACGTTGAGGTCGAAGTAGGTGGAATAGCCGGGGGTGGCGTAGCGGCTGAAGTTGAACTCGGGCACGTAGAAGCCGTGCAGCACGTCGTAGGAGTCAAGCCTGATCCGCACCGTCTCACCGGTCGGGACAACCATGGTGGGTTCGTTCGTCGTCTGGCCGATCACTTTGACCCCGTTGGGGTACTCGAACTCCCAGCCCCATTGGAACGCGTAGACGTGGATGCTGGCCGCCGGATTCGCCTCAACGGCGGTGACCTTGTTCTCGGCCAGAACCGTGAAGACGAAGAGCACCACGACAATGATGATGGGTACCACCGTGTAGATGATCTCGGTGGGCGTGTGGTACTGGGACTGCTTGGGGATCTCCTCGGATCTCCTGCGGTAGCGGAAGATCGCCCACAGGATCAACATCAGGACGAAGATGCCGACCACAATGCCGGCCACGAAGAATCCCTGCCAGAGGTGGTACTCGGTCCGGCTCTGGGTTGTTGAGCCCTTGTAGGCTCCGAAAGTGGGGAGCTGGCACCCGGTGAGCAGGAGACCGGCCGTCACCAGCCCGAAGGCGGCCAGGCGACGGTGGGGCCGCCCGGGAGGCGGAATTGCGGTGGTCGAGCCAGGCGTGCCGTGAGGGGGGCTGGTCAACGACGAGTCCACGGCGGTGACACTATCGAACCCGGCAAAAAAACACGAAGTTGCAGCACAGCGGGTCGCCGTCGCCAACCTCAGGGGGCGGGTGACGTGGGACCGTGATCGGTTTCGGCCAGGGACTCCCGGGCGGCCCAACGGAAGACGCCGCGGGCCATGGTCGAGGTGGCGCGCGTGGCCCGAGCGGTGAAGACCTCACGGCGCGCCTGCTGGACGGCCGTGTCGCCCGGGTTGGCCAGCCAGGCGCTCTCGACCAAGTGCCCGGCCAGGCGCAGGGCCTGGTCAGACGCATCGGGTTCGGCCGACCCCTCGGCCAGAGCCACCAGCTCGAGCGCCCGGTCGGCCAGGACGCCGGGACCGCCGGCCAGGCGAGCCAGCTCGGAGGCCAGGGCGCGTTCAGGGGCGGGCTTGAGCGTGGCCGGGTTCCCGTCCCACCACCCCCCGTACTGGCGCCAGATCGTGTGGACCACGAACTCCGGCTCGTCGTAGACGGGTCGCAGGTAGGGGCGTTCCTCAAGCTCAGCGGGGGGACGGACGGAGTGGATGGCCTCGCCCAGGCGCCCGCCCGCATTCATGATGCGCAACGTCTGGTCGACCAGGGAGTCCAGCAGATCGGCCGTGTCGGTCAGCGCCTGACGCACCCGGTCCGCCCCCACCACCGGCAGCCCGTGCCCGGGCAGGAGGAACTCGGCGTTGAGAAGCAGCATGCGCCGCAGCGCCTGGGCCCACTCGCGGGGGTAGCGCTGCACCTTCTGCGGGTTGCCCGCATTGGGTGACGCCCAGATGAAGAGATCGCCGCAGCACAGCACCTTGGTGTCCGCTTGCCAGGTGACGGTGTGGTCGTCGGTCTCGCCCTTTTCGTGCCGGAGCGCGAAATCAACCCCGCCCACGGAGATATCCAGGGCATCGTGGTAGGTGCGGTCCGGGTAGCGGTAGGTGGTGGGCCAGTGCAGATCGTCGAAGCCGAACTGCCGCCGGTTGACGACGGTGTTGTAGCCCGCGGTGAAGATGTAGCGGTCGAATCGCGCCGGCAGGGCGTGGTGCGCGATCACCTCGGGGGCGGCCCACCCCTGAGCACGTGCCTCCTCCTCCCACACCGGCACGCCGAAGACGTGATCAATGTGGCCGTGGGAGTAGATGGCGGTGTGGAGGCGGGAGGCGCTCCACCTCCTGATGTCGGCATGGACGACGGGAGCGAGGGGCAGGCTCCCTGTGTCGACGAGGAGCAGCCCGTCGGCGGTGTCGAAGGCCGAGACATTGGCGAAGGACGGGGTGAACCCGACGCCCTCGGTGATCTCCACAAAGCCGCCGACATGGTCGACCGGGTGCATGGTCGCGGTCGACAACTCACCACGCCAGAGGCGATCGGCCAGGTCCAGGACGTCAACAGACATCTTCCCCCCATCGGAAGTGGACCAGGGAACGCAGCCCCTGATCGGGCTCGGTCAACTCCCGGGTGTCGATTCCTCCGGGGCGGGGGCGGGGGCCGGGGCCGGGGCCGGCATGTCAGCCGCCCCGTTGGTCAACGCCGCGGTCGGGTTGGTGGCGCCGGACTTCTTGCCGTCGTCCAGGCCCTTCTCGAACTCGGTCTTGGCTGAGCCCAGGCTGCGCGCCAATTTGGGAATGGCGGCCCCTCCGAAGAGAAGCACGACGACGACGATGAGGACGATGATCCCCGACTCCCCGAAAAGTTCTGCCAGCATCTGCATCTCCTTCGACCGTGCCCACAACCAGGTGAACCGACCATCAGGTTAGACCCATTCGGTCGCCGCATCGCTCCAGCGGCCGGTGGGCCCGCAAGCTCAACCGGCCAGGAGGACGCCCATGACCAGGGCCGCCACGCTGGCCGACCCGGCCACCGAGCCCCACACGGCCAGGGCGGCCGGCGACGTCGAGCGGGCATGGAGGAAGGCGCCCAGGCCGGCGGCGGCCACCACCGCGACCTTGGCCATGAGCACGGCTTTCCACGCCCCGCTCTGGGCCGCCCAATGGAAGGCGGAGAGGTTCCAGAAGCCGGTGAGCACGAGGACGGCGTAGGCGGGCCAGGCCAGCCGCGCGAAGGCCCGGGCCAGGGCCTTGGGCGCCTCGGCACCCAGGGCGCGGGACGGTCCGACCAGGCCCATCATGACGATCTGCCCACCCACCCAGATGGCCGCCGCCAGGACGTGGAGGGTGAGCCGCAGGGTGTCGAGAGCAGGGGCGAGCGATTGCCCGGTGGCGAGCACGGTGGGACGACCGCCGGGCTACTTGCCCTGCCAGTTGGGTGGCCGCTTCTCGGCGAAGGCGATGGGGCCCTCCATCGCATCGGCCGAAGAGAAGACGATCCCGACCGCCTTGTCGTTGATGGCCCAGCCCTCAGCTTCGGAGACTTCGGCGGACTGCTTCATCACGCTCATGGAGTAGCGGACGGCCAAGGGCGCGTTGGCGACAATGCGGTCGGCCAGGGCGACGGCCTCAATGAGCAGTGCATCGGCAGGCACGACCTTGTTGACCAGGCCGAGAGCGAGGGCTCTCTCCGCACCGATGGGGTCACCGGTCATGGCCAGCTCCAGCGCGATGGCCCTGGGGAGCCGCTTGGGCATCCGGATGAGGCCGCCGCCGCCGGCGATCAGGCCCCGTTTGGCCTCGGGGATGCCGAACGTGGCGTGCTCGGCGGCGATCACCAGGTCGCACGAGAGCATGATTTCGAAGCCTCCGGCCAGCGCCGAGCCGTTCACTGCGGCGATGATCGGCTTGGGGAAGTCCCGCTTGGTGAGCCCGGCGAAGCCGCCGCTGGCGCCAATAATGTCGCCGCCCTCCCCGCTGGAGAATGCCTTGAGGTCCATGCCGGCGCAGAAGGCCTTGTCACCGCTTCCGGTGATGATGACGACCCAGCACCCGGCATCCTCGGCCAGCTCGTCCATGATTGACGACATGGCCTTGCTCACCCCGCCGTTGATGGCATTGCGCGCCTCGGGACGGTTGATGGTGAGGATCTCGACGTTACCCCGCCGCTCCCGTAAGACTTCATCTGCCATGGCACACCCCTTCGCTGTCGCCCGGCGCCGACGATCCGGCCCCGATGCGCCGCCGAGGCTACCGCTACCGTTCAGGGGAGAGGAACTGAGGGATACACCTGTCCTGGCTCGAGCAGTGCGGCACCACGTTGTTGGGCCCGATTGCTGTAGCGCACCGTGAAGGCGAACATGCCCCCGATGCACACGGCGGAGATCATCGGCGACACGGCCAGGAAGACGCCGGTGTGCAGGACCTTGGCCAACACCAGCCGGATGCTGGCCTCGGTCAGGAGACCGACGCCCCACACGGCCGTCAGCACCCGGAAGGTCCGTTCCCCGGTGGGGACGTTGTGCAGCTGGTCGTAGGCGGCCACCTTTTCGGGATCGTTGCCGGCCGAAAGGAATCGCCCGACGTAGAAGATCGCCGGACGCTTGTGGGTGTAGAGCGTGACGAGGCAGACGATGCCGAAGACCGCGGTCAAGGCCGAGTCCCGAGCCTTGAGCACGTAGGCGTTGCCGCCAAGCAGTGTTGAGGTGATGACGCCGACGGCGAAGCCGAAGAGGATGATGGCGCCGATGGGGTCGATCCTCCGGTCACGGGTGAATTCGAAGACGATCCACGCAGCCGGGAAGAACCCGGCGATTATGAGTGCCTGGGCGTCGGAGCGCACCGAGTGCCGCACCAGGAGGTAAACGGTCAGTGGTACGACCGCTCCGCCGATGACGCTGGGTAGGAGAGTACGTAGCGATGGGACGCCCGGCTCCCACGATCGGGCCGCCGCCGGAACGACTGGTCCCTCAGGCTCCAACCCTGCTTCGGACCCCCTCGGGCCGGGTTGGGTCTCCACGGGGTCAATTTATCGTCTGATTCCCCGGGTCTCCCCACGTAGACTCGTGCCGTGTCACTCCTGGGCCACGCCCTTGAGCTCATCCTGGCGCTGGGGCTCGTTGCGTTCTTGGCCGCCGCCGTCGCCTACCTGGTCGCCCGCCGGTTCGTCCGGCGTCGTTGGACGCGCCTCAGGTCCCACGTGGCCACCCGAGGCGCACTCTCGGCGTTCAGCCTGATCCTGGCCGGTCACGAAAGGGCAGTCGCCCGATTGACCCCCGAGGAGGCCTCCTGCGGCTCGTCCGCCCGGGTGCGGCGCCGCATGTGGGTGGCCATTGAGGGCGCGGAGGAGGCGGTACGCCACGCCGAGGTGTGCGACGCGCCCGTGGCCGAGCTGCCCGCGGTATGCCGTTCGTTGCGCACGCTGGCCGCCGAAATGGACCACCTCCTGCGCCTGGAGCGCCGCCTGCCCCCCGGCCCCGACCGGCCCACTGCCGTGCGGGTGCAGGTGGCCGAGCTGATCCGAGCCTCCCGGCTCATCCAGGGCGCGGCACTCGGTGCCTGCAGCGACACCGCCGAGCCCCAGGTCCGGTCCCTGGTGCGCCAAGCCGGCGACGAGGTGGAGATCGTGACAGCCGTTCTCACCCGCCTGCGCTCGGTCGCCCCCCACCCACGCTGACCTCACCAGGGTCGCGGTCCCATGCCCCGTGCCAAGCTGGACGGCGTGCCCGCGTCCGCCAAGCCCCGCCGGGCTACGCCGGCGCGGCGGCGCCCCCAGGAGGTCAGCCTCCTCGGTGAGGGTTTCGCCGTTGGGGTGTCCACGGCGGGCTTCGGGGTCGAGGGCGGATACAACGGCCACGGGGAGCCACACAACAACTGGGCCAGCTGGGAGCACACCGGCCGGGCCGAGCGCTCGGGCGTGGCCTGCGACTTCTGGCAGCACCCCGAGGAGGTGCTCGACCGGGCCGCCGCCATCGGATGCAACACGTTCCGCCTCTCGGTCGAGTGGGCCCGCCTTGAGCCCGAGCCCGGCCACTTCGACCAGGCGGCCCTTGAGCGGTACGCCGAGATCCTCACCCTGTGCGCAGCACGGGGGCTGCAACCGATGGTCACCCTCCACCACTTCAGCCATCCGTGGTGGCTCGGCGAGGAGTTCTGGCTGCGACCCGCCTCGCCGGACACATTCCTCCGCCACGTGGAGCGGGTCCTACCTGTGCTCGCCCAGCACTGCCGGCACTGGGTCACCATCAACGAGCCCAACACGGTGATGGTGATGGGGTGGATGGCCGGGGCGCACCCACCGGGGCGGCGGATGGCCGTGGCCGATGCCTACTGCGTGCTCGACAATCTCCTCACTGCCCACGTTCTGGCCGCCGGCGCCATCCTCGCCGTGCAACCGGACGCCATGGTCACCTGCAACACCAGGTCATCTTCCGTGTACGAGCACGATCGGCTGCTCACCGATCTCCTGCTCCTGCGCTCGTCCGGCGTCGGGCCCGGCGACGTGGACCGCTACGTCGACGAGAGGCGCACCCTGCACAACGCCGCGCACCCGCCCCGGCATGCCGGAGAGATGGCACTGCGACGCTCCTGCGCGCTGCTCTGCCCCTACGGCAACGGCGATGGGGTCGGCGGCGCTGCACTCTGGACCCGGGTGCGCCACCTCTCCCGGCGCCCGGCCCCCCGCCGCGTGATCGATGCCGTCCTCTCCTCACCCCGGACCCGCCCGCTCGGCGCCATCGGCATCGATTGGGACGACCCGGAGGCCAGCCACGCGCTGCGCGTACCGGGAAGGCCCGTTCCGGGAGGCTCACGCGACTGGTCGGTCGGCCGTGCGCCTTGGGACATCGCCCCCGACTCCCCGGGACTGCGGACGTGGTGCCGCACCGAGTCGGCATTCCATCCGGGACTTCCCCTCTGGGTGGTGGAGAACGGGATGGCCTCCCGGGTGGAGGGGGAGCGCCCCCTCCACCGCCCCGACGGTTGGGACCGTCCCCGCTTCCTGCGTCAGCACCTCGCATCGGTGGCCGACGCCGTGGCCGCCGGGGTGCCCATCCGGGCCTATCTGCACCGGTCCCTGGTCGACAGCTACGAGTGGGGCAGCTACCGGCCGCGGCGGGGGCTGTTCGGCGTGGACCGTAGCGATCCGGCGGGAGCGATCCGGTGGATGGACACCGACGTGCAGGGAGACGACTCGGCCGGGGAGTTCAGCCGCATCGTCCGCGGGCTGGTGGCGGGGGACCGCTCCGTCCTCGGCGCTCCCTAGCTCTGTCCCGGGTCGGCCCCGCTCCCCGGATCGGTACCGACCGGTTCGGCTGCACCCTTGCGGTGCCGGCGGACGCCGATGACCACGATGGCCACCACGACGAGTCCCAGCAACACGTACGAGACGATCCCCGACGCCTGCTCGACCTTCTGGCCCACGAAGTACCCGAGCAGGCAGAAGGTGGTCCCCCAGACGATGCCTCCGGCCATGTTGGCGGGGAGGAAGATCCGGTAGGGCATCTCCGACATGCCGGCGAGACCCGGCACCACCGCACGGAGGAAGGCGGAGAAGCGAGCCACGAACACGGCGATGCCGCCGCGGCGGTTCAGTTCCGCTAGGGCGCGGTCGATGCCCCGGTGGCGCTCGCGCAGCGGCCGTAGCTCAATGAGACGCCGGCCCCACCTCTTCCCGACCAGGTAGCCCACCGAGTCGCCGACAATGGCGCAGACGACGATGAGGATGACCAGTCCGACGATGTTCACCCGATTGCCGGCGGCCAGCACACCGCCGAGAATGGCGGCAGTCTCCCCGGGGAACACGAATCCCAACATGACGGCCGCCTCAGCGAAGATGAGGACGCCGACGAGGGTGTACGCCTGCCAACCCTGCAGGCCGAGGATGGGGTGGAGAAGGTGGCTGATCACGGCGCACGTCCCGGGAGCCGGTTGCCGCTTCGGACCGGTGCCACGCCGCCCGTCAGTTGACGGCGCGCAGCGTGTGCTGGCGAGGGTTCATCTGGCGCCAGCGGTCCACCACCTTCCCCATGAAGGCCTGGCCCGAGGAGACGTAGGTGAGGATGTCGGCCTGGCCCTGGGGTCGGGCCAGCATCCAGCTGTGCCCCCCGGGGACCCACTGCACCGGTGAACGGGCGATGGCCGCGAATTCGGTGGCCGCGGCTCCGGGCGTGATGCGGTCGAAGCAGCCCCACTCGGTCAGGATGGGCATCTGGTGGGCCACCAGGGCGCGCACCTCGGTCCGCTGGTCGATGGACATCAGCATGCTGCCGATGGGCATGGACTGGGCCACGGTGCGTATGTTGCGCCGCACATCGGGCAGGACGGAGCGCACGGTGGAGAACATGCGGCCGATGAAGAGATCCGGCAGGTCGAAGACGACCGCCGCCAGCATGTCGATCATGGGGGCGATGTCGGGCGCCAACGGGGAGAGGAGTGCGGGCAGGAGGCCGTGACGTTCCTTCCACCCCGGAGTAGCCACCCCGTCCCGGTAGATCATCCCGAGTGTCCGGCGTGGGTGGTCGTGGGCGAACTGCACGGCGACCGCGCCGCCCATCGAATGCCCGAGGAGAATCACGGGTCCGGCGCCCACCTGGTGGACGATGGCCATGACCTGATTGGCCAAGGTCTCCATTGAAACGTCCTGCCATTCGAGCGGATCGCTGCCGCCGAAGCCGGGCAGGCTCGGGTTGATGACTCGCCAGCCCAGCTGCTCGGCCAACCGGGCGCTCTCACGCCAGTACATGCCACCCCCGGCGAAGTAGCCGTGGATGTTGACGGCCCAGATGGGCGGCGTCCCCGGGCCATCGGGACCGAAGGCGCCGACGTTGTCCGACACGGCGAAACGCAACCGCCGACCCTCGACCATGATGGAGCTGGGGACCATGCGAATGGAAGGTGCCTTGCGAATTTTGCGGGCGTACTGGTCACGAATGACGCCCAGGCCATGGGGGGCATGGCCAGCATCGAGAAGTTCAACCGGGCTCGGGCCGTCCAGGGGCGCCATGAGGGCCCCCGATATCTGCAAAGTGTCCTCGGGCTGCGCCGCAGCCTTCCCCTTGAAAAACCGAGCCCTCATTGCGTGACACTCCCGTCGCCCTGGCTCAGGCGCATCTTCGCCCCCAACAAGGAGATTCCTCCGTCTCCCGACTCCAACCGTACCTGAACCCGGCCTCCCCGCGGCACCACCCGCGTGCGCCGGAGCGGCCAGAATGCCACGATGGGGTCATGAGCGCTGATCTGGTCATCCGTGGCGGAACCGTCATTGACGGGACCGGATCCCCTGGCCACGAGGCTGACGTGGCGGTGCACGACGGTCGGATCACCGAGGTGGGCGTCGGCCTCTCCGGCGCGCGCACGCTGGACGCCACCGGGCAGGTCGTCTGCCCCGGCTTCATCGACATCCACACCCACTACGACGCCCAGGTGTTCTGGGACCCGTCGTTGACCCCGTCCTCTTTCCACGGGGTGACGACGGTGGTGGCGGGGAATTGCGGATTCTCCATCGCACCCATCCGCCCCGAGGGCGTGGCGCTGATGGCGCGCACCCTGCAACACGTGGAGGACATGAGCTTCGACACCCTGGCCGTCGGCGTGCCGTGGGACGAGTTCGAAACATTCCCTCAGTACCTCGACGCCGTCGCTCGCCGGGGCACCGCGTTGAACTTCGCCTGCTATGTAGGCCACACGGCGGTGCGCCTTTTCGTGATGGGAGAGGAAGCGTATGAACGCCCCGCCACCGACGACGAGATCGCCCGCATGCAGGCAGTGGTGGCCGAGGCCATGGCCGGGGGTGCCGCCGGCTTCGCCACCAGCGCGTCACCGACCCACAACGGCGATAGCGGCCGGCCGGTGCCCTCCCGGGTGGCCGATCTGGCGGAGCTCCGGGCGCTCCTGGGCCCCCTGCGCGACGCAGCCCGCGGGGTGGTGGCCCTGCTGCCCGGCGGGGTGTTCGAAAACGAGGAGATCTTCGCCCTCCAGCGTGAGATCGGCCGCCCCTTCACCTGGACGGCGCTGCTGACCGTCAAGGGCTACCCGTATCACGAGAAGGTCATCGCCGAGCATGACGCGGCGTGGGCCGACGGGGTGGAGGTGTGGCCCCAGGTGTCCTGCCGGCCGCTGGTGTTCCAGATGAACCTGTCCGAACCGTTCACGCTGAACATGCGCCCTTCCTTCGCCGCGCTGATGGGCAAGTCCAAGAAGGACCGCGTGGCGGCGTACCGCGACCCCTCGTGGCGGGATTCGGCCTGGGCCGACGTCAGTGGGAAGAAGGGCGGCTTCCCGCTCAACTGGGCCGCAATTTCGGTGGCCGAATCGGGTACCCACCCCGAACTGGCGGACCGTCCCGTCGCCGTCCTGGCCGAGGAGCGGGGATGCACCCCCCTCGACGTGATGCTGGACATATCGCTGGACGACAACTTGGAAGCGCGCTTCTGGTCCGTGCTGGCCAACGACGACCCCGAGGCCATCGCCTGGCTGCTGCCGCGGGACAACGTGCTGCTCGGCCTGGCCGACTCGGGCGCCCACGTCTCGCAGCTCTGCGACGCCTGCTTCTCCACCGACCTGCTCGGCAACTGGGTGCGCGAGCGGGGTGTCATGCCGCTTGAGCGCGCCATCCACAAGCTGACCGCCGAGCCCGCTTCGGTATACGGCTTTCATGACCGCGGCACCATCGCCGTGGGCCAGGCGGCCGACATCTGCGTCTTCGATCCGGCCACCGTGGCCCCGGGCCCCCTGCGCCGCATCCGCGACTTCCCGGCCGACGGCGAGCGCCTCACGGCGGATGCCCCAGTCGGCATGACGCACCTGGTGGTCAACGGTGTACCGGTGCGCGTGGATGGTGAGCCCGACGCCGAGGGGTTGGCAGCCCGGCCCGGAGCGGTGTTGCGCGGCTGAGGAATTGGGTGCCCGCGACGCGGGATCGCCGGTGCCCTCACCAGCGCTCGTTTGGCGTTTTTATTGGGAAATTCGTGATTTTCAGAGGGTGCCTCGGTTTCACAGATCGGTCGAGAACTTCCCGATCGGAATCTTCGGATGCCTCAGTGAAATGAGTGGCCACATGTCCTACTCCCCTTGGAAGTCACATCGCTCCGTTGTGACACATCACCCATCGTCAACCGGAGCCTCGCTTTCGCGGCACGTGGTCCTGTGCTCCCTCCTCGGAGCGTTCGCACTCTTCTTGCCGTCCAACGCCAACGCCATCAGTAGCGCTGATGCCGTATCCGGCTCCGCATTCGGCGCCAGTGTCGCTCTCCTGAACACCACCGTCGTGCCACCCACACCGGCCGTGACGCTGCCGGCCACCGGTGCTGCGCAATCGGCCAACCTGGCCAACATCCCGGTCAACCCGCTGGTCTACACCGGTGTGTTGACGGTCACCACGGCAGCGACGCACGCCATTCAACCCACCCAGGTCGTCAACAGCAGCGCCGATGTCGCCAACGCGGCCCTGATCAACGGTGTCGTTGCTCCGGGAAACCTCGGAGCATCAGTCCTGTCTGCGGACGCCATCCACACCGTCTGCACGTCAGATGCCACGGGATCCACCGGTGGCACCACCCTTGTCAGTCTGGTCATTGACGGGACGCCGGTCCCGGTGAGCGATGCCATCAATCAGGTCCCCACCCTGCCCTCGGCCCTGTCGCCCCTCCTCAGTGTCGAGATCAACAAGCAGGTGATCACCAACTCCGTCGGGGCAACCGGCATCACTGTGGATGGCGTCGTGGTCACCTTGTTGTCCGGGTTGGACAATGGTGCGGTCATCATTCTGTCGCAGAGCAAGTGCGGGGCGACGGGTCCTGACATCAATGTTCCCCCGACGGCCACCGGAGTCGTACCCAACAGTGGGCCGACGACCAACTCCTCGAACACGGGAACGGGCGTGGTCACTGGAGCGGAGACCGCTGCAGTCACACCGGCTGCGACTGCTCCTCTCGCCCCGGCGGTGGTCGGGGTGACGGGCTGACCGCGCCTGCTCCGGGGGCAACAACAACCCGGAGCACGTGTGGGTGCCATGGCCGCACCGCTGGTCTCATGAGGAGAGTTGGGCGCACGGCGCTGGCCGCGAGCCTGGCGGCACTCACGCTGGCATCTTGCAGCAGCAGCAGCGGATCCCACCAGACGGTGTACGGGGCGACGCTCCACTTTCGACACCCATTCGTCCGCACGTTGCCGGTCGCCCCCCGCGGCACGACGTTGGTGGCCAACACCCATGGGGCGATCCCAGGGTATTCGGCACCCGGCGGGACACCTGCAGAGCAGATACCGGCGACATGGCACGGGGCGGTGTCCGCACTCCCGGTGGTGCGGGAGAGTCCGGGGTGGGTCGAAGTGCGCCTGGCCCAACGGCCCAACGGATCGATGGCGTGGGTGCGAGACAGCGATGTGACGTTCACATCGACCCCCTACAAGATCCTCATCGACCTGAAGACCACATCCCTCGTCCTCTTCAAGGATGACAAACCGATCTTCGGCGCTCCGCTCGGCATCGGGACGGTGAGTGATCCGACACCGACCGGTCAGTTCTTCGTCGCCTTCTTCGCCGCCTCTCCGAGCACGGGGTACGGGCCGTTCGTGATCGTCAGTTCCGGCCACTCGAATGCCATCTCGGACTGGGAGAGTTCGGGCGACGCCATGATGGCGATCCACGGTCCGCTCAATGCGGATGCCCAGATCGGCACGCTCGGCGCCCGCGTCTCGCACGGGTGTGTCCGCCTCCACGTCGCCGACCTCCTGCACCTGCGCAACGTTCCTGCCGGCAGTCCTATTGACGTGGTGGCTTCGTAGCAACGACGACCCGTGGCCGCCCGGCGTCCTCAGGTGACGTCGCGGCGGAACGTGGTGAAGTAGCCCAGCGCAAGGGGGATGAGGCCCCAGGCCAGCATGACCAGGCCGCCCTTCCACCAGCTCAGGAGCTGGAGCGCCGGGTCGTGGCGGTTCCCCAGGCCGCGGGCCAGCAAGCCGGCCAGGGCCTGGCTGGCGGCGGAGGGGAGCCAATTGAGGTTGTAATGGAAGATGGCCCGGGCCAAGAGGACCAGGAGCATCTCAAGGATGAAGGTGGTGCCGATGGTGATCAGGATGGCGGCCACCTGGTTCTTGACCAGTGTGCCGAAGCCGAGACCGAAGAGCCCCAACAGGATGGTGGAGGCCAGCAGCCCGGGCACCACGGCCCCGAATTGATCCACCACCTGGGAGCTGACGCCTCCCAGGGCGGCATTCCACGCCAGGCCGATGGCGAACACCGTCACCAGGGTCAGGCAGGCAATGAGCACGCACCAAAGCGTGGTGACGAAGACCTTGGCGGCCAACACGCGGGTCCGCACGGGCGTGAGCACGAACGTCGAGGTCATCGTCTTGTTGCGGTACTCGCCGGTGATGCAGATCACACCCAGGATCGGCGCCAGGAAGGTGATGCCGAAGTAGCCGGCTCCAAGAAGCTGGCGCAGGTGGGGCACCCCCTGAACGTAGGAGAAGGTGTGGCCGGGGTAGCCCTGCGCGGCGAAGAGCCCCGTCATATAGAGGATGGTCAGCGGGAAGGCCAGGCCGAACGTCACCCACACACCCGGCATGGTGCGCATCTTGAGCATCTCGGCCCGGATGGCGGTCATCACGAAGAGAGACTCGCCTCGCCGAACCCGAGCCCGGAGGTGAGCTCGAGGAAGATGGACTCCAGGTCGGCACCCTGGTTACTCAACTCGTACAGCACGATCTGGTGGGTGGCCAGCAGCGGCCCGATCTGTTCGGGCGTCACCCCGTCGATGGCGACCATGTCGTGGGCCAGACGGCGGAAGCGCAGGCCCTCCTGGTCGAGCAGGGAGCACAGGCGATCGCCTTCGGGCGTGCGCGCCTGCATGCAGGCGCCGGTGAGGCCCGACGTCATGGCCTCCAACGGGCCCTGTGCCTTGAGTTGCCCGTGCGACACGATGACGGCGTCGTCGATGGTCTGGGCCATCTCGGCCAGCAGGTGGGAGGAGACCAGGATGGTGCGACCCTCGCCGGCCAGGTAGCGCATGAATTCTCGCAACCAGGCAATGCCTTGCGGGTCGAGGCCATTGGACGGCTCGTCCAGGATGAGAATGTCGGGATCGCCGATGAGTGCACTGGCCAGCTCAAGGCGCTGGCGCATCCCCATGGAGAAGCCGCCGACCTTGCGGCGGGCGTCGTCGGTCAACCCCACCAGGTCGAGCACCACGTCGGCCCGGGCCTCGTCGTGGCCCCCGGCGCGAGCCACCATGCGCAGGTGGGTGCGGGCGCGCCGGGCCGGGTGGAAGCTGGTTGCCTCAAGCACGGCGCCGACCAGGCCCGAGGGATTGGGGAGTTCCCGGTAGAATTTCCCGCCGATGGTGGCCTGCCCGGCCGAGGGACTGACCAGGCCGAGGAGCATGCGCAGCGTGGTGGTCTTACCCGAACCGTTGGGGCCGAGGAAGCCGGTGACCCGCCCGGGCGCCACGGTGAACGAGAGGTTGTCCACGGCCACCACGTCACCGAAGTGCTTGGAGAGCCCACTGATCTCAATGGGTAGACCACGCGGCGTGGCGCTGGTGGTCATTGCAGCGACGATAGTGCCGGCCCTTCCTCAGGACCGGTCACCCGATGGGGCCCGGCGGCATCAAAAGGTGACGATCTGCCGGATGATCTCGCCCTTCTGCAGGGCGGTGATCCCGGCACCGACCTCTTCGAGGGGCAGGCGGGTGCTGATCATCCCCTCAAGATCAATGCGGCCGGCGCGCCACAAGCGGATCAGGCGGTGGAACTCGGTCCGCACGTCGGCTGAGCCGTAGAAGCTTCCCAGCAGCTTCTTCTCGGAGAAGAAGAGCTCGAAGCCGTTCAACTCCAGGATGGTCGCGCTACTGCCGGCCCCCACAATGACCGTGGTCCCGCCGCGCCGGGTGGCGTCCCAGGCCGCCCGGTAGGTGGACGGCGACCCGACGCACTCGAAGGCGTAGTCGAAGCCTTCCCCGCCGGTGATGGCGCCCTGCACCGCGGCAAGCTCATCGGGGTGCACGCCGTGGGTAGCGCCGAACCTCTGGGCGTCGGTGAGCTTGGAGGGGACCGTGTCGACGCCGACGATCTCCGCCGCGCCCGCCAGTCGAGCCCCCTGAATGGCGGAGATGCCCACGCCGCCACAGCCGTATACGACCACGGAGGACCCCGGCCGGACCTTTGCCGTGTTGATGGCGGCGCCGACGCCGGTAGTGACACCGCACCCGATGAGGGCGCCGATCTCATAGGGCACATCATCGGGAATGACCACCACGCCCTGCTCGGGCAGGACGGATTCTTCGACCCAGGTGCCCATGCCGGCGAACCCGTACAGGCCGCTGCCGTCGGCCCGGAGGTAGCGCTTGGCCGCGGCGAGCGAGAAGAAGATGGCGGTGCACAGATTGGGCTCGCCGCGCCGGCAGGCCGGGCAGCTCCCGCAGGGTGGGTTCCAGGCGACGATGACGTGGTCGCCCACCTGGCACGAGGTCACGCCCGGCCCTATCTCCAACACTTCGCCCGCCCCCTCGTGGCCGGGGATCACCGGGGCCATCTGGGGCAGCGTGCCGTCGATCGCGGAGAGATCGGAGTGGCAGATGCCGGCCGCGTGCATCCGGATCCGCACCTCGCCGGCGCGCAGCTCGCCGATGGAGACGTCGTCGATGATCTCGACCGTCCCGGTGCCGATGACGGTGCAGACGGCGGCGCGCACGGATCGCGCCCGCTACGCCTGGGAGTGGGGGTGCGTGAGCTCGTCGGGCAGGAGCAGGCGGACCGAGACGGCCAGCTCGTCGTAGACGCGGGCCATGGTGGACCACCCGTTGATCCATCCGACCAGCGCCGAGTACCAGACGTGGCCGATCATGCGGGCCCGGTCGGACATGTCGGGGATGACCGGCTCTCCCATGGCCCGGGTGATGATCCCCTCCATCAGCAGGGTGATCTGCTGCTGGCAGCCGACCGCGGCGGGATCCGGCGAGGAGAGCGAGGTGAAGACGGCGGCCACCAGGCGGGGTTGGCGGCCCATGGCCCGCAGCGCCCGGTCGAGCACGTCGAGCACCCGGTCGGCCGGCTGGGCGGCCCGGGGCGGGTGCTGGCCGATGCGGGTATCGAGCAACTCAATCCAGTGCACCAGGGTGGCAGCCAGCAGGTGGTCCTTGCTGGTGAAGTAACGGTAGACGGTGCCCATGGCCACATCGGCCCGCGCGGCGACGTCGCGCATCTGCACCCCTTCATACCCGCCGTCCAGCCCCAGCGCCATGGCGGCGTCGATGACCCGTTGGCGCCGCGCCTGCTGCGCACGGGTGAGCGGGCGGCTGAGCGTCTGCTCCATCCGGACATGCTAACCCCCGCCACCTGGATCTTAAGGATCGCTGGGGATTGTGGGGCGCCACTACGCTGCACAGCCATGAGCGGGCAGGCGCGGGGTCCGGGAGCCGAAATCGTCACCCTGGCCGGTTACACGGAGCCTCTTTCGACCACCGATGGGAGGGTCCCCGGGGAGCGCGGGCGCCAGACCCGGCGACGCCTACTCGACGCCACCGTGGAGTTGCTCACCACCACCTCGTGGCGCTCGGTCAAGGTGACCGACATCGCCCGGCGGGCCCGCACGTCGCCGGCCACCTTCTACCAGTACTTCGGCAACGTGGAGGAGGCCATCCGGGTGCTGGCCGAGGGGATGGTGGACCAGGCGGCCCGGCTCTCCGAGCTGGTCGGGGGCGACTGGTCGGAGGGAGCCAGCTGGGACACGGCCCTTGTGGTGACCGAGGAGTTCCTGGCCTACTGGGAAGACAACCGTGCCGTCTTCCGGGTCATCGACCTGGCCACCGCCGAAGGTGACGCGCAGCTGAGGGGCATCCGCGTGCGTGCCCTCAACGCCGTGACCGTGGCGCTGGCCCAGGTCATTGACGGTACGTCCGTGGCCGGGTCGGACCCCATGGCCGTGGCCGGGACCCTGGTGGCCATGTTCGCCAGTGTGTCGGCCCACCGGGACGGCTTCGAGTTCTGGGGCATCCGCACGGGCCACCTCATCGACACCCAGGCCCGGATGCTGCACTGGGCCGTCACCGGCCGGCCCGGACCGGTGGGCGGAATGGGGCGGGGAGGCCCGGGCCCGGACTACTTGAGGGCGACCGGGTTGAGCGGCGAGCCCAAGCCGTTGGTGAAGGGCAGTGGGGTGGCATCGAGCAGGAAGGTGTACTGACCGTCGTCGGCACAGTCCGCCGCCAGGCCGTCGAGGACCCAGTTCTGGCCCTGGGTCATCCCCATCTCCACCAGGTGGAGGAGGTGCACGGGGAGGTAGATGTCGTCGTACTGGCAGGGGAAGACCTCGCAGGCCAGGGTGTCGGTGGCCGCCGCCGCCACATCGTGCGCCCAGAACCACTCGGCCGTCTCGATGGTCAGCCCGGGCGACGGCCACGTGTAGGCGACCAGATCCCGCCGGGAAGGCTCCAGGTGCGTCATCTGCCCGGTCCGCACCAGCACGATGTCACCGGGCTCCACGACCACCCCGCCCAGCGCGGCCGCTGCACCCAGGTCGTCGGGGGTGATGGCGTACCCCGGCTGGAGCACGTCGAGCCCGCGGGCACGAGGCACATCGAGCAGGACACCCCGGCTGACCACCGTGGTGAGGAGGTGGATGCCACAGCGCCCGGCCCCCGCCCCGGTCACCGAGGACGCCGGGTAGTCGTTGTAGATCTTCCCGCCGTAGCTACAGTGGGCCAAGGCATCCCAGTGGGTGGCGCATTGGAGGGCGAGCGTCGCCACATCCTCGCTGGAGCAGACCCAGTCGGGATCGGCGCTCAGGGGCTCGTTGACCTGAATCATGGAGCGGGTCGGGTTCACCCTGCCCTTGATGAACCCCGCCTGGATCCCCTCGGCCTCGGACAGGGGGAGACCGAGGGCGAAGGCCTTCCCCTGGCGCACCGAGGCGGCCGCCCGCAGACGGGCGGTGTCGTCGATCAGATTGAGGGTGCCGATCTGGTCCTCCGGACCCCAGCGGCCCCAGTTGCGGACCCGGGCGGCGACCTCGGCGAAGGGTGCAGGAATGGCCACCGGCGCAGACTAGTGGCGGCCCCGTGACCAGCCCCGCCCTCCCGGTGCCGGGCGTCCCGGTTGTCTGGCGGCGCCGCGAGGACGATACTGAGGGCGCGATATCGGTCGACGTAACCTCCGGGAGGGATTCTCAATGACAACGCGTGCAGTGGTGTGTACCGGGCTGAACGAGCCCTGGAAGACCCATGAGATCGACATCGATCCCCCCGGCTTCCGCGAGATCCGGGTCAAGATGGTCTATTCGGGCATGTGCCACTCGGACGAGCACCTGCGGTCGGGCGACATCGGCGCACCCCCCGAGGTGCTGGAGATGCTCGGCGTCCCCTCCATGTTCCCCGTGGTCGGCGGGCACGAGGGCTCGGGCATCGTGACCGAGGTGGGCGACAGCGTGACCCAGGTCGCCGTGGGTGACCACGTGGCGGTCGCCTTCATCCCCGCCTGCGGCACCTGCCACTGGTGCGCCTCGGGTCGCCAGAACCTGTGCGACCTCGGGATGACCACACTGGTCGGCGGCATGATCAGCGACGGCACCTACCGCTACCACCTCGGTGACGAGAACCTGAACCGCATGGCGCAGCTGGGGACCTTCGCCGACGAGATGGTCTGCCACGAGAACTCGGTGGTCAAGATCGATCCCTGGGTCAACATGAAGGCGGCCGCTCTCATCAGCTGTGGCATCTCCACTGGCTACGGCTCGGCCGTCGACCGGGCCAAGGTCAAGGGAGGGGAGACGGTGGTCGTGGTCGGCTGTGGCGGTGTCGGGTCTGGTGCCATCCAAGGCGCCCGCATTGCCGGAGCCCGCTACATCATCGCGGTGGACCCGGTTCCCTTCAAGCTCGAGAAGGCCAAGGAGATCGGGGCCACCCACACGGCGGCCTCACTGCTCGACGCCCAGTTCATGCTGCCCGAGCTGACCCAGGGCCGCAATGCCGATGTGGTCATTCTCACCCCGGGCGTGCTCCACGGTGACCTCATCGCCGCTGCCAGCGCCGTCGGCTCAAAGGACGCCCGCATTGTGGTCACCGCCATCGCGCCCTTCCACCAGATGGACGTGCAGCTCAACCTGTTCAATTTCGCCATGAACAATCAGGCGCTCCTGGGCACGATCTTCGGCTCGGTCAGCCCGCGGGTGCAGGTGCCGAACCTGCTGAACCTCTACGAGGCCGGCCAGCTGAAGATCGACGAGATCATCACCCAGGAGTACACCCTGGACCAGGTGCAGCAGGGCTACGACGACCAGGCGGCCGGCACCATCATCCGCGGTGTGGTCAAGTTCGACACCTGAAGTTCAGGTGCCGAGGTGCCGGCTGAATCCCGGCGGGATGATGAGGTCGTCAGGGGTCAGGCGGTCGATGCCGGCGTGCCCGAGACCGAGGAGCGCTGACTCAATCCCGCTGCGCATGAGATCGAGCACGTTCTCCACTCCGGCCTGGCCGTTGGCGGCCAGGCCCCACAGGTAGGCGCGCCCGATCATCACGGCGCGGGCGCCGAGGGCGACCGCCTTGACGACGTCGCTGCCCCGCCGGATGCCCCCGTCGAGGAGCACCTCGATCTCGTGGCCGACGGCTTCCGCAACGGCCGGGAGGGCGCGAATGGTCGCCGGTGTCCCGTCGAGGTTGTTGCCCCCGTGGTTCGACACCGAAATGGCGCTGACCCCGGCGTCGACCGCCCTTTTGGCGTCGTCGATCCGTGTCACCCCCTTGAGCATGAAGGCCCCGCCCCACTGCTCGCGCAGCCAGGCGACGTCCTCCCAGGTCGGCGGCGGCGTCTGCATCCACTCGCCGTAGGCACCGAAGAACGTGGGCCCCTTCTGGCCCGCATCCACCATGTTCGGTGTCGTCAGGTCGGGGCGCTTGCCGGTCCGGGCGAAGGACAGGAACCAACGCGGGTTGGCCAGCGCCTCGGGGGCGAAGCGCAGCATGGCCCGCAGGTTCACCGTCTCGGGGATGGTCGGGCTTCCCCAGTCGCGGCCGTGCGAGAAGGACCAGTCCAAGGTGGCGATGAGACCGACGGCGCCGGCATTGCGCGCCCGTTCGACGCGCCGGAGGATCTGCTCGCGCGTCCCGATCCAGTAGATCTGGAAGAACGTCTGCGGGTTGGCGGCCACCACATCCTCAATCGGCATGCTGGCGAACGAGCTGAGGCTGACGACGGTGCCCCGGGCGGCGGCAGCACGAGCCACGGCCACCTCGCCTTGGGGGTGCACGGCCTGGACGCCGGTCGGGGAGATCAGGACGGGGAAGGAGATGTCCTGTCCCATGACGGTGGTGGCCAGGGATCGGCTCTCGGCGAGCCCGGCCACATGCGGCGCGAAGCCGAGCTCACCGAAGGCGGCGACATTGTCCTCAAGGGTGATGCCCCGCTCCGAACCCGCGATCAACGCCGAATAGACTGACTTCGGCAGGCGCTTCTTGGCCCTTCGCTGAGCCTCGGCGACCGATTCGAACCATTGGTTGCTCATTCCGACCCTCTCATCAAGCGGTGTCCGTCTCGCGGGTAGGCCCGACCGGCATCGCCTGACCGGGAGACACTATGCCGCCCAATTGCGCCCGCAGGGAATCGGACGACCAGACCCGCGCCCGCCAGACCAGGCGCGGCAGGAGGGGGCGGAGAGTCCGCGCCCTCAGGCATCCGGCCCAGACCCCGGCGCCGTAGGCGACGTCGTCGGCCACGTGCAGGGCGGTGTAGCGGATCGGGTCGAGACGGCCGGGGTTCCCGACCCAGTCCCCGGCCGCCGGAGCGAGGAGCGCCAGGGCGGAGGCTCGGCGGGTGCGCCGGATCAGCAATCCCAGGACCCAGAGCGGCGCCCACGCCCGGGTGAGACCGCCCAGCGCGGGGAGCGCCGCCCTCGCTGTTCCACCTCCGGCGATCCGGATCGCCACCTGCATCGGTTCGTCGACCAGCCCACTCAGGCGGCGAGCCAGGACGAGGGTGGACACGGCCAGCGTCCCGAGGGAAAGCACCGGTCGGCGGGCCAGCGCGAGGGACCACACGAAGACGCTCCACACCGACGCTTCCAGTGGCGCCATGGTGTCCGGGTGGCGCTGCGCCAGGGCTCCCGCCGTGGTGCCGTAGAACGCACGGCGGGCCAGGAAGGCCGCGGCAGTCGGGGGTCCCTCGTGCGTGACGGTGCCGGCCGGCTCGTAACGGACGTCCCAGCCGGCGTCGACCAGGCGCCAGACCAGGTCGACGTCCTCACCGCCGCGCAAGGCGGGGTCGAAGAGTTGCCCGGTGGCGATGGAGCGCCGGACGATCAGCGCCGCACTCGGCACGTAGGGAATCCTGCTGCGGGGGCGGACCGGGCCTGCGTGCGGGCCGCGATCGAGCGACGATCGCACGTCCTCGTAGCGGGAGAGGTACGTGGGGAGAGGGGCGGGGATGGGGACGATGCGGGGGGCCACGGCCGCCACCAGCGGGTCGTCGAAATGGCCGAGCAGGGGCTCTAGCCAGCCAGGCGCAGGGACGCAGTCCGAGTCCACGAAGGCCACCAGCGGGGTGCGGGCCGCAGCAAGCCCGGCATTGCGGGCTGCCGAGGGGCCCCGGTTCACGGGTAGGGAGACGAAGGCGGCCCGGTGGCGCATTGCGACCTCCTCGTTCAGAAGGGCGTCCGTGGACGCGTCGTCGACGACGATGCAGGCCATGCCCTTGAGGGACGAGAGCAGGCGCCCCAGCTGTGCGGGCCGGTCCCGCACCGGGATCACCACGGTGACCGCGGCGGCGGGGAATGTCGGTGCTATGGGGCGCGGGTGGAGGAGGCCGGCGGACACCAGACGGCGGGCTAGTCGTTGACCCGCCGGTCGGTCCTCGACCGGGGCGCCCGCACCCCATTGGGCCAGGAGCGCCCGGGCGCGGGGCGACAGGCGCAGAAGCCGCAGCGGGCTGCCACCCATGAGCACGTTCCCGTCGTCGAAGTTGACTGTCGCAGGGTCCGGGGAGAGGCCGAAGGACCCCGGCAGAGGGGTCGTGGCGCGGGACGGGGCGGCCCGCAGGGGGGTCGGCCCGACCGGGACACCCGAATGGGAGGCGCGCACGGGGCCATTGTGGCAGCCGGGGCGCGTCGTTCACCCCGGGGTAGGCTGGCCCTCTCTCGGGAGGAGGTCACGATGCTGGCTGAAGACCAGGATGGAGCGGACGTCGAGGCGCAGTCCGAAGAGGACGTCGACGAGCTCTTGGTGGAAGAGGTCTCAATCGACGGGATGTGCGGCGTCTATTGACCGTGACCCAGATGCGGGCGGCCGCTGCGCCCCCCGCCTTCGAACCGGACCGGGGTTGGCGGCTCAATCCGCAGGTGGCGCTGCGTGCCGAGGCCTTCGGGGCGCTGGCGTACCACTACGGCACGAGGCGCCTCCTTTTCTTGAATTCACGCCGACTGGTCGACCTGGTCACCTCCCTGCATCAATTCGCCAGGGCGGCGGAGGCGATCGACGCGCTCATTCCCGGCGACGAGCGGGCGCACTACGAGCGCGCACTGGCCCGCCTGGCTGCCTCGGAAGTCATTGATGCGGTCTGAAACGCACGCCCGGCCGCTCAAGGAGCGGTTCGCCCGTGGCCTGGGCGCGCCGATCTGCCTGACCTGGGAGCTCACTTACGCCTGCAACCTGGCCTGCGTGCACTGCCTCAGCTCGTCGGGCCGCCGGGATCCCGAGGAATTGACGCCGGACGAGGCGCGCCGTGTCGTCGACGAACTGGCTGCCATGCAGGTGTTCTACGTGAACATCGGCGGGGGCGAGCCGATGCTGCGCCCGGACTTCTTCGACCTTGTCGGCTACGCCGTGGATCAGCGGGTGGGCGTGAAGTTCTCCACCAACGGGACTCGGCTCACCGCCGAGCGAGCCCGGCGGTTGGCCGCCATGGACTACGTCGACGTGCAGGTGAGCCTTGATGGTGCAATTCATACGACCAACGACGCCCTGCGGGGCGAGGGGTCGTACGCCGCGGCCAGATCCGCCATGGACAACCTCGCCGCCGCCGGCTTCGGCCCCTTCAAGATCAGCGTGGTGGTCACCCGTGACAATGTCATGCAGCTTGACGCGTTCTCCGACATCGCCGACGGCTATGGAGCCCAGCTCCGCCTCACCCGTTTCCGCCCCTCGGGTCGGGGCGTGGACTCGTGGGACGCTCTGCACCCGACGGCCGAACAGCAGAGGATGCTCTACCACTGGTTGAGGGATCGCCCGGACGTGCTGACCGGTGATTCCTTCTTCCACCTGTCCGCGCTGGGGGAGCCCCTCGACGGGCTGAACCTCTGCGGGGCAGGGCGGGTGGTCTGCCTGATCGACCCGGTAGGTGACGTCTACGCCTGCCCGTTCGTCATCGATCGCCAATTCCTGGCCGGCAATGTGCGTGAACCCGGGGGGTTTTCCACGGTATGGCGCGCCTCGGACCTCTTCGTGTCCCTGCGGGAGCCCCAGAGCGCCGGGGCCTGCGCGTCGTGTGGCTCCTACGACGCCTGCCAGGGCGGCTGCATGGCGGCCAAGTTCTTCACCGGGCTGCCGCTGGACGGACCCGATCCCGAGTGTGTCTTCGGGCACGGGGAGGCGGCATTGGCCGCCCGCTCCACCTTGCCGCAATCTGCGGTCGGCCACTCCAGGGTCGACCGGAGCGGGGTACCCGTCCCCGTACCCATGCCGGTGCGGCTCCGCGCTCCTGCCCACGCGTAGCGTTGGACGCGGCGTTGCCGGTGTATCTCGGCGGGTCCACCTGGCAGGAGATCGAAGCGACGGGTCGGCGCTGCGTGCTGGCCGTGCCCATCGGCTCGCTGGAGCAGCACGGACCCCACCTCCCCCTCGACACCGACACGCGCATCGCCTTCGCGTTGGCGTCGAGGCTCTCGGCGGGCCTCGGGAGCGTCGTGGTGGCTCCGCCGGTGGCGTACGGGGCCAGTGGCGAGCATGCCGCGTTTCCCGGAACGCTGCTGGTCGACCACGGCGTGCTGGCCCAGGTACTGGTGGAGCTGGTGCGCTCCGCCCGAGATGCCTTCCGCGGGGTGGTCCTGGTCTCGGCGCACGGCGGGAACAGCGAGGCCTTGCACCGGGCGGAGGTCCAGTGTCGTGCCGACGGGGACGACCTCCTGACCTGGCAGGTGCGCACCGAGGGCGGCGACACCCACGCCGGGAGGACCGAGACATCGTTGATGCTGGCCATCGACCCCCCTGTGGTGCGGATCGACCGGGCCCAAGCCGGGCGCACCGAGCCGCTCGCCGTGCTCCTGCCCCGCTTGCGTGCCGAAGGGGTCAGGCCGGTATCGTCCAACGGCGTGCTGGGTGACCCCGAAGGTGCGAGTGCCGCCGAGGGCATCGCTTTGCTCCAGTCGATGACCGAGGATCTGTGCCGTGCGGTCGCCGCCCGCTGGCCGGACGACGGGCGGCCGGTATGAGCCCCGTCGCCGTCGTCACCGGAGCCGCCCGCGGCATCGGGGCGGCCACGGTCGATCGGCTGGTGCAAAGCGGTTGGAGCGTCGTCGCCGTCGACAGCTGCGCCGACGACCCGGCGCTCGTTTATCCCATGTCGCTGCGCTCGGACCTGGAAGAAGTCGCCGCCCGGCACGGGGACGCGGTGCATCCTCTGGTCGGTGATGTGCGCAGCGGAGCCGACATGCAGGCAGCGGTGGATGCCGCGGTGCGGCACTACGGCGGTCTGCATGCCGCAGTGGCAGTGGCCGGCATCGTGGCGGGTGGGCGGCCCCTGTGGGAGGTCGAGGACCCCCAGTGGGACGTGCTTTTCGACGTCAACGTCAACGGAGTACGGCGGCTGGCCGGCGCGGCCCTGCCCGTGATGCTGCGCGCACCCGAGCCACGCCAGGGAAGGTTCGTGGCGGTGGCCTCGGCGGCCGGGCTGCTGGGTCTGCGCCAGATGAGCGGGTACAGCGCGTCGAAGCACGCCGTTATTGGCCTGATCAAGTCATTGGCGGCAGACCTGGCCGGCACCGGCATCACCGCCAACGCCGTCTGCCCCGGCTCCACCCGGGGCCCCATCCTCAATGCATCGGCCGCCGTTTACGGATTGGCTTCGGCCGAGGAGTTCGCCGCCCAACAGCTGGTGGAACGATTGCTCGAACCCGACGAGCCCGCTGCCGTCATTGCGTGGCTGTGCGGGACCGATGCCAGCGGGGTAACCGGAGCGGCCTGGCCTGTCGACGGCGGGTTGACGGCGTCCTAAGCGCTCTGCCCGTAGGTGGTGTCGCGCTGCTCGGTGCGCGTCGAGCCCACCTCGCTCACTGCCCGACGTAGGTCGTTCACCAGGTAGGGCACGGTGGCGGCACTTCCGGCGTGCACCGTGGCGTGCAGGGAGTCCGGCCGGTTCTGCCGATCCAGGTACCAACCGTATGCGGACAGCTTCTCGCCCACCGCGAAGATGTCGAGCGCCTGCGGGTCACGCGCGCCGAAGGCCATCACCGTCGCCTTCGGATCGCCGCGCAGGGCCAGGGCCCCGATGGATTCGATTCCAGCCCGCAGGGCCAACGCGGCATCGTGCGCCGTCCTGGTCAGCTCCACGTAGCCGTCGCGCCCGATATGCATGAGCGCCGCCCAGGCGGCGGCGATGGGCCCGGCCGGTCGCGTGCCGGCCATGGCGGTCGATGCGTAGAAGCCACCCAGCCAATCGGTCGTCACGAAGAGCTGCCTGCGGGCGAGCTCATGGGTCCGGTAGAGGATCACCGAGACTCCCTTTGAGGCGTAGCCGTACTTGTGCACATCGGCAGAGACCGATGTGACTCCCGGCAGGCGGAAGTCGAAAGGCTCGGACAGGCGTCCGAGCTCGGTCAGGAACGGCAAGAGGTACCCGCCCATGCAGGCATCGACATGACACAGGATGTCCCGCTCACGTGCCAGGGCGGCGATGTCGGCCACGGGGTCGATCACCCCCTGGGGGTAGGTCGGCGCGGATGCCACCACCATGATGGTGTCGTCCGTACAGGCGGCGTCGAGAGCGTCGGCTTCGACCCGGAAATCTGCGCCCACCGGGACCCGGATGAGCTCCACATCGAAGTAGTCCGCCGCCTTGGTGAATGCGGCGTGCGCGCTGTCGGCGGCTACCACCTGGGGATGTGCGATGCCCCTGTCCTGGCGCGCCACGTCTCGGGCCGTCTTGACCGCCTGAAGCAGGCTCTCGGTTCCCCCCGAGGTCAGGTAGCCCTCGACCGCCCCACCACTGGCGGGGTCGTCGCCGCCCAGTAGCGAGGCGGTATTGCAGACGATGTCGTGCTGCATGATGCCGATGCTCGGGAAAGCCAGGACATTCAAGCCGTTCTCGGCGCTGTAGAGCGCCTGGGCGTCCTTGAGCAGCTCGTGCACGTCATCGCCGGCCGAGTAGACCAGGCTGAACACCCGCCCTCCCCGCCAGTCCTGGTCGCCCTGCTTCATGGCCAGCAACTTGCTAAGCACCTCGTCCCGGGGGAGGCCGTGTTGCGGGATCGGCGTGTGGGGGAAGGTATCCATGGGACGTTCATACTCCACCACCCGGGCCGGAGGGATAGTTTTGCCGCCGTGCCCGGATGGCCCACATGAAGTTCGCCGTGACCTTCGGGCGGATGCGCCCGGATCTCTGGGTGGAGGCGTCCGAGGCCGCCGAGCGCCTGGGCTTCGACTCGGTATGGCTGCCCGAGCATCTCGTCCTGCCACTGGCCATGGCCGGCTCGCCCTATGCAGGGGCCGAGCACCCACCGGTGCCGTCCACCACCCCGCTCTTCGATGCGGCATCCGTGCTGTCCTTCGTGGCTGCCCGTACCTCGACCATCCGCCTGGGGACCTATGTCTACCTGTTGGGTCTACGCCATCCGTTCATTTCGGCCCGGGCCTTCGCCACGCTTGACTGGCTCTCCGGTGGACGCACCATGATCGGAGCCGGAGCGGGTTGGCTGGCGGCCGAGTGGGAGGCGGTCGGCCTCGATCCGGCCACGAGGGGCGCACGATTGGACGAGGCCATCGCCGTCTGCCGCCGTCTGTGGACCGAGCCGACGATCTCGCACGACGGGCAGTTCTTCCCGTTCGCCGAGGTGGCGTTCGAACCCAAGCCGGTACAGCAGCCCATCCCCATCCACATCGGTGGTGAGTCGGCAACCGCTCTGCGCCGTGCCGGCCTCCTGGGTGACGGGTGGATCGGCATGGCACACACCCCCGAGTCGGCCGCGGGCAACGTGGCCACCATCCGGGCGCACAGGGAGCAGGCCGGCCGGACCCGGATGCCCTTCGAGGTGACCGTCGGAGGCGAATGCACATCTGCGGATGATGTGGCCGCTTGGGAGGCGGCAGGCGTCGATCGCCTGATCGTCTCGCCCTGGAAGCGATCCCGGGACGCACTGCCTGCCATGGAGTCCTTCGCCGCCCGATTCGTCGAGGTGGGGGGGTGAGTCTGCTCGGCCTTGAGCAAAAGGTGATCCTGATCACCGGTGCAGCGGCCGGCATCGGGGCGGCCACCGCCGCGCTCTTCGCAGAGGTTGGGGCGACAGTGGCCCTCTGTGACCGGGAGTCTTCTTTCGCCGATGGCGAGGGCCCATTGCGCCGGGTCCTCGATGTCCGCGACGGCCCCGCCGTGTCCAGCTTCGTGGCCGATGTGGTCGAGACATTCGGGCGGATTGACGTGTTGGTCAACAACGCCGGCGGGACATTCGCCTCAGCCCTGCTCGACGTGTCCCCCAAGGGGGAAGCGGCGCTCATCGCCGAGAACTTCACCCAGGTGACGCACCTCGTACGTGAGACGGTGCCCCACATGCCCCAGGGGGGATCGATCATCAACGTGACCACCATTGAGGCGCACCGGGCGGCCCCCGGCTTCGCCGTCTACGCCGCCATGAAGGCCGGCCAGGCCAACCTCACCCAGTCGTTGGCGCTGGAACTGGCGCCTCGCGGTATCAGGGTCAACGCGCTGGCGCCCGATGTGCTGCTGAGCGAGGGCACGTCGTCGCTGGGGGGCGCCCTGGCCGGGTCGGGGATGCCCTATCACCCCTCACCGGCGCCACCCCTCGGCCACTGGGGGACATCCGGTGACGCGGCGGGGGGCATCCTCTACCTGGCGAGCGATCTGGCTCGCTTCGTCACCGGCATCACCCTTCACGTCGACGGCGGCAACCTGGCCGCAGGCGGGTGGCACCGATCCGATGTCGGAACCAGATGAGGGTCGGGTCGTAGACCGGTTTTCGGCCTCGCCGGGGAGGATCCTTCGGCTCCCGCCCTCATTCCCCAGCCGTCCCCCCTGCCCTCGGCCACACTGGGATGTGCGGATGTTCGTGGCGGTGTGGCCCGACGATGCAACAATGCACCGGCTCTCGTTGCTGGAACTCGGGACGGCGCGCGGTCTCCGGCTGGTGGGTCCCCGGCAGTGGCACATCACCCTCCGGTTCCTCGGTGACGTTGACGACGATCTGGCGCCCGCGCTGGTCACCGCCATCGGGGCGGCGACCGGGAGCATGGAGCGTCTCGTCCATTGCGAGGTCGGCCCGGCCACGGCTTGGTTCGCCAGCCAGAGGGTGCTCCAGCTGCCCGTCGCCGGCCTGGAAGAGGCGGCCGGTGCGGTATGGGCGGCCACCGTTCCCCTGGTCCCAAGCGCGCAACGGGGCAACGCAGGGTTCCGCGGGCATCTCACGCTGGCCCGGGCCACGCGACGAATGGAAGGTGCCACCCGCGCCCGGTTCGCCGGCATCCGTTTCACTGCGACGTTCGCTGTCGAGAGCTTCGACCTGGTGGCCTCGCATTTGTCCTCCGAGGGCCCCCGGTATACGACGCTGGGGCGGGTGGCACTCAGTGGTTGATCGGGCCGCCTTCGACACCATGGCCCGAGCGCGGTCTCGCTCAGCGCTCGAGCCGCGTGAATGACTCCATGGCGCGGTCACGGTTGGGTCGGGGCCGCCGGCTGGCTCTGCGATTGTTGAAGGGCTGAGCCACGTCAAATCGTTGACATGCGGAATAGATCAGAAACCCTTCCCGACCAGGGTATAGGGGGGGAAACGCGAGAAGGGGGTCAGCGCCCAAGGGGCACTGTTGAGGCCCATCAACTGCCCCTCACCGCAAAGTTCCTTGGCCGTTGTGAGGGCGAAGAACTCGCGCCCCGTGTTGATCAACTCTTGTGCCGATCTGTGTATTCGCGATGGGCATGACCGGTTGGAAATGGGACGTCGATTGTGGTGCGAGTTGCGAACGCCGAGCTGTGCCCCGTCACGGCAGGGGCACCGTCGCATGCCATGAGGACAATTCCCAGCAACTCCCACCGGTATCCATGAGTGGGTTCAATCAAGCAGGGCGGGTCTCACTGGACCAATCGAGGAGGCACGAGATCCGTACCGCCTCTGGATCTTGGATTGGTGATTCACTTGATTGTATGAACGTGCAATGCACAGAATTGTCAAGCGTCGCCGGTGGTTGAAGGCCGGGATCTTCGGTGTCCCTTCGCTGGCGATGGCGGCATGCAGCAGCTCTCCGCACCAGTCTGAGTCAATGGGGTCGGCATCGGCCGCTGCAGAATGCAGGTACCTGACAAGCGGCGACTTCAGTGCGATTGGAAAGTCGCTGCACGGCCCGCCGATAGCCAACCATCAGACTGACGTTCATGTACGCGATTGCTACTACGACTTGGGATCCGAGACCGATCTCGCTTACCTGGACGTCTTTGACTCGCCCGATGTGGGCAACAGAACTTCACAAACGCAACGCCTCCGAGCGCGGGAGGTGGGATTCCGGTACCCGTCACTGGAGCGGGGAGCAGCGCCTACTGGCTACCGAAATGCAACACCATCTTCGTCAAGAAGGGCTCGACCGTGTTCCAGCTCAAATTGAACGAATCGGGCAAGTCCAACGCAAAAATCCAAGCTGACGCGACACAATTTGCGACAAAGATTGCGGGTCGGATTCCATAAGATTCGGGCTTCACTTGACCGGCGGCCACCAGTGGTGGGGTCACCCATCCCTTCGGGATCGGAACCGTGCGATTTCGGTCCTTCGGGCGCTCAGATCCCCGACAGCAACACCAAGGCCATTGCCATGGCCGCTTCTACTGTTGAGCGGCCATCGTCGACAAGCGTCCGGTAGACCTCGTAGTCGATGACTGCCAGAACGGTAGTCACCTTGTCCGCTTCGGCGGTGTCGCAGATTGCCCCCCGCCAAGAAGGGTAAGGCCCGTACCAGGCGAACATCTGGTTGACGAGGTGCTCAATTCGCGTCCGACGCGAGCGAAGGCCGGTGAAGACATCCCGAGAAGGCGGCTGCGTGACCTCGAACATCCGCCCGCCGCAGGCCATTGCGAGGTCGTCGACCGTGGGGAAGTGGTGGTAGACGGCGCCCAACCCGACGTCCGCTAGGCCAGCGATGTCACGGTAGCTGGTGGCCACGATGCCCTGATCGCGGTGCAAGTCGATCGTTGCCTCAATGATGCGCTGGCGAGTGGCCTCCATCGCCGTCGCACGTTGTCCCAGTTCGTACTGGCGAGGCGCCATTCGGGTCCCCTTGGCGTAAAGCTCAACAGCAAGGGCCATCTTCAGAGTCCCTTGAAGAGCACTTCGGGGAAGCTGGTCATTTCGGGATGCTTCCAACCCTGAAAGAACAACACTGGCCTAGCGACCGGATCACGTGAGTATGAGGGGATAGGGGCACCCAGCCGACTGCTATCTGCCGGTGCGCTCGCGGTGCGTGCATCCTGGCCAGCAGCAGGGCCGACGCTGGCCTTCCTCCAGTTCCTCCCGGGTCCGACGAATTCGGCGTTCTCGGGTCATCTTTTGCTTGGCGTCCTCAACCCAGCAGATGAACTCGTTTCGGGCCAGAGGGGTGACGTCCTTCCAGGCACTGAGTGCCGTGGGGCTAGCGATAAGCGCCTCGCGTAGGTCTCCGGGAAGCTTGTGCACCACTCCACCGGGCACTCTCGGGCTGCTCACAGGACCACGGTAGCGAGTCAGGGCGGCCGCTCGCACCATCCAAGCGTGTCGCGATCGCAGGATCACAGATTTGCTCTCGCATTCAGAGCGTGTGGTCCCGGAATGAGCCGCGGCCAGACCGACCGCCTATCGAACAAGGCGAAGCCGCCATGACGGTCATTTGCTCACCACGCCGGCGGCAGGCTGGCCAATGAATGCAGAGCCTCGTGTCCGCTCGGAATGATTGGCCGCCGGGCATGAGGCGTGAGGTGATATCCAATTCCGGGCGGTCGGAATGGGAGGGAAGTGGTCGACATCAACCCAGCGCCGGGGGATATGCCAAGGGGGCAAGCTGCCCGGACGAGGGGCCGTCGGTCAATGGGGCCCGTCAGGACTTTCCCAGGTACTCCGATTCCAGTACCAGGTCCTTAAGGAGGGTCTGGTACTCGACGTGCGTCGGGTGCTCAATGGTGCGCCACAGCGTGCCTTCCTCGGCCCGCATGTAGGCGCGGTACCTCGGTGCGCCAGGGATCTTCACGTTGTCGGCCACGATCACTGTTCCCTGGTGCAACCAACCCCGCTTCAGCAGGCTCTCGAGATCGGAGAGGTAGGCCGCCTTGTCGTGGTCGACGAACACGAAGTCGAGGTTCCCCTCGGCAAAGCCGTGCTCGTCGGACAGGTGGTCCAGTGTTGCCCCCCCGTCCCCCAGGGAACCGACGACGGCCGTGACGCGGTCAGCGACGCCGGCGTGGTCCCAGATCCGTACGGCGATCTCGGCGTTCGCCGGGGCGAACTCGACTGACCACAGATGTGCTCCCGGGGGCATGACCCGCGCCGTGCGCATGGCGCTGTACCCGCAGTAGGTCCCCAACTCCAACAGGCGGCTCGGCTGCACGCGCGTGATCGCCGCATCGAGAATCAGGCCCTTCACATCGCCGACGTTCATCATGACGCTGCGCTGGTAGCAGAACTCGTCCACCGCTCGGATTGCGTCGCTGACGTCGCCCGGGCGCGCATGGGCGAGCACGTAGTTGGCAAGTGCGTTCTCCCGTCCATCGCCCACTTGCCACTCGCGCATCAGGTGTTTCATGCCGAATGCCATCCGCAGGGCGGACCAGCGCAGGAACGGCGCTCTCGTGCCGCCAGCCTCCAAGAGTCTTCTCAACTTGGGCTCCTTTCCAAAATCTCTCCTACCGGAAAGCCCAGGGCGACCGCACCAGCGGAAGACCCCGGCATTGTCGGGATCCGCCATGCCGTGCACAATGCTGGTATGACCGAAGCTCTCGTGGTCACTCACCCGCGGGCAGCATCGGCAACCTCCCAATTGGGACAGTTCGGGATCGACGAGATGCCAACCCCAACCGGCGATCGGTACTCACCCTAGGACCAAATCGGTATCGGCACATCCACGTTGGCGAGGCTCGAACGTTCCTCGCCGCCTAGCTTCGCGCCCGCGGCGACGGCGCAACCCCGTCCCCAACACGGCGCATTGGGCGCCCTGTCGACAATCTCAAATCACGTTTGATGACAGTCTCAAATCCCGGCCATGCCAGGGGCCGTACCGGAATGTCTCACGGGAGATACATCGGTGGTGTGTCTGAAATCTCGATACGTGAACTGCGTAACCAGGGTGGAGAAGTCGTCGGCCGCCGCGAACGCAAGGGAGCGCCAATCAGCGGGTACGACCCCCAGATCGCAGCACCTCGTCGGACCCATGGAGCACGACTAGCGACGAGGAACCTGAAGGACTATGGGGATCTTGGCCTGGACCTGATCGATCCATGGACGTCCCACTGCGGGCTCCTTCCTCTGGGGTCTCCCCCAGAATGAGGTGTCCACGAGAGCGGGTCAACTCCAATTGAGGTCGACCGGGATTCGGGGGCACCTCAGATTCGACTGTCGGTCTCACCTGGGCCGATAAACATCTGCTCGATGTTCAATCCGTACAACCCGAACCGCGTGACTGTCCGAGTCAATCCTGTAGATGATGCGATAGGGCCCCCGCCGAGCCGATAGGTAGCCCTCAATTTCTCGGCTCAGAGCCTTCCCCACTCGCTCTGGGGATTCCAAAAGCGGACCGACCATGAATTCAACGATCGCGGCCGCAGCCCGATCGTTGAGCCGGGCCAACACGCGTTCTGCCGCTGGCGCGACTTGGAGATGCCATGCACTCAATGGTTCAGGTACTTGGCGCGCAATTGGTCGGCCGAGAGGAACTGACCATTATCGATTTCAGTCTCTGCCCGACGGATGGCCTTAACCGCAGCAGGATTGGACAAGATGTCCAGTGTTTCTTCCAAGGCCTCGAGGTCGTCGGGGCTCATCATGACGGCGGCGGGCCGGCCGTTGCGGGTCAACAACACTCGATCATGTTTCTGCTCTATCCCGTCAACGATTTCTGACAAGCGCTTCTTGATCTCCGCTAGGGGTAGGGTCACATCAGACATGACTAGTATTATAGTCACCTCTTGACCGCACTTGGTACCTCCAAAATTGGAGATTTCAGTCGGACGGGTGCGCCCCCAGACCAATTGTTTTGGGGCAGGCTGGCGTCTGTGGATGCCAGCGAGGAACGCGACCGTCGGGCAGCGCGACCTCTGGCCCAGGAACGTTCGAGGTTGTTCGACCAGCAAGCCGAGGCCTACGACCGGTTCCGGCCGACCTATCCCGATGCGGTGATCGATGAGCTGCTCGGTCCGGTGCCTGCGGGCCTGGACGTTCTCGACGTGGGTTGTGGCACCGGGATCGCTTCACGGCAGATTGTCCAGCGTGGCGCCAAGGTGTTGGGGGTGGAACTCGCTCCACGAATGGCGGAGATCGCCCGGGGCCATGGGGTCGAAGTAGAGATCGCGGCCTTCGAAGCCTGGGACGCTGCTGGTCGCACTTTCGACCGGGTGACCTCGGCGCAGGCCTGGCACTGGCTCGACCTCCCCATCGCCACCGCGAAGGCGGCCTCTGTGCTGCGGCCGGGGGGCAAGCTCTGTCTGATCTGGAACGCGGGGTGTCAGCCCGATGATCTGGCCGATGCTCTCGAGGAGGCGTACGCGAGAGTCGTGCCGCCCGGCGCCCACCGTGTGTTCTGGGGGTATGCGGCCAATCGGTCATCCGACGTGAAGTCCGGACTCGACTCGGAGATCGACGCCGTCTCAGCGGTTCCCGACTTCGGTGCGCCGACAGAGAAGTGGTTCCCCTGGACGCGGGCCTACCAGCGGGATGAGTGGCTGGACCAGCTCGTGTCACGGAGCGACCACGCCGCCCTCGAACCAGCAGTCCGAGACCGTCTGTTCGAAGGCATCGGCGCGGCTATCGACGATCATGGCGGCTCGTTCGTCATGAACTTCGAGACCGTCCTGATCACCGCGACTCGGCTGGGGTAGCCCCGGGCCGGTGAAGTGG
>Ga0307373_10002426_pt1 | contig 33704 bp, 26 predicted proteins | sample OX2MG_FD_202534 | JGI IMG/M metagenome (GOLD analysis project Ga0307373, IMG submission 202534) | Soil microbial communities from Risofladan, Vaasa, Finland - OX-2 | ecosystem: Environmental > Terrestrial > Soil > Coastal area > Acid sulfate soil | place: Finland: Risofladan, Vaasa | collected...
TTGTCGTGCAGTGCCGCCTGGATCGCATCGGCCAGCGCCTCTTCCGCTCCGCTGACCGATTCGATGTCGACGAGCTGCGCCGTCAGGTCGCCGGCGCGCTGGGATAGGTCAAGTTTCACGCCAGCAGCATAGCCCGGTCGGCACCAGGTTCCTCGGCTGCGTCGTCCAGCATGACGAGCGCCGGGCGCTTGGGCAGCATGCCGTCGCCGCTGGAGACGCCGTGCAGGCGCCTGCTCACGTACGGGGCGGCATGCTGGGATACCCACTCGACGTCGTTCCACCTCGCAGCGAGCCAGGTCGCCGCCGCCCCGGCCAGGCCCGGCCGGGGCGGCGCGCTGAGCAGCGGCGCCCGCCAGTCGGCGTCGGCCGGGATTCCGGCGGCCTCGCAGGCGAGCAGCGCCACCCGGCGATGCCCGTCAGGAGTCAGGTGCAGCCGGTCGGGTGTCCAGAGCCGCCGGTCGGTGAGGACCCGCATCGTCCACAGATCGGCGACGAGACAGTCATGCCGGCTGGCGATCTCCCGCACGTGCATGGTCAGCACGGCGGACTTTCCCCTGATCAGGCGGAGCAGCGGGAACGCCTTCGGGTCGAAGCCCGTGAACACCAGCACCGTGGCGCCCGCCGCTGCCAGCCGGCCGACCGCGGTCTCGAACGTGGCCGCGAGGTCATCGGGATCGGTACGGGGCCTGAGCAGGTCGTTGCCGCCCGCCGCCAGGCTGACCAGGTCGGGAGCCATCTCGACGGCGGCAGGCACCTGCTCGTCCAGGACCTCGCTGAGCAGCTTGCCGCGGATCGCGAGGTTCGCGTAGCGCAGGCCTGGCGCGCCAGCCGCCAGCTGCTCGGCGAACCTGTCCGCCCAGCCCCGGCAGCCAGCACCGTCGGCGCAGGGATCGCCCACGCCCTCGGTGAAGCTGTCGCCAAGGGCGGCGAACGACGCGAACTCACCCATCATCTGTCTCCCGGTACGTATGCGTAGCGCGGATCGAGGGTTTATTCCCAGCTAGCAGCCGACCTCACAGCCCGGCGCCCACCGGTATGGCCAGCCTCGATGGCTGGATCCGGCGGCCCGCCCAGGTCCGGTGGCCAACGTTGTGCATGGACTTCGTTAGGGATCGTGCCCGGCCCGCATGGGCGTCGCAAGTGAACGGTAATGCGCCCGTTAAGGCCGGTTTACTGGGCCGGTCGTAACGAGCGCCTGAGGAGGCGTTGTGCAAGACCTCGCGTATATCGGGCTGACGATCGTGGTGTTCGCCGTGCTCTTCCTTCTCGTGCGGGGGGTCGAGCGCTTTGAGCGCTAGCAACTGGCTCGGGCTCATCCTCACGATCGGCCTGACTATCTACCTGTTCCTCGCCCTCATCCTGCCCGAGAGGTTCTGATGTCCGTCGCAACCGCAGGCTGGCTCCAGCTCGGCCTGCTCATCGCCGCGCTCGGCGTGTGCTACCTGCCGGTGGGCAACTACATGGCGCACATCTTCACGTCGGACAAGCACTGGCGGGTCGAGCGCGGCATCTACAAGCTGATCGGCGTTGACCCCGCCGCCGACCAGAAGTGGTCCGCGTACCTGCGCAGCATGCTCGCGTTCTCCGCGGTCAGCGTGCTCTTCCTGTACGGCATGGAGCGGCTGCAGCACTACCTGCTGCTCTCCCTCGGCCTGCCCGGCGTTCCGCCGGCCCTGGCCTGGAACACCGCCGCCTCGTTCGTGACCAACACCAACTGGCAGAACTACTCCGGCGAGACCACCATGGGCTACGTCGTGCAGATGGCCGGCCTGGCGGTGCAGAACTTCCTGTCCGCCGCCGTCGGCATCGTGGTCGCGATCGCGCTGGTCCGCGGATTCGTCCGGGCCAGGACCGACAAGCTGGGCAACTTCTGGGTCGACGTGACCAGGATCACGCTGCGCTACCTGCTGCCCCTGTCCGTCGTCGGCGGGCTCATCCTGGTGAGTGCGGGCGTGATCGACAACTTCCACGCCAACCAGGTGGTGACGACGCTCGCGCACGGGCACCAGACCATCACCGGCGGTCCGGTGGCCTCGCAGGAGGTCATCAAGGACGCGGGCAACAACGGCGGCGGCTTCTACAACGCCAACTCCTCGCACCCGTTCGAGAGCTCGAACCCGTTCACGGACTGGTTCGAGATCTTCCTCCTGCTGCTGACGGCGTTCGCCCTGCCCCGCACCTTCGGCAAGATGGTCAAGGACAACCGCCAGGGCTACGCGCTCCTGGCGGTCATGGTGATCATCTGGCTGCTCGCGGTCGGCGGGATCAGCTTCTTCGAGGCACAGGGCGCGGGCCTCGCGCCCCAGCTCGCGCACGGCGCGATGGAAGGCAAGAACGTCACCTTCGGCACGCCGGCGTCCTCGCTCTTCGCCGCCTCGACGACGGTGACCTCGACCGGCTCGGTGAACTCGTTCCACGACTCGTTCACTCCGTTCGGCGGCGGGATCGCACTGTTCGACATCGCGCTCGGCGAGGTCGCTCCCGGCGGCGTCGGTGCCGGACTCTACGGCATCCTCGTGCTCGCCATCGTGACCGTCTTCGTGGGCGGTCTGATGGTCGGGCGGACGCCGGAGTACATCGGCAAGAAGATCAGGCCGGTCGAGATGAAGTACGCGGCGCTGTACTTCCTGACCCTGCCGGTCGTCATCCTGACCGCGGCAGGCCTATCGATCGCGATGAAGACACCGCGGGCCTCGATTCTGAATCCAGGACCGCACGGCCTGACCGAGATCATGTACGCCTTTACGTCCATGGCGAATAACAACGGCTCGGCCTTCGCCGGCCTGACTACGAATACCGGCTGGTACAACACGGTCGGCGGCGTGGTGATGCTGCTCGGCAGGTTCGCGCCCGAGATTTTCACGATCGGGCTGGCGGGCTCGCTGGCCAGACAGCAACCCGGGCCGGCCAGCGCCGGCACGCTGGAGACGCACAAGCCGCTCTTCGTGGGGATGCTCGTCGCGGTCATCCTCGTGCTCGTCGGCCTGACCTACTTCCCGGCGCTCGCGCTCGGCCCGTTCGCAGAAGGACTGCACTGACATGTCTGTGACGACAACGCAAGGCCCGGCCAAGGATTCCGGCCAGCAGCCGGGTACCCAGCCGGATCGCAAGATCGGCGGCGGGCTGCTTGACCCGAAAATGCTGTGGAGGTCGCTGCCGGACGCAGTCAGGAAGCTGGACCCGCGGGTCCAGCTCAGGAACCCGGTCATGTTCGTGGTCGAGGTCGGCGCGGCACTCACCACCTACACGGCCATTACCAGCCCGTCCATCTTCAACTGGACGATCGTGGCCTGGCTCTGGCTGACTGTGTTCTTCGCCAACCTGGCCGAGGCCGTGGCCGAGGGCCGCGGCAAGGCGCAGGCGGAAACCCTGCGCAAGACCAAGCGCGAGACGATGGCACGCCGGCTGATCGGCTGGGAGCCTGGCCAGACGCAGATGCGGATCGAAGATGTGCCCGGCACCCAGCTCACGCTCGGCGACCATGTGGTGGTCGAGGCTGGCGAGATCATCCCCGGCGACGGTGACGTCGTCGAGGGCGTCGCGTCGGTCGACGAGTCGGCGATTACTGGCGAGTCGGCTCCGGTGATCCGCGAGTCAGGCGGTGACCGGTCCGCGGTGACCGGCGGCACCAAGGTGCTGTCTGACCGGATCGTCGTCACGATCACGTCCAAGCCAGGCGAGACGTTCATCGACCGGATGATCGCCCTGGTGGAAGGCGCCAAGCGGCAGAAGACGCCGAACGAGATCGCGCTGAACATCCTGCTCGCCTCGCTGACGATCATCTTCATGCTGGCCGTGGCCGCCCTGCAGCCGATGGCGTACTACTCCAAGGCGCCGCAGACTCTGGTCATCCTGGTCGCGCTGCTGGTCGCGCTGATCCCGACCACGATCGGCGCGCTGCTGTCGGCCATTGGCATCGCCGGCATGGACCGCCTGGTCCAGCGCAACGTGCTGGCGATGTCGGGCCGCGCGGTCGAGGCCGCGGGCGACGTGAACACGCTGCTGCTCGACAAGACCGGCACCATCACTATCGGCAACAGACAGGCGACTGAGTTCCTGCCGGTGACCGGCGTGCACGCGGCGGTGCTGGCGGACGCGGCCCAGTTGTCCAGCATGGCCGACTACACGCCGGAAGGCCGTTCGATCTCTGTTCTCGCCAAGGAGCAGTACGGCCTGCGCGAGCGGCCCGAGGGCGAGCTGCGCGGAGCGGAGTTCGTGGAGTTCAGCGCACAGACCAGGATGAGCGGGGTGGACCTGGCGGACGGCCACCAAGTCCGCAAGGGTGCGTCCAGCGCGGTGCGGGAGTGGATCCGCGCCTGTGGCGGCACCCCGGCATCGGAACTCGGCGCGATGGTCGACGGCATTTCGGCCGCCGGCGGCACTCCGCTCGTCGTGGCGGAGCAGGCTGACGGCACCGCACGGGCGCTGGGCGTGATCCATCTGAAGGACGTCGTCAAGGAGGGGATCGCCGAGCGCTTCGCCGAGATGCGCAAGATGGGCATCAGGACCGTCATGATCACCGGCGACAACCCGCTCACCGCCAAGGCGATCGCCGACGAGTCCGGCGTGGACGACTTCCTCGCCGAGGCGACGCCGGAAGACAAGATGGCGCTGATCCGCAAGGAGCAGGAGGGCGGCAGGCTGGTCGCGATGACCGGCGATGGCACCAACGACGCCCCCGCTCTTGCCCAGGCCGACGTGGGCGTGGCCATGAACACCGGAACCTCCGCCGCCAAGGAGGCGGGGAACATGGTGGACCTGGACTCCAACCCGACCAAGCTCATCGAGATCGTGGAGATCGGCAAGCAGTTGCTGATCACCCGCGGTGCGCTGACCACCTTCTCCATCGCCAACGACGTGGCGAAGTATTTCGCGATCATCCCCGCGATGTTCGCGAGCGTCTTCCCCGGGCTGGAGAAGCTCAACATCATGCACCTGCACAGCCCGGAATCGGCGATCACCTCGGCGATCATCTTCAACGCGCTGATCATCGTGGCCCTGATCCCGCTGGCGCTGCGTGGTGTGCGCTACCGGCCGTCCTCGGCCGCGGCCATGCTCCGCAGGAACCTGTGGATCTACGGCGTCGGCGGCCTCATCATCCCGTTCATCGGGATCAAGCTCATCGACCTCATCATTTACCACATTCCAGGATTTGGCGGTTGATCGTCATGTCGCGTCTTCCTTCCACTGTGCGGCAGCTCATCGCGGCGTTCCGCGGCCTGCTGATCTTCACCGTGATCTGCGGCATCGCGTATCCGCTGGTCATGTTCGGGTTCTCCCAGGTGGCCTTCAACAAGCAGGCCAACGGCTCGCTGGTCAGCTACCACGGCAGGGTCGTGGGCTCCAGCCTGCTGTGCCAGGAGTTCACCGATGCCAAGGGCAACCCGCTGCCGCAGGACTTCCAGCCGCGGCCATCCGCCTCGGACGCCTCAGCGACCAACCAGACCGGCGGCTGCAACCCGCTCGCCACCGGCGCGTCCAACCTCGGCCCGGACAACCCGGTCCTGGTTACCGGCATCAAGCAGCGCCAGCTCCAGATCGAGAAGTTCGATCACGTCCCCGCATCGGCCATTCCGCCGGACGCCGTGACGGCATCGGCCTCGGGCCTGGACGCCTACATCTCACCGCAGAACGCGGCGATCCAGGTGAACAGGGTGGCCACCGCCAGGCACATCAGCGCGGCGACGGTCAGGGCGCTGGTCAGGAAGTACACCTCCGGCCGCCCGCTCGGCTTCCTCGGCGAGCCCGGGGTGAACGTGCTGCTCCTCAACATCGCGCTCGACCAGCAGCACCCCGTACCGTGATGTAGAAGATGACCGAGACAGCCAGCACGCACGCGAAAGGCGCTGTCGGCCCGGCGCGGCGCGGCCAGGTCAGGATCTACCTGGGCGCGGCCGCGGGCGTCGGCAAGTCCTTCGCGATGCTCGGCGAGGGCCACCGCCGCATGTCGCGCGGCGCGGACGTGGTGGTGGCCTTCGTCGAGACGCACGGGCGGCGCCGGACAGCCGAGCAGATACTCGGTCTTGACGTCATGCCGCGGGCCAGGATCAGCTATCGGGACACCTTCTTCGAGGAGATGGACCTCGACGCGGTGCTCGCCAGGCACCCGCAGATTGCCCTGGTCGACGAGCTCGCCCACACCAACGTCCCAGGCTCGCGCAACTCCAAGCGCTGGCAGGACGTCGAGGAGCTGCTGAGCGCTGGGATCGACGTCATCACCACGGTCAACATTCAGCACCTCGAATCGCTGAACGACGTGGTCATGAAGATCACCGGGGTGCCACAGCGGGAGACCGTTCCCGACGCCATCGTCCGGGCGGCCGACCAGGTCGAGCTGGTCGACATGACGCCGGAGGCGCTGCGCCGCCGGATGGCGCACGGCAACATCTACCCGGCCGAGAAAATCGACGCCGCTCTCAACCACTACTTCCGCACCGGCAACCTGGCCGCCCTGCGCGAACTCGCGCTGCTCTGGCTCGCCGACAAGGTCGACGAGGGCCTTCAGCAGTACCGCGAGGCACATGACATCCACGACACCTGGGAGGCCAGGGAACGGGTCGTGGTCGCGCTGACCGGCGGCCCCGAGGGCGAGACGCTGATCCGCCGCGCCGCGCGGATCGCGGCGCGATCGGCCGGCGGCGAGTTCCTCGCGGTCTACGTCACCAGGTCCGACGGCCTCACCGGAGCCGACCCGGCCGCACTGGCGACCCAGCGGCGGCTGACCGAGTCGCTCGGCGGCAGCTACCACCAGGTCGTCGGCGACAACGTGCCGGAAGCCCTGCTGACCTTCGCCAGGGCCGAGAACGCGACCCAGCTGGTGCTCGGCGCCAGCCGCCGCCGCTGGCTGTCCACGCTGCTGACCGGGCCCGGGGTCAGCCTGCGGACCATCCGCGACTCCGGCGACATCGACGTCCACATCGTGACGCACGCCCAGATGGGCCGGGGCCGGCGGCTGCCCTCCCAGCACGGCGGACTCTCCCTGCCGCGCAAGGTCACCGGATACGCGCTGGCGCTGGTCCTCGCCCCGCTGCTCGCGCTCGTGCTCGCGAACCTGCGGCAGCACCTGAACCTGACCAGCGACATGCTTATCTTCCTGATCGGCGTCATCGCGGTGGCACTCGTCGGCGGCCTGGTGCCCGCCATCATCGCGGCGGTGGCCGGATCGCTCCTCCTCAACTACTACTTCACGCCGCCCTTCTACACGTTCACTATCTCCGAGGCCAATAACGCGCTCGCGCTCGTCGTCTTCGTCATCGTGGCCGCCGTCGTGAGCACGATCGTCGACGACGCGGCCCGGCGGTCGAAGCAGGCGGCACGAGCCGGCGCCGAGTCCGACCTCCTGATCACGACCGCCGGCAGCATCCTGCGCGGCGAGCAGCCGCTGCAAGCCGTGGTCGACCGGGTCCGCGAGGCCTTCGGCATGCAGACCGTGAGGCTGCTCGAGCGCGCGAGCGGACCGGACGGCAGGCTGTCGGCGGTGGCCTGGAACGCGGTCGCGACGTCCGGCGATGGCCAGCTCTCCCGGCCAGAGGAGGGCGACGTATCGATGCCGGTGAACGACGATCTCTGCCTGACGGCGCGCGGCCGTACCCTGCCGGCCGCCGACCGGCGCGTTCTCGGTGCGTTCGCCGCCTACGCGGCCGCCGCGCTCGAGCAGCAGCGGCTCATGGCCGAGGCCGAGGCGGCCCGCCCGATCGCCGAGGCCGACCGGATGCGCGCCGCGCTGCTGGCCGCCGTCAGCCATGATCTGCGGACGCCGCTCGCCTCGGCGAAGGCGGCCGTCACCAGCCTGCGCTCGGATGACGTCCAGTGGGCGGCCGAGGATCGCGACGAGCTGCTCGCGACCGCGGACGAGTCGCTTGACAAGCTGACCAGGCTGGTCGAGAACCTGCTCGACATGAGCAGGCTGCAAGCCGGGGCGATGTCGGTGTTCCCGAGGCCGGCCGACCTGGGCGAGATCGTGGCCAGGTCGCTCGACGACCTTGGCCCGGGCGGCAAGACGGTGCTCGTCGAGATGCCAGCGGACCTGCCCGAGGTGCTCGTCGACCCTGGCATCCTGGAGCGCGTGATCTCCAACCTGATCGCCAACGCGCTCCGCTACTCTCCCCCGGGCTCGCCGCCGCTGCTGACCGCGAGCTCGCTGGGCGACCAGGTCGAGCTCCGGGTCATCGACCGGGGACCCGGCATACCAGAAGAGCAGGCGAGCCGGATGTTCGTGCCGTTCCAGCGGCTCGGGGACACCGACAATACGACCGGAATCGGCCTCGGGCTTGCGCTCTCCCGCGGCCTGACCGAGGCGATGGAGGGGACGCTGGAGCCGGAGGAGACGCCCGGCGGCGGGCTGACGATGGCGCTGTCACTGCCCGCCGTCCCCGGCACCGCCCACACGCTGCCCGGCGAGCACACCGAGCCACAGGGCGCCGATCAGGTGCCGTCATGACCCGGGTGCTCGTCATCGACGACGAGCCGCAGATCCTCCGAGCGCTCCGGATCAACCTGCGGGCCAGGCAGTACGAGGTCTATACCGCGCAGACAGGTGCGCAGGCGCTGCAGGAGGCCGCGCACCATCCGCCCGACCTGGTGATCCTCGACCTCGGCCTGCCCGACCTCGACGGCGTGGAGGTGATCGACGGGCTGCGCGGCTGGACCGATGCGCCCATCATCGTGCTCTCCGGCCGGGCCGACAGCACCGACAAGGTCGAGGCGCTCGACGCCGGCGCCGACGACTACGTCACCAAGCCGTTCGGCATGGACGAGCTGCTGGCCAGGATGCGCGCCGTGACCCGGCGCAGCGCCGCCGAGGTGAGCGAGCCCCAGGTCAGCCTGGGCGACGCCACCATCGACCTGGCGGCCAAGCGCGTGATCAGGGGCGAGAGGGACATCAGGCTCACGCCGACCGAATGGCATCTGCTCGAGGTGCTGCTCCGCCATCCCGGCAAGCTGCTCAGCCAGCGGCAGCTGCTGCAGGAGGTCTGGGGACCCGGCTACGCGGACGCGACGGGAAACCTCAGGCTCTACATGGCCCAGCTCAGGCGCAAGCTGGAGCCAGACCCGGCCAGGCCGCGCTGGCTGCTGACCGAGCCCGGCATGGGCTACCGTTTTCAGCCCGATGCCGAGCGAGCCAACCGATAACGGGCGCAGTCCGCTCAGGACCGGGCCAGCACCGCCCAGTCTGGTGCTGGTGTGATGACCAGCGCGTGCGAGCCGTTTCACTCATCAAAGGTTTGTTATCAACTACACACAGTAATCGGAAACAGCGCGCCGTTTCCGCGTCAAAGCGCAACCATTGTCAGCATGAGTTTTCGAAGCTACGTCGTCTCCCTGGCTGGACTCGCTAGCTTGCTGGCTGTTCCCGGCCCGGCGACAGCGGCCAGCGGATCGGTGAGCCGGTGGCACACAGTGACCTTCGACGGCGTGAGCCTGCGCGTCCCGGCTTCCTGGCCCGTGATCAGCTTCGCCAGGGATCCGTCGGCCTGCCCGCGGCTCGACGTGCACGCCGTCTACCTGGGCACGCCGGGACCGGACCCGATCTGCCCGGCCGGCCTGGTCGGCAGGAGCGAGGCCGTGATGATCGGCCCGATCCGAGGCAGCAGCGCTCGTGCACGGGGAGCGCCGGCCGGGGAGCGCGGCACCGGCGCCCATCCCGCGGCCGTCGCGAGCCAGGCCGTGAGCAGGACCATTACCGACGAACTGCCGCGCGCGGGCGTGCAGGTGTCCATCTCTTACCGGGCCAGCCGGGGACTGGCCGACCAGATACGGTCGTCGGTCCGGGTGTCCCGGACCGGACCGGCGCGACCGCGAGCGGGCGTCGCAGCCCGGGCTAGTGCCGGGCGGGCCGGAGCGAGCCACGCGGTGCAGCAGAGCGTGTTCACGGGCAGCGGATTCGACAGCTGCGCCGCGCCGGGGGCGGGGGCGATGACCAAGTGGCTGGCATCGAGTTACCGCGCCGTCGGCATCTACATCGGCGGCGTCAACCGGGCCTGCGCTCAGGCCAACCTGACGCCCTCGTGGCTCACCGGCATCGTCAGCCAGGGCTGGCATTACTTCCCGATCTACCCGGGGCTGCAGTCCAGCTGCGTGCTGGCTTCCGGGGACGCCACCATCAGCACCGCTCACGCCGCCGCCGAGGGCAAGGCGGCCGCCGACGACGCCGCCGCTCAGGCGGCGAGCCTGGGCATCGGCCGGGGCACGCCGCTGAGCTTCGACATGGAGGCGTACGCACCGGCCTGCAATTCCCAGGTCACCACGTTCCTGTCCGCCTGGGACGCTGAACTGCACGTGCGCGGCTACAGCGCCGGCATCTACGAGTCGTTCACCAACATCGGCGCGCTGGTCAGTGCCGCTGGCTCGATCACCGAGCCAGATGTCATCTACTACGCGGACTGGGATGGCAAGGCAACGACCAGGAGCCCCTACATGCCGGCCAACATGTGGACCAACCACGCGCGGATCCACCAGTACCAGGGCGGGCACCTGGAAACGCACGGCGGCGCCACCATCGACATCGACAGTGACCAGCTGGACGTCAGCCTCAGCGGGACGGTCGCGCCCGCCCGTCGCCCCCGCTACCGGATCGCTGTCGCGATCAACAGCAACGGCACGGCCGAATGGTTCGCCCGGTCAGCCGGCCACGCGCTGGCGCACTCCTGGCAGCAGCCCGTCGGCAGCCTGACCTGGTCGGCGATACACACTGTCGGCCGGTCGCCGACGACCATCGCGAGCAACCCGTCGGCCGTCGCGCAGGCGGACGGCCGGCTGACCGTGTTCGCCCGCGATGGCGCCGGCCAGATCGAGCATGCCTGGCAGCAGCCAGGCTTCCCGAACGACTGGGAGTGGGGGACCCCGCTGCCAGCGCCGCAGCAGGCGCGCCCCGGGACCGACCCGGCCGCGGTACTGCTGCCACGGCACGACGTCGCGCTCTACCTGACGACCGCCGGCGGCAGCGTCGCTGCGACCCGGCAACAGCGGCCGGACCAGAACGCGCACTGGACGGCCTGGCGGAACATCGGCGGGAACTGCGCAAGCTCGCCCGTGCCGGTGGTTTCCGGCCGTGGCGTGGACGTGTTCTGCATCACGGCGGGCCGGACCGCGGCCGCGGACCGCTGGAATGGCAGTACGTGGAGCGGCTGGATCACGCTGCCGGACAGCCCGGCCAGCCTGAGCGGGGTGCCGGCGGTCGTCGTCGACGGTGCTGGCCAGGTCGAGTTCTTCGCCGCGACGACGGCTGGCGGCCTGGACGATGCCTGGCTGACCGGGGTGAACGGTGCCTGGATGTGGGGCAGTCCGCTGGCCGGGCCGGGTTCGACGTCGGGCGCTGGCACGAAGATCAGCGGATCGCCGTCCGCGGCGACCTGGCCATCCGGGAACGTCGTCGTCTACACCAGGCTGCCGCACGGCCAGGTCGGGTACGTCCGCCACGAGGGCCCGGCCGGCTCGGCGGACTGGTCGGGCTGGTCGTCGATCGTCGCGGTGCCGGGCGGACGAGTGCTGGGCAGCCCGGCGGGCTGGCTGAACTCGTCAGGGGCAGCCGGGGCAGCGGTTCTCGACGGCCAGCTGAACCTCGCGGTGGCCAGTAACTCGGGCAGCGGCTGGTCGGCGTGGACCGAGATCGGCGACGGCTTCTAGCGGTTCGCCTTGAGAGGTCGGCGGTTTCCGGAAGGGCCGGACTAGCCGACCGCGAGGAAGATCGCGAGGATGATCGCGACGACCACGATCGCTCCCACCGCGAGGATGACCGGCCGCTTCGAGCCGCTGCCGGTCGTCTCGCCCGCCCAGGGCTGCTCGGGCCAGGCGCCGCCGGTTCCGTTCTCGTCGGGCCCGCGGTCCTGGCTCGACACGAAGGCCTTGAACTCTGCCGTGCTCGCCGAGAGGTCCGGGGCAGCGCGGAACTCCCCGGTCGTGGTCGGCAGATCATGACGGGCATAGCTGTCGTCGTGCTCGGACATGCCCCGACTTTAGCCGATCCACCGCGGCGCAAGCGCCTGATCAGCATAGATTCCTTCGTATTGGCTCAGTAGCTGAGCTCGGGCAGCGCGTCAGGGCGGTCGACCAGCCTGGAGAGCACGATCGAGCTCCTGGTCCTGACCACGAAGGGTTCGGCGCTGATCCGCTCGACTACCTGCTCGAAGTGCCGCATGTCCGCCGCCCTGATGTGCAGCAGCGCGTCGGCGTCGCCTGTGACCGTGCACGCGCTGACCACCTCGGGATGCTTACCCGTGGCGACGGCGATGTCCGCGGGCGAGGTCCGGCCGCGGCAGAACAGCTCGACGTAGGCCTCCGTGGTCCAGCCCAGCTCACCAGGGCTCAGCCGGGCCGAGAAACCGGTAATGGCGCCGGCCGCCCGGAGCCGGTCGACCCGGCGCTTGACCGCCGGGGCCGACAGCCCGACCACCGCGCCGATCTCGGCGTAGCTGGCCCTCGCGTCCTGAACCAGGGCGTGCAGGATCCGCCGGTCCAGCTCATCGTGGGACATCGGACTCATCCGCCCTCATCGTGTTCTCGCCTGCGTCACGAGCGCGGACCGCAGTGCCGTCAGCTCAGCGCAGGTTACTCCGTGGCCGGCCAGATAGCCCGTGATGCTGCCGCCGTGCTGCCTGGCCCCGTGCTGCCTGGCCCTGGCGAGCACGCGCAGCATCAGCTCGGGCGGGCTGGCGAGCAGAGCGGCGGTCAGCCGACCGCCGAGACCGGTGCCCTCCTGCACCCGGCCGATCGCGGGCGTGTGCTGCGGATCCAGGTACAGGCTGCTCAGCGCGTAGTCCGCGGCGATGATCTGATCGGGCACGCCGACCGCCGCGAGCGCGAACGCCACCACGATGCCGGTCCTGTCCTTGCCGGCGGTGCAGTGCACCAGGCCCGGGAGGCCGCCCGGCCTGGCCAGTGCGCGGATCGCCGCCGCGATCGCGGTGCCGCGCTGGTCGACGATGAAGTCGTAGATCTCGGCCAGGTCGGGCGGCAGCGCATCAAGGTTGTCGCCGGTCAGCGAGATGTGCAAGGTGAGGGCGCCGCCAGCGGCGAGGTCGTCGACCGGGCTCGGCGCGATCTGCGTCTCCGCCCTGGTCCTCAGGTCAAGCACGGTCCGCAGGTCGAGTGTGCCGAGCTTGCGGGCAGCTCCCCGGCCCAGACGGTGCAGCCCGTCGGAGCGGAACAGCCGCCGCCAGGCGGTGACGCGGCCGTCCGCGGTGGGATAGCCGCCAGCGTCGCGGAAGTTCAGCGTCCCCGGCACCGGAAGGTGGCGGCGGGGGGCTGCGCCGATGACCTGTATCAGCCCGGCCAGCCCGGCCAGGTCGTCCGTCCTGGCCTGCGTCAGATCCTCGGGACGAGATCCCGCCATGGCGTCGCCTACCTTCGGTGGTCCGACAGCGCTACAGCAGGCTATCTGGCCGGTTGCCTCTGCTACCCGCTGCGGGTAGCTCGCGGGCAGCACGCGGGCAGCACGCGGGTGGTCCGCGCGGTGACGCTAAGGTCGGACTCCGGAGGACTGCGATGACGCGAATAGGTAATTTGTACGGCCCTGATGCGACCTTCCTCGGCGTGCCGAGCGCCGACCTGTCCGATCCGCCATCCTGGGCGGGGACGGACATCATGATCATCGGAGCGCCGTTCGACGGCGGCACCTCGCACCGGCCAGGCGCCAGGTTCGGCCCGCAGGCCATCAGGTTCACCGACTACCTGCCGCACGACGGCTCCCGGCCGCACCTGGCACTGGGGGTCGATCCGCTGGCCGAGCTCAAGGTGGCCGACGCCGGCGACATCGAGATGCCGTCGGGGGACACCGAGTTGTCACTGCGCCGGCTGGAAGAGGCCGTTCAGGCGGCCGCCACGGCCGGCGCGATCCCGGTGATACTCGGCGGCGACCACACGATCGCGCTTCCCGACGCCACCGGGGTCGCCCGGCATGTCGGCTGGGGCAGGCTCTCGATGATCCACTTCGACGCTCACGCCGACACCGGCAACACCCAGTTCGGATCGCTGTACGGACACGGCACCCCGATGCGCAGGCTGATCGAGTCGGGCGCGGTCCGCGGTGATCGGTTCCTGCAGATCGGCCTGCGCGGCTACTGGCCAGAGCCAGAGACGCTGGACTGGATGGCCGATCAGCACATGCGCAGTTACGAGATGACCGAGATCGTCACGCGTGGTCTCGACGAGTGCCTGACCGAGGCGTTCGCCATCGCGCTAGACGAGTGCGACAGCGTCTTCCTCTCCGTCGACGTCGACGTGGTGGATCCCGGCCTGGCCCCGGGGACCGGGACGCCGGAGCCCGGCGGCCTGTCGAGCAGGCAGCTCCTGGACGCGGTCCGCCGGATCGCGATGGAACTCCCGCTGGCCGGGATGGATGTCGTCGAGGTCGCGCCGCCGTACGATCACGCGGAGGTAACTGCCTTCCTGGCCAACCGGGTCGTGCTCGAGGCGCTGTCCGGCATCGCCTGGCGGCGCCGGAGCGCCGCGGGGCAGTCTCCGCGCGAGCCGCACTGGCCCTTGCTCCGCGGACGCGGCGGCCCTGATGGACGACAGGGTTGATGATTCTGCTGCCGGAATCCAGCCCGATCTATAGTTGAGAGCATGCTGGATGCGACCAGGCTCCGCGTGCTCGTCGCGATCGCGAGGCACGGGTCGGTTACGGCCGCAGCCCAGGCGCTGAACTACGCGCAGCCGTCCATCAGCCACCATATGGCCAGGCTGGAGTCGGAAACCGGCGCGAAGCTGATGGAGCGTGCGGGCCGCGGAATTCGGCTCACGGAGGCTGGCCAGCTACTCGCCGAGCGCGCCGAGGAGATCCTTGGCCGGCTCGACGCGGCCGAGGCAGAACTGGCCGCGCATGTCGGTCTCAGGCAGCAGAAGATCAGGCTGGCCGCCTTCGGATCAGCGCTCGGCACCCTGGCCGCGACCGCCGGGTCGGCGCTTCGCGCCGAGCGGGCCGGAGCCGACATCTCGCTCGCTCAGGCCGAGCCGGCCGACGCGCTGCGGATGCTCAGGGTCGGCGAGGTCGACGTGGCGCTGGTCTTCAGGTATCTGCACGGAGCCGATGCGCACGGCGCGGACGCGCCTGGGGCCGACTCGCCTGGGGCCGACGCGCACGGCGCGGACGCGCACGGGGCCGACACGCACCGGGCCGACACGCACCGGGCCGATTCGCACCGGACCGATTCGCACCGGACCGATTCGGCTGTGGCGGACCCCGTGACTGAATCTCCCGGGCCACAACCGCCCGCGGCGGGAACGCCGGCGACAGAACCACCAACGGCAGACCCGCCCGCGGCGGGAACGCCAGTGACAGAACCGCTCGTACCAGAGCCACCAGTGGCGGGAACGCCGGTCGCCTCGGCCTTCGGATCGGACGGGGCGGCGAGCGTCGATGATCTGCACTACCAGCCCCTCCTTGACGAGCCCGTGTACCTGATCACCCGCGGTGGGCCCGGCACCCCGAGCGCCCCCGGCGTCCGAGCCCGGAAGGACGGCAGCCCGCCGACGGCGCCGCCCGGCGGACTTGCGGACTATGCCGGCCACCGCTGGATCGCCGGGTGCGAGCGGTGCCAGGACGTCTTGTACCGGCTGTGCCGCGCGGCGGGTTTCAGCCCCGATGTCGCCGTGACCACGGACGACTACGTCGCCGCGCAGGCTCTGGTCGCCGCTGGCCTCGGTATCGCGATCTTGCCGGGGCTGGCCCTGCGGGCCGTGCGCCATCCGGGAATCACGGCCACCGAGCTGCCCGGTATCCGCAGGCAGATCCTCGCCGTAGCCTACGGCGGCCCGGCCGACCGGCCCGCGGCCACGGCCACGGCCATGCTCGCCGAGCTGGCGAAAGCAGCCGACCGATTCCGCGCCGATACCGCTGCCCAGGCCGCCAGCGACCGCCCGCGAGTCACTACTCGATAGCGCCTGCAAGTCATTGCCTGATACCCCAGCGACGGCCCGCGACCCACTGCCTCGGACCACCGGCGAGTGCCCCGGCGTGCCGGGTCCGGCCGGATGAATGGCACATCCATCATTGATTTCCGGGATGAATGTGCCATTCATCCGACGCGCGAAGGCTGAAGCCGCCGGGCAGGCCGAAGCCACCGGCGACGTCGGCTAGATCGCCGCGGCTCGGTCAGCCCAGTACGGGTCGCGAAGCCGGCGCTTGAGCAGCTTCCCGCTTGGATCGCGGGGCAGCTCGGCGACGAAGTCGATGGACTTGGGCCACTTCATCTTGGCCAGCCGGCCTTCGAGCGACGCGAGGATCTCGGCAGCGAGCTCGTCGGACGGCTCGATCCCGTCGGCCGGCTGCACGACCGCCTTGACCTGCTCGCCCCATTCCTCGTCCGGAATGCCGAAGACCGCGACGTCGGCGACCTTGGGATTGGTGACGATCTCGGCCTCGATCTCGGCCGGGTAGATGTTCGCGCCGCCCGAGATGATCACGTCCGACTTCCTGTCGCAGAGGAACAGGAAGCCGTCGGAATCGAGGAAGCCGATGTCGCCCACGGTGAAGTAGCCCCGGAGCCGGTTCGCCGCCGTCTTCTCAGGATCGCCCTTGTACTCGAACTCCAGCCCCATCCGCATGTAGACGGTGCCGGGAACGCCCTCCGGGCATGGCTCGCCGTTGTCGTCCGCGACCATGACCTCGCTCATCGGCCATGCCTTGCCGACCGTGCCAGGTCGCTCGAGCCATTCGGCCGGCGTGACGATCGTGCCGCCGCCCTCCGTGGCCGCGTAGTACTCGTAGATGCAAGGCCCCCACCAGTCGAGCATCGCGTGCTTGATCGGCACCGGGCACGGCGCCGCCGCGTGGATCAGCCAGCGCATCGAGGAGACGTCGTACTTCGCCCTGATCTCCTCGGGCAGCGACAGCATCCGCTTGAACTGGGTGGGAACCATGTGCGTGTTCGTGACCCGGTACCGCTGTACCAGGCCGAGGGCGCGCTCGGCGTTCCACGCGTCCATGCAGACCAGGGTGTGGCCGAACTGGAGCGCGCTGCCGCCGAAGATGGTGACGGCGGTGTGGTAGTTCGGCGAGGTCACCAGATGCACGTTCGGCGGGCCGGTGATGCCGAAGAACTGCAGCAGGCCGGTCAGCAGGTCCGCGGACACATCAGGATCGAGCCCCGACAGCGCGCGCCTGACGCCCTTCGGGCGCCCCGTCGTGCCAGAGGTGTAGTGCATCGCGGCGCCCGCCGTCCGGTCCTGCGGCATGGCGGACGGCTGCCCGGCCCGCAGGTCATCGACGTTGGTGAACCCGGGAACCGACCCGTAGCCGAACCGCGCGCTGGCTGGCACCCCGGCCAGGTCCGCCGCCGCCCGGCCCGCGTCGGTGAAGCGCTCGTGCACGAAGAACGCCTTCGACTCGGTGTCGCCGACGATGTAGCCGATCTCGGGGGCCGTGAAATGCCAGTTGATCGGGGTGTAATACCACCCGGCCTGCAAGGCGGCCAGGCATAGTTCCTGCGGCGCGATCCCGTTCGGCACCAGGGCCGTGATCCCGTCGCCCTCGCGCAGGCCCGTAGCCCGCAGCGCGTGGACTAGCTGGTTGACGCGGCCGAGCAGGTCACCGGCCTTGTGCTCGGTACCGTCGGGTTCCACCACCGCAATCCAGTCCGGATCGGATTGCGCACGCTCCCAGAACCCCACCAGCCGCCTCCGATCCGGACCGAGCAGACCTGCCGTTGGCTACGCGGACGCCCCGACCGTCTCGTCGTCGTCCTCGTACTCATCATCCTCATCCCTGGCGCGGCTGAGCACCAGTCCGACCACGAGCAGGATGATGCCGAGCAAGCCAGCAACAATCGGGACGATGACGTTCAGCACGCCGATCTCGGACCTGCCGCTGTTATCGGTACTGACGCCGGAGGCGATACTCGCTGGCGTCGTCTTGAAGTTCGCGGCGAGCAGGACCAGGCGGGTGGTTCCCGTGCTGTCCTGCAGTGTCTGCTTGATGTTCTGCACCACGGACAGCGGCACGCCGGTCACCGGGTCCACGTAGTACGTCTCCTGGGCGCTGTAGAACTCGGGCAGCGTCACCTCGCTAGCGGTCATGCCGACGAGCGAGCCAGGCAGCGACTCCGTGCCGACCTGCGTGGCCGGTATGTTCGCGACGAACACGTACGTCGAGACGCCACTGGTCGTCGCGGTGCCGTGGTAGTGGAACGTGACCGGCTTCAGCAGCGTGGTGTCGAAGACCTTGTAGTCCTGCTTCTTGGTGCCCAGCGGGAACAGGCTGCCCTGAGCGGTGACGCCGGCGAGGTTCACGGACTTGCCGTTGACCGAGTTGCCGCTCCACGGGACCAGGACGCCGGTCTTGCGGTCGAAAGCGAACGTGTTTCCCTGGGCCGGGATCGAGACGGCTGTGTGGTGCGTGACGTCCTCGATCGCCGTATATGTCAGCCAGACTGCCACGTTGGAACTGCCGACCGACTTGGCCGCCGCGACGTCGCCCTTGGTGGTGCTGGTGGCCTGCAGCGTCAGGCCCGACTCTTCGGTGACGAACTTCGGGCTGAAGTAACTTGCGTTGGTCGCCTGGAGCGTGGTCTTGCTGAACTCGTTGAGCGGGAACTTGACCGCCTGCCCCGGGATGAAGAACTTGGACAGGAGCCCGAAAACGATGAGGAAGACTCCCAGACCGGTCAGTACCGACCAGACGACGCGGCGCATGGGCCCTCCTGGGGATTGGCGTTCAAATCTGTCGGCTAGCGGGGATTGTGCAAGTTTTGACGTATGATACTGATACAAGACTGGTGGTGTCACTACGACTTCGGACACGCGATCGTAACAACCCGATGCCCGGCTTACCTCGGCTTACCTCGACGTGTAATGACCTCTGGCGATAAAGCCCTGAATAGGCGCCTCTAGGCCCGGCCAGAATGCCGCCGACCATCGCTTAACCCGCACTGATCTCGTCAACAGCCAGGTCGGCCGTGCCCACCGCATCGCCGTGCGCTGCCCGCTTGAGCAGTCGCTCGTGTTCTTCCTCGGGGGCCGGCTCGGCGCGACTGGCCAGCATCACCAGGTGATCGTCGGCCATGCGGTAGATGCGGCGCAGCCGCGGGTTGTACAGGATCGCCTCGTCCTCGAAGTAGAGCAGGCCCTGCTTGTCGATCGGGCAGGCCAGGATGGCAAGCAGGGGGCGCTCGACCGGCATTATTTTCTCTTTCTCTGCAGCTCGCGCCGTGCTCTCCGCTGCTCGCGTCGCGGGGGTCTCGGCTCGCGTCGCGGCGGGGCGGCCGGCAGTCATGCGGCCCCCATCATCGGGGCCGCCCCGTCGGCGGGCTCGGCCCCAGGGACCGCGGAGGGCTCGGCGTCCGCGCTGAGCGGCCTCCTGGACAGCACGACCACGACCACGGCCGCCACCACGATGCCTGCCAGCCGCAGGCCGAGCTTCGCCGGATCGGTCGGCAGCCGCTCACCGAAGAGCCAGGTGCCGGCCACGATGAAGAAGACAGTTCCGGTGATGTTGGACACCGGGCCGACGATCGAGACCCGGCAGCGCTGCAGGCCGGTCTGGAAGATCAGCATGCCGACCGCGGAGCAGGCGACCGTCACGTACGGGTACGGCGAGCCCGCCACCGCGAGCACCAGACCGGCCCCGAGCGCCGCATGATCGGCCAGCGTCCCGGACAGGGCCTTGATGGCCAGCGTCGCGACCCCGTACAGCAGGCCGGACGCGACCGCATGGGAGACCCCGATCGCGGGCATCCGGTGCCGGCCGCCCGGATCTGAGCGCAGCGCGCTGACGCCCAGCCCCAGGGCTACCAGGCAGGCGGGCACGGCCACGGCGGCGAGCAGCGGGCCGCTCGCCCGCTCGCCAACGTGCCCGGCCGGCCCGACCGCGGACAGGGCGATCACGATGATCGCCGCGGCCATCGCCAGCACGCAGGCCAGCTCCACCCGGCCGAGCCTCTCCCGCAGCACGATCCTGGACGCCGCGAGGAGTATGACCACGCCCGATCCGAGAACCGGCTGGACCACGCTGACCGGAGCCAGCGTCAGGGCCACCACCTGGAGCCCGAAACCGCAGAGCATCAGGCAGAAGCCCGCCAGCCAGGCCGGCGCGGTCAGCAGGATGCGCAGCAGCCGCACCGCATGGCGGGCGTCGATGGCGGGCAGCCGCGCGAGGGCGCGCTTCTCGAGTATCAGCCCGAGGTGGTAGGCGGTGGTGGCGAGCAGCGCCACGACCACCGCCAGGCCAGGTCCGCTCATCGGGGAGCCGCCTCCCGTCCCGCGAACTGGTCGAGCACCTTGACGTACCGGCCGGCGAACTCGGCGGCGTCGGCGGGGCGGAACAGGCAGCGCCGGTAGCGGAAGGTCAGCCGGAGCCGGCCGCCGACCGTGACGGCGCCGAGCGACAGGCCGCGCGGCATGTGCGCGGACGTCGAGAACCACACGTCGGCGGCGCTGGCGGCACCGAACGCTGGTGCCTCGATCACGCCCAGGTTAGAGACGAGAGATGTATCGCAGAACAACGGGCCAGCGACCCGCAGTGCCGTCCGCAGGAGCAGGTGCTTGACCGCGACCGGAACCGGTGCCGCGGCCAGCGCCCTGGACACCAGGTCTACCTGCGGCCCGGGGTGGTCCTTGGCGTAGCGGGTCTGGCGCGCCACCTCGCCGAGCAGCTCCCCCGCCGCTGCGGCCGCCGCCACCCGGGCGGTGACGGCGGTGAGCCTGGACAAGTTGGCCCACTGCCCGTCGCGGCTACCCTGGGCCGGGTCCCCGACGGGCATCGTGATCCTGATCTGGCCGCGACCCGTGCCGCGGGACTCGTTCCACTCGCTGATCGCGAGCATCAGGGCGGCGATGAGCAGATCGTTGACGCTGGCGCCGGCCGACCGCAGCGAGTCGGCGACGGCCAGCCCGTCCCAGGTCAGCGGGTAGACGCCGTACCCCGGCAGCGATGAGCCCCGGCCCAGGCCCTGGCCGCGCGCGATCCGCGTGATCGCGCCGCCTCGGCGGCGCCGTAGCCCGCCGGTCTCGCTGCCCCGGCGCGATCGCCTGGCCGCCGGGCGAGCGACCGGGAGCCCGGCCGCCGGCCGCGGGCCGGTTACGGGAACGGCCCGTGCCGCCAGCGCCCTCTCCGCGGCCACGCTGTACTCCTGGGCAACGCTCCGCAGCAGCCTGAGGCAGGACAGCCCGTCGAAGCAGGCGTGGTGGGCGTTGAGGATCAGGCTGGCACCGCCGGGACCGGAGGCGAGCAGGAACCGCAGCGGCGGCGAGGTGTCCAGGGACGGGGACTGCGATAGGAACGCGTCCCGCTGGCGGTCGAGGTCGGCCTGGTCGGCGTAGGCGGTGACGCGGACCGGATCGGCGTCAGGAACGGGCGGGAACTCCCAGTAGTACGACCGCCGCCAGCGGCTGGTCGGCAGCCGCCTGGCCCTGATTCTCGGCTCGGCGGCCAGGACGGCCTGCACGCAGGCCCGCAGCACGGACTCGTCAAGCTGCCCGGCAACCCTGATCTCCACGTGCACGTTCGCGGGCTCGGCGGGACGGTCGTAATAGCAGGTCAGCTCATCAGGCACGGCGAAGCGCTCGGTCATGTCGCGGCCGCCTGGCGGTCAGGGAGGACCGGCATCAGGGCCGCGGCAAGGGCGATCAGCGCGCACGCCTGGGCCGGGGCGCCGAACGCTCCCGTTCCTGGCAGGGCGGGATGCGCGGCCAGCGCGGTGAGCACGCCGGCGGCGACCATCCCGGCCGCCGCGATCCAGCCGAGCCAGCCTGGCCATCGGCAGGCGACAACCGCGACCACGGGTACCGCGAGCGCCATCGGGCCGCCGACGACGGCCAGCAGGGCGACGAGCGCGAGCAGGCCGAGCCAGGGCTGGTAGCCGTGGTAGGCCGGCCTGGCACGCGCGCCGGGCGCGGCGCCTGCCGCTGCTGGCAGCGGGCCGCCCGGCACGGCGGGCGCGGCGCGGACGCGGACGCCGGGCGCCGTCGCCGACGGGGGCGGCGGCGAGCCGTCCAGCACGAGATCGGCGGGCAACGCTCGATCCATCTGCTCGGTTACTCTCCTGCGCCGTCGGCGGACAGTGGCGACGAGGAGCAGGACGAGCGCCCCGGCCGCGGAAAGGATTATCCAGACATGGTAGAACTTAACCGGTTGAAAAGTCAGCGTTACGATGCCGCCACCGCCGGCTGGGACGACAAAACCCTGCTGCCAGCCGTCGAGCCGCACCGGCGTCAGCGCCCGTCCGTCCAGGCTCGCCGTCCAGCCCGGGTTCGCGTTCTGGTGGAGTTCGAGATAGGAAGCCGCACCGGGCCCGACGCGAACCTGCCGGTACTCCGGCTTCCAGCCGAGTACCTGGACCGACCGGGAGGCACCAGCCGCCGGAGTCGTCTGTCCTTGCCCGCCAGCCGCTACCGCGGACCAGCGGCCGCTGATCAGGCTGAGGTCGGTGATCGTGAAGGCGCCGGGCCTGGCCGCCATCAGCCAATGCCGGCCAGGCGTGAGCTGAACCTCCGAGCGAGCCCCGCAGAGCCTGATGTGGACCGGCTGGAACGAGATGAGCCCGCCCACCTTGCCGGAGACTGTCGTCGGAAGCGGGTGACCGTCGATCGTCACCTGCGGCCCGGAGCCGCAGGGCAGCGCGAACGTGGTGCCAGGCGCGAGCGTCGCGGTGTGCAGGCCGGCCAGCGCGGGAATCGACAGCTTCGCCAGCCCGACCGGCAGCTGCTGGGACTGTCCCGAGCCTGGCTGCCCGCTCGCCGCGTACTGGACGACGGGAAAGCTGATCGTCATCTTGCTCGTCGTCAGCGGCGGCACGATCTCGGTGAGCCCGTCGAGTCCTATGCTCGCGTACCTGATGCCCTGCGGGCTGGTGATCTTGATGGCTTCTGGCGCGGCCGCGAATCCGGGCAGCGACTGGATCACCATCCGCCTGATCGTGCGCTGGCCCCGCCAGGTCAGCCTGATCACGGGCTTCGGCCCGCCCGCGATCCACGCGCCCGGGTGATCACGCCGCAGCAGGTTGGCAGCCGCCAGGCTCGGCAGCGATGCCCAGGTCGAGCTGGCCGTCACCTCGAGCGTGTTCGTGCGCGCCGGCGTGAGCCTGCTGAGGATCGCGTCGAGGGCCGGGCCGGGAACGGCCAGTCCGCTGGCCGTGAGCTTGAACCAGCCCTGGCTCGAGGTTGCGAAGGTCCTGGCCAGCGGCGGGTAGGCCGCCACGTTGGCCAGGCTGGCCGGCGACGGCACCGGCCGCTCGAAGGAGAACGCGGTCGCCGCGGCGCGCTCGCCCGCGGCGTCTTGCGGGGGCTTCAGGTACCTGGTCACCGTGACGCCGGGGATGGAGACGCCGACGAACCCGGCACCGGGGCCGCCTGGCACGCCGCCGCGGACTGCGGCGATGGTGATCCGCAGCGTCCTGGTCGGCCCGGGCGGCACCTGGAGCGTCTGCGGCGTTCCGGTCTGCCGCACCGCGCTGGTCACCACTCCGGTATCGGTGCGGACCGTCAGCCGGCGGGGAACCGGCCTGGCGGCCTGGTCGTCCAGCAGCGTGATGCCGATCGAGTCGGGCAGGACGATGCGATGGCCGAAGGTGATCTGGACCCATTGCCCTGCCGCCGTCGTCGGATTGGCCTCGGACCAGACGGTGCTCGGGTTGTTGTCGAACACGTTGACCGGGTCGATCTGCGGTGTCTCGGCTAGCCAGGACCCGGCGGACGACGCGGTGACCGTGGCCGCGCCCGCCAGCACGGCGACGGTCTGGTGACCAGCGCTGGCCACCGGGAGCAGCTGCCTGGGCTGGTCCCCGGCATTGCCAAGCGGGTCGTCAGCGGGGTTGGTCCCGGTCGCCGTGTACGTGTAGGACGCCGTCGGGTCGATCAGCCCGAACGCGTGGTCGGTCCGAGGGAGAGTATCGGTGACCGCCCACAGCGCAGGCCGGGCGGCCAGCCGGTCACCCGCGATCACCGCGGGCGCCGACACGGGCAGCACGTGCTGACCGATGAGCTGGAGCAGCGCATCGGGCCCGCCGTTCACCAGTACCGTCCTGCTGACGGGCAGCGCGACGGCCGCCGGCGGCGGGAGGCCGGCCTCGCTGCCCGCCGCGAAGATCTCGACCGCCGGGTAGGACGCGGCGGGTTGGGCCTGCGCGGCGCCTGCACCGCTCTGCCCGCCGCTGACCCCGCCGCTGACGCCGCCGCCGAAGGCCGCGACCTGGCGGAATCCGGAGCTGACCAGCGCCTGGTGCACGGCTCGCGGCGGCGTGTAGCCGATCGAGGTGGGACTCAGGTCGTTGCGCACGACGACGTAGCGGATTCCTGACCGGCTCAATGTCGCGGCCAGGCCAGGAATGCGCTCACCTGAGTTCACGGCCGCCTCGACGGACCGGAGCAGCAGCTCCGATCCGGCACCGCCATAGGGCACGAGGCCCTGCGCGGCCCAGGGCGAGCCGGCGAGCGGCTCGAGCGGATCGTCGATCGGCTCGCCCCACAGGAAGGTTCCGTGCGCGGCGGCCGGCACCACGAGAGCGGGAGCCCGCGGTGAGTGCAGTTTCAGGTACGCGGCCGCCTGGTACCAGTAGCGCGGCACGGAGCTGAACGACCCGGAATTGAGAACCCGGCCGGAAACCTGCGGGTAGGCCAGCCCGAGCAGGACGAGCGCGATCATTGGCGCGGCGATCAGGTGCCACAGAGCCCGCGGCGCGGGATCGGCCGCGATGGCCGCCCGCCTGGTCCTGAGCACGAGCGCGTGGGCGATTCCGAGCGCCAGCACGGCGGCCGCCACCGGCTCGACCTTATAGACGCTGCGCAACGGCGCCGCGACCCCGTTCAGCAGCTGGTCGACCGGCTGGTGGAACAGGCCGCCAAGCGGGCCCGGGTAGCCGGCCAGCGCGATCAGCGCCGCGATGCCGACCGACAGGCGCAGCCACCCGCCGGCCGGCAGATCCCTGCGGGCCAGCCCGAGCAGCCCGGTTGCGGCCGCGATCGCAGCCGCGATGATCGCGATCGGATAGGCGACCATCACCCAGCCCGCTTGCAGCCACGGCTGGCCCAGGTTCAGGTATGCCGTCCAGTTTCCCGCGCCGCGCAGGAACGTAGCCGCCGACATCGTCCCCGTCGTCGTCGCCGACTGCTCCACGTAGGGCAGGAAGTTGAACGAGTACTTCGCCTGGAGCAGGAGCGGGACCACCCACCAGGCCGTGGCCAGCCCCACCGCGCCCGCCCAGAGGGCGGCCAGCACGGCCAGCCGCCGGCCGCGCGGCTGGGTCAGGATGAACACGGCGGGCAGGATCAGCACGTCGAGCGTGGACGTGGCGTTGACCCCGCCCATGCAGAGCACCGCGACGCCCGACCTCGCGGCCGCGCGCACCAGGCTGCCGCCGCCGCCCGCGCGGACCAGCGGGAGGACCGCCCACGGCACGAGCAGCCCCGGCAGGATCCCGGCGGAGGTCGAGCCGATCACGATGGTGAACGTCGGCCAGAGCGCGAACGCCAGCCCGGCGACGATCCGCGACCGGTCAGTGCCGATTCGCAGTGCCTCAGCCAGCTTGATCAGCCCGGCGAACCCGACCGCGATCAGCAAGGAGAGCCAGAGCCGCTCCGTCAGCCAGACCGGAACCTTCAGCAGCTGCCCGGCCAGGTAGAACGGCGCCATCGGGAACGCATAGCCGATGTACTGGTCCTGCAGGGTGCCGAACCACTCGTCCGGGTTCCACAGGTGCCAGAGCCTGGCGTAGAAGCCGGCCGGGTCGAGATCGACGCCGAGCTTGGTGTCGAAGAAGATCTGGCCCCGCGCGTTGAGGATCAGGACGACGAGCGCGACCAGGAAGACGGCGGCGGTCAGCCGCCAGGTGCGCGCGCCTGCGCCGTCCGCCGTCGCGGCTGCGCCATCCGCCGTCGCGGCTGCGCCGCTGCCGGTCACGGCACCCGCCTCGCCTGGCGTCCGGTGCCGCCAGGCCGCGGGCGCGAAGGTCACCCGGTCCGCCGCAGGATCAGCAGCAGGTTCCAGGTCACGATCTCCCGCAGGCCAGGTATGAGCAGCAGCGGGCGGCACCACGGCGGGTAGTAACGCGGCCTGGCGGAGACCACCTCGACATCGGCCCTGCCTCGCATCGCGCGCAGGACAGGCCCGATGTGCACGGGGAACAGGCTGGTGCCGACTCGGTTCTTCGGCAGCTTGCCGTGCTTGCGCTGATACCGGCGCTCCGCCCTGGCGGCGCCCAGGTAGTGCCAGGGCGACATCTCGTGACCGCCCCACGGCGAGTACCAGTTGGTGAAGGAGAGGTAGATCAGGCCGCCCGGCCTCGTTGCCCTGACCATCTCCTCGATCAGGCCGTTCGGGTCCCTGACGTGCTCGAGAACATTCGAGGAGACGCAGATGTCGGCGCCGCCGTCGCGGACAGGAAGCCAGTAGCCGTCGGCGAGGACGGCGCCCGGCGGCGTGCCGCCGCGGCTCATCATCTCGCCGGCGTCGACTTCGAACAGGTAGCAGTGGGCGCCGCGCGACCTGAACTCCTTGGTGAAGTAGCCCGCGCCGCCGCCGATGTCGAGCACGGTCCGGCCCTGTACGGCGGTGAACTCAGCGAGCTGGCTCGCGGCATCCTGCGCCAGCGCGGCATAAAAGCGGTCAGGATCCGCCTGCTCGCTCAGGAAAAGGCGGAACAGGCGGACGGACCTCAACATGGGCCGGCTCCTCGATTGCATGGCCTCTGCTCCGCGACGTCGCGGCCGCAACCTGGCGAAGCTGGCAGCGGTTGCCGGGACACATGCTACTTTTCGGTAGCACCTGATTGTCAGCCTAGCTAGCACTTCACGGCCCTAGACCTGATTCGGCAGGGCCAGTCGCGGTGCGACCGCATCTGGCCGGGAATGAGTTCGTCCGGCCGGGAGCGGCACAATCCGGCAACGACCGCCCCCGGGCAGCGCCGCCGCTGTCTCCACTTGACGATCTCGCCGAAATCATCACAATAGTGCTCACCGTTCAGGCTCGGCGGTCGGCAACGGCGACCCGGGAGGTTCAGGACTGTGAGGCAGCGCCGATCTCCCGCTACGCGCCGGCCGCGCGCGCGTCACGCAGCGAGCGCACCAGCATGAGCTCTGGGCGGCACATCGTCTTCATCGCCTGGCGGGACCTCGCGAACAAGGACGCGGGCGGGTCCGAGCTCCTGGTCGACCGGCTGGCACAGGGACTGGCAGCGCGCGGCGACCAGGTGACGCTGCTGTGCGGCGGCGCGGTCGGCGAGCGGCCGTACGAGGTGCGGCGCAGCGGCGGTACCTATACCCAGTTCGCCCGGGCACCGTTCGCGTTCCGACGGCATCTGCGCGGCTGCGACCTGATCGTCGAGGTCTGCAACGGCATGCCGTACCTGGCTCCGCTGTGGACCAGGCGGCCCGTCGTCTGCCTGGTCAATCACGTGCATACCGAACTCTGGCGGCTGCGCTTCCCAGCGCCGGTCGCCGCGCTCGGCCGCCTGACCGAGTCGGCCGTCATGCCGTGGGTGCACCGCGACAACCTGTTCCTGACCGTGTCGGCGTCCACCTTCGCCGCGCTGCGGGAGATCGGCGTCGACACCGAGCGGATCAGGCTGATCTGCAATGGCGTCGAGCCGGGCCCGCCGCCCGCGCCCCGCTCACCGGAACCGCTCTTCCTGGCGCTCGGCCGGCTGGCGGGATACAAGCGGATCGACCTGCTGCTCCGGCTCTGGGATCGGGTCCGGCACGTCACCGGCGGCCGGCTGGTCATCGCCGGCGACGGACCGGAGCGCGAGCGGCTCCAGGCCCTGGCCGGCCCGGGGGTCGAGTTCACCGGCCGCGTATCGGAAGAAGAAAAGCACCGGCTGCTGTCGGCCGCATGGCTGCTGCTGCATCCGGCCAGCATCGAGGGCTGGGGAATCGTCGTCGCCGAGGCCGCTGTCCGCGGCACGCCCGCGGTCGGGTTCAGCGTCCCCGGGCTCCGGGACTCGGTAGTCCACAACGAGACCGGCCTGCTGGTCCGCAGCGAGGGCGAGTTCGCCTCGGCCTGGGCATCCCTGGCGATCGACGACCGGAAGCGGCGCGCGATGGGGCGCGCGGCGCGCGAGCGCGCCATGCAGCTGCACTGGTCGGCTGCCGTCGACGGCTTCTCGCTGGTGGCCGACGAGGCGCTGGCGCGAGCCCGGGTCGCTGGCCAGGCCGGCCCCGGCCAGGTCAGAGCTGGCCAGGTCAGAGCCGGCCAGGTCAGAGCCGGCCAGGTCAGAGCCGGCCAGGTCAGAGCCGGCCAGATCAGGGTGGATGCCGCCGCTGACGAGCCCGTCAGTGCGGACGCCGTCGGCTACCTGGCCCAGCCGTCCGGCCCGGCGCCGTCGGAGCCGGTGTGAGCGCGCCGGGCGGCGGCCGGGCGGTACCCGGCTCGCCTGCCAGGATCCCGGTGCTTGATTCGGTGCGGGACCCGGCGCCGGACTCGGTGCCAGCCGCGGCCAGTCCGCTCCGCGACTTCTACGAGGACCCCGCCGTGCCGGCCAGCTCGGGACCCGACCGGGCGTACCGCCAGGCCGAGATGCTCGCCGACGTGCTCGCCACCGTGCCAGCGCCGGCTCGGATCCTGGATGTCGGCTGCGGGGACGGGTTCGCCACCAGCGTGGCGGCGCGCCGCAACGACGCTCATCATTTCGCCGGGCTCGACTGGTCGGTTCCCTCGCTCGCCCAGGCTTCCGCGCGCGGCATGACCGTTCTGCTGGCCGGGCTCGATGCCCCGCTGCCGGTCAGGTCAGGCAGCGTCGACGTGGTCATCATGAGCGAGGTGATCGAGCACCTCGTGGACACGGACTCCGCCGTCGAAGAGGCCTACCGCGTGCTCCGGCCGGGCGGCTCGCTGCTGCTCTCCACTCCCAATCTCGCTGCCTGGTACAACAGGGGGCTGCTGGCGCTCGGCATCCAGCCGGTCTTCTCGGAGGTCAGCCTGCGCTCGGTCTTCGGCAGGCCGGGCAGCCAGGTGGCGGGCCACCTGCACATGTTCACCCGCCGCGCCCTGGTCGAGTTCCTTGCCGCCTACGGCCTGGAGTGCGTGCGGGTCGCAGGCGCGCGCTACCACGACGTGCCGGCCGTACTCCGCCCGCTCGACCGGATCTTCTGTCACTGGCCGTCGGCGGCCTCGATCTTGCTCGTGCAGGCACGCAAGGCGTGATGTTGCACAAGCTCGCCCAGCGAGCGCGGCCGCAGACCACGCCGGCCGCGGTTGGCCCTGCCGCTAGCCTGAACCCGGCCCGGCCGCATGCCTGGCCGGCCCTGACGGGCCTGGTACTCGGGCTGCTGGCCCTCGGCCCGGCGCTGGGCAGCGGATTCGTCCTCTCCTACGACATGGTCTTCGTCCCCGCACCGCCGGTCGGCTACGCGAACCTCGGCCTGGGCGGCGGTCCGCCGCGGGCGGTCCCTAGCGACCTCATCGTCGCCCTGGCCGCCAGGATCATCCCGGCGGAAGTTGTTCAGAAACTGATCTTGATCGCGATCTTCGTGCTCGCCTGCTCCGGTGCGGCAGCGCTGCTCGCGTCCAGGTGGCCGGTACGCGCCGCCGGCGGCAGGCTGCCGCTTCTGGCGCAACTGGTCGCCGGGGTCTGTTACGCGTGGAACCCGTTCGTCGCCGAGCGGCTGATCATGGGGCAGTGGGCGATGCTGCTCGGCTACGCCGGACTGCCGTGGGTGGTGCGCGAGGTCTGCGGCCGGGCGGACCGCATCCGGATCTGGGGGCTCGCCGCTGCGATGGCGCCGGCCGCGATCGGCGGTTTCGCCGCGATGTCGATCACGGCGCTCGCGGCGGTGCCCGCTGCGCTCTGCGGCGGCCATGCCTGGCCGGAGCGGACCCGCAGGCTCCTGCTCACGCTCGGCGTCATCGCGGTGGCCAGCCTGCCGTGGCTGATTCCCTCGCTCGTCAACCCGGTCCATGCCGACCCGAACGGCGCGGCGGCGTTCACTGCCCGAGCCGACACTCCGTTCGGGGCGCTCGGCAGCCTGCTGATGCTAGGCGGCATCTGGAACGCGGAGGCGGTTCCGGCCGGCTACGGCGGCCCGGCATCGGCGTGCTGGCTCGCCGTCGTCATCCTGGCCGGCGCCGGGTACGTGATGGCCGCCAGGAGCAGGCGGATCAGCCCGGGTGCCGGCGTGGCAGCCGTCGCCGGGGTCGGCCTCGCCGCGGTCGGGCTGACAGCGCCGACGCTGACCGCATTGCGCACCGCCATCGCGTTCTGGCCCGGATTCGCGCTGCTCCGTGACGGTCAGCAGTTTGTCGGGCCGGCCGCTCTGGCCGTGGCCATCGGCCTCGGCGCCGGGGTCGGCGCGCTGACCGATGCGGCCCGCGCGCCGGGCGGTTCCCGCCTGATCCGGGGACCACGGTCCGCGGCCGGGCCAGCGGTGACGCTCGGCGTGCTCGCGCTGGCCGCACCGGTCATCCTGCTGCCCGGGCTGGCCTGGGGAGCGGCCGGCCGGCTCCAGGCGGTGCAGTACCCGGCCGGCTGGATCAGGGCGCGACAGCTCATCGATGGCGACCGGCACGCCGGGTCGGCCCTGCTGCTGCCGTGGGCACAGTACCGGCGCTATCCGTGGAATCACGGCGAGGCAGTGTTCGATCCCTGGCCACGGCTGCTCACCCGGCCGATGATCTGGAACGACGCCCTTCAGATCGGCCGGACCACGGTGGCGGCGGAGAGCCAGCGAGCGCGACAGCTGAGCCCCGTGATCGGCTCAGGCAGGCCGATGACGTCGGCGCTGACCGCGGCCGGCGTCCGGTACGTGGTCGTCGACGCCGGGCCGCTGCTCGGCCGGGACCGGCAGCGCCGCGGGCGGCTCGCCATGCTCGCCCGGCTGCCGGGAGCCCGGGTCGTGCTGGCCGGTCCGGACCTCGTGGTGTTCCGCCTGCCGGCCGGAACAAGCTCACCCGCAATGCCTGCTAGCTGAGGAAAATATCTATTTCATATCGGTCTGGCGGGATGGCGCGGACATTCCCTAAGCTAGGGGGCCAAGCCGCCAGGATCTGGGTGCGGGTCCGGCAAGGAGGAGCATTCGTGACTCGACTAGGTCTGCTGGTGATTTCAGTCGTGGCCGGCGCCGCGCTGGCGTTCGCCCTGGCGTTCACGATCACGAGCGTGCTGGCCAGCGCCGACGAGAGCCCGGTCAACCAGCAGCTCTACAACTACGGAACGCACTAGCCCCCATCCCCCGGTGCCCAGTCCCCCGGTAGCCCACCCCCGGCTCCGGCAGCTAGCTGTCCGCGGTGATCTCGGCCGCGAGCATGGCACCGAGTTCCCAGCACGCGCCTAGGTCGGCACTCGTCGGCTGCCCGGTCACGCAGACCGGCGGCCTGACCTGCTGCCAGGCAAGCCCGGTCGCGATCGCCTCGACGGCCCTGACCGCTCCGGTCGTATCGCTGGCCCCGTGCACGTAGAGCCCGTAGGGGCGCCGCTGAGTCGCCTCCAGGCACGGGTAGTAGATGCCGTCGAAGAAGTGCTTGAGCGCCCCCGACATGTACCCGATGTTGGCCGGCGTGCCGAGCAGATAGCCGTCGGCGGCCAGGACGTCGGCGGCGCCGGCGGTCAGTGCGGGAACCACCGCCACCTCGACATCCTCGATCTCGTCCGTGCGCGCTCCGGTCAGCACGGACTCGAACATGGCCTGCATCGCCGGTGACGGCGTGTGGTGCACGAACAGCAGACGGCGCATGTGCCCGGAGCATAACCGGACCGCGCCTGGGACGCGTTGTTCCTTGCTCCGCCCGTCAAGCGCGGCTTAGACTGAACATTCAGTCAACTCCGTTATGGGAGCTACTCATGGCCGATAGACAGGCCTCGTACGACGAAAGTTCAGCACGTCAGCCCGTCAGCCCGAGCCAGGATTCCGGCTCTCGAACCCCGCAGCCCGCCCACTCCGGCGCCTCAGTCCGGGCGCCCGCGGCCGTCGCGCAGGCACGGCGGCCAGCCACCCCGTCAGGTCCCAGCCTCCCGGTCACGCCGCACGGTACCACCGGGCCAGCTTCGCGCCCTGGCCTGGCCGAGATCATCGGCGAGCAGGAGCGCATGTTCATCGACCGCCAGCCCGAGTCAGCGCGGCTAGCGGCCGAAGCCCGCGAGGCCCTGGCTGGCGGCGTGACCTCGAGCTGGCAGATCTCCCGCCCGCAGCCGGTCTGGCTCAGTCACGGCAGCGGCTCGAAGCTCTATGACGTCGACGGCAACGAGTACGTCGACATGCACGGCGGTTACGGCGTCTCGCTCGCCGGGCACGGGCACCCGGCGATCGTTGCCGCGGTGCAGAACCAGGTCACCCGCGGCACCCACTTCGCCCAGCCGACGCGGGACGCGCTGGCCGTGGCCAGGGAACTCGCCCGCCGTTTCGGCCTGCCCCAGTGGCGGTTCGGGAACTCGGGCACCGAGTCGACGATGGACGCGGTGCACCTGATGCGCGCCATTACCGGCCGTGACCTGGTCATCAAGGTCGAGGGCTGCTATCACGGGCACCACGACTCGGTTCAGGTCTCGGTCTACCCCGATCCGGACGTGATGGGCCCGGCCGACCGGCCGGCCAGCGTGCCAAACGCAACCGGCATCCCGCGCGCGCTCACGGACCTGACGGTGATCGTCGGGTTCAACGATCTCGCCGCTGTCGGCCGGGTCCTGGACGAGTACGAGGGCCAGGTCGCCGGCATGATCCTCGAGCCGATCATGATGAACGCCGGCATCATCCTGCCCGAGGACGGCTACCTGGCCGGGCTGAAGGAACTGCTGCACGCCCACGGCGCGCTGCTCGCCTTCGACGAGGTCAAGACCGGCCTGACCGCCGGGCCGTCGGGCGCGGTCGGCGTCACCGGCGTCACCCCTGACATCATCTGCCTGGCCAAGGCGATCGGCGGCGGCGTATCGGTCGCGGCGCTCGGCGGCACCCACGAGGTGATGAAGCACGTCGCCGAGGGTGGCTACGAGCAGGTGGGCACCTTCAACGGCAACCCGCTCGCGATGGCGGCGACGCTCGCGATGCTGCACGAGGTCGCCACGCCCGAGGCCTACCAGCGAATCGAGGCCCTGCGGGCGCTCGCGGTCGACGGCGTCACCGAGGCGATCGCGCGCTACGGGCTGGCGGCCAGCGTCGTCTCGGTCGGCGCGAAGGGCTGCATCGTCTTCAGCCCGGAACCGGTCCGCGACTTCCGCGGTTTCCTCGCCATCAACGACTCCTACAGCCACGCGCACTGGCTGTTCCAGCACAACGGCGGCGTCTTCCTGCCGCCATGGGGCAAATCCGAGCAGTGGCTGATCTCGGTTCAGCATGACGATAGTGATATAGATCGCTTTAACCGTAATGTCATGCAGTTTGCTTCTAGCATCGGGTGAGAGGGAAAGGTGCTAGATTCCGCTGAGTGAATCCAGGCGCGCATCCCCGAGATCCCCGCGGGCTTGGCGGCAGCAGCAGTTACGGCGGCGACCGGGCCGGCCTCAGCAGGCGATCCTTCCTGGCCAGGACCGCTGGCACCAGCCTCGCGGCTGGCGGGCTCGGCTCGCTCGTCGCCGGGTGCGGGTCGGGCGCGGTCGCGGCCCCCCGGTTCGCCCCGCTGCCCGAGCCCAAGAAGCCGGTCAGGTGGCCGATCGCCGCCGCCAACAAGCCGATCGCCGGGGGGAAGATCCCCGAGGCCAGCGCCACGCTCAAGGTCTACACCTGGGTCGATCACGTGAGCCAGCGGTGCCTGGACGACTTCTCCCAGAGGTACAGGTGCGAGGTCGAGCTCACGACGTTCACCACGATCACGCAGGCGCTCGCCACGCTGAGGCGCGGCCGCGGCAGGTTCGACG
>Ga0307373_10002428_pt1 | contig 33658 bp, 30 predicted proteins | sample OX2MG_FD_202534 | JGI IMG/M metagenome (GOLD analysis project Ga0307373, IMG submission 202534) | Soil microbial communities from Risofladan, Vaasa, Finland - OX-2 | ecosystem: Environmental > Terrestrial > Soil > Coastal area > Acid sulfate soil | place: Finland: Risofladan, Vaasa | collected...
CTCACTCGATGCTGATGAGGAAGGGGTACAGCGGTTGCCCGCCGTGATGGACCTCCACGGCGACGTCGGGGCGATGTTCGGCCAACCACTCCGTGACACGGCGCGTCTCGCCCGCGCCCGAGCCCTCCCCCTCGATCAACGTCACGAGCTCGTGATCGTCGAGCAGGAGCTTGCCGAGCAATCCGCAGGTGGCCTCGGCCACGGATTCGCCCACGACCTCCACCCCGTCGCGTGACAGACCCATCCAGTCACCGGTGTGAATGGGCCCCGCCGGACCCTTGGCGTCACGCACCGCCCGGGTGACCTCCCCGGCGACGACCCGGCGCGCCGATTCGGCCATCGCGACGGCGTTCTCGGGGGATCCGGCCTCGGGGTCGTACTCGAGCAAGGCCGCGAAGCCCTCGACGATCCCGCTCGTCGGCACCACCCGCACCTTCTTGGTGGACAACTCGCACACCTGCATGGCGACAGGTCGGATGTTGTCGTTGTTGGGCAACAGCACGACCTCGTCGGAGGGAACCGACTCCACCACCTCGAGGATCTGTGCGGTGGACGGGTTCATGGACTGGCCCCCGGCCACGAAGTAGTGCACGCCCAGGGACCTGAAGATCCGGCCGATGCCGTCGCCGTTGGCGACGGCCACCACCGCGGTACGCGGCGGTGGCTCGGCGTCGATTCCGGCGCTGGCGGGGATCCCAGCGCCCTCTCGGACCCACCGCTCCTCCTCGACCTGCTCGGCGATGTCGGTGACCCTGATGTCGCGGGGTCGGCCCGCGTCGAGGGCGGCCTCGATCGACGCGCCGACGTCGTTGGTGTGGATGTGACAGTTCCACAGGCCTTCGCCCCCCACCACCACGATGGAGTCCCCGATGCCCGCCCACACCTCCTTGAAGGCGCGCATGGTGTGGTCAGGGGCCTCGAGGAAGTACATGACCTCGTAACGCAGGTCGTTGCCGCCCCCGGGCTCCTCGACCCCGAACCCCGCCTCAGGCAGTGCATCGGCGACACCCGTGTAGGTCGGGGCCGTGACGGCCGGGACCGGCGGCAGCGGGCGGCCGTCGACGACGGACAGGAACGAGTCGAGCAGCAGGAGATAGCCCGACCCCCCCGCGTCGACCACGCCCGCCTGGGCCAAGACAGGAAGCTGTTCGGGGGTGCGAGCGAGCGCTTCGGCGGCGGCACGATGTGACGCATCGAGCACCTCCACCAGCGAGGCCCCATCGAGCGCACGCTGCTCGGCCCCCTCCGCCGCGGCCCGGGCCACGGTGAGGATTGTCCCTTCGACGGGTCGTAGCACTGCTTGACGGGCGGCGTCGCTCGCCGCGGCGAGCCCCCGGGCCAGGGCCGGACCGTCCGCGTCCTCGTCCCCCTCGGCGATCACTCCGGTCAGACCCCGCAGCAACTGGCACAGGATCACCCCGGAGTTGCCGCGCGCCCCCATGAGCGAGCCGTGCGCGACGGCCTTGCACACCGCCATCCGCTGCTCGGCGTCCCCGGGGTCCGCACCCATCGAGGGGGAGGCATCGGCCACGTCGAGCCCCTCGAAGCCCTCCAGCCCGGCGAGCTCAGCCACCACCGATTCCAGGGTCAGGGCCATATTCGTGCCCGTGTCGCCGTCGGGCACCGGGTACACGTTCAAAGCGTTGAGCGCCTCCTGGTGGAGTCGAAGGACATGCCCGTACGTCGCCATCGTCGCCGCCAGGTGGGTCGCCCCGAGCCTCCTTACTGACTCCATGGCCGTGGATGCTAACCTTTGCGCCCGTCCGAATTACCTCTCGAGGAGCGTCCGCGTCGTGGCTGCCGTTTGCGAAGTCTGTGGCAAGCACCCCTCGTTCGGGATGAACCTCAGCCACTCCCACCGCCGGACCAAGAGACGCTGGGACCCCAACATCCAGCGGGTCCGGGCCATCGTGAACGGCTCCCCCCGCCGACTCCAGGTGTGCACCTCCTGCATCCGCGCCGGCAAGGTCACGAAACCTCCCCGGCGCACCAGCCCCCAGCCCTCTTAAGGGCTCCCCCCGCCGCATGTCGGCAGAGGGCCACGGCGGACCGACCCAGTAGCAGGACCGGCAGTTGCGCAATTTCGTAATTAGGGGAATTGGTCCCTGGAGCAGACCACGGTCGCTCGTATGCTGACGAGATGCTCGGTGCTCTCGTCAACCTGAACCACACGGGCCACTACCTGCACTGGGGATTCATCCAGATCAGCGTGGCCAACATCGTCGTGATCCTGCTCATGGTCGTGGTATTCGTGGCCGCGGTCGCCATCCCCTTCCGAACCGGGGGGCGGCACCGATGAGCGACACGATCACCAACCGCTTCGCCGACGGCGATGCACCCTCGGAGGACCCGGTGGACGATGCCCGCCCGGCGCCGGGGGACGAGAAGATGTGGACCGCCCGCCTCCGGGGCGCGGGGGTTCGAGCCCTCCCCCCGAGCAAGCTCCTCCCCGACCGCCAGCCGAGCTATGTGGCGTCGTGGGTCTACATCTTCGGGATCCTGAGCTTCGCCTCGTTCATCGTGATCCTGCTTTCGGGGGTCGTGCTCATCGTGCGGGGACCGTCGTGGTGGCACGAGTCTCAGGTCGGGCTCTTCTTCAACAGCATCCACCTCTGGAGCGTCGAGCTCTTCTTCTTCTTCATGGTCCTGCACCTGTGGGGCAAGTTCTTCATGGCGGCCTGGCGGGGCAAGCGGGCGCTCACCTGGATGACCGGCGCGGTGACGTTCGCGATATCGATCGGCGCGGCGTTCACCGGGTACCTCTCCCAGCAGAATTTCGACTCCCAATGGATCTCGACCCAGGCCAAGGACGGACTCAACTCGGTCGGTATCGGGGCGTTGTTCAACGTGTTGAACTTCGGACAGATGCTGCTGTGGCACGTCCTGCTCCTTCCCGTCTTCGTCGGTGCGCTGATTGGCATCCATCTGCTCCTCGTCCGTCGGCGTGGCGTGGTGCGGCCGCTCCCGGTCCGCACCGGACGTCATGCGCGCACCGCACGGGCCAGGACCCCGGCCGCTCCCCCCTCCTCGGAAGGAGTCGACCGATGAGCGAGGCGCCTCCGCAGAGCCCACGAACCCGCACCTTGGCCGAGGCGTCGCTCGGCTCCGACGACAGCGCCTGGGACGGCCCCAAGATCCGCTACGACCTGGTCAAGGAATTCGTGGTGGCGCTGGTGGTGATCGCCCTCGCGAGCGTCGCACTGGCCGCGATCTTCTCCTCGCCCGACGACCATCCCGTCACCATCCGCCAGTGGTCCCAGGGTAACCCGGGGGACTTCCTGGCCACGTCGGTCACCGAGCTCGACGGGTCGAGCCCCACCGCCACCTACGGCCCGCCCTACAACTCGTGGACCTCGGGAGAGGGCCAGAAGATCGGGCCCGTCGGACTCCAGCGCTGGGCCGGTGTCCACATCCCCGTGAACTCCCAGAACGACTTCGTCCTGGCACCCTTGCACCTGGCCGCGGCCAGCGACCCATCCTTGCGCGCCGCCCTGGCGCAGTACTCCACCGCTTCGGCCGACCAGCAGAAGCAGTGGACGACGGCATACATCAAGGGCGTCGGGCACGTGAAGTTCCACGACACCGCCGTGGTCCTGCCGCGCGGGCGCTATGGCCCCGTGGCGCCCATGCTGAGCGGCCTGCTCAACATGGCGCGCACCGGAAGCCTCGACGCCGATCTGCTGGCGTCCCCGCAGTTCTACGGCACCGACTACACCAAGCCCCTCCTGTTCATCGCCGACGGCTCGTTCTTGGCCGCCGAGGCCTCCGCCCAGCACCTGCAGGGCGACCAGTGGGGGATGATGAACGAGACCGGGAACTATCCGGGCCAGGCATGGCTGTGGCTCTACACCATGTGGTACCAGGTCTCGCCGTTCTCGACCTCGTGGTCCGCCAATGCCGACGCCCTGGTGTGGGCGCTCATGATGCTCCTCACGTTGGCCCTGATCCTGGTGCCCTTCATTCCGGGGTTGCGCTCGATCCCGCGGCTGGTCCCGATCTACCGCCTCATCTGGCGTGACCACTACCGCCGGCTGGCCGCCGATGCCGGGAGCTCATCCGCCCCACCCGGCTCGGGTTGAACCGGGCCACCTCACCACGGCTCGGTTCTTGACCTCAGGGTAAGGATCTCGCCATGTTCGCCTCGCCCGGCCGGGCCGTGACATGGCGTCGGGCGAACCGTCGATGACCGGCAGATTCAGCGACGAGTCCGTCGTCGAGTTGTCGGACGGCATCACGGTGCATATCCGCCCTATCGACCCCGACGACGCCTCGGCGCTGCGCGCCTTTCACGCCCGGCTGTCGCGCGAGAGCATCGTGCTGCGGTTCTTCGGCGCCCACCCCTGTCTGTCTGACGCCGAGGTGCATAGCTTCACCGAGGTGGACGGGGTCGACCGTCTCGCGCTCGTGGCCGAGCTCGGACCGAAGATCGTGGCCGTGGCCCGCTACGACCGGACACCGGGACGTGACGAAGCCGAGGTGGCCTTCGTCGTCGACGACGCCTTCCAAGGCCACGGGCTCGCCACGATCCTGTTGCAGCGCCTGACCGATGCGGCCCGCGGCCAGGGGATCCGGTGGCTGGTGGCCGACACCCTTTCTGAGAACTTCCGGATGCTGAACGTCTTTCGCCATTCGGGCCTCCCCCGAACCTTCGGCCGGGCCTCTGAGGTCATACACGTCGTCATGGACATCTCGCCGCCGACCTGAGCGCCGGCGTTGGCGCTCTCGGACATTCCTGCCCGTCCGCCGTCGGAGCGACCGATGGCCCCTCCCACCTGGGACTTTCGGACGCCACGAAGGGACCTTTGGCTCTGTCTCAAGCAGGTCGCCCCCGTCATCGTGGACACAGAGGCTGGGCACGCCTGTCGAGCCTCGTTGCTAAGGGCAACTCAAACAGGAACGGGAGCCGGGTATGCGGCGAAAGACGCTCGACATGATCATGACGGCGGGCGGTGCGGTCCTCATTGTCATCTTGCTGGTGGCAGGGGGCCTCGGGCTGTGGGGCTACAACTTCGCCAACAGCAACGTCCACGACCAGCTCGCCCAGCAGGCGATCACCTTCCCGCCCGCGGCGGCCTTCGCCCATCCCAAGGTGGGCTCGGAGATCACCCCCTCGATGATCCCGTCGGTGTCGAAGTACGCGGGACAGCAGCTGCTCACCGGTCAGCAGGCCCAGGTGTACGCCAACGACTTCATCGCCGTGCACCTCCAGGAGATCGGCGGGGGCCAGACCTACGCCCAGCTGAGCGCGGCGGCGGTCGCCGACCCGACCAACACCAAGCTGGCCGGCCAGGTGGCCACGGTCTTCAAGGGCACCACGCTGCGGGGACTGCTCCTCGAGGCCTACGCCTTCTCGACCTTCGGTGAGATCGCCCTGGTGGCTTCGATCGTCTCGTTCGTCCTGGCGGGCGTCATGCTCCTGCTCACGCTGCTGGGCTTCGTCCACCTGCGCCGGGTCCCCGACGACCAGGAGTTCCCTCAGGCGCATCACACCGAGAAGGTCCTCGAAACGGTGTGACGGGGTCGTCGAACAAGCAGTAGCTCGTGTGTGGAACCGGCGGGGCGTCGATCACGGCGTCCCGCCGGTCGCGTCCCGGCGAGACCGTCACGAGACCGTCAGGACTTGTGTTCGCGCTCGGCCGTCAGGACTTGTGTTTGCGCTCGGCCAGGACAGCCGCGTAGACAGCCGCCTCGGTGCGACGGGCGAAACCCATCTTCGAGAGCAGGTTCGACACGTAGTTCTTGACGGTCTTCTCCGCCAGGTAGAGCTCGTCGGCGATCTGGCGGTTGGTCTTGCCATCCGCGATCAGCTCGAGGATGTTGCGCTCCTGGGCGGTGAGTCGGGCCAGTCGCTCGTCCTCGACGTTCTCGCCTCGCAGGCGTTCCATGACCTGTCGCGTCAGTGACGGGTCGAGCAGTGACTCCCCCGCCGCCACACGGCGAACCGCAGAGACGAGATCGCTCCCCTTGATCTGCTTGAGCACATAGCCGCTGGCCCCAGCCAAGATGGCCGAGAACAACGCCTCGTCGTCGGCATAGGACGTCAGCATCAGGCACTTGAGCTCGGGCATGGCCGAGCGCAGGTCCCGGCACACCTCGACACCGTCACCGTCGGGAAGGCGAACGTCGAGCACGGCCACGTCGGGCTGGCTGGCGGGGACCCGGGCCAACGCCTCTTGGGCGGTCGCACCTTCCCCCACCACGGTGAGGTCTTCCTCGGACTCGAAGAGCTCGCGTAGTCCTCGCCGGACCACTTCGTGGTCGTCGAGAAGGAAGACCTTCGTCGTCATGACGCCCACCTCACGGCAGTGTCAATCGCCATGCAGGTGAAGACCCAGTGAAAGAGACCCGGTGAAAGGGCACCCTCTCCAGCCTAGGCCCGTCGCCCTCCCCACACGGCGGGGTCACCTCCACCGATGCTCCCATCCCATCGACGGGGCCGGCTCCCCCCCCAAGGTGCGTTGCCAGGGGTCCGACGTACACGAGCCGATACGGACCGGTGGCCGGAGGCCCGCCTCAGCGAACGCCTCGAGAAGACCTTCGGGATCGGCTGTCGCCACGACGAGCTCATAGTCCTCGCCCCCACCGAGTGCCTCGTCGAGGGTGGCCCCCACTGCCACAGGGACCTCGTCGAGGCGGAAACCGACTTCCGACGCGTCGGCGATGTGGCCGAGGTCGGCCAAGAGCCCGTCGGAGACGTCGATCATGGCCGAGGCGCCTGCCAACCTCGCCGCCTCTCCTTCGGCGAGCCGCGCCTGGGGTCGTCGGTGCGCCATCTCCAGAGCGTGGGAACCGCCGTCGCGTTTCGATCCGGCCCGCAGTAGCCGGAGGCCGGCTGCACCGGCGCCGAGGGGACCGGTGACGAACAGCGCGTGTCCGGCCCGGGCGCCGTCGCGCCGGACCGGTCCCGGGTCCCCCTCCACATGTCCGGCGACAGCCACGGCCACGATCAATTGGGTGGCATTGGAGAGATCTCCTCCTATCACAGGACACCCGAGAACCGCGGACGAGGCCGTGATGCCGTCGTAGAGGAGGTCAAGATCCGTGTCCGGCGGCCCCGCCACCGCCACCACGGCACCGTCGGGACGACCTCCCATCGCGGCCACATCGCTCACGGCCGCCACCAGGGCCCGCCATCCCAGGTCGTCCACACCGATGAGGGCCAGATCGGCGTGGACGCCGACGACGGAGAGGTCCGTCGTGATGAGGAGGCGGCCCGGTCGGGCCCCCAAGACAGCGGCGTCATCTCCGATCCAGACCTCGCCAGGCGGGGGTGCGGGAAGCCGCTCCCGCAGACGGTCGATGGCAGCGAACTCCCCGCCATTTCCGCCGGCTGTCTCTGCTCGGCCACGAACCGTGGCACGGGACTTGGGAGAGCGCATCGTCAATGCCTACCATTGGAGGTACTCGAACAACCGCGGGGCTCCTGCTCGCCGCGCTCAGGGGCATGACGGCCCGGGGCTAGGCGTCGAGGAGCAGCCCACTCACCCAGGCAGAGAGGACACGCCCCGACCATGCCGCCCACCGCCAACCGAAAGCTCCTCGTCTGGGTCGAGGAAGTGGCCGCCCTCACCGCGGCCGACCAGGTCGAGTGGTGCGACGGCAGCGAAGCCGAGTACGAGCGGCTGTGCCAGATCCTCGTCGACAACGGGACCTTCACCCGACTCTCCGAGGCGAAGCGACCCAACAGCTTCTGGGCCCGCTCGGACCCCGGCGACGTGGCCCGCGTGGAGGACCGCACCTTCATCTGCTCCAAGAACGAAGACGACGCGGGGCCCACCAACAACTGGCGCGACCCCGACGAGATGCGGGCCACGCTCACCCAGCTGTTCAAGGGATCGATGCGGGGCCGCACGATGTACGTGGTCCCCTTCTCGATGGGCCCGCTGGGCTCGCCCATCGCGCACATCGGTGTCGAGGTCACCGACTCCCCCTACGTCGTGGTGTCAATGCGGACCATGACGCGCATGGGAACCGACGCTCTCAAGGTGCTCGGCGACGACGGCGAGTTCGTGCCGTGTCTGCATTCGGTGGGCCATCCGCTCGAACCGGGCCAGGCCGACGTGCCGTGGCCGTGTGACGCCGAGAGCAAGTACATCGTGCATTTCCCCGAGACCCGCGAGATCTGGTCCTACGGTTCAGGCTATGGCGGCAACGCCTTGTTGGGGAAGAAGTGTTTCGCCCTGCGCATCGCGTCGGTCATGGCCCGGGACGACCATTGGCTCGCCGAGCACATGCTCATCCTCAAGCTTACCTCCCCCGAGGGCGACGTCCGGTACGTCACCGGCGCCTTCCCTTCGGCGTGCGGCAAGACCAACCTGGCCATGCTTGTCCCCACCATCCCGGGCTGGAAGGTCGAGACCATCGGCGATGACATCTGCTGGATGAAATTCGGGTCCGACGGACGGCTCTACGCCATCAACCCCGAAGCGGGGTTCTTCGGGGTGGCTCCGGGCACGGGCATGAAGACCAACCCCAACGCCATGGAGACCATGCGCAGCAACGGCATCTTCACCAACACGGCGTTGACCGACGACGGCGACGTGTGGTGGGAAGGCATGACCGACACGCCACCCGCGCACCTGACCGACTGGCGCGGCGAGGACTGGACGCCTGACTCGCAGACCCCGGCCGCGCATCCCAACGCCCGATTCACGGTCCCGGCGCAGCAGAACCCGGCGTGCGCGCCCGAGTGGGAAGACCCTAGAGGCGTGCCCATCTCAGCCATCTTGTTCGGGGGGCGCCGCGCCTCGGCGGTGCCACTGGTCACCGAGTCATTCGACTGGGCCCATGGCGTGTTCCTCGGGTCGATCCTGTCGTCAGAGACCACAGCCGCCGCGGCCGGTGCCATTGGGAACCTGCGGCGCGACCCCTTCGCCATGCTTCCCTTCTGTGGTTACAACATGGCCGACTACTTCGCTCACTGGTTGCACATCGGCAAATCCACCGACGAGAGCAACCTGCCCCGGATCTACTACGTGAACTGGTTCCGCAAGGACGCCGAGGGCCGATTTCTGTGGCCGGGCTTCGGAGAGAACTCACGTGTGCTCGCCTGGATCGTCGAGCGCACGGCGGGCCGCGGCAAGGCCACGGCCACTCCGATCGGCAACGTCCCGAGCCCGGGTGCGCTCGACACCCACGGGCTCGGGGTCCCCGACCAGGACATCACCGAGCTGTTGCGGGTGGACGCCGACGAATGGCGCCAGGAGGCCCCGCTCATCCGCGAGTACTATGCGCGCTTCGGCGACCGGCTCCCGGTGGAGCTCGGCGAGCAGCTCGACGCCCTGGAGCGCCGGCTCAGCTGATCGTCGGGCGCCTCACGGCGCCACCCACCGGTGGCGCAGGGCCCGCCGGCTGGTGAGATACGACAAACCGGTCACCGCGGCCACCGCCGAGATCACGACGTCGCCCCCCGTCAGAGGCAGTTTGATCACGACGGGCAACAAGGCACCGAGCACCCAGACAAGCTGGAGACGGGTCTCGAAGCGCGCGAAGGCCCGACCCTGCGCCGCAGTGGGGACATAGCGCTGCACCAGCGCGTCGAAGGCCGGCTTGCTGGCGGCGCTGGCCATGCCGATCACGAACGCCAGCAGGGCTTGGATCACGATCCCACCCACGAACCCGGCCAGGGCCCCGGCCAGGGCCACCGACCAGATCGACACCGCCAGCATGGCGGGCTCGCTCAGTACCTTGCGGACCCGGGGGACGAGCATCACCCCCACCAGCGCGCCCGCCACGGAGCCGGCCAGCATCAACCCGTACCAGGCTGACGCCTTGCCATGGCTCTGGAGCGAGAAGGCGAGGAGGAACGTCAAGAAGCCCACCAGGCCACGCAGAATCGACATCGCCGACAGAGCCAGGATCACTTCGGGGTGCGTGTTGGCCCGCGGGCCGAGTGCCCCCATGGGCGTCTCCTCGTCCCAGGCATCGTCGGCGGTGGTCGATTCCGACGGCCTGGCGCGCTCGTCCCAGGCGGCGCGCGCTGACCGACCCAGGGGCAGCCGCAGCGCCACGACCGTGCCGAAGACGAACACCACCATGTCGAGGCGCAGGACCCAGGCGCCCCCGAGGAGCTCGAGGACACCGACCGCGGGGATCGAGGCGGCCAGCGTGGCCAGCGACGACAGCAGGCCCAGCCGGGCGTTGGCCGACGCCAGCTCGTCGCCACCGGGACGCTCCGAGGCCGCCACGACCAGAGGAACCAGCGAGCCCTTGGTCACGAGATACACCTTCGACAACACCAGCATGGTGAAGGCCTCGGGGAACAACAAGGTGCTCTGGAGGTCGCCCGCCATGATCAGGCAGACCGCGGCCCGAGATGCAGTCGAGATCACGACCGTGGCCCGCCGGGCACCGCGGCTGCGGTCGATGATCGGGCCCAGCAGCGGCGCCACCACGGCAAAGGGCGCCATGGTCAGCAGCAGGTAGAGGATGACCTTCTTGTGGGCCTCGTTGGGCGACACCGAAAAGAACAACGACCCGGCCAGCGACACGGTGAGCAGGGTGTCCCCCGCGGTGAGCACGACCTGGGTCAGTGCCAGGCGGCCGAAGGGGGTCTTCTGATCGAGGAGCGCTCCGAGGGCATCGCGCAATTGGCGCGCGATGCGGGCCGACGCCTTACGCCCTCGACCTGGCACCGGGCCAGACTACGACCAGGTGGACACCGTCCGGTCACCACTACCATGACCACAGACCCAGAGCACCCGTCGGGTGGGCTCGAGGGAGGGGACGACGATGGCGGTAACCGCATACGTGCTGATCCAGACCGAGGTCGGCAAGGCCGCATACGTCGCGCAGCAGGTGCGTGGCATCGAGGGCGTGGTCTCGGCCGAGGACGTCACCGGCCCTTACGACGTGATCGTGCGGACCCAGGCGGCATCGGTGGACGACCTCGGTCGCATGGTGGTGAGCCACATCCAGCTCATCGAGGGCATCACCCGCACCGTGACCTGCCCCGTCGTCAACCTCTGAGGGCCCTGACGAACTCCTGAGGACGTCGCCGGTCGCTCAGTCGACCGCGCCGCACTCGCGCAAGGTGGCGAGACGATCCCCGTCGACCCCCCACGACCGAAGCGCCTCCTCGGCGTCGGCCCCGGCGACCGACGGGGGCTTGTGGACCGCGGCGGGAGTCCGGCTGAATCGGGGCACGGGACCGGGCTGCACCACGCCGTCGACTTCGACGAAGGTTTCGCGGTGCACGTTGTGGGGGTCGGTATGTGCCTCCCAGGGAGACAACACCGGCGCACCGCAGGCGTCCTTCCCGGCAAAGGCGGCCGACCACTCCTCACGTGTCTTGGTGCGGAAGATCGCCGCGAACCGCTCCTTCATGGCGGGCCAGTGTTCCCGGTCGTTCTGGGCGGGGAGCTCCTCACCCTCGAGGCCGATGACCTTCAGCAACTCGGCATAGAACTGCGGTTCGATGGCGCCGACCGAGAACCACTTGCCGTCGCTCGTGTCGTAGACCTCGTAGAACGGCGCGCCGGTGTCGAGCACGTTCACGCCGCGGCCTTCGGTCCACAATCCCAACTGGCGGAACGCGAAGGTCATGGTCATGAGCGAGGCCGCCCCGTCGACCATCGCAGCGTCGACGACCTGGCCCTGGCCCGACCGCTGCGCCTCGAGCATGGCCGCACACATGCCGAAGGCGAGCAGCATCCCCCCGCCTCCGAAGTCCCCGACAAGGTTGAGCGGGGGCACCGGTCGCTCCCCAACCCGACCGATGGGCCACAGAGCTCCGGCCAGAGCGATGTAGTTGATGTCGTGTCCCGCCGCCGACGCCAGCGGTCCGTCTTGGCCCCAACCGGTCATCCGCCCGTACACGAGCCGGGGATTCCGTTCCAGACACGGCTCGGGCCCGATCCCCAGTCGCTCGGCCACACCCGGTCGCCAACCCTCGACCAAGCCGTCGGCCTGACCGACGAGGTCGAGGGCGAGTCGAACCCCTTCGGCGTGTTTGAGGTTCACGGCCACCGATCGTCGGCTGCGGTTGAGCAGGTCCCAGTGCGGTCCCGCCGATGCGCCCGGCGCGCTCCCCGTGGCGCGGTCCACCCGGAGCACGTCCGCCCCGGCGTCGGCGAGAAGCATGCACGTGTAGGGGCCCGGCCCGATCCCGGCGAGCTCCACGACCCGGATGCCCTCGAGCGGCCCGCTCACCGGTGCGACCTCTGCGCGCCGGGTGCAGATGCTTCATCGGCCCGACGGGCATTGCCGGCAATGGCCTCGACGATGGTGCTTTGCACGGCCGGAGGGATCTCGTGGCCCATGTCCGGGATCACGACCAACACAGCCCCGGAGATGGCCCGCGCCGTCGCCTCTCCGCCCGGGAGCGTGATCAGGGGGTCGACGTCGCCGTGGATGACGAGGGTGGGAACGGTGATGCCGGCGAGCCCAGCGGTGCGGTCGCCCGACGCCACGATGGCCATGATTTGGCGCGCCGTCCCGCTCGCGTCGATCCCTCGGTCGAAGAAGCTCTCGAATCGTCGACGGCGCCATGACTCGTCGACGAGCGATCCACGCGACCCGATCACCGCGCTGTTGGCGAGCTCGGTCGAGACATAGGTCTCGCGGTCGGTCGCCGGGCGCTGCATGACGACAGCCATGGCCTCGGGAGTCGATCGACCCGCATCATCGGCGCCGGTCGTGGACATGATCGAACACAGGCTGCGCACCCGAGCCGGGTGCGCGATGGCAAGGGTCTGGGCGATCATGCCGCCCATCGACGTGCCGACGATGTGCGCCCGCTCGATACCCAGTGCATCGAGAAGCCCCGCGGTGTCATCGGCCATGTCGTCGAGCGTGTAGGCCACCGCCTCGCGTCCGCCGGCTCGCGCCGCAGCCAGGTCGAAGGGCGGCCCACCCTCGAGGTGCGTAGACAATCCAGTATCACGATTGTCGAAGCGCAGTACCGAGAAGCCTTCGTCCACCAGGAGCTGGCAGAAGCTGTCATCCCACCCGATGAGCTGGCGCCCGAGCCCGGCGATGAGCACGACGACCGGGTCCCCCGGTGCCCCGCGCCACTCGTAACACAGTTCGATGCCGGTCCCCAGGTCGATGTGCTCCATGCCCGGATGCTGGTCGCCTCAGGCCATAGGGGTCAAACCGGTCGTGTCATGCTGTCGCCACCATGACCGATCCGACCCTGCACCGGCGCGCCGCTCCGGTGCAGGCCCACAGCCCGGGACGGGTCAATCTCGTCGGCGATCACACCGACTACAACGAGGGTGTCGCCCTGCCCATGGCCGTAGACCTCGGCACCACGGTGACGTTCATGCCCGACGAGAGCACTCGTCTGTTCCTGCGATCGTCACAGGAGCCCGAGCCGGCCGAGGTGGACATCCACATGTCACTCGACAGCCGCGTCCTCGAAGCCGTCGAACCGCGCTGGGCCCGGTATGTCGCCGCCGTCGCATCCGCCGTCCGTCCGAGCTCCGGGGGAACCGGCACCATCGTCACGACCCTTCCGGTCGGCGCCGGACTGTCCTCGAGTGCCGCCCTCGAGGTCGCCCTGGCTCTGGTGTTCGGACACGACCCTGATCCGCTGAGCATGGCTCGCACCTGCCAACGCGCCGAACAGGCCGCCACGGGAGTCCCGACCGGGATCATGGACCAACTCGTGGTGAGCGCGGCCCAGGAAAGCTGCGCCCTCCTCATCGACTTCGCCGACCTGTCGATGGATCCCGTTGCGATGCCGCTCGGGGTCGAGGTCGTGGTGGTCCATTCCGGAGAGTCGCGCGCGCTGGCGCACTCTGCCTACGCGCAACGTCGGGCTGAGTGCGAGGCCGCCGCACATCGCCTGGGTCCGCTCGGACGGTTGGACCCTCAGCTCCCCGTCGCCATCCCCGATCCCGTGCTACGCCGTCGGGTCCGTCATGTCGTGACCGAATGCGAGCGAGTGCACTGGTTCATTGCCGCGCTCAGGGTCGGGGATCTCGCCGAAGCGGGGCGCGTCATGTCGGCGAGCCATCGGAGCCTGGCCCAGGACTTCGAGGTCTCCACGCCCGGGCTCGACTCGCTGGTGGAGCGGCTGAACGGGCTCCCCGGTGTCTTCGGAGCTCGGCTGACCGGGGCCGGGTTCGGTGGCTGTGTCGTGGCTCTCACCCAACCCGGTGCGCTCGACCTCGACGAGCTCGGGACTCCGGCGTGGAAAGTGCGGGCCACCCAGGGCGCGCACCTGGTGGCCCTGTCCTAGCCAGAGATCACAATCGATCGAGCAATTCGGCTTTCTTCGAAGCGAATTCCTCGTCGGTGACGATTCCTCGGCGCCGGAGCTCGTCGAGTTGCATCAGACGGTCGGCCACGGTTTCCTCGCCGTGCGGGGGATGCGGCACCCGGGCCGTGCCCGACGGCGGCGTCTCGTCGGAGAGGGCAACACCGTTGCGCGGTGGAGGTCTCGTCGCTCCGTCTTCGTGCCAGGACCCGACAGGCCCCAAACCGCCAAGCCCCGAACCGGCGGGCGCCGAACCGCCAAGCCCCGACGCGACGGGGGCGACGGACCGGTGGCGCAAGGCGTCGATCTGTTCGGTGATGATGCTCTGCACTGCGGCGGGGCGCGGCACGCGGTCGAAGACCACGACGCCGGTCTCACCTCCCATCTCGACATGGAGCTCGCCGGTGCGCAAGATCCGATCGGAGATCGACTGGTGATACGAGAGCTGGTTGACCCTTTCGAGTCGGAGCTCCAACCCGGTGCGGCCGAAGACCCCCGAACGCTGGACGATGCGGGTCGTGGTCACGACGAGACTGGTGGCGAACCACCGGATGAGGCGCGCCACCAACCACAACGCCGAACATGCCACGAGGATCAACAAGATGTAGAGAACGGCGGGGGGAGCCTTGGCAAAGACCACCATCACCGCGATGGAGAGCGTCACCACCCCGACCGCGACCACGAGGGGCCTGCCGAGGAACGCCCAATGGGGCCGGATCTCGACGACGACTTCCTCGTCCTCGGTGAGCAACCGGCGGGGAAACGGCACCCGTCCAGCGTATCCCCGCGCCTGTGTCGCCACGGGCATACGCGCCTGTCCCGGAGGGTCCCCAGGCTCAGGCGAGCTTGCCGGCGATACCTCCCGCGCCCCGCAACACGGTGCCATCAGCGCCCGCCGCGCTGTAGTGCGCGGCGGGACGAGCCAGGGCTTCGCCGATGAGGCCGTCGAGGAGGTCGATGAAGGGAACGGGCGGGTCCACAAACAGGTAGCGGGCCAGTGACCCCGGCACGGTGTTGACCTCGTTCACGAACAGGTCGTTCCCGTCACAGAGGAAGTCGATGCGCGCCACGCCTCGGACATCTGCCAGAGCCACCACGGCGCGCGCCGCGTCGTGCAGCGCGGTGACGACCGGAGCAGCCAGATCCGCCGGCAGCTGGCGCGGGGCGCTCGCCATGCCCTCACCGCCCACGTATTTGTCGGCGTAGCCGAGGATCTCGGCCGCCGCGGTGGAGCGCAGCGGTCGTTCGATGGCGGACAACTCGATGTCCGGCCAGGTTCGGACGGCCACATTGAGGTCGAAGAGATCCTCGCGGTAGGGCTCGAGAACCGCACCAGCGCGCAGATGGGTATTGGCGTCGAGCCGACCCCGGGCCGTGTCGAGGTCGGCCACGACCTCGACACCGATGGAGGACCCCCCGAAGCGAGGCTTCACGATGTAGGGGCCCGGGAATCCGATGTCGTCGCCCCCGGCAGGCGCAGGCCCGTTACCACGTCGGTGCAGAAGCACACGCGGCAGGACCGAGAGACCGGCGGCCCGAGCCACCCCGGCGAAAGCGAGTTTGTCCATCCCCAACGCGGCGGCCGCCACCCCGGGTCCGGTGTAGGCGACGCCGACCAGGTCGAGCGCGGCCTGCAAGGTGCCGTCCTCCCCGGGCCCACCATGACAGCAATTGATGACGGCGTCGACGGGCAGGGGCCGGCTACGACCCAGGCGTCCGGCTCCGGCCACGAAGCCGGAACCTTCGACTCCGGTGACCAGTTGGACCGACTGGGCCCCCCGGGGCACGCCGTCGAGGAAGTCGGCGGCCTCGAGGGCGGCGTCGACGCGGTACCACTCCCCCGTCTTGGTCCAGTACAGGCCCATGACGTCGCGCTGGGATCGCGTCAGCTCACGCGCGGCCTGGAGGCCCGTCAGGATGCTCACGTCGTGCTCCGGGGATGGGCCCCCGAAGGCGACGGCGAGCTTGGCGGTGGTGACGTTCAACGGTGGCACTCCCGAGTTCGGCGGAATCGCCCGACGCCATCACGACGCGGTCCGGCGGCGATCAAGGGTAGTGGTCGGGGAGGTCGTTCTCGTACAAGACGACGTCGCCACTCTCGAGGTGCTCGCGTACCCACTGTGTCGCCTTCGGGAGTGTGCTCACCACCACGACCCGGGGCGCATCGCTTCCTGACGGGGGGCGCCGGGAACCGGCCAGCAAGGCCCGGCGGTTGGTGCGCCCGACGATGACGAGGTCGGTGGCCACAGCGGCCACCGCCGCGGCAAAGTCGGTGTTCTCCTGGGTCTGGAGGGGTCCGAGCTCGACCATGCCCGGGGTCACCACGACTCGCCGCATGGCGTCGGCGCCGAGACGCCCCAGTGTCGCCAACGCGGCGCGCGCACCCGCCGGGTTGGCGTTGTAGGTGTCGTCGAGCAGGACGAATCCGCCCGGGCTGAGCGTCTGCTCGAGCCGGTGCGGAGCGCCGGGCAATGTGGCCAGACGTCGGACCACGTCATCGGCGGGAACACCAAGCTCCAGCGCCACCGCCACGGCCGCGGCGACATTGCCGGGTCGGGCGTCGAAGGGGATCGCGTGGGCGATCTCGACTCCTCGAAAGCGTACCGAAAGACAACCGCCGTCTTCCAAGACACAGACATCGGCGTTCATGTCGCTGGCCGAGACCCGCCACACCCGTGTCCCGGACAATGCACGGGCCTCTGCCAATGCCGCCAAGCGGTCGTCGTCGATCACGAGAATCGCGCTGGCGGCGCCGACGAGTATCTCGGCCTTGGCTTCGAGGACACGATCCTCAGAACGGAAACGCTCCAGGTGCACCGGGCCGATGGCGGTGATCACCGCCACGTCGGGTCGGATCCACGAGCACAGCTCGGCGATCTCCCCGCGGCCGTAGGTGCCCATCTCCGCCACGAAGACCTCGGTACCGTCGGCCAGGTGCTCGTTCACGGCTCGGGCGAGCCCGGCGCGATTGTTGAAGCTGGCCGGGCTGGCGACGACTGACCGGGTGCCCGAGACGAGATGGGCGACGTATCCCTTGGTACTCGTCTTGCCGAACGAGCCCGTGATGGCAACCACCGTGGGCGCCACCCGTCGAAGGCGCGCCGCGGCACGTGCCACGTGGGATCCGGCGAGACGGCGCTCGATCGGTGCCATGAGAGCGCAGGCCAGGTCCACCAGGGCCGGCACCGCCAACGCCGCCGCCGACGCGGCCACCGGCCCCTGCCCGGCCACGATCCCACCTGCCACCGCAACCGCCTCAAGGCCCGCCCACACCAGGGCCAGGGTGCGCAATCGCCGGGTCCACGCCAACGGTGACGTCCGGCCCCGCAACGACAACCCGACCGGGCCCACGGCGATCACCGCGGCCGTTGCGAATCCGCCCGCCGCCCAACGCGACGAGGCCAAGAGTCCCGCCACGGCGATGCCCAGCCCGACCAGGTTCACCGGGACAGCGACCCACCAACGCAGGGCGAAGCGAGTCGTGGCGTCGACGAGATAGTGCTCACGCTGCGCCACTCGCAACCACCGCGGCCCGGCCGCGACGATCGACAACCCGCACGCGGCTTCGACGGCGGCCCGCAGGATCACGAGGCTCGGGCCAATGCTCGGTCCACGGCCCCACGCAACTCGGCCGGCGCGGTGAGAGGGAGGAGGTGACCGGCGCCGGGGCACAACCTGAGATTCGCGCCAGCAATAGAGCCCGCTAGGGCGCGGGCGCTCTCCACGGGCACATCCGGGTCGTCGTCGCCCCACACCAGCTCGACCGGGCAATCCAACGCCGCCAAGGCGTCCTCGTAGCGCTCGTTGACCAGACGCACGAGAACGTCGCGCATCACGCCCTGTGCGGCGCGGTAATCGGCAGAGCCGTAGCGCTGACGGGCCCGATCCATCCGCGCGTCGCCCACCAGATGGGCCCGGTGCATGGCCCGTGCCACCCGATAGGCGGCGGGGGGACGACGAGCCCGTCCCGCTCTCGGGATGAGCGGCGCCCCGGTCAACACCAGAGCCCGCACGAGCTCGGGCCGCGCCGCGGCCAGGCGCACCGCCACCCGACCGCCCAGGGAGTGGCCCACCAGAACGAGTCCGGGGCCGGGCCGGGGCCCGACCACCTCGTCGAGAAGCCGGGCCACGGCTGCGGCGTACTGGACCGATCCCCAGGCCTCGGGGGGGGCCGGGGTGGCTCCGAAGCCGGGGAGGTCGGGGGCCACGGTGGACAGCTGTCCAGGCGCAGGGTCGGGGTGGGGGGAGGAGTCGGGGCCGAGAGAGGCTGCGAAATCAGCATGCGTCCGGCCCCACCCGTGCAGGGCCATCACCGCGGGGGGCCCGTCGCCCCAGGTCTCGCCGTACAAGGTCCCACCGGCGAGCGACCGCAGCACCTCGGGGAGGCTACCCCCGAGGTGCCTGGCCTCGGCCCATCCCCCGCGCTGTGACACCTCGCCGATACGGTCGCCGCGGTGCCCAGCTCCCCCTCTGGCGTCGGCGGTTCGCCGGAGTTGTTGCTGGGTCTCACCGTGGCCCAACAGCAGGCCGTGACGTCGTTGGAGCCCTCGCTGTGCGTCCTGGCGGCGGCGGGCTCGGGCAAGACGACGGTCCTGGCGCGGCGGGTGGCGCGGCGAATTCTCGACGGGTCGGCCCAGGCCGAACACTGCCTGGTGGTGACCTTCACCCGGAAGGCCTCACGTGAGCTGCGTGACCGCCTCGAACGGCTCGGTGTCCCCGGTGCGGTCTCGGCCGGGACGTTCCACGCCCTGGCCTTTGCCCAACTGCGCCGACACTGGGTGGACCGAGACATCCGCCCTCTTGTGGTCATGGACGATCCCGCCCGCGTGGTGCGAACGGCGCTCGGCCCTCGGGCGCAGCTCAAACCGACACAAGTCGCCGCCGTGCTGGGCGAGATCCACTGGGCGCAGGTGAGCATGGTCGGTCCCGACGACTACGGCGCGGCGGCCCGGGGCGCCGATCGCGACACCGTGCTCGGGCGGTCCCACCACGACCTCGCCGAGGTCTACGCCGCGTATGTCGCCGAGAAGGCGCGACGCAACGTGCTCGATCTCGACGACCTCGTGGCGCGGTGCGCGTCCCTGCTGGAGGAAGATCGAGCCGCCGCCGCGGCCCAGCGGTGGCGCATCCGACACGTCTTCGTCGACGAGTTCCAAGACGTCAACCCGGCCCAATGGCGCCTGCTCAAGGCGTGGCTCGGCGACCAGAGCGATCTCTTCGTCGTCGGCGACCCCCGCCAGGCCATCTACGCCTGGAACGGGGCCGACCCCACCCTGCTCGACCGCCTTCCCGAGCTCCTGCCGGGGACCACGGTCCTGCAGCTCGACGCCAACCACCGGTCCACGCCCCAGGTGATCGGGGCGGCCAGGGCGGTGCTCGGAGCGGATCCGGGGAAGGCGTCGCGCCCCGACGGACCGTGCCCGGTGGTCGACGGTTTCGACGATGACGACGACGAGGCGGCCGCCGTCACACGGTGGCTGCGCCGCGCCCACCGCCCGGGGCGACCCTGGTCGCACCTGGCCGTCCTGGCCCGCACCAACGCCCGGCTCGACCCCATCGCCCGGGCCCTGGAGCGAGCCGGGATCCCGTACCGGATGGGTGGGGACGCCAAAGAAGCCGCCACCGCTCGACGCGCCCTGGCCGAGCTCCGTCGAGCACCCAAGACCCGGCATCTGCGCAGTGCGCTGGCCGAGCTCGTCCTGACCCGTCAGGCTCGCGCCGACGAAGAGGGACAGACCTCGGGAAGCGACGACGGACCTGAGTCCGAGCTTGGCCTTCCTCGTGCCCTCGCCCAGCTCGCCGACGAGCACGCGCTCGAGTTCCCCGATGCGACCGTGGGTGACTTCCTCGACTGGATCGTCGCCGGGGGGGACTCGAGCATGGAGCTCGACCCCGTCGACGGCGTCGAGCTGTCCACCTTCCATCGCTCCAAAGGACTGGAGTGGCCGGCGGTGGCCGTGGTCGGGCTCGAAGACGGCATGGTTCCCATCATCTACGCCACGACCCGCCAGGCGATCGCCGAAGAGCGTCGGCTCCTCTACGTGGCGCTCACCCGGGCCGAAGACGAATTGTGGTGCTCATGGGCGCGCACGCGCCGGGCCGGAGACAGGACATGGCGATGCGACCCGTCCCCGCTCCTGGCGGCCGTGGCCGAGGCGAGCCGCGACAGCGCCGAGGTCCCCGACACCGAGGGGCTGTCGGCGCGGATCGCCTTGCTGCGGACGATGCTGCCCGAACCCACCGACCGTGCCAGCTGAACCTTGTCGTCAGTCGGCGATGTCGACCAACACCGGTGCGTGGTCGGAGGGCTGTTTCCCTTTGCGGGCGTTGCGGTCGATGAGCGCATAGCTGACCCGGTCGGCCAGGGGACGACTCACCATGACCAGGTCGATGCGCAAGCCCATGTGCTTGTGGAAATTTCCGGCTCGGTAGTCCCACCACGAGAACAATTTGTCCTGGTCGTAACAGAGGCGGAAGGCGTCGACGAGCCCCCACCCCTCGAGGGCCCCGAGGCGCTCGCGCTCGGGCCCGGTCACATGTGTCGACCCGACCATGGTGGCGGGGTCCCAGACGTCACGGTCATCGGGTGCGACGTTGAAGTCCCCGCACACCGCCACGTTGTCAGTCGGCTTGGACGTCCGCTCGAGGTAGGCGAGCAGTTCGCCGTACCACGCCAACTTGGCGTCGTAGTGTTCGCTCGGGACCTCACGGCCGTTGGGCACGTAGACGCTGTGGACCCGAACCCCGGCGCAGGTGGCCGCCACCAGACGTGCTCCCTGGTCGTCGCCAGGGCCCTCGAATCCCCGGGCCACGTCTTCGAGACCCACGCGACTCACGATGGCAACGCCGTTCCACCGCCCCTCGCCGTGTGCGACCGACTCATATCCCAGTGCCGAGAACGCCATGGCGGGGAAGGCGGTGTCGGCGAGCTTGGTCTCTTGCATGCACAAGACGTCGGGCCGCGCGTAGTCGATCCACTCCTCGACCCGCGCCTGACGGGCGTTGAGCGAGTTGACGTTCCAGGTGGCGATGCGCACGTCGGTCCCTTCAGACTCAGCTGTCCACGATGACGAAGAGAAGGTCGGCCTCACAGGCGAGCTGACCGTCCACCAAGGCGCGACCCCGACCGGTGCCGGCGCGCGCCGAGAGCCTTCCCAAGGTGACTTCGAGGTCGAGGGTCTCGCCGGGCACCACCTGACGACGGAACCTGGCCTTGTCGATTCCGCCGAACAACGGGAGCTTGCCTACGAACCGTTCGTCGGAGAGCACGGCGATACCCCCCAGCTGGGCCAGCGACTCGACCATGAGCACCCCGGGGAGCGTGGGGCGGCCCGGGAAGTGTCCGGCAAAGAACGCTTCGTCGCCTGTGAGGTGCCAGCGGCCCCGAGCCCGCTGGCCCGGATCGAGCTCGATGACCTCGTCGACCAGCAGGAACGGCTCTCGGTGCGGAAGGACGTCCTCGGGTCGCAACACGGCCGCCGAGGTTACCAACGTCGAGTTCGGCCCTGTCCCGGCGAGCGTCCCGGTTGGGACGAGAAACGGCTTACGGGTACCCGGTGCAGGCCGCGGTGTTGGGCGAACCCGTGGCCAGCTGGCAGTTGCCGGCCGCGACCGTGAACGCCGCGAAACCCCACTGCGAGGTGCCGGGGTTCAAGTAGTACGGCGGTGACAGGTAGAGGAGGCGCTGGTCGTACTGGTAGTTCTTGGCGTAGCCGCTCGCGATCCCACTGCCATTGAAGGTCCCCACCGGCCCGCGCCAGTCCTGGTCGATCGTGCCGTTGAGGTTGATGGTGCCCAGCGGGTTCCCGGTGTCGTAGTTGTTGACCAGGAAGGAGTGGTCGAGCGCCAGGAGGACGGCATCGATGTAGGGGTCCTGCAGGTCACAGGTCGGTGTGCCCGCGCCCAGGGTTTGCGAGCAGGTGCTCACGTTGGCGCCCCTGTTGTTGACGGGGTGGTTGATCTCGACGTAGTTGTTCGCCACCAGGCCCAGCACGTCGGTCGACGGCGCCGCCGGGGCGGCCGTGCACGTGCCGGCGGAGACAGCGTCCGCATAGCAGATGTTGCCGTCGATAACGATGTTGTTGGCCGAGCCGATCGTCATGGGGGAGTTCACCGTCCCCTGGACGATGGCGTCGCCGGCGGTGACACCACCCACACCGGTCTCGCCCGCGTTGACCAGGGGGTTATAGGTCTGGCCGTTGCACTCGGTGACGCGGCGCGAGTTCGTGATCTTCTGACACGTCTCGACATAGACCACACCATTGGCCGGGACGGGCACCGTCGTGGCGGGCGAGACCGGCAGACAGACATTGGCGGTGTTGGCGGCGGCGTTGAGCGCGTCGTTGGACATCGACGTCCCCGGTGCCCCGGCGGGCGTGCCCGTGGGGGTGTCGGGGCTCGTGACGGTCATGTTCGATCCGTTGACCACGATGGTGGTGGGACCCTCGTAGAGGCAGCCGTTCGAGGCGGCCTGGGTCGCAAGCGCAGAGTTGTCCGTCGGGATGGGCTGGACTCCCACGTTGTCGGCCTGCGTCCCGGAGATGCTCGGTGTCCCCGAGCACCCCTGGCCCTCCAGATACATCTTGGTGGGATCCGCGGTCTGGATGTTCTGGAACTTCGGGCTCCCGCACACGAAGATCGTGTCGTTGACGAAGAGGTTGCCCGTGAGCGAGTCGGCGCTGATGAAATCGACGATCTGGCAGTTGTTCCCGAGCGAGTTGGGGCCGTTCCAGTAGTAGTCACATGTGGGGGTGCCGTTGTTGCCGTACTGGTTCACCACGGCCGGATCGATCTGGTCGTAGTTGATCCAGAGGACGTTCAACAAAAAGCCGTTCAGCGGCTTCAGCGTCACCAACGCGGTCTGGTAATTGTAGCTGTTGGGATACCCGGCGGCACCCACGACGTCGATACTCAGGTTTCCGGTCGCGGTGTTGATGACGGGGTTGTCGATTAAGAACCACGCCGGGGGCCCGTTGGCCGCGCCGCTGCCCGGCACCGAGTTCCACGTCCCGAAGGTCAGCGCGCTGCACACGCTCGACGCGCCCGTGAGCGTCGAATTGCCTATGGTCGTGCCCGAGCCATTCACGAACTTGGCGCTGCAGGCCGCGAAGTTGGCATTGGCGTTCACTGCATACTGATACTCGTCGAGGCCCGACACCATGGCCCGGTAGGCCTGGTGCTGGATCACGTCCTTGGTGACGATGGGGAACTGCTGGAACGTGTTCTGGACGAGGACCACGGTGCCCAGGGTGAGCACGAGGATGATGCCCAGGACCAGGGGCATGGTCTGCCCACCCTCACCACGACGCGACCGCATGCGCAACTTGTGAGCGGCTGTCACCACTGCCCTCCTGAGCTCGAGCTTTGGGTGCACCATCATCCGACCGCGGCGTTGTATTCCGGCGAGAAGAGATACGCCTGGGACTGGTATCCCGTGGGTTGGCCGCCGGGGTTCCTGGTGGCCTGGAGGTTCAAGGCCACACCCCCGATCTGACTGGTTTGGGTCGCCGAGCACGTGCTGTCGTAGACCGATGTCCCCGATGTCACGCTCCCCGACAGAGCGCTGACGGTGATGTTGCCCGTCGTGCCCTTGGCGTAGTTGTTGCCGGCGGTCACGGTCTGCGCCGAAGACCCCGTTCCGACCACGATGGAATCTCCAGTTGCGATCGCGCTTTGAAGCGCGTTCACTTTGAGCGTGGTACCCGAGCTGGTGGCGCTCACCGTCGTCGGTGGGGAGTTCGGCACATTGGTCAATGAGCTGTCATAGATTGCCGCCGTGTTGGCAGCGGCCGCGGTCAGCGCGGTCACCGTGACGCTCGTCGAAGTGGAGGCCGCCGCCGCAGTGGCGGTCACAATTTGGGCGTTGGGGCCCGAACCGATGAAGATGGTGTCGCCCACCGAGATCGCCCCGTGCGGTTGATTCACCTTCAGAGTCGTCGCGCCGCTAGACGCAGACTGCGAGAGGGTCGTCGTGGGCGAGCTCGGCGGGGGCCCGCCGCACACTTCGCCCCCTTGGAGGTTGTACGTGAACACGGGGCTCCCGGCGGTGCCGTTGGTGAGGAAGTTGATGAGGAGGAACGACTGCGTGGACGTGCCATAGACACACGCCGTGCCGGAGGACCCTGTCATCGGGCAGGTGTTGGCGTTGGCGACGTACAAGTTGACCTGGAATGTTCGTACCGACCCGGCCGTGGCAACCTGCATGACGACCTTCTCGGGGCCGGTGGACTTCCCCGTGTTGGCGTAGAACGTCACGTTGTTGGCGTTAGCGCTCGAGAACGGGTTCGTCGACGACGACGGCGACACCGCCTCGTGCACGTACCGGGTCGCCACCTCCGAAGCAAGTACCAGCTGGTCCACCGATTGGTAGGTGTTCTGCACGATGTTGCTCTCCCGGAAGAACACCGGGAGCACGGGGAAGGCGGCTGCCAGGACGATCGACACGACCAGAACGGTGAGGAGCGTCTCGACCAACGTGTACCCGCCCTCGTCGGGCCCGAGGCCCGACGTGGCGTCGCTCATGGCCGGCAAGAAGAGTTTCATGACGCCGCGTGTCATGTCACCACCACCGGCACCGATGTCCCGTATGGGTAGAGAGTGCCGTTGTAGGTGACTCCGGTCGTCCCCATCACCATGGAGAACGACGTATTGGAGTTGTTGGAGGGGTCGTTGACCACCACGGTGTAGGTCTGGTTCATGATGGCGGTCTGGGTCGTGTAACTCGTCGTCGACCCCACGGTGGTGGGAGTGGCGCCCGCCAACGTGAAGACCTCGCCACCGGTCTTGTCGGCCGACGGACAGCCGTCACCGGGTGCGGCGGCGTCGTTGATCGTGGCCGTCGCCGTCGGCGTCGCCGAGAAGGCTGCGCCAGCCGTGCGGGTGGCCGTGATCGCCAAGGTGTTCAAGCCGGTGATCGGGACTGACTCGGCGCCTTGGGGCGAGAGTGAGAACGGCGTCGGCGCATCGGGCTGTTCCTTGGTCACCGAGAGCACGGTGACGCAGTCGCCGTACCAGACGGTGTAAGGCGCAGTGAAGGGGAAGAGGGGCACCACCGTCGTATTGGAGCCATACGGGACGACGGTGTTGATTCCCGATGGAAACGAGCTGGCGCCGTTGGCCACCGTGATGGGCATGCCTGCGGCCACCGGAGCTCCCGCCGATGGGCTCAATGTCACGGTGCCCGACTCGTCGAAATGGAACGTGGGGGCGAAGGCGGGGAGCCCGGCGGTGGCGACGTTGACCGACGTCGCGCTGGGGTTGGCGAGCTCCAGCCAGTCGATGTAGGACGGCCCCCCGCTGGGGCCGGCCAGGCTGATGTTGTACTTGCCTACCGGCTCTTGGAGGTAGACGCATCCGTTCTGGTCGGGGTTGTAGGCAGTGGTGACCCCGGTCGACTGCGGGGTCACGTTCACGACCACATTGATGAGGTTGGTCGTGTCGGCCGGCGGCTTGGTCGGGTCGGCACCGACGATCTTGATCGACAAGAAGCCGTCACCGGGGATGATGGTGCCGTAGGGCGGTTCGATGATCGAGGTCTCGCCCATCGACTGCCCGTTGCCCCACTTGACCGTCATCGTGGCCCGGATGACCTGGGGAGGGTTGCCCGACGTGCACAGACTCGGCGTGTTCCCGGTCCCGGCCCACTCCAGGTGCGACCAAACGGAGTAGTCGATCCCGCCGACGGAGATCGGGTTGGCGGTCAGAAGGACGTTGCGCGAAATGTTGGCTTGGAGCGACGACAGGGTTGCGTTCGACGTGATCTCGAGGTACTGCTCGGCCAGTTCCGCCGCGGCAACTTTTTCTCGGTTGAAGGCGGCCTGCTTGACGACGGTGTCGACGAGGAACGAGCTTGCCACGAGGACGAGGAGCAAGACGGTGAGCGACATGATGACTTCGAGGAGCCCAAACCCACCTTCGCCCCGCCTGGGCTGGCGCCCAACCCTTGCCATCGTTCGTCCTCCCTGTCCCCTCGCACCGGCTCGGGGGTACCACAGCCCCTCCGTGCGAGGGTTTGTGGCTGCATCGGTCGCGACCGTCGATCTCGGGTTCGTCCCCGCCCTCACGACGGTGCTGAGCCAGGCACCACCGGCGCCTGGCCCTGGACTTCTGAGATCCGGGTCGTGGCCTTTCGCCACCCCCGAAACATCGACACAATCGGCGCCGATCTTGATGACACGTTGAGAAAAAACGTGCCCGATCGTCGCTGTCCAGGGCCTCGGCCCGGTGGCTCTTACGCCCGGGTCGGCCAGGGGTCGTCGAACTCGGCGGTGCTGTACCGAGCCTGGGAGTTCTTCCAAGACTCACCGTTGCCGGTGCGGGGCGCCTCCATGATCAAGACGCCCTTGGCACTGTGGCGGGGCAGGTGAAGGCCGATGCGGCCAAGCGTGTGCTTCAGTTGCATGGCGGGTTCCTCGTGTCCTCTTTCGAACCCTCCGGAGCTGGGAGATGGTCCACTCGGCCACCCCGGCTGGAGGTTCCTCGTCCGCTGCTTTCCCGCCCGAAATGTCGGCACTAAGCGTGGCAAATCTTGAGACGCCAGCCACTTATTGTGGCAATGGAGGGCGGGCGGGGCTCAGCGAGCGAGACGCTGCGGCGCGATCTCCGGCAGGGCGAGCTCAGCACCACGGCGCGCCGGGTCGAGGGCCACGAGAACGAACTGACGCTCTTCCCCACGCTCGAGAGCCTCACGGGCCCGGCGCGGCGCGGGCACGGCCAGCCCGGCGAGCGGCACGTAACATTGCATGCCCCCGACGTCGACCATGGCGCCGTGCGACACGAACGAGGAGACGGTCCCCTCGACCTTCGACGCGATCGGGTGCTCGGACACGAAGGTCAAAAAGGTCAAAGGGTCGTTGACCGCGGGAGGTGGCCCGGACCGACGCCGACGACTCGGCTCGGGCGCCTCAGCATCGGCATCGGGGTCCACCGCCTCGACGGTGGCCACGTCGATGGCGGCGCGCACGTCGGGTGCGGTGGCCCGACGACCACGTCCCCGCCGGGTTCGAGATCCGGTTGCGGAGCGAGGCGACACCTCGCCGCCGTCATCGACTTCCGAGGACATGGTCGGCGCCTTCAGGACTCCTGGCGTCTTCTTCGCCTTGTCGGTCTTGCGCGCCGGCTCTGTGGTCTTCTTCGCCTTCTTGCCCGCCTTGTCGGATTTGCCCGGCTTCTCCGCCTTTGTCGACTTCTCGGATTTGCCAGTCTTCTCCGCCTTCGACGCTTTCTCGGCCTTGGCGGTCTTCTTGGCGACGCGTGGGCCATGGCCCGCGGCGGCCACGTCGTCTCCGGCTTCGGACAGCGCCGCCTGGACGGTGGCCGACTTCGCCGAGCTGACCGCAGATACGCCGCCAGTAATCTTGGCTGCCTTGGCCGATTTGGCGGCCTTGGCAGTCTTGGACGAGCCCGCCGCCAGCGCGGCACGGCTCCGTACCCCGCGCACGGGGCTGCGGGGGGTGAAGATCCACCCCACACCGGGCACCGGCTTCCCGCCGATGAGTCGGTCCTCGTCGAAGAGCCAGGGGTGCTCGGCGTGGAACTCCTGAAAGGAGTCGTTCGACAACACCCGTGCCCCCACGCGCTCGGCCACCCGGAGCAGGAAGGCGTCACCACGACCTACCGCCCCCGCCGGGGGCGAGACGAGCTCGGCATGGGCGACCGCCTCGTCGAAGGCCTTGCGCTCGGAGGGATCGATCCGGTGGCCGAAGGTGGCGTCGACCACCACGATGACTTCAGTCCCGGCGAACTCGGCCTGGAATTGCCGGACGGCGTCGTCGAGCTGGGCCAGGCTCGGAACAGAGCGGCCCTCGGTCGCGATGTTCGATCCGTCCACGACGGCGTAGGAGGGGGCCATGTGGGGTCCAGTCAACCATCCCACCGCCGGAATCTGTCCGACCCTCCTCCGGGGCACCCCGCCGGGTCCGGCGTCCACCGTAGGATGCGGCCATGGCCGGCGACCTGGGCGGAGAAGTAGCCGAAGTCCTTCAAGCGATGATCCGTAACGCCTGTGTCAACGACGGGACGCCCGAGTCCGGACACGAGCAGCGCAACGCCGATCTCCTGCGTGACCTCTTCGACGGGCGGGGACTCGACATGGAGCTCTACGAGCCGCTGCCGGGCCGCACCTCACTGGTGGCCAAGCTCGAGGGTCGCGACCACGACGCCCCCGCGCTCACCCTTCTCGGGCACACCGATGTCGTCCCTGCCAACGGGGAGGACTGGCGCCATGACCCCTTCGGCGGGGAGATCATCGACGGCGAGGTGTGGGGCCGCGGTGCGGTGGACATGCTGAACCTCACGGCGTCCATGGCGGTGTCCTTCGCCCATCTGGCCGATGAAGGATTTCGTCCCGAAGGTGACCTCGTGTTCATCGGTGTGGCCGACGAGGAGGCCCTCGGGAGCCACGGCGCGCAGTGGCTGACCGAGAACCGGGCCGATGAGGTCCGCTGTGACTACCTGATCACCGAGGCGGGCGGATTCCCCATGGGGAGCCCGGGCGGTGTCCGTCTCCCGGTCATCACCGGTGAGAAAGGTGCGTTCTGGTGCACCATGACCGTGCGCGGTACGCCCGGCCACGCGTCACAGCCCCTTCGGACCGACAACGCCTTGGTGAAGGCGGCGGAAGTGGTTCGCAGGCTGGCCGAGCACGAGACACCCGCCGACATCCACGACGCGTGGCGGCGCTTCGTGGAGGGTATCGGCCTCCCCGCTGAGTTCTCGGGCCCGTTGCTCGACGCCCAGCGCATCGGCGAGTTCTGCCAGTCCCTGCCCCTACTCGGACTGGCCCGCCAAGCCCATGCCTGTACCCACACCACCATGGCGCCCACCGTCTTGCAGGCGGGGACCAAGGTGAATGTCATCCCCGACCGTGTCCAGCTCCAGGTCGACATCCGGACGCTGCCAGGCTGGGGGCAGCCCGAGGTCGAGGCCATGATCAATGACGCCTTGGGCGACCTGGCCGGCGACGTCGAATTGACCTGGAACAGCGTCGACGTGGCGAGCACGTCTCCGACCGACACCCCCCTGTGGGATGCCCTCGAACGCGTGGCCCGGGCCTCGTACCCCGACGCCCGCTGCGTGCCCTTCCTGACCGTGGGCGCCACCGACGCCCGCTTCTTTCGGCGCCTCGGTACCGTCGCCTACGGGTTCGGCCTCTTCAGTGAGCAATTGTCGTTCGAACAGTACGCGGCGATGTTCCACGGTGTGGACGAGCGGGTCGACATCGCCTCGCTCGGGCTTTCCGCGGCGCTGTGGGACGGGCTCGCCCGCCAGTCGCTTCGGTGAGCTCGGCGGGGGACGCCGAGACCCCGTCCATCGCGGCGGTCCTCTTCGACTTCGGGGGCGTCATCACCGACAGCCCCTTCGACGCCTTTCGACGCTACGAACGTGACCATAGGCTGCCCGACGGTTTCATCCGCTCGGTCAACGCCTCCAACCATCTCGAGAACGCCTGGGCGCGCCTCGAGCGCAACGAGCTCGGCTTCGACGCGTTCTGTGACGCCTTCGAAGCCGAGACCCTGGCGGCAGGAGGCCGCATCGACGCACGGGACCTGTTCGCCATGTTCTCAGGACAGCTCCGTCCCGAGATGGTCGAGGCCGTGCGGCGCTGTGGCGAGCACTTCAAGACTGGGCTCCTCACGAACAACTTCGTGACCCCGATCTCGGGGTCGGGCTACTCGGCGCTGGCCGAGGTCCTCGCCTTGTTCGACGCCGTGGTCGAATCCTCGGTGGTCGGCGTCCGCAAACCCGACGAGCGCTTCTATCTCATGGCCTGTGAGGCGCTCGACGTCGCACCTCGCCAAGCCGTGTTCCTCGACGATCTCGGGGTCAATCTGAAACCGGCTCGGGCACTGGGCATGGCCACCATCAAGGTCACCGACACTTCCAGCGCCTTGACCGCGCTCGAAGCGGTCATCGGCATCCCCTTGCGCTGATCGATCAGGCGAAGGCTCGGCGCAGGAGGTCTTCCTGCTCGAGGTGGTGCAGCGCCGCGCTCCCCGTGGCCGGGCTCGCCGACTCGGCTCGGCTCACGTGGGTCAAGGTGAACCGCTCCCGCAGGAGACGGTGCAGACGTCCGTGCGCGTACGACCAGGCCCCCATGTTCTCGGGCTCCTCTTGGACCCACACCACCTCGTCGGCGTCGGGGTAATGGGCGAGCACCGAGGCCAGGGCCTCTTCGGGCCAGGGATAGAGCTGTTCGACCCGGACCACGGCCACAGCCCCGGGATCGACGCCGGGGTCCGGGAGCGCCTCGGATGCCCCGAGCAGAGCGTCGCGCCGGGCCATGGCTTCGAAGGCGACCTTGCCCGAGCACAGAAGCACCCGTTGCACCGTGGCGGCGTCGACCGGGCGCGCCGCTCCGTCCCCACGGTTGTCGCCACCGTCGGCGCCGCCCATGGTGGCCGGATCGTCGAGCACCTCGGCGAACGACCCCACGGCAAGCTCATCGAGCCCTGAACGCGACTGGCGCGCCCGGAGCAGGGACTTGGGCGTGAGGACCACCAGGGGCTGTCGACCCAGGCCGCGCACCTGCGAGCGCAGAAGGTGGAAGTACTGGGCGGCCGTGGTGGGTTGGGCAAGGCGCATGTTGTCGCGTGCGGACAGGGTGAGGAAACGCTCGATCCGTGCCGAGGAGTGCTCGGGGCCTTGACCCTCGAAGCCGTGCGGCAGCAACAGGACGAGGCCGCAACGCTGCCCCCACTTGTCATCGGCGGACACGAAGAAGTTGTCGATGATGATCTGAGCTCCGTTGGCGAAGTCTCCGAACTGTGCCTCCCATGCCACCAGAGCATCGGGGGATTCCACCGAGTAGCCGTATTCGAAGCCCACCGCCGCGTACTCCGAGAGCAGCGAATCGTGGACGCCGAACCTCCCGACGTCGTCGCCGTGCAGATGGGCGAGGGGGATCCACTCCTCTCCCGTCCGGTAGTCGACGAGCACGGCGTGGCGCTGGCTGAAGGTGCCCCGTCGGGTGTCTTGGCCCGAGAGCCGGACATCGGTGCCCTCGACCACGATCGATCCGAGGGCGAGCGCCTCTCCGAGCGCCCAGTCCACGTCGCCGGCCGCCACCATCTGGGCCCGCTGCTCGAACTGGCGGAGCAACTTCGGGTGGACGGTGAAACCTTCGGGCACCGTCGTGGCCGCCACGGCCAGGCGTTCGAGCTCCTGGCGCGCCACCCCGGTGGACATCGCCAGGCTCGAGGCGCGGCGCGCCGGTGGTGCGGGCAGGACGGTTGGCTGGGGCGGTGCGGTCTGGCGCGTCTCATCCAACGCCACCTGCAGACGGGCCCCGAAGTCCTCGAGGGCTCGCTCGGCCTCCTCGACGGTGATGTCGCCACGTCTGACGAGCGATTCGGTGTAGAGCTTCCGGACCGAGCGCTTGCCTTCGATGATGGCGTACATCCGGGGCTGGGTGTAGCTGGGATCGTCGCCTTCGTTGTGACCGTGGCGCCGGTAGCAGACCAGGTCGATCACGACGTCTTTGTGGAACGTCTGGCGGAAGCCAAAGGCGAGGCGCGCCGCGCGCAGACACGCTTCGGGGTCGTCACCGTTCACGTGGAAGATCGGCGCCTGCACCATCTTGGCGACGTCGGTCGGATACAACGACGAACGGGCCGACTCGGGAGCAGTGGTGAACCCCAACTGGTTGTTCACCACGACGTGGATCGTTCCCCCCGTGTGGTAACCCGACAGCTGCGAGAGCTCGAGGGTCTCCGCCACTACGCCCTGACCGGCGAAGGCGGCGTCGCCGTGAACGAGCACCGACAGCACGTCGAGACACCGGTCACCGCCGAGCATGTCCTGCTTGGCCCGGACCATGCCCTCGACGACGGGGTCGACGGCCTCGAGATGCGACGGGTTCGAGGCCAAGGTGACGGTGAGCTCGGATCCTGCCCGAGCCACGAACTTGCCCGAGGCCCCCTTGTGGTACTTGACGTCCCCCGAGCCCTGGACCGAGTCGGGGTCGAGGTCGCCCTCGAACTCGCGGAAGATCTCGCCGTAGGACTTGCCCACGATGTTGGCGAGGACGTTGAGCCGACCGCGGTGTGCCATGCCGAGCACGGCCTCGCTGGTCCCCGCTCGGGCACACTCCTCGAGGATGGTGTCGAGGACCACGATGGTCGACTCCGCCCCTTCCAGGCCGAACCGCTTCTGCCCCACGTACCTGGTGTGGAGGAACCGCTCGAAGGCCTCCGCCGCGTTGAGCCGGTCCAGGACGTGGCGTTGCTCGAGGGGGTCGAGCGCGGTGGGCACGCCTTCGGTGTGCTGCTGGATCCACCGCTTCTGCTCGGGATCCTGGATGTGCATGTACTCGATGCCGAGTGTCCGGCAGTAAGCGTCGCGCAAGAGATCCAGCGCCTCCCCCAGGGTGAGGCTGTGGCGACCCGCCAGCCCGTCGACCACGAACTCGCGGTCGAGGTCCCACAAGGTGAGGCTGTAGGTGGTGGGGTCGAGCTCGGGGTGCAGCGGTCGGGGCTCGGCCGAAAGTGGGTCGAGGTCCGCGATCAGATGACCCCGCACCCGGTACATGTTGATCAGGCTCTGCACGTGGACCTGCTTGACCAACCGCATCTGCTCGCTGTCGCCGGCATTGACATCGGCCTGCCAGCGGACCGGCTCATAGGGCACGTCCATCGCCGCGAACACCGACTCGTAGAAGTCGTGTTGTCCCGTGAGGCATTCGGCCATGTAGGTGAGGAACATCCCTGACTCCGCGCCCTGGATGATCCGGTGGTCGTAGGTCGACGTCAGGGTGACGACGGGCCCGACGCCGATCTGGGCCAGGCTGTTGCGGTCGGCGGCCTGGAACTCGGCGGGATATCCGAGGGCCCCCACGCCGATGATGGCCCCTTGGCCCGGCATCAGCCTCGGGACCGACTGCATCGTCCCCAGGGTGCCGGGGTTGGTGAGCGTGACCGTGGCGCCGGCGAAATCGTCCGGCGTGGCCTTGCCGGTGTGGACCTTGCGCACGAGCTCCTCGTAGGCGATCACGAATCCCCGGAAATCGAGCGCCTCGGCCGCGCTGATCACCGGGACCAACAAGGTGCGCGTCCCGTCGGACTTCTCGAGGTCCACCGCCAGTCCCAAGCCGACGTGGTCGTGGTGGATGACCCCGGGCTTGTCCGTTCCGTCGACGTCGGCGACGAAGCTGGAGTTGAGCGCAGGGACCGCCTCGAGAGCCCGGACCAGGGCGAAGCCGATCAGGTGGGTGAAGCTCACCTTGCCGCCCGAGGTGCGGGCCAAATGCTGGTTCACGATCGACCGGTTCACCTCGAGGAGCTTGGCCGGGACCGTCCGCACGCTCGTGGCGGTGGGGACCGTGAGCGATGCGGCCATGTTCTGCGCAATTCGCGCCGCTGCGCCTCGAAGCGGGGACGCCACCGGCCCGCTCGCCGGGGTCGTTCTCGATGGTGTTGTCGCCGGTGTTGTCGCCGGTGTTGTCGCCGGCATACTCGGAGC
>Ga0307373_10002429_pt1 | contig 33651 bp, 30 predicted proteins | sample OX2MG_FD_202534 | JGI IMG/M metagenome (GOLD analysis project Ga0307373, IMG submission 202534) | Soil microbial communities from Risofladan, Vaasa, Finland - OX-2 | ecosystem: Environmental > Terrestrial > Soil > Coastal area > Acid sulfate soil | place: Finland: Risofladan, Vaasa | collected...
CGAATTTCTCACGAATCGCCGTAACCGACATTTTTGGGACCGCTTCATCCTTCATCCTACCACTCCCATGACCAGCCGCGCCAAATCCGAGTACCGCTACGAAAAGCTGACCTGGCCGGAAATCAACGACGCCATCGAACTGGGCAAGGTCTGCGTGGTCCCGTGTGGAGCGGTCGAGCAACACGGCCCGCACCTGCCGCTGGACGTCGACATCGTCTGCCCGACCGGCATCGCCCGCGGTGCCGGCCAACAGGTGCCCGACAAGATGTTGATCTTGCCGACCGTCTGCTATGGATACACCGGGCACGTGATGGATTTTCCGGGTACGATCAACAACGATTTCGAGCACTTCATGCACCACGTGCTCGACATCACGAAATCGCTGGCCTACCACGGCTTCAAGAAGATCGTCCTGCTCAACGGTCATGGGTCGAACATGCCGAATCTCGACCTGGTCGCCCGGCGGACGAACCTGGAAACCGACGCGGAGTGCATTCTCGCGGCGTGGTGGCAACTCTTGACGGTCGACAAGGAGTTCCTTCCTCGCTGGCGGCAGAGCAAGTTCCCCGGCGGCTGCGCCCACGCCTGCGAACTGGAGACCTCGCTCTACCTCCATCTCGACGGCGACAACGTCCGCAAGGACCAGATCGCCAGCGGCGAAGTCAGCTTCAACAAGGAGCACAGTCCTTTCAACTGGGTCGATCTCTTCGCCGCCGGGCCGGCGACGATCGTCTCCTGGACCAGCAGCTACTCGGAAACCGGCGTGCTCGGCGAGGCGGAATTGGCCACGGCCGAAAAGGGACGGCAGGCCTACGAGGAGGCGGTCAAACAACTTTCGCGGTTTATCACCTGGTTCAAGGACCGGCCCAAGGACCAGCGCCGCGATCGACACCGCACTCCGCCCACGATGCCGATTCCCTGGGGGCAAAGGCCGATCGGTGAAGGCGGCGGGTGAGGAGGTGAAGAGGTGAGGAGGTGAGGAGGTGAGATAGAGTAGGATGAGGAGATCCCATCATCCCATCAAAAAAAGTTCACGTTCGGCATGTTCGATTCACCCTTCCCGTATTGACCCGAAACTCATGAAGATCGTCGCCGTCGAAACGTATCCCGTTCGCGTGCCGCTCAAGCCCGAACGGCACATGATCACGGCGCTTGGCGAACATACCGTTTCGGAGTACTTGCTCGTGCGGGTGCTCACCGACTCCGGCATTGAAGGCGCTGGCGAAGCGACGGTCTCGCCGCTCTGGAGCGGCGAGACGGTTTGGGGCGCGCAGGCGCTCATCGATCGACTGTTCGCGCCGGCCCTGTTGGGCATGGAGCCCGGCGACGTGGGCGCCGTCGCCCGGCGGTTGGATCGGATCGCGACCCATAATTGGTTCGCCAAGTCGGCGATTGAGATGGCCTGCTGGGACATCCGTGGCAAGGCCGCCGGCAAGCCGGTGTATGAATTACTGGGCGGGGCCGTTCGGCCGCTTACGATCCGCAGCCGCTTTTCGATGGGCGCCTATGGACCCGAGCGCGCCGCGCGCCGCGCCCGCGAGCTGGTGGCGGCTGGGTTCACGACACTCAAGGTCAAGGTCGGCACCGATCCGGCGCGCGACGTCGAGCGGGTGCGGACGGTGCGCGAGGCGGCGGGGCCCGGCCCCAATCTGGTAATCGACGCCAACTGCGGTTGGAATGCCCCGACGGCCATTGCTTGCGTCGGCGAGTTGGGCGATTGCCGCGTGGGCCTGGTCGAGCAGCCCACGCCCGACGGCGATTATGCCGCCTTGGCCCAGGTCCGCCGGGCGATCGAACCGGAAGTGATGGCCGACGACATCTGTTTCAACCTGGTGCATGCCCAGGAATTGCTGCGCAATGAGTGCTGCGACGTGATCAGCCTTTATCCAGGCAAGAACGGCGGCATCGCCAAGTCGCTGGCGATCGCCGAATTCGCCGCGGCGCACGGGGTGGCCTGTTCGATCGGCTCGAATCTCGAGTTGGACGTCGCCACGGCCGCGATGGGGCACCTGATCGTCGCCTGTCGCAACATGCAGGTGGAAAAGTACCCCGGCGACATTCTCGGTCCCGAGTACCACGAGTTTTCGATCGCACGGCAGCCGATCCCGATCGAGGGCCCCTTGACCACGATCCCCGACCGGCCTGGCTTGGGAGTCGAGGTCGACTGGGACATCGTCGGCGCTCACCCTTGCGACTGACCGTCGGGGGCCTTTGGCAGGATCCACCGCCTGTGACGATTGCGCACGGCGGGGCAAGATTCGACGGTCTCCCGGCGGCGTCTTCAATTCTTGACTGGGCCTGCCGATAATTACCTATCGTCATGTTGAAGGCAGCGGCGCAGATGAACCCCCGTCGGGCACCACACTTGGAGAGACTCCGCATGTCGACGACTTCCAACGAGCCATCGCGCGATCGCTTTAGTGATGTCTATCCCCTGGCCGGGCTGGCACTTCTGGTCGGGTACGTTCTTTGGGCGGCTGCCTAGCTGCTACGACTAGAACTCCGCGTCTTCGTCCGGTTGCATGGCCGTGTGCGGTGTGACACGCACTTCGGTGCCGTCGCGCAGATCGAGATCTTGCGAGCCGCGCACCCCTTCGAGCGTGCCATGGTCGGCGAAGAAGTGCTTGAGCCGCGCGACTTTGTCGGCCGCGGCGGTGCGGCCGGAGTCGTCTGCGCCAGGGGCCGCTCCCCATACGATCCGCGTGCCGTGACGTGTGACGACTTCGTAATCCGGACCACCACGACCGTCGTCGGTCGAGTCCAGGGTGGGCTGGATATGGTGCAACTCCATTTCGTACCACACGTCGCCGAGCGCGGCGGCGATCTCGGCGCCGCCAAGCACGCGCTCATCAGGCCAGCGTACGCCGGGCGGTGGCGCCGTCGACAAGGGGATGCCGGAAAGACGCGGGTAGCGGCTGGCTTCCTGCGGCGAGAAGTCGGCAGTCAGGAGCAACACGCCTTCGGCATCAACCGGGAACAGTCCACCGGGCACCTGGACCATGCAAACCGGGCAGCGATAAACAAGATCGACCTCGACCCGCGCGGGGCTGCGCTTCGCCACCCGTTCGACCTTGGCCACCCAAGGATGAAGGGCAAACGCCTCACGCAAACGTTGGAGCAACCGTTGGTCGAGCACCGACAGCGGCCCGTCGACGCTGGCGTCGCGGACGACCTCCGATTTGATGTCGGTGCGAATCCACTCGGGTCGAGGCGTTACGATGATATCGTCGAGCGAGAGGTGATAGTGCGACGACCGGTAGACATGCTCGCGCACCGATTGCCAGATCGCGTAGCCCGCGGCCCCCAGCAAGCCGGCTGCCAAGGTCGCCAGCACAAGGGCGCGCGGCCCTCGCCGTCTGACCTTGGCAGATTTGACCGGCGCGGTTCCAACGGAAGCACCCGGCTTTTCGGAGCGCGACTTAGTCTCGGTCCGTGATTTGGATTTTGTCATGTTCGTGTCGGTCCGTGGTCAGGTAGAACGGAATTCATTCCGTTTTCGCCTTCTAACGGAATAAATTCCGTTCTACGTGCGGAGCCGGGGCATCGCTTAGGCTCTGCCGCCAGCCACCACGATATCCTGGCAAGATGTCTCGTTGTCGGCCGCGCGAAGTACAACGTCGCCGCCAATGCGTTGGTCGCGGCGGTCTGCACGGGTGAGGGCATCGCGCAGCATCCAATCGCACAAGTCGGCGAAGGTCAGTCCGGCCCGCGCTGCGGCCATGGGAGCCAGGCTATGGTCGGTCATGCCCGGCACGGTATTGACTTCCAACACCCAAGGGTCTCCCACTCGCGAAAGCATTAGGTCGACCCGCGCCAAGCCCGCCGTGCCCAGCGCCTCGACGGCCGCCGTTGCGGCGCTTCGCACTCGGTTAACGATCTCCGGCGGTAAGCCGGTTTCGAAGCGGTACTCGGTCGCCGTACACCGGTACTTGGCCTCGTAATCGAACAGCCCACGCGGCGTGGCAATTTCCAGAACCGGCAACGGCTCGCGTCCCAGCACCGCCACCGTGAATTCGCGGCCGTCGATCCAAGGTTCGGCCAACATCAGTGTGCCAAAGCAACGGGCAGCATCGATGCAGACGGCCAGCTCGCCGGCGTCCGCGGCGAAGCCGACTCCCAGGCTCGACCCTTGGGCGTCGGGCTTGACCACCGTCGGATAACCCAACTCGGCGACACGCTCGGCGACGAGGGACCGTGGTTCGTCGACCGCGAAGCTCACGTAGGGCAGTGTCGGCACACCGGCGGCGAGCATGCGCGTCTTGGAGGCCGACTTGCTCATGGCCAAACTCGCGGCGACCGGGCCGCTGCCGGTACACGGCACGCCCCACGATTCCAGTTGGGCATGCACGCGTCCATCTTCGCCCGCCCCGCCGTGCAGCGCGACGAAACCGACGTCGAAACGGTCCCAGGGAACCGAAGCCAGATCGCGTAATGCGGGATCGAGCCACTCGACGTCGTGTCCGCGCTGGGCCAGCGCGGCCACCACGTTCCGCCCGCTCGCCAGGCTCACCTCGCGTTCGGCGGAATCGCCCCCGGCCAGCACCGCGACGTGCAGGGCGCCATCAGCTCGTTCGACGCGCATGACCATCCTCCGTGACGGCGACATTGGGTCTTACCAGACCTCGATCTCCAACTCCAGTTCCACGGTCAGCCGGTCGGCGACGCGGCTGCGCACCAGCTCGATGAGCCGAAGGACGTCCTGGCTGGAAGCGCCGGGTTCGGCGACGATGAAATTGGCGTGTCGGTCGCTGACTTCGGCGCCGCCGACGCGCGTGCCCTTCAAGCCGGCCTGCTCGATGAGCATGCCGGCGCTCATGCCGCGCGGGTTCTTGAAGATACAACCGGCCGATTGGTGGGCCAAGGGCTGGCTGGCCTTCTTGACGATCCACTGCTGTTGCATCCGCTTGGTCAGTTCATCGGGATCTTCCCGGTCGAAGTGGAACTCGGCGAAGAGGATCACCAACTCATCAAGGCTGCTCTGGCGGTAGGCAAACACCAACTCGTCGCGAGTGCGTTCGACGACTTCGCCCGAGGCGGTCATGATCGTGGCGCGGCTGGTCCATTGTCCGACATCGCCGCCGCGACTACCGGCATTGCCGTGCAGGGCGCCGCCGATGGTGCCGGGGATGCCCACCAGGGTTTCCAACCCCGCCAACCCTTCGCGGACCGATGACGAAATCACGTGCCCCAGTTTGGCGCCTCCGCCCGCGGTGACCAACTGGCCATGAACTTCGATCTTGGCGAATTCCGGCGCGCTCAAGTGGATCACGACGCCGGGCACTCCTTCGTCGCGCACGAGTACGTTGGAGCCACCTCCCAGAAGCCGGACTGGCATTTCCTCTTCCCGGCAGCGGCGGAGCAGGCAGGCGAGCTCGTCGGCGTCGCGCGGCTCGGCAAAGAACTCGGCCGCTCCTCCGAGTTGAAACCAGGTGTGGGGAGCCAGCGGTTCAGCTTGCCGCACGATGGGTCCGAAGTCGTCGAGCAAATGCATCGCAAACTTTCCGAATGTCTCCCGCCCCCAGTGTGATCAGCACGTCGCCGGGAACGAGGGCCGTGGATACCTGCTCCAAGATGCCGTTTGTGTCGTGCGCCGTCAACACCATCCCTCCCCCCGCACGTGCGCGCGAGGCCAATTCCAAGGCCAATTCCGCGTCCGACCCGGTCACGACTTCGCGCGCCGGGAAGACATCGGCTACCGCCACAACATCGGCATTGTGCAGGCTGGCGGCGAATTCGTCCAGCAGAAACCTGGTGCGCGAAGCCTGGTGCGGCTGAAAGACGCAACAGACACGTTGGCCCGGGTACGTTTCGCGAACCGTGGCCAGGGTCGCCGCGACCTCGGTGGGATGATGGGCGTAGTCGTCCAAGAGGGTGATGCCGCGCGCATTTCCGACGACTTCGAACCGCCGCCGTAAGCCCCCAAACCGCGATAATCCAGACACGATGTCCGTGTCGCTCGCGCCGCACTCCCCGGCCAGCGCGGCCGCGGCCAGCGCGTTGAGCACCTGGTGCCGTCCCGGGACGGCCAGCGCCACGGTGCCAAGGCTTCGACGTCGGCGGGTGATTTCGAAGACGTAACGTCCGCGGATCGAGCGGATGATTTTGGCTTGCCAATCGGCGGCCGATTCCACGCCAAACGTGGCGATTCGGCACGCTGCGCCCGCCACGACACGCCGCGTCGCCGCGCAGCTTGCGTTGGCCAACACCAGACCGTCGGCGGGCAGACGGCGAATGAACGCGGCAAACGCCGCTTCCAATGGTTCGCAAGTAGGAAAGCAGTCGAAGTGGTCCGGTTCGATTCCCAGCACCACGGCCATTCGGGGTTTGAGGTGCAGAAAATTCGATCGATATTCGCAGGCCTCGACAAGGACAAACTGTCCGCGTCCGCGGCGACCTCCGGAGTTTCGACCCAGTGGCGTGCCTCCGGCGACGACGGATGGCGCGAAGCCGGCCAATTCGAGCACCTCGGCCGCCATCGCGGTGGTCGTGCTCTTGCCGTGCGTGCCGGCCACGGCCAACCCGAAACGGCCCGCCATCAGTTCGCCCAACATGCTCGGATAGCTGCGTTGAGGTAAACCGAGCTCCGTCGCGCGGCGACGTTCGCAGTTGCTCTCGTGTACGGCGTCGCTGTAGATCACCAGATCGCAGTCGGCCGGCACCTGCTCGGCGGTATGCCCGGTGCCGATCCGCACCCCCGCCGCCGCAAGCCAGGCCGCGCCGGTTGGGTCGAGATCGGAACCCGTGAGAGACCAGCCCCGCTCGAGCAGTAATTCGGCCAGGGCCTGCATGCCGCTGCCGGCCAGGCCGATGAGGTGGGCCCTCTGAACGGTATCCGCTGCCAGCCGTGGGAAACCCATCCGCGTCGCGTGCAGGGCGATATTCACTTTGCGAGATTCCGAAGGGGTTGGACGTGGCACCGGCGCCGACCCGATGGCGTTTGGGCGGGATCATACGCCGTTTGGCAAGCCAGAGTCAATGCTTACATCCGCCATTCTTCCGTCTTCATCGCCACATTCCCTCTTTATCCCCACATCCCCCTTGTTAAGGCGTCACTCTTCCTGTCGGCTCCCCTTCGGTTTTTGTGTTCGCTTATTGCATCAGGCGTGGTTTTTCTCGTTTTTCGACGTCCGCGTGGCCGATGTACCCAATGTGCGCTCCCGGAGCGGATCGCCATACCATCCGGGCACCCCACGGAAGGCAGGCCTGCCGTATGCAAATCAGGACTACCCGTTTTGGACCTCTCGACATCGAGGCCGATGACGTCATCCATTTCCCAGCCGGATTATTAGGCATGGAAGATTGCCGCGCCTGGGTGTTGTTGGCCGACGCGCAGAACGACGCCCTGGGTTGGCTGCAGAGCACGACCCGCCCCGAGGTGGCGATGGCCGTGGTCAGCCCGCGTCGCTTCGTACCGGATTACCAGTTCCGGGTGTTTCGCAGCGAGTTGACAGCACTGGAACTAGGCGACGTCAAGACGGCGCAAGTGCTGGTGATCGTCGGCAAACACGAGTCTGCGATTACGATGAACTTGAAGGCGCCTGTGGTGGTCAACCTTCAGTCGCGGCTGGGCCGCCAGGTGGTGGCCAACGGCGACCAGCCCGTGCAATTCGAATTGTCCACGATTCCCGCCCCCCTCAAGAAAAGCGCCTGACCACCCGCAAGCGCCGAAGGAGCCATCGATGCTGGTCTTGTCGAGACAACGCGACGAAAGCATCATGATCGGTGATAACATCGTGATCACCATCGTGGACATTCGCGGAGACAAGGTCCGGCTGGGGATCAACGCGCCTTCGGAAATCCCCGTTCACCGTCAGGAGGTGTACGAGGCCATCCAACGCGAAAACCTGCGTGCCAGCCGGTTGGAGCCCAAGGACACCCGTGGCCTTGGCAAAAGGCCCCGACCAGCCGCCGAAGGTTGACCCGACCTTCCCATCCTTTCCAAGCCCCCCTCATCCTGACGATTCGCCGTTGAGGCAAGTCGAACAGGGGGTTTACGCCCCCCGACTGCCACGGCGGATTGGCCGCGCGCCACCGCGGACCAGCCACTTCCAAGCGAATTCGGCTTGAAACACCGGACCACTTCCGGTATCTGTACCCGGCCCGATTGCGGACCGATTGCGCCCGCGCCGCCCGATCGCGAGCTTGTCTCAAGTTGCAAGCCCGCTTGAGGTCGTCGCGGCGCTGGGATCGGCCCAGTCGCGCTGCTCTTCTTCTACCAATTCGTCCACCACGGAACCGCCCTGATGGCCAATCTGCGCCTCGACCGGTACCGACTCGTTCGCGCCGGCCTCGCCGCGTGTTGCGTGGCGTTTGCTTGCGGCATGCCGGCCGCCGCTCAATTCCAGGGTCCCGAACGCACCACGGGGGCAGGCACGCTGCCGCCGCTCCAGGGCATGCCGGGAATGCAGGGTGCGGGCGGAATGCCGTCTCAAGGTCCGATCGGGATGCCGTTTCAAGGACCGCTGCCGGGGTCCCAAGGAATGTCAACGACGCCGGCCCCAGGCACGTTGCTCGATCGCAATCGCGGTCCATTGGCAAAAGACAAGAAAGACGACGATGGACCACGGCCGGAAAACATGCCGGGCTCGATCAATCGGGGGGGGCCGTCGCCAGGTCTGGCGACGTTGCCCACGATCGTCTCGCCGGAAGGATTGACCGGTAGGGAAATGGTCGTCGACGTCCGCGTCGAAGGGCACAAGAGCGAGGAATCGTTACGCCGCCTCCAGCGCCGCATTCGCACGCGCGTCGGCCGGACCATCGACCGCGACCTGGTCGAGAAGGATGTTCGAAGCCTGTACGATTCGAAGTTGGTTCTCACGCCGGTCGCCACGTTCGAGCGGGTGGGCGAAAACGGCGTTCGGGTGATCTACCACGTGGTCGAGCTGCCCACGATCAAGTACCTCAAATTCTTTGGCAACACGATCAAGAAGAGGACGCTGGAAAAGAAGGTCAGCCTCAAGGTCGGCGACCCTTTGAACGCCTCGGCGGTCGGCGAGGCGAAAGCCAAGCTGCTCGAGTACTACCAGGAAAAGGGCTATGTCCGCGCCAAGGTCGAGATCATCGAGGGGAACAAGCCCAAAGACCGCGGCGTGGTGTTCCTCGTCAACGAAGGGCAAAAGCAAAAAGTCAAGAAGGTCACGTTTCAAGGAAACACGATCGCCTCAGACGGCCGGCTCCAAACGCAGATCGAATCGAAGCCCCCGATACTACACCTGTTCAAAGGCGAGGTCGATCCGAACAAGATCGAGGGGGACGTTGAAAAGCTGTACGAGTATTACCGCGGCCTGGGGTTCTTCCGGGCCAAGATCGGCCGGGAGCTGATCTTCGACGAACAACAGAAGTGGCTGACGCTGAACTTCGTGATCGAAGAAGGTCCGCGTTACGTGGTCCGTAAGTTGGTCCTGGCCGGGACCGAAAAGCTCACCGAGGAAGAGTTGCGAACGGACATGAACCTCAAGGAGGAACAGTTCTTCGATCAGGCGAAATTGGCTCGCGACGTCCGTGACTTGCGCTACAAATACGGCGCCAAGGGGTACGTCTTCGCGAAGATCGACTACAAGACGGTGTTTCAGGAAGAGCCGGGCGAGCTGGACATCGTCTACAAGATCGAGGAAGGCGCGCGCTACGCGGTGGGACCGATCAACATCAAGATCCTGGGCGAGAACCCCCACACCCGCCGCAACACGATCTTGAACCGCCTCTCGATCCACCCAGGCGACATCATGAACGTCCGAGAAATCGAGGCGAGCGAACGGCGTTTGAGGGCTTCCGGCCTGTTCATGGTCAATCCCGCCGAGGGCGATCAGCCGACCATCAAATACGACGAACCCCAGATTCCATTTGAGGAACTTGATCGCGGGCAGCCTCGCGGATTTCGCGCGCAAAGCCCCGACGGACCCGAGCTCGCCACGCCGATGGCCCCTAAGGCTGCTCGAATGCCTGGCGCCGACCGGCGCACTCCTGCGCAGCCGCACCTTGGCGGCCGCGGCTACCTCTCGAAACGCCCTAACACAGGCCGGGGGAAGCCTTGAGCATGCAGCCAGCGCTGGCCCGCCGAACGATGGACACGCACGGCGCCGCTCGGCGCGGCGCGCGGGCCCTCCGGCGCCTGGCGGTCTGCGCTTTTCTGTGCGCTGGCGATGAGTGCCTGTGCCGCCAGGCCGCGGCCCAAACCGACGACGGAAATGTCGCTCCGCGGCAAATGACGCCGGCTTACGACCAAACGGTTCCACCCCGGCGCCTCCCCAGCCGGACCACGCCGCCGAGCAAGTCCGTGCGCGCGCAAAGCCGCGCGGCGGGCTCGACCGGCGACGTGGGACAAGTGCCGATGGGCCGCACCGATCCGGCCGCCGCCGGCCGCAAAACCTGGACGCGCTTTCAGTCGGCCGACCCGCGCGACAACGGGTATGTCATGCCGGCGCAAAATACCGACCCGGCCGGCCGGCCGGTGAACGCGCAGGGCGGCCCAGGTGGCTTCGGCCAGCCCCCCGGAGGCTACGTATATCCGCAGCAGGGCAACCCACAACAAGGCTATCCACAACCCGGTGGCCCCTATTCTCAACCGGGCGACAATGGCGGCCGGGTGTTCAATCCGCCCTCCGGCCAGCCGCCCATCGACCAGCTTCCTCCTCCCGGCAATGGCCTGGGAGGCGCCGCCCCTCCGCCAGGCGGCTATGACAACGAGGGGGACTTATTTCCACCCAATCCGTTGCTGAATGGCGGCGAGGAACCCCTGCCCACCGTGCCGCTCGACGTGATCGTGAAAGAGAAGCAAACCGGACACGTGATGTTCGGCGTGGGCGTGAACTCCAACGCGGGCTTGCTCGGCAACATCACGCTCGACGAACAGAACTTCGACTGGCGGAAAGTTCCGAACAGCGTGGAGGACATCCGCAACGCCACGGCGTTCCGCGGAGCCGGGCAGCAGTTCCGCATCGAGGCCATGCCCGGCACGCAATTATCGCGGTACGGCTTCACGTTTCGCAATCCCTATCTCTGGGACACCAAGATCAACTTCAGTATCAGCGCGTCGTACTTCAACCGTTATTTCCTCGACTGGACGGAACAACGGGCCGGCGGCCGAGTGAGCTGGGGCTACCAGCTCACGCCTGATTTGTCGGCGAACCTATCGCTTGGGGGTGAGGACGTCAGGATCTACAACCCGTTCGTGCCGACGCCCCCCGAACTGGCCGCCGTGCTCGGTCACAATGCCCTCTACACGAGCATTCTCTCGCTGGTCCACGACACGCGCGATAGCACGTTCATCCCGACGCAGGGGCACCGCGTCAATCTCAACCTGGAGCAGGCCTGGGGCTCGTTCAGCTTCCCTCGCGCCGTGCTGAGCCTTCGCCAGTATTTTCTGATCCGCGAGCGGCCCGACGGTTCGGGGCGGCACGTGCTGACTTTGACCAACGACACGGGCTTCTCCGGCACCAACACGCCGATTTTCGAAAACTTCTTCGCCGGCGGCTATAGCACGATCCGCGGCTTCTATTTTCGCGGGGCCCAGCCGCTGGATCCGGCCACGGGCGTGCAAGTCGGCGGTAAATTCGAGTTCTTGAACTCGGTCGAGTACATGCTCCCCGTTACGTCCGACGATGCGCTGCGGATGGTGGCCTTCTGCGATTTCGGCACCGTCCAAACTTCGACGGAAATCAAAGGTCAAGATTTCCGCGTGGCGCCGGGTATTGGCCTACGGATCACCATTCCCGCAATGGGTCCGGCGCCGATCGCACTCGACTTCGCCGTGCCCGTCCACCACGCTCCGGGCGACCATATTCAGAATATCAGCTTCTTCATGGGCGCGTCGCGCTAATTACCAATAATAGGCGCCTCCGTACAAGTTGCCCAAATAGGGCGACATCGGCATGTTCATGCCCGGAAAGCCGTATCCATTCGGGTAGCCGTACGGAAAGCCGAAGCCGCCGAATCCCGTGGGGTAGGCTCCCAGACCGTAGCCGCCGTACGGCATACCGAGGCCGCCGTACCCATACCCATAGCCCCATCTCGGAAAAAGCGACACGCGGAGGCGGGGATAGCGGTACCGATTGCGCAAGACGCCGTACCCGTAGGAGTACGCGGTGGGAAATCCGATGCCGCCGAACCCGTAGGGGTAGTTGTAGGCTCCCATGCCGTAGTAGCCGTACGGCAGCCCGTAGCCACCGTACCCGAAGTTGCCCAGCGGCGAAATACCGGGCCAACCCCAAATGGAATACGCGTAGCTCGGCCGATAGAATGAGTAATAGGGATACCCATAGACGCCGTAACTGTTGGAAGTCGCAAGCCGGCCGTAGGCGTACGGAAATGAAAAGCTAAAACTCGCCAGGCCCGGCGGATTGCCCATGCGCCCGTAGGCGCCTTGGGAATAGTGGTTGGCGACAAAGGGGCCGGAGGCGCCACCGTAGACCGTCGTCACGATGTTAAGGTCGTCCGAGGCGTCGTTTTCCGCCCCGCCCTGGCCGACCTCCGTGGGCGTGAAGTTTTCGCGGTAGGGCAGGCGGACCAGCGACTGCGCCTGGTAGGATGTGAGCTTTTTCGACGCCGCCGAATTCGCCGCCCTTGAGCGCCTTATGTTCGTCGTGGCCGCAGGTCTGCTCCGGTCACGACCGGCGGTACGTCCCTCGCGCTCTTGGCCGAATGACTCACTCGCCAACGCGACCGCCACGAGCAACCCGATTGCATTTCGATGAAGGCGAGTCATGGCCCGATACCTCCTGTGTCAAGCACAGGCCCCATCGTCATGGTATGCCCCGACCGGCTGCCAAGTCAAGGAATTCATCCGCGAATACGGGGTAGTGAATCGACTGTTCCCCTCACCGCGAGCGCCGATTAGACTGGCGATCATGAAGGCGTTTGTTTTCAACGGCCCGCCCAAGGAACCTTTCCATGCTTCATCGGACCAGTTTCATTGCGTATGGTCTTTCGCTTTTTCTCGCCATCGCGGCCTTCGCCGAGCCGAAGCTCAAGGCCCTGGTCGTCGACGGCCAGAACAACCACGATTGGAAATCCACGACGCCCTTATTGAAGAAGCACCTGGAGGATTCGGGGCTATTTACGGTCGACGTTGCTACCTCGCCCTCTGGGACCGACCTGGCCGGCTTCGAGCCGAAGTTCGCCGATTACCAGGCGGTCGTATCGAACTACAACGGCGCCGCGTGGCCCAAGGCCACCGAGGACGCGCTGGTGGCGTTCGTTCACGGTGGAGGAGGGTTGGTCGTGGTGCATGCCGCCAACAATTCGTTTCCGGAATGGAAAGAGTACAACGAAATGATCGGGCTTGGTGGCTGGGGCGGGCGGAACGAAAAATCGGGCCCCTATGTCCGCTTCAAGGACGGCAAGTTCGTCCGCGACACCTCGCCTGGCGGCGGCGGCAGCCACGGTAGCCAGCACCCCTTTCAGGTCGTGGTTCGAAACGACAAGCACCCGATAACAGCCGGGCTCCCCTCCGCATGGATGCACGCCCCCGACGAACTGTACGACCGGCTGCGCGGTCCCGCTGACAACCTCACCATTCTCGCGACGGCTTACTCCGATCCCGGCACCGGCGGGACGGGCGAGCACGAGCCGATGATCATGACCATCGGCTATGGACAAGGGCGAGTGTTCCATACGCCCATGGGCCACAGCCCGGATGCGATGCGCTGCGTCGGGTTCATCGTCACCTTGCAGCGTGGAAGCGAGTGGGCTGCGACGGGCAAGGTCACGCATACGACGATTCCAGAGGATTTTCCGAAACCTAATGAGGTGAGCGTGAGGAAGTAAGGCAGATAAGAAAGGAGCGCTGAGGTTGCACGGGAACGCGGAGCGTCCGGGGAGGCGTTCGGGGCACCTGCGCAGCGGGTCGGCGGAGCGTGGGAACGAGTAGCTCCGAAGAGGCACGGGAACGCGGAGCGTCCGCAGAGGCGTTCCCACGCGGAGCGCGCGGAGCGTGGGAACGAGGGGATGACAGGAAGAGTTGCAGTTCAATCCACGTAGACGAATTCGTTGAGATTGAACATCGCCAAACAGAACTCGACCAGCGCAGCGGACTCGTAGGGATCGAGACCGACGTTTGCGGAAAGAGGCGAGACGAGTTGCTCGCCGGAATGGCCCTCGGCGCGCAGTCGAGCGGCCTCGTTGGAGAGAAACTCGCGGGCCACGGCAAGTTCGTCGGCGGTTGGCTCGCGCGACAGAAGACGGCGATAACCCAGAGCGATGCGCCCGTCGACACCGTCGGCGCGCGCGATCAGATCGCCGGCCAGGCGGCGGGCTTGCGCCAGGGAGAACTCGGAGTTCAACAGGTAAAGCGCTTGCGGGGCCGTGGTCGAGCGGTCGCGGCGCGGGCAACTAGAAAGAGCGTCGGGACGATCGAACGCTTCGAAAAACGGGTAACGCAGGTTGCGGCGCGCAAACAAATAAATGCTTCGCCTCCGGTGGTCCTGTTCGTCGGGGCTGACCTGCCATTGACTTTGATTGAGCAGCGTGTGTACCAGCTCCTCGGGCAAGGGGGGCAACACGCCGGGCCCGCCGCGCCGCGCATTCAGGCCATCGGCCGCGGCGAGCATGGCGTCGCGAATGGCTTCCCCTTCCAGCCGCCTGTGGTCCATTCGCGCCAAGAGCTCGTTCTCGGGATCGGTCGCGCGCGATCGCTCCCAAGCGGCATGCGCCGACGCCGTTACGTCGGCAGGCCATTCGGGCGAGGCCGCCTGGCTCGCTTGGCGGTAAGTCGCCGATGTGACCAGCAGTTTGTGTATCCTCTTCAGGCTCCAGCCCTGCGCCGGCAATTCCGTGGCCAGCCAGTCGAGCAACTCGGCGTGCGTCGGATTACCGCCCATCACGCCGAAATCGCTGGCCGTCGGGACCAACCCTTGGCCAAAATGCGATTGCCAGATCCGGTTGACGATCACTCGCGTCGCCAGCGGATGGTCGGCGCGCGTGAGCCAGCGGGCCAATGCCGCGCGCCGGCCGGTCGTGACTGCGCCGGCGGCGGGCGGTGACACGGAGTCCGACCAGGGGTTGGCAATCCGCGGAAAGCCCGGCTCGACCGTGGGACCGGGCCGGCGAAAATCGCCCCGCACCATCAGGCGCCCAGGCTCAGCGTGCGGGCTGGTCTCCTGCATCACGCGTCCCAGCGGGCTGGCCTTGAACAACTCGGCCCCCTCGAAGACGGCGCGCAGGCGGTAGAAATCGGCCTGGCTGATGGGGTCGAACTTATGGTCGTGGCACTGGGCGCAGCCGATCTGCAAGCCGAGGAACACCGCACCGACCGTGCCCGTCATCTCGTTGAGCGCGTTGTGCCGCCGTTCCTCTTGCAGATTCAGGTCGGGCATGTCGGGACCGGCCAAGAGGAACCCGGTGGCAAGCGCCGCCGCCGCATCGCCGGGGCGCAGTTCGTCGCCGGCGATTTGGAGCTGCACGAATTCATCGTAGCCCATGTCGCGATTCAACGCCTCAACGACCCAATCGCGATAGCGCCAGGCATCGGGCCGGACCAGGTCGTGCTCGAAACCGTCGGTCTCGGCGAACCGCGCCAGGTCGAGCCAATGCTGCGCCCAGCGCTCACCGTAGGCCGGCGATGCGAGGAGCCGGTCGATGACACGTTCCCAGGCGTCGGGCGAAGGGTCGGCCAGAAACGAGGCAAGTTCTTCGGGCGTGGGCGGCAGACCCGTCAGGTCGAACGTCACTCGCCGCAACAGCGTTGCCCGGCCGGCCGGCGGCAGTGGCTGCAAACCATCATGTTCGAGGCGGGACACGATGAAGCGGTCGATCGGGTTGCGGACCCAGGCCGTGTCCTTCACCATCGGCGGCAAAGCGCGTTGCAAAGGTCTGAAAGCCCAATGGTCGCGGTCCGCAGCGGTGATCGGCTCCTCGACGAGGGTTGCCGCATCCGTCGCCCCTTCGGCGGCAAACGCCGCGGGGGCAAAGCAAAAGACGATGGCAATTGAATGCATGAAAGGCCGTGTTAGTTTTTCTTCTTCCTTGTTCCCAATTGGGATTGGATGATTTCGATGACCTCCTCCGACAGGTTCACGTCGAATTCCTCTTCCAACGTCAAGGCGACTTCGACAAGGTCCAACGAATCCAACGAGATGTCCGCCAACAACTCCGCGAGGCTCGTCGCTTTGCCGGGCGGCATGTGAATTCCAAGCAATTTGCTCAGCTTCGCCCGGATGATGTCCGCCGCTTTCTCGGCGTCCATCAACGAGAGGTTTCTCCCAGAAACCACGAACCAGAGCAGGTGCCCGCACGCCGGGCAAGGAGCATCGCCGAACGGCTGCGACGGCTCCAGGCAGACCTCCGCTCCGCAAACCGGGCAGCGGTTGGGCGATCCTTCGGGTGTGCGAGACGAAATGGCCATGTTGCTCTGAAAAAACGCGATTGATGTCGTTATGCTACGGTTCCGGGATGTTCAAGCCGCGACAAATCTTTCTTGCCAGAACGTTTGGTATCTCCGTATGGCTGGCACTGCTTGAACAGCCCCGGATTGCACATTGGTCCATAACGAATGCTTCGCGCCCTCGCGCTGCAATGCGCAGCCATGACGACGCAGATGACGCAATAGCGAAGACCGCTTCATGCCACATCCAGTTTCTCCCTGACGGCGTCTTGCGGGACACCCCGCAGGGCCACGTCGCGGCGGTCTTCGAGAATCAACTTAATTGCCTCGCGCAGGCTGTCGCGACATTCCTCGATTGTTTTTCCCTGGCCATTGGCGCCTGGGATTTCCAGGCAGTAGCCAATGTACCATTCGGCGTCCTGTTCATAGACGGCCGTGAATTCGTTATGCATGCGTCGCCTCTAGGTCATGGGGGCAGGAGAAAAAAACCAGGATACTACGCCAGGACCTCCCGCACCACTCGCCCCGCCACGTCGGTCAACCGCTCATCGCGTCCATTGTGAAAGAACCTGAGCCGCTCGTGGTCCAGCCCCAACAGGTGCAGGATGGTGGCGTGCAGGTCGTGAACATGCACCTTTTGCTCCGCGGCGCGCAGGCCCACCGCGTCGGTGGCGCCGTGTGCGAAGCCACCCTTCACCGCGCCGCCGGCCAGCCAGACGGTATAACCCCAGGGGTTGTGGTCGCGGCCCTTGCCTTGCTCACTCATCGGCATCCGGCCAAATTCGCCCCCCGAAATCACGAGCGTCTCGTCAAAGAGGCCGCGCCGTTTGAGGTCCTTGAGCAAGCCGGCGATCGGTTTGTCGGTGCGACGGCAAAGCCGGCCGTGGTTCTTCTCGATGTCGTCGTGAGCGTCCCAGCCGACCGTGTCGCCCGCGTAAAGTTGCACGAACCGCACGCCTCGTTCCACCAGCCGGCGGGCCAACAGGCAGCGCGTTCCAAATTCGTCGGTCTCGGGATCGCCGATGCCGTACAATCGCCGTGTTTCGGCGGTCTCGCCCGCGATGTCGACCAACGCGGGCGCCGCCGACTGCATGCGGAACGCCAGCTCATATGCGGCGACGCGCGCCGACAGCTCGTCGTCGCCGTCGCGCAGGGCAGGGTGCTCCGCGTTACGGCGGCGGACCAGCTCGAGCACCGCCCGCTGGCCGGCCTGCGTCATGCCAAGCCGCGGGCGGAGGTTCAAGATCGGGGTGGCCCCCGAACGCAGGGTCGTTCCCTGGTAGGTGGCCGGCAGGTAACCGTTGCCCCAGGCCGGTGGTCCACCCTTGATACCTCCCGTCGGATCAGGAAGCACGACGAAAGCCGGCAAGTCTTGGTTCTCGGTCCCTAGCCCGTAACTGACCCAACTCCCCAGGCTCGGCCGGCCCATCAGAATGCTGCCCGTGTTGAGTTGATAGACCGACTGAGGATGGTTCACGCTGTCGCCGTGGCAGCCGCGCAACAGGCAAAGGTCGTCGGCGCACTCGGCCAGTTCGGGCAGGAAGTCGCTGATCGCCAGACCCGATTGACCTCGCAGTCGAAAGGGGCGCAGCGGCGGCAAGAGCGGATTGGCCGCCACCTTGCGGCGGGTCATTACGGGACCAAAACTGTCGGGCAACGGCTGGCCGGAGTACTTGACGAGATCCGGCTTCTCGTCGAACAGATCGACATGGCTCGGTCCCCCGTGCATGAAGAGGTAGATCACTCGACGCGCCCGTGGCTCGAAGTGCGGCGGCCGTGGAAGTAAGGCAGCCGAGCCTTCGTTTCCGGTCGACGCCGCGATGACACGTCCACTCGAAACCAAACCTTCGTCATGCATCAGCGACGCCAGGGCAATGGCACCCAGGCCGCCGCCGGCCTGCCGGAGAAAATCGCGACGGCTCGCGGTATCAACGCGGGTCGCTTCGCTCGCGCACTGGGACGCTCGTGGTGTCATGGGACTGAGGTCGTTGTTGGGTAACTGAACAAAGTCCATCTTAGCCGAACGTGCCGCTCGTGTCATTCCATCAGCGATCTCCCGCAAACTTCGTCACCAGGAAAATGCCGGTCGCGACCGACAGCCCGCCGACCAGCAACCAGGCCGTCATGGAATCGCCTCGCAGCCACACGCCAAACATCATGCCGCACAACGGCTGGGCGAAACCGTATACCGACAATTGGCTCGCCCGGTGGCGCCGCAACAGGGCGGTCCAGACAAGGAAGCAAAACCAGGCGACCACGACACCTTGGTACACCAGCCCCCAGGTAGCGGCGACGCTGAAATGGTAGCTCGACAAGCCCTCGAAGATCAGGCTGTTGACGAAGAACAACCCGATCGCCAAAAGGTTGCTCCAGAACAACAGCGCCATCACGTTCGTGCCCGCCAAAGCCCGCTTCGTGAACACGGTGTTCACGCCGATCAAGAAGCTGCTGAGAAGCACGATGGCGTCGCCGATCAATCGGACTTTGTCCCCTTCGTTGCTTGAGACGGCCGCGCTCGTCGTGCCGCCGACGACCACGGCAATCAGCCCGGCAAATGCGACCCAAAGTCCCACGAACTTCATCGCCGAAAGCCGGTCGCCCTCGAGCGCGAAATGCGCGATCAAGGCCACGAACACCGGGTACGAGCCGATCATGACCGAGCCGTGGGCGCTGTTGGTGTATTGCATTCCGAAGTGGTACGAGCCGATTTGCAAGAAGAGCAACACGCCCACCGGGGCGATGGCCCGCGCCTGCGAAATGCCGATAGCCAGCGGCACCCCCTGTAACCGCGCCCAACCGGCCAGGAGCACGGTGGCAATGCTGAAGCGAATGCCGGCGGTTCCCAAGGGTGGCAAGTCGTCCTGGGTGAAACGGACGGCGACCGAGAGTCCGCCCCAGAGCACGGCGCAGAGGACGGCCAGCGCGGCCGATAGCGCCGTGATCGGCTTGAGCTCGCTGGTCGCCAACTCAAAAGCTCCTGCCTTCGAGGGCGACAATCGCAGCGCGAACGGCGTCGGGGATCGCGTGCGACGCCTGCCGCGCATAGTCGAACACAACCAGCGTCGACTCCGCGTCGGCCGCGATGCCGCCTCCCGCATCGCTCGTCACGCGGTGCTCCATGGTCAAGCTACTTCGGCCCAGCCGCGTGATTCGGGCAGCGACGCGCACCGTGTCGGGATAAGTCAGCGGCCTGCGGTAGTTGCAGGTGATCGAGGCCAGGATGGGCCCGATCCGCTCGCGCAGCATCATTTCGGTCAACCCGGTACGTTCGATATAGGCGATTCGCGCCGATTCGCACCATCGCAAGTAAACCGTGTTGTTCACGTGCTGGAACGCATCCTGGTCGCCCCATTGGACGGGCACCGACAGCACAACGGGAAAACCGACCAATGGATCGATGGACGAATCGGACATGGTCGAAGCGGTCTCCGCGTGGGGCAGGTTTCTAACCTGTCGAGGGGTATTTCCAGGGGCCGATGCACCCAATTCAATGATGGCCCCTACGAACCTGCCCTTACGTGTTTTCCTGTTATAGGCCACCGATCGAAAACCGTCCAATGCTCGCCGGCGTTTGCTTTACCGCCGTCAAGGCTTCCGCTACGATGCCGGAGTGACCCATGCGGAAATCGACGTTCGCAAACCGCTCGACGCGCGCCAGGTGGCTGCGCTCGCTTTCGCGCTTACGTTCCCCACGATCACCACTGCGATTTACTTCATATTGCTATCGGGACATCCGCTGATGGGCGCGGCGTATGCGGCCGCGAAGGTCTTGCAATTCGCGTTTCCCGTCGTGTGGGCAACCGCCTACGAAGGGCAAAAGGTGCGGCCGGAGCGGCCGCGTTGCGCCGGTCTTGGGGAAGGGTTGGCACTGGGCGCCTTGGTCTTGGCCGGCACCTTGGCTCTCTACTACGGGTACTTCAAGACGAGCTCGGTGTTGGCCGGCGCCGGGGCTGAAGTCGTCGAGAAAATGAAGGGCTTCGGCGTAAACAGCGCCGCGAAATTCCTGGCGCTGGCTTGCTTCATTTCGGTCTTCCACTCGCTGCTCGAGGAATACTATTGGCGTTGGTTCGTCTTCGGCCGGCTGTCGAACATGGTGCCGCCGGGCATGGCCGTCGCTCTGTCGAGCTTGGGCTTCATGGCCCACCACGTGCTGGTCGTCGGACAATTCCTCCATGGTTACGGCCCTTACACCTGGTTCTTTTCGTCGTGCGTGGCCGTGGGGGGCGCTCTGTGGGCGTGGCTCTATCACCGCACGCGAACGCTGTACGGTCCCTGGTTCAGCCACCTTCTCGTCGACGCCGGGCTGATGTGGATCGGGTTCGATCTTTGGCGTGGGGCCGTGGGCACTTGATCGCGGGGCGTGTACGATATAGGGTCAGCTATCCCCCTTTGCCCCATCCGTTCTTTAGCAAGGAGCATCCCATGCCGCGCCGCGTCGCCCGCCTCACCGGCCTATTGGCCTTGGTTCTTTGGTTCGTCTCGATATCGGCCCTGCGGGCTGAAGATTTCTTTTTCCGAGACGGCGACCGGGTGGTCGTCATCGGCGATAGCATCACCGAGCAGCACCTCTACAGCAATTACGTCGAAATGTGGACGGTCAGCCGCTTTCCCACGTGGAACCTTACGTTCCGCAACGTCGGCATCGGCGGCGACCGCTCGCCGGGCGGCAACGGCCGCTTCGCGCGCGACGTGGCGGCGCACAAGCCCACGGCCATGACTGTCGATTTCGGCATGAACGACGGAGGCTACCGTGCGTTCGACGAAGGGGGATACAAGGTCTACATGGATGGTCTGACGGGCATGGCCAACCAGGCCAAGGCCGCCGGCATCCGCGTGGCCTGGCTGACGCCGAGCCCGGTCGAAAAGAAAGAGGATGGCCCGGCGCTCCAAGGCTACAACGAGACGCTCGAAAAGTACTCGATGGGCGTCAAGCAAATCGCCGCCAACGGCGGTGGGCTGTTCGTCGACCAGTTCCATCCCTTCATCGCCGCGCAGGACAAAGCGCGAGGCGCGTCGGCCAAGAACCGCATCGGTGGCGGCGACCCGGTCCACCCCGGCCCACCGGGTCAGGCTTTGATGGCCTGGGCGATCCTCAAGGGATTGAATTTCCCCTCCCAGGTCTCGAACGCGGAGATCGACGCCGCTGCCAAGCAAGTGGCCAAAGCCGAGAATTGCAAACTGACCGAATTGACCGTGGGCGACAACGGCGTCAGCTTCCAACGCCTCGACCTCGCTCTGCCGTTCTTCCCCGCCGAGGCCGAGACCATCAACGCCTGGGTGCCGATCCGCGACGAGTTGAACCAGTACGGTCTGAAGGTCAGCGGCCTGAAGGCCGGCAGTTACGAGGTCCGCTTGGGCGGCACGAAGGTCGCCGCCCACACGGGCGACGAATTGGCGGCCGGCGTAAAGTTGGCCGCGGCGGCCTTGTCGGCCGGGCCGGTGGCCGAACAGGTCAAAGCCGTTTGGGACGCGGTCAAGGCAAAGAATTCCTATTATCACGACCGCGTGTTCCGCGGCGTCGTGCTGGCCCAGATCTCAATACCCGATTTCCTCGAAATCAAGCTCTCGCAGGCCGACATCGATGCCAAGCGGCAGTCGGCCGTTGCCGAGCGCATGGCCAAGCTTCCCGAGCTCGACGCCGCCATCCGGCAAGCGCTCGTCGCCCGGCCGCACCGCGTCGAGATCGTGCCGGCTAACTGACCGTGTGGTACTCGGCGCGAACCTTGGGGTCGAAAGGAGAGCGTCATGGCAGGCGGGCAACCACCGAAGCGTCGTTGGAACCAGTTAATTCGCTCCGTTCGGCCTTGGAGATGATCCTCGACGAGCTCGACATGACCTGCGTGCTCGACGGAGAGACGCTGGTGGTCAAGCCGAGGACTGCTGACGCTCCCCAAACGCGGGCGGAGTAAATCCCCTGTGCCAGCCGCCAAACTTCTTGATACGCAACGGCAGGGCAAAGCCTGGGGTTGACGCCCTCGTTGTTTTACACAAGTCGCGAGTGATGCACCGCCCCGTTCACGGGGCCTCCCGCGAAGCGGTCATAGCCCCGGCATGAATGCGCATTCATGCCGGGGAAAACGGGAGCACATCATTGTGTAATCAGCCCCGTTCACGGGGCTTACCATTTGCGTGGCTTAAGCCATCCTGGAAGCCCCGTGAACGGGCCTGGAAGAAAGTCAAGTGGGGCGGTTTGCGAACCCGGCGTAAACGCCGGGCCGAATACCGCTGCGCGGAAGCCCCGTGAACGGGGCAAACCGGCATCCGGTCGCTACAAAAGATATGTAGAACAACTAGGGCTGACCCAAGGCTACACTCTGACGCCGCTTCGCGGCTGGCGCATCCCTTGTCATTCAGGGTTCAGGGCCTTCCGATGCTACGAACGTCACGTGTGATAATCGGCGTTCAGCCGCACGTACTCGGCCGTCAGGTCGGTAGTCCAGAATCGCACTGCTGCATTCCCCTCGGTGAACGACATCACGATCGACGTTTCTCGCTGGTCCTTGATCGCCGCCGATACGGTCGCCGCATCGAAGGGCACCGGGGCCCCGTCGCGGTAGAGCAGGTGCCCGTTGACACTCAGGCTCACGCCGGAAGGGTTGAACGCCACGCCGGAGTAACCGGCGGCCGACACGATCCGCCCCCAATTCGGATCGGCGCCCGCGATGGCCGTTTTCACCAACAGGCTCTCGGCGACCGTTTTGGCGATCCGATGGGCGGCGTCGCGAGCGGCGCAACCCGTGACGTCGATCGTCACCAGGTGCGTCGCCCCCTCGCCGTCGCCGGGGATCGCCTTGGCCAGATCGAGGCAAACCTCGTCGAGCGCGCGGCGAAATGCCGCCAGGTCGGCGCCCGCCAGCTTGTCGCCGCCGGCGGCGCCGTTGGCCAACAGCAACACCGTGTCGTTCGTGCTCATGTGGCCGTCGACGCTGATGCAATTGAAGCTGTCGTCGACGGCCGCCGTGAGCGCCGCTTGAGCGTCGGCGGTGTCGAGCGCCGCGTCGGTCAGGACCAGCCCCAGCATGGTCGCCATCCGGGGGCCGATCATCGCCGCGCCCTTGGCCATGCCCGTTATCCGTATCGTCGCGCCGGCGACTTCGAGCGACCGCTCGGCCAATTTGTGCCGCGTGTCCGTCGTGAGCATGCCGCGCGCGGCGGAAACCAAGGCCGCTTCGTCGGCCGCCAGCTTGCCGGCCGCGGCCTGGATGCCGGCGGCGATCTTCTCCATCGGCAGGAACTCGCCGATGACGCCGGTAGAGAGGACCAAGACCTCCGCGCCCGTCACTCCGCAAGCTAGGGCGGCCAACTCGGCCATCCTCGCGGCATCACGGTCGCCGCGCTCGCCCGTGCAGGCATTCGCGTTGCCCGAGTTGATCGCCACCGCGCGAATGCGCGTGCTGGGGGTTCGCGCGCGGTCGAGCTTGACGGGAGCGGCGAACACGAGGTTCTGCGTGTAGACACCCACCGCCGTCGCGGGGACATCCGACACGACCAGGGCCACGTCGTTCTTTTGCGGATTTCGCTTCAATCCAGCGTACACGCCGGCGGCTCGATAGCCTTGAGGTAGTAGGAATGGCATCAATGCCCCATCACAAAGCGGTGCTTTCATCGTACCCGTACATCAGGTTGAAGTTCTGCACGGCGGCGCCGGCGGCGCCTTTGATCAGGTTGTCGAGGCAACTGATCGTGATCACGCGGTCGCGTACCCGCCGCGCGGTAATGTGGCAATCGTTCGTGCCGGAAGTGTCCTTGGTGCCGGGCAAGTGGTCGACGACCCGCACGAACGGCTCGTCGGCGTAGAACCGCCGCAAGGCGTCGAGCACTTCCTGCTCGCTGACCTCACCGCGCGGGCGGGAGTAGGCGGTCGAGAGAATGCCCCGGTCCATCGGCACCAGGTGTGGCGTGAAGATCACCTGCACGTCATGGCCGGCGGCGATGGACAAAACCTGCTCGATTTCGGGCGTGTGCCGGTGCCGGCCGACGTTGTAGGCCGAAATACTCTCGTTGCACTCGGGGAAAAGCGTGGTCATTTTCAGGGTCCGGCCCGCCCCCGAAACGCCGCTTTTCGAGTCGATGATGATCCCGTCGGGCTCGATCAGTCCGGCTTTCAATAACGGCGCCAAAGCCAGGATGGCCGACGTTGGGTAACAGCCCGGATTGGCGACCAGCGCCGCGGAGACGATCTGCGCGCGGAACAACTCCGGCAATCCGTAAACGGCGCTCGACAGCCGCTGAGGGTCGGCGTGTTCTTCGCCGTACCATTGCCGGTAGACCTCGGCATCTCGCAGTCGGTAATCGGCGCTGAAATCGATCACGCGGCAGTTGGCTCCCAGGAGTTGCGGGACAAGCTTCGCCGTCACGCCGTGGGGGAGGCAACTGAACACGCACTCGGCCCGCGCGGCGACCGCCGCCGGCGCCAGGTCTTCCAGGTTGATCGCAATCCGGCCGGTAAGCGAAGGATGGACGCTTGCCAACGGCGGGCTACCCTCTTGGCGGCTCGTCGCGGCGGTGATCTCCGCCCCTGGGTGCCGCAGCAGGATCTTGACCAGTTCCAGGGCGGAATAGCCCGTGGCGCCGAGGATGGCAACGTGTGTCATGGTCTTCGAAACCAGCCGAGTCTGAACGAACATGGAGCGGACGATTGCAACAATATACCCGGCGCCGGCGGCTACCGCCAAGGGGATGCCGTTCGCCCGGTTTGACAAGCCGCGTGATCGCTTCCTAGAATTCCAGCTCTTCGAGCGTCCGCGGAACCGAACTAACTCAATGGCCAAAGCAACTTACAAGGACGCGGGCGTCGATCTCGACGTCTACCGCCAGAGCATGGCGCGGCTGCCGCGGCTCTTACGACGGACGCTGTCACCGCGAGTCTTGCCGCTCGAGGGCGGGTTTGCCGGGCTCTTTCAGCTCGATTTCGACAGTCCGCTCTTTGCCCGTCGATACGCCGATCCGGTGCTCGTTTCCTGTACCGATGGCGTGGGAACGAAGCTCAAGGTCGCTCAACTCGTGGGCCTGCATGACACCGTGGGCATCGACCTGGTCGCCATGAGCGTCAACGACGCGATCTGTTGCGGCGCCGAGCCGCTTTTCTTCCTCGACTACGTGGCCATGTCGCACGACGACCCCGAGCGTCTGGAACAGATCGTCGCCGGGATCTCGGCGGGCTGTATCGAGAGCGATTGCTCGTTGTTGGGTGGCGAAACGGCGATCATGCCCGACATCTACGCGCGGGGCGATTACGACCTGGCCGGCTTCTGCGTCGGCGTCGTCGAGAAAACGCGCGTGATCGACGGCCGCGCGATCACCTCGGGCGACGCGCTCGTGGGTGTGGCATCCAGCGGGCTGCACTCGAACGGCTACAGTCTGGCCCGCAAAATCGTCTTCGAGATCGCGAAACTCTCCGTCGACCACGACGTGCCGGAGTTGGGCACGACGGTCGGCCGGGCATTGCTCGAACCGACGCGAATTTATGCCCGCGCGGTACGCAAGTTGCTGAATTATTACAAGGTCAAGTCGGTCGTTCACGGCGTCGCGCACATTACGGGTGGCGGGTTGCACGAGAACCTGGCTCGGATCATGCCGCCGGGCTGCCGCGGAGTGATCGAGCGCGGGAGCTGGACCGTGCCGCCGGTCTTCGACTGGCTCGAGCGCCTGGGTGAAGTCGACGCCGACGAGATGGACCGCGTATTCAACATGGGTTTAGGGCTGGTGCTCGTCGTCAGCCCCTTCTACGCTGAAAGCATCCGCCACCAGTTAGCCGACTGCGGCCTTGCGTCGTGGCCGATCGGCCAGGTCGCGACCGGCGACAGTGGCGTCGAGTGGGCCTGAATTTTTGCGTCATTCGTTTCCCGCGGCGAAATGATCTCCAGGAGCACTTTCGTGCGAATCTCATTGCGGTCCGTGACGAAGTCGTATGGTCCGACGCGGTCGCTCGATGATGTTTCGATCGACGTCGAAACCGGCGAAATCGTTGCCGTCCTTGGGATGAACGGGGCGGGAAAGACGACGCTGCTCAGGTGCCTGCTCGGCCTCGTTGCTCCGGATGCCGGCGAGATTCGTTACGACGGCGAGCGTTTCCATCGCGAACGGCTCGATCTCCGCCGTCGAATGTTTCTGCTCCCCGATTTTCCGCTGGTCTATCCCAACATGTCGGTCTTGCGGCACATCGACCTGGTGCTACGCCTCTACGAAGCCGATCGGTCTGCGGTGGACGAGCGTGTGATCAGGTTGTTGCGCGAACTCGACATGCTTCCTAACATCGACGCAGCCCTGGGGACGTTGTCGCGCGGACAGGCGTACAAGGCGGCGCTGACGGCACTGATGGCGGTCGACCCGGAGTTGTGGATGTTCGACGAGCCGTTTGCGTCCGGCATGGACCCGGCGGGCCTGCACACCTTCCGCACCCAAGTCCGCGACGCGCTGCGACGCGGCCGGACCGTACTCTACACGACACAGCTCCTGGGACTGGCCGAATTCGCCGATCGCGTCTGCGTACTCCACCGCGGGCGAGTTCACGCCTTCGACCGTATCGAGCGGCTGAAGGCGCAGCAGGCCGGTGGCGCCACGGAGGCCCTCGAGCGGCTCTTCGTTCAGTTGCGCGGGGAACCGACATGAGCGCGACCGATCGAGAATCCCGACGCGCGCTCATTCGCCGGGCCCGCGCGGCCGTGCATGCCACTCCTGAACCAAGCGCCGAGTACGATCGCGTTCAGCGCGCGAGGCGGAGGCCCGTGAGGGCCCCGTTGATTACGATCGCCCTGGTGCTGGCCGCCATCTATGTTCTGGCGATGACTTTACTCTTCTTCCGCATGCTTCTGGTTTCAGGGATCTACGCGAGGCACGGGGCCGACGGTGTTCTCGTCGCTGTCTCGTCGATTGAGACTTTCATTGCGTTCGTGTTTGCCGCCCAAATTCAAACGCAGTTGCGCACGTCGAAGTGGCTAACCGTCACGTCGAATCTCCCCATATCGAGCCGCCGGATTGCCTGGCGCGCGTGGCTGGTCGCTGCCGGTTGGTCGTCGCTCAGCTTGTACCCCGTACTTTTCGCCATGGGTTTCGTAGCTTACGCGGAAAGGCTGGAGGCGGCGGGCTGGTGTGCGGCTTTAGGAATCGGTGTTGCCCAATGGCTTGCGTCGATCGCACTGGGCACGGTGTTGGCCGTATATCGCATTTCGTCATCGGTCCGTGTCGCTGCAGCCTTGGCGTTCCCCGCCGCCTTCGTCTACCTTGTGTCCGGCGCGCCCGCCCTGCCGGTGGTCGCGATGATGGTCTACGCCACGTCTCCCGCCGGTTGGCTATGTGCTGTTTTCACACTGGTTTCTCTGCAGGGAGTCATGTGGGGCTGGCTGGCGCTCGTTCCCGCCGCGCTGGTGGTCGCCGTTGGGGCGACGGCTCTGCGAAAGTTGCTTGCGACCTACAGAATTCGCGAATTCACGCTGTGGAACGGTACCACGGCGCTGGCCGAAAGTGATTATTGGTCGGCACGCGTCCGCGGCTTGGATCAACAACTGCTTCCCCAGTTGGTCCGCCACCTCATACAGCGTATCCGCTCGACGTCCGCGCCGGCGAAGAGCCTGGGACGGATCCTCGATCGCTTGCAGCAGCGCTTTCTGACGCGGCGACAATCCGAGCTTCTCGCTTACATGACCGCAGAAACCTCGGCCTGGAATTACATCTACCCATTCGTGTTCCTGGTCAACGTCGCCGTCATCCCGCTGCACTGGGCGTTTCACTCAGTGCCGGGCAAGCCCGGCCTCGATATGGTTGCAATGATGCTTTCCATGATGTCGTTCGTCTGCCTGTTCATGCGGGGAGGCAGGTGGTTCGGTTTCGGCGCGCCACTTTTTGGCGGCGCGTGCGTGCCACGGTTTGCCCTGCTACCAATCGGGTTTGACGAGATTTCGCGGCTGATGATCAAACTGGCGTGCTTTCGGGTGGTGCTGTTGGTGCCCGTGTTATTTGCGTTAGCGTTTCATTTCACTTCGCCGCTTGGCGGATCGTGGTTCGTAATCGCGATAGTGGGAGCGGGCTTCGTCTTCGTGTATCTCGCCGGACAGGGCTGGTTGATCGCCCTCCGGTTCGCCGAGACGATGAACTCGCCCAAACAGCAATTGGCCCAATTGCACTGGCGCATTGCGAGGGCCGCGACGAGCGTTATAGGAGTGGTGTGCCTTCCACCGCTAATGGTGTGCCTTGCACTGCTGGTTTTCGTGTTGTTGGACGCGGCGGGGTTGTTTGGTGCCGTAACGTTCCTGGGCGGGTTGGTCTTGTTTTTCGCGATTTCGCCGCTTGTGGCGTGGATAACCGTTCGCGCCATGTACCGTCGCGGCGTCGTCGACCTGGTCTGCGCTCGTCCTTCCGTCATCCAGCAGTGGCTGCAGGAGCAGGAGCGATGGTCGTCTGGTCCGCGCTGACGTGGGCGTACCAGCTCGCACGCCGGGGCGCGAATCCGTCTGTCACGTCGGCGTAGGATTGAACCGGCTTAATCGCCGATGCTCAACGACGATGATTTCTACGAGCGCTTCAATGCTGGGTCATCAAGCCGCCGCGGCAACCTGCTCTGCGGATCGCCGCGATTGCTTGCAGAACTCGCGAATGGCCCGCTCGCGGCGCTCTCGTTCGTCCCGCAGATCGGTGAGAAACCGTCGCCAGTAGGCACCCCTTTTGCGGGCATCGTCCATGAGCGCGCTGTCGCTGGGCCTCGAGCGGAGCATGCCCGCGAAGTTGTGCGCCTCCCGCGTCATTTCGCTGAGCAGGAATTCCCTCTCGCGCTCGTAAACCGTTCGGCTAGTCAGCAACAAATCCTGAAGCAGCGTCATTCTCGACCTCCTTGTCCAGATGAAACTAGTGTCAGATTCTCTTGTCGCTTCTGCTTTTTGCCAAGGGGTTCAAACGTCGATTGCTAGCACGCCGACCTGGTCGTGCGGCCGCTGGGCGCGCTGGGCGGCGTTCATTATGCTGTAAACATGCTGTAACCTTTAGCTTTCCGATGATTTAATCGTTCAAAATCCTTCAGCGGGGATCCTCATGTCGGAATCACGATCCAACCAGCCGGGCCAGGCCGGCATGGCCATTCTGATCATCGTCGTCTTGTTCGGCGGGTTGTTCCTGGGTGGGGGAGGCCTGGTTTGGGTGCGGGTGCGCGCCCAGCGTGCGGCCGTCGAGGACGCGATGCGAATGGCCGAACAAGCACGCTACCAGGAGGAGCTTGCCCGCGAGCGGGCCGCGGCGGCAACGCCGATGGTCGAGGAAGCACGCGACTCGGAGCAAGTGCAGAGTACACAGGGCGAGGCGGCAACCATCGTCGGCGACACGCCGCCCGCCGCGACGAACGACCCTCCGCCGGCCAACGAAGGCGAGGTCCAGAATCCATAGTGGACTGGCATTCACTTGTCTCGATGCTTGCTTGTGCTGGGCCGCGGGCTGAGAGTCCGCCCAAGTCGCGGGCTACTTGATCGCCCCTCTTCCCGCATTCACCCTGTTCGCCGCGCGCGGCGGCTGTGTGCTATGATTTACAACCACCCGCCTAAAATGCGCGATGACCCGTGGGGCAGGTTTCCAACCTGCCATGGAAGTCCGTACGGCAGGTTGGAAACCTGCCCCACGAGGCTTCGCGCCCTGATAATCCGTGCAGCTAGCAATGCTAGCACGCATTCGGTTTACTGAAATGTATGGAGTGGCCCTTTCGGCACCGGAATGCCCTCTAATGACAATTCCCACGGTGTCGATCCCATGTCATTGCTCATCGAAGTCAACCGCCCCAACGAGTACGCCTCGCCGTCGTCACCGACGTGCCAACTTCGCGTGGAAGAGGAAGACGGCGTTTTCAAGATTCAGTCCGGACGGGAGTGCTCTGATTCGCACACCACCAACGTCTTGAGCGAATACGAAGCCCGAACGTTGTACGAGACGCTTCGCAAGCGTTTTGGCGACACCTGCCTGGCATGCGATCGGCGCGCGGCCTTCGACGAGCGGACGGCCAGGGTGCTGGACAGTCACGCCGGCCTGCTGGCGATCGCCCAGTTGGAGTGGCCCAGGCTGCTCGCGGAGCTCGACAGCGTTCGCGACGCGGCCGTGGTCGTCGGTGAATTGGCTTGTCGGTCCGACGCGACGGAAGTCGTCGAGCTGGCGGACGACTGGAATTTGAGCGTCAACGTCTGAGCCGCCGGCGATGTTTTCCCGCTCCACCCGTTGCGGTCCTGACATCATCAAGGGGTACGCCGAATGGCCAAGCCGCTCGTTCTTCAGTTGGGCGACCGCGAATTGGCGTTCGCCATGAACAAGGTCGATCGCAGCCGGTTGTACGGCTACAAGGAAGTGGAGGCCCTCGACGACCAGGGACGTCGTTGCGAGCTGGCGACGCTTACGGCCGATGGACGCACCGTGGTCGGCCGCGGCGGGACCGCGTTCGGCCAGCTTTCAGCCGACGGCACCTGGCGCGACAAGGGCCAACTGCGGCCGATCGACGTCGACGGGAAGGAAATCCAGAGCGTCCCGTCGTCGTTCGGCGCGCCGATCAAGCTCTTCGAGACAGCCACGGTCGACGAATACTTGAACCACAATATCCGCCTGGTCTACCAATTGTCGACCGAGTGCGATCGGGCCGATCTCGACCTTGAGTTGGCGCGGGGCACGATCTTCAAGTTCCCCTACAGCTATCGCGGCGGCCTCGAAGCCGACGCCGGCTTTCTCCTGCAAGGCGACGATGGGAACACGTTCTTTGCGGTCGGAAATCCGACCAAGGTGGATTTCATCGGCCTGCGGCAAATGGCGATGTTCGAGGATGAAGGTGAACTCGATGAGTCGGAGCTCCTGGATTTCGACATGATTTAGCTCGGTTTCGAGAGGTCGTTGCGTGCCGGAAATCAACATAGCCAACAGCGCGGGGCGCGACGCCCTGGTCGCCCTGGAAAGCGTCCGTTCGCCGCTCAAGGTCCGTTGGGTCGACGAGCAAGGCCGGCAAATCGAAAGCGCGCGGCTGCTCAAGGGACCGATCGACCGCGACCTCGACGCGCTCTTGGCCCGCTATGGCGAGCTGCCCGACGTGGGCAAGGCGCTTCGGGACGGGGACCCCGAAGTCGATCTCGAGCAAACGGGCCGCCTGCTGCGCAACACGTCGCGGGTCTACGTCGACGCCGACCGGCGGATCGTGCATAAAGCGCAGTTCTGGGAAATCGTGCGCAATCCCGACGGCTCGCAGCGGGAACGCCGCCCGCGCAAGCTCCTCGATCCCAACCTGGCCGGCGAGCAGCCGCTGCGCTGGTCGGGAGTGTACGTCCGGCGCGAACAGGCCTGTCGCAAGTTCGTTTTTTCCAGCAAGGTGCAATTGCGCCACACGAACGGCCTGACCTACGACTTTCTCTACGGCATGGCCAAGGAACTGGAGGAAAAAGACTGCCTGATGCTGCTGGGCGCCGGCCCGAAATCGAAAGAGCCCCTGATCCTGCGCCGCGGCGGTTCGCCGTACCGCGGCTTCCTGGAGGGGCGCACGCGCGGCGACATGTACGCGCTCGTGCTGCACTTCTCGGACTTGGAGCTCAAAGCCCCCCAGGAAACGACCCCCCCGGAGGCCGCTCCATGAACGCCGCCGCGCTGCTCGACAAGTCGCGGGTCGAAATCAAGCTGGGCGACTACGGCGTCGCCCCGGCGACCGCGCTCGCCGACCCGGGCATCTTGCCGCGGGTGCAGGAATACCGCCGCCGGTCGAGCTCGCGCATGCAGCCGCTCGACCGCGACGACATTTCGCGCAAGGTCCCCGCCGCCGAGTACCATGTCAGCCGCAAGGTCGACGGGGAATTCGCCGTGCTCGTGTTCCGCGACGGCCAGGCGTTCACGATCAACCCCGGCGGCACGGTGCGGGTGGGAATTCCGTGGGTTGAAGAAGCGGCGCGGCTGCTTTCGGACGCCCATGTGAAAGAAGCCCTTGTGGCCGGAGAGCTATACGTGGCCCGCGACGGCGGCCGGCCGCGCGTGCATGACGTGGCGGCGATCACCCGGCAGCCCCAGTCGCCCGGCGATTTAGGGCGGTTGCGGTTCGCGGTCTTCGATATCCTCTCGCTCGACGGCGACGCGACCGAGCGCCCCTTCGCCGCGACTTGGAAAACGATCGAGAAGCTCTTCGGCAAAGGCCACGCCGTGCATCCCGTCGAAGCCAAGGTGACCGCCGACGTAGCCGCCATCGAGAAACTGTTCGAGCAGTGGGTCGAGCGCGACGGGGCCGAGGGCCTGGTCGTTCGCAACGATACGGCGGGCATGTTCAAGATCAAGCCGCGGCACACGCTCGACGCGGCCGTAATCGGGTTCACCGAATCGCTGGGCGACCGCCAGGGAATGTTGCACGACATGCTGCTGGCCGTGATGCGTCCCGAGGGGACCCTGCAAGTCTTGGGCCGCGTGGGAGGCGGATTCGGCGACGACCAGCGCCGCAGCTTCTTGTGCGATCTCAAGGACATGGTCGTCGAAAGCGAATACGCCGAGGTGAACGCCGACCACGTCGCCTATCAAATGGTCCAGCCCGAGTGGGTCGTCGAGATTAGCTGCCTCGACCTGATTTCGCAAACCACGCGCGGCGGCACGGTCGACCGCATGGTGCTCGATTATCGCGTCAATGGATCGCGGCAATACAACGTCGTCACCCGCTTGCCTTTGGCGTCGGTGATCTCGCCCCAGTTCATCCGCCGCCGCGACGACAAATCGGTCGTGCCGCAGGACATTAGGATCGCGCAACTGACCGACCTGGTCGAAGTGCCGGGCGTCGACCGCGATTCACGGCAAATGACGCTCCCCGCAGGCGAACTGCTGCGGCGCGAGGTCTTCACCAAGGAGCTCAAGGGACAAACGATGGTCCGCAAGTTCCTGCTCTGGAAGACGAACAAGGAATCGTCCGGCGACGAGTTTCCGGCGTTCGTGGCCCACTACACCGATTTCAGCCCCAACCGCAAAGACGCCTTGGCGCGAGAGGTTCGCGTCTCGAGCTCGCGCGCGCAAATTGAGGCACTGTTCGAGGGTCTGCGAGAGTCCAACGTCAAGAGCGGCTGGCAGCGCTACGCCGGCGGTGCCGAATCGGTCATTGCCGCGGGGCCGGGTATGAAGGAAGCGGTTGCAACGAAGGAAGGGCTGGCGACCGCCGACGCCGCCGAGCCGCGCAGCGAGCCGGCAGTCCACGAGTCGACTCTGGCCCCGTCGGTGCGGAAGAAGCGAACGACGAAGAAAAAATCAGGTTAGAGCCTATACCAGGACCGCCAGCGTATGTCGCCTTTCGCTCCGCGAAAGGGCGTTCTTTCGCGGAGCGAAAGGCGACAGTCGCCGCTTGATGTGCTAGCATGGCAATGCTAGCACGG
>Ga0307373_10002430_pt1 | contig 33642 bp, 28 predicted proteins | sample OX2MG_FD_202534 | JGI IMG/M metagenome (GOLD analysis project Ga0307373, IMG submission 202534) | Soil microbial communities from Risofladan, Vaasa, Finland - OX-2 | ecosystem: Environmental > Terrestrial > Soil > Coastal area > Acid sulfate soil | place: Finland: Risofladan, Vaasa | collected...
CGACTGAGCGAACTGCGTCGGCTCCAACGCCAGCGCTCTCGCCGCACCCGCGATTCGCGCCAGTATCACGAGAGCGCCGCCAAGATCACGCGCCTCCACGCCGAGGTGGCAAAGCTTCGCCACGACACCATCCACGTCTTCACTACCGCTCTCGCCAAGACCCACGGCGTGCTGGTGATCGAAGGTCTGGACGCGGCGTCACTGCTGCAACAAAAGGGTCTTCCCGGCGCGCGTTCGCGCCGACGTCGACTTTCTGACGCGGCACTGGGCGAGATCCGTCGTCAGCTTCGCTACAAGTGCCACTGGTACGGGTCAACGTTGATCGAAGCCGATAGGTTCTTTCCTTCATCCAAGACGTGCCACGTGTGTGGCCACGTGCAAAGCATTGGTTGGTCCGAGCACTGGACCTGTGATGAGTGTTCCTCGTCACACCAGCGCGACGACAATGCGGCCATCAATCTCGCCCGCTGGGCGAGCCTGGGTTCAGTTGGAGCCCCGGTGAAGCGTGGAGCCGAGCATCAGACTGAGTCTCACTCAGCGGCTGGCGATGACACGCGGAAGGGAACCCCGGCGTTAGTCGGGGCGAACAACTCCGTGAGGAGTGCAGCATGAGCGGACTCACCAAAGATCACTCAGTTGCAACGGTGGACCATCATGCGACGGGTACTTCGTGGGCACTGGGCCGCTCTTTACTTGACGCTGGGAGTGATCATTCCCGTGACGATGACGACGCCTGCGTCAGCTACAGCGACGACACGAACCGGCGTGATCGCTGCACAACTCGAGTGGTGCATTCCAGCGGTACCTACCACGACGCCCACTGTGCCGTCGACGGTGCCCGGGACTTCCGGTACGACGACGACCGTCCCCTGGATCCCCCCGTATCGGGTGCTCCTCATGCCTCCGCCGTCATACGCTGTGTTGCTCAAGGGTGGAGTCATCGTCCAGCACGAGTACCTCTATGTCTATTTAATCCCCGATGGTCCGATAGCCACTCCACCTTCCGACGGAGAGTTCTTGATGATTGCCCGTTTCGCCATACGAGCCAAGCCAGGTCATTATCTCGCGCAAGCACTACAGGTGCGCCGTCACGTCGCCATCGTCGCAGGTCGCACAACGCATCTTCACGTATTGATCGGCGGCTGTTAGTCATCGATCAAACTGCGGGCGAAGCGTGTCCGTCGATCGTCGAGTTCTGTCAGTTTCAGGTCGTCAATCGAGGGCAGTGCACGACCATCTTCTCGGCACTATCTTCTTGCTCGGCGCGGGCATGCGCGTCGGAGAAAGCGGGGGCGCATGGGAAGGCCAAAGATTGAGACTCTGGAGGACCTTCGTCGCCACCTCCAAGGCGCAGTGGCGTTGGAGCACGCGACGTTACCCCCGTACCTGTACGCCTACTATTCCATCGTCCCGGGGACCAACGAAGATGCCGTCGCGATCTTGAATTCGGTGTACGTCGAGGAGATGTTGCACCTGGTGCTTGCAGCGAATCTGCTGAACGCCGTGGGAGGATCGCCGAAGGTCGCCAACGCCGAGTTCGTGCCAAACTACCCAGCGCCGCTGCCCTTGAGCGACGCCTCGTTCCAGATCTCGTTGTCGCGGTTCTCGCTGGAGACCTTGGCGACGTTCATGAGGATCGAGCGACCCGAAGAGAGCGACGCGCTGGCGGAGTCCGATCATTTCGAGACCATCGGGCAGTTCTACTGCGCCATCGAGGACGCACTGGAGGATCTGTGCGCGTCGCTGGGGGAGGACGCCGTATTTTGCGGAGACCCCGATCGCCAGATCACCCCCGAGACGTTGGCGTGGTACGCCGGCGGCCGAGTCGTGCCCGTCTACGACCTCGAATCGGCGCGTACCGCGGTTGACGAGATTGAGGAACAGGGCGAGGGACTCAAGCACACCGAGATCTGGGACGGCGATCGCGACATGTTCCACCCGGAGCGCGACGAGGTGGCGCACTATTTTCGCTTCGACCAACTGGTGAAGGGCCGGCGTTATCAGCGTGGGGACACCCCTCAGTCGGGACCGACGGGCGACGTGATCGACGTCGATTGGCACAGCGTGTACCCGATCGTCGACAACTCTCGAGTTACCGACTACCCACCCGGGAGTCCAGCTCGTGAAAAGGCGGAAGAGTTTGCGCGTCTCTACTCCGAGATGCTGCGCCAGCTGGAGCGGGCTTTCAACGGCGAGCCGCTGAAACTCAACGACGCGATCTCCCAGATGATGGAGCTGGGGGACCGGGCCCGAGAGATGGTGCAGATGCCGAATGCGGGCGAATCGACGAACGCCGCACCCGTGTTCAGTTACGTCGAAGAAGAGATGCCGACCTACTTCGTGGCGAGCGAAGCGGTGACGATCTGTGTCCGGCGAAACGGTCCCTACGTGGTGAGCGGCGGACCACAGCTGGTGCGAAAGTCAAACGTGATGTCGGAGTGGGACGAACCGTTGATCTGGCGGCGCGACGTGACGGTGCCGGCTGACTCGTCTTACCGCCTCTGTCGTTGCGGACATTCGTCGCACAAACCCTTCTGTGACGGAACGCACGCGCGAGTGGACTTCGACGGGACCGAGACGGCGCCGACCGAGCCCGGCGAAGAGCGTCGCAAGAGATTCACGAGTCCGCAAATCACTCTCACCGACGATGAGCCATTGTGTGTCAGTGCGGGCTTCTGCCATAGTCACTCCGACGACGTGTGGAACATGGTCGAGAATTCCGAGGACACCGACGTCCGATTCGAGCTGATGCACCGCGTCGCGTCATGTCCGTCAGGTCGACTGGTCTTCGAATTGGCCGACGGGGTACACGAGTCAGACCTTCCGGTTGAGATTGGGGTCGTCAAGGACGGTCCGTATTGGGTTACGGGAGGGATCGAAGTGACGATGTCCGACGGGCGTTCACTGGAGATCCGCAACCGGGTCACGCTTTGTCGATGCGGACATTCGGCCAACAAACCGCTGTGCGACGGAACGCACAAAAAAATTGGGTTCTCAGATGGCGAGACTTGACGCAGTGTTGTGATTCAAATCGCTAGCCGTTGGTATGGTCCGGTTTAGGCGCTTGAATCCCGCGGTACATATGTGCGATGGGCATTCAAAGGTGAATCCGTCGCCTCGAACGAGAGATTCTGGTTCGTATTGAACAATATCCGGGAGAATCATGAAAAGAATCAAGACAGTGCTTCTTGCAATCTCAATCGGCTCCGTAATGTCGCTGCCCGCTGTCGCGCTGGCCGCCAGCCCCGCCTCCGCGGCGACTCCCAGTTCAAGCGGCGCGTGCCACGGCGCCTTCGCGAACGTGAACGGGAACTTCGGATCGCTGGGCACGACTGGCGTCGCGTCCAGCATTGGTGGAGGAGTCCCCGCGGGTCCGGGTGCTGCCGGATATGACAATTCTGCTGTGTCCGGAGACTGCACGCTGCCCAACTAAGTCAACCCTTAGGTGAAGCCCGCGCGACGCGGAGGGCTGAATGCCCGTGTCGCACGGGCTCATAAAGGATGTGAACGAGGTCCCTGATTTCGACAGCGCACTATCACGCGCTGGACGCACGATCTATCGAGTGTGTCGTAGCCGAAAGTTGTGGAAGTGCAAGTGGCCGTGCGCGCTCTTGGGGCGATGCGTGAGGCCCTCGGCGAAGACTTCGCGATCGATTCGCCTCATCGTAGGTAGTCCCGGTAGAACCGCCATCGTGACGAACCCGCCGATCAGCGCGAGACCAACGCGCAGTCCGGTCACTTGGATCAGCACCGTCATCGCCAACGAACCCAAGGCCATTCCCGCGACTTCTCCCGCTTCAAGTGCGCCGAGCACCCGACCCAACTTCTCGTTGGGTACGACGTGTTGCAAGACAGTTATGGCGTTTACATCGACAAGGGAGTTCGCGGCACCGATCAGCCACATCGCGATGAACGCCGAAGCGAGGCTTGGAAGGGCCGCAATGAGGATTAACGGCGCCGCCCATATCATCACAGCGAATCCGAAGTTGGTCGCCAGTCGGGCTGGCTCAACGAGCATGAGGGCTATGAAGCCGCCGAGCAGTCCACCGATACCGATCGTCGACTCCATAAGTCCCAATCCGGAAGTCCCGATATGGAGCATCTGCAACGCGATCGCCACGGTAAAGACTGCCGACGCCCCTGCGACCACGCACTGCAAGATGTACAAAGTGACCAAGGTGGTCACGTCGTGGTTGCCCAAGATGACGCGAAAGCCTTGCGCCGCTCGCGACAGGAAACTTTCGGCCTTCACCTCATCGCGTGTCGCAGAGCTCGACCCGATCGCATCCAGATCCGGTGATCTGTCCGTGGGATAGCGCACGGACACTATGAAAAGAGCCGACCACACAAACGTCAACGCGTCAAAGGCGAAGGCCAAGGGCACGTTCGCGAACGCGATTAAGAATCCTGCGAGAGCGGGACCAGCGAAGAATCCCACGCTCTCAATCGTGCTGGAGACCACGTTCGCTCCGGCGACTTCGTCGTGCGTACGCGCGAGCAGCGGAATGATCGATGCCTGGGCCGGGCGAAACGCGGTGCCGGCAATACCCACGAGGACGACCAAGAGGAAGACGTACCACTTCGAGGCGTGGAGTCCCGCCAACACTGCGGCCGCGGATACCAACACGAGGCGCACGAGGTCTGAAGCGACCATCACGAATCGTCGGTCGTATCGATCGGCGAGGGTCGAGGTGAATGGCGCGGTGCTCGCGATGGCCATGTAGCGCGCGACCGCCAGGCCGCCTACCGCAGTGGGCCCGCCGTTTCGGTAGGCAAAGACCAGCGCGCTGAGCGCAAAAACCCCGTCACCGATTAGCGAGCCGCCAAAGGCCGAGAACACCTTTCGCATCGCCCGATTGGTGAAAACATCGGACATCGCCTTCTTCGATGATTGGAGTTCGTCGCCGATTACGCCCACTCAATCTCCTTCATTAGGTTCGTTCACCTTGGAAGTTAAACGTATCGCCGAAGGTTTCGCGGTACTGAAGATCTCACGAGAAACTCAGACGCGTCGCTCCGCAATCCGAAAATCGTGACCGGCGCAACCGTCAGACCACGGCGCCGGAGCGCCCGATCTAACTATGACGAGCCGGTAGTGATGACGATTGATTCGATGCGTAAGTCGAACTAGCTCCTACGAACGCGAAGCCAGGGCCTCGAAGTGCTCGTACAACCTTGGCTCTCCAGTGCGCTGGCGCTGGTACTCAGCGTGAGCCTTGACCTTGCTCCACATACCGTCGATCCAGAAGAGGTCCGAAAGTAGGTTCCAGTCGAGCACGTTGTGCTTAACGAGTGAACCAACGGTCTCACCAAAGTTCAGCACCGCGCGCACGGAATCGTTGTCAGGTGCCCCGTCGCTGGCGTCAAAGCCGTCCGCGAATATCTCTTTCATCGCGTCATTGAGACCCATCTCGGTGCTCTACCGCGACAACTGAATGACAATCATCGCATCTTCATGCTTGGCCATAAATCCCCCAGAAACGTCGTTAACGGCCCGGGTATTCGCCCGGGCTTGGGCAAGACTAGTTGATTGTTTTGACCCGTGCCTCCTGATCATGCCCGCGAACGTCGGTCGAACGTGAGGCCTTATTTCGGCTGCATCCGAATGCCGGCGTCGAGGCGAATCGACTCGGCGTTCATGTAACTATTGGCGAGAAGTTCAGCGGCGAGGGTGGCGAACTCTGCGGCGTATCCGAGGCGCTTCGGGAAAAGTACTCCCGCGCCCAGGCGGGATTTGAACTCGTCGGATTGGGGACCGGTCCCATAGATGGGCGTGTCGATGAGGCCGGGAAGGATGCAGTTCGCTCGTATGCCCACGACCGCTAAGTCGCGAGCCAGCGGCAACGTCAGCCCGACCACGCCACCTTTCGATGAGGAGTAAGCGACCTGTCCGATCTGACCGTCTTCGGCGGCGACCGATGCGGTGTTGACGATCGCGCCGCGCATGTTGTCGACGTCGGGCGTGTTCGCACTCATGGCGGTCGCGGCCAGGCGACAGACGTTGAATGTGCCGATCAAATTTATCTCGATGACCCTGCGGTAGAGATCGAGGTCGTGCGCGGATGAGTATTCGCCGTCCTTACCGATGGTGCGCGTCGCCCAACCGATACCTGCGCAGTTCACGGCGCTCCAAAGAGGCGCCATCGCCTTGGCGGCTTCGATGGCTTCGATGACCTGTTCGGTGTTCGTGACGTCACAGTGCACGTACGCTCCGCCAATGTCCTTGGCAACTGACGCTCCACCTTCATCGTTGAGGTCCGCGAGGACGACCTTGACCCCGCGGCGGCTGAGCTCGCGGGCGGTGGCTTCGCCGAGTCCCGAGGCCCCGCCGGTAACGACGGCCGAAGTGTTGTTTAGTTCCATGGATGCTCCTGATGTCTGACGGCGGCTATGGTGCGCGACTAGAAGTCAAGCAGAGATTTGGAAGGAACGACCCGGCTTGGGGGCGCCGAGTCGAACATCACGAGCGCGGGCGTAGCGTTGAGGGATGCCGTCGGTCTATGAGTCCTCGAAGGAAGAGATGTCCGAGCTCTTTGTAGGCGAACCTCGATACCGGGTGGATCAGGTGTGGCACGGACTCTGGAGTGAAGGCCAGGCTCTCGATGGGATCACCACGATCCCGAAGGCTCTTCGCGCCCAATTGGCCGAGCAATTCCCACCAAGTCTCCAGGTGGTCAACGACGTCGCGAGCGACCTCGGAGCCACGCGCAAGTGGGTCTTTCGACTCTTTGATGGCGCGACGATCGAGACCGTCCTCATGGGTTACGAGGACCGCGTCACCGTGTGCGTCTCCTCCCAGGCCGGTTGCGCGATGGGCTGCACGTTCTGTGCAACGGGACAAGCTGGCTTCACTCGACACCTCAGCGCGGGTGAAGTCCTGGAACAGGTGATGTTCGCGCAACGCGCGGCAGCCCCGCGTCGCCTGTCGAACGTGGTCTTCATGGGGATGGGTGAACCGTTGGCGAACTATCTGGTGACGATGGACGTCGTGAAGCGACTCCACGAGTACCGCGGGCTCTCGGCCCGTCACATCACCGTGTCGACGGTTGGCGTGGCACCCGCGATCGAGCGCATGGCCAAGACCGGCCTCCCGCTCACGTTGGCTGTGAGTCTTCACTCGGCGAACAACGAGGATCGCAGTTCGTTGGTTCCCCTCAATCGCCGATATCCCCTCGAACGACTGCACGAGGCGTGCGAATTCTGGATGCACACGACGGGCCGTCGACTGAGCTTCGAGTGGGCTCTCATCGACGGCGTCAATGACCGCGACAGCGACATAGATGAATTGGCGCGCTACGCGTCATCGCTTCGCGCCCACGTGAATCTCATTCCGCTCAACCCGACGCCGGGTTATTTGGTACGTGGTTCGTCCGGCCAGCGAGTGCATGAATTTCGTGAAGGACTTATTGCGCGCGGCATCAACGCCACCGTGCGCAATACGCGCGGTCGATCGATTGACGCGGCGTGCGGGCAGTTGGCTGCGGTCACCAATGCGCGTCACAAGTCGATACCCGTGCGCTCGACTTAAATCACTTCTCGATTCCAAAAGGTCGATCGCCAACGCACGACCTTGCGGGGCGAACTCTGCATGTACGGAGTGCTTCGCGCATAGTTAGGATATTTCTTAAGGAAGAGAAACGTGCCGGGTTGGTAACTCACCCTTCGATTCTGTTCAATCGAATTATCGGTCCAAACGCCGACAAAAAAGGGAAGAGAGCCGCTCGTGAATCACATCACTCACTGGATCGACGGAAAGCCATTTGTTGGGGATTCGCTACGTCATGGAAGAGTCTTCAATCCGGCCACTGGTTTGCAGACTGGTGAAGTTGACTTCGCTTCGGAGGACGAAGTGGATGCCGCGATCGCAGCGGCGACAGCGGCTTTTCCTGCGTGGCGCGCAACTTCACTGGCCAAGCGCACCACGGCGATGTTCGCGTTGCGCGAGTTGATTAGCAGTCATGTCGGCGAATTGGCCGACCTGGTGACGAGCGAGCACGGCAAGGTCAAGAGTGACGCGGCCGGAGAGGTGGCCCGAGGACTCGAAGTTGTTGACTTCGCCTGTGGAATTGCACAACTGATGAAGGGCGAATACACCGAACATGCCTCGACTGGCGTGAACGTCCACTCGCTTCGTCAACCTCTCGGTGTGGTGGCCGGTATCACGCCGTTCAACTTTCCTGCGATGGTGCCCCTTTGGATGTTCCCGTTGGCCATCGCCAGCGGCAACACTTTCGTATTGAAGCCGTCGGAGAAGGACCCTTCCGCGTCAATCTTGCTGGCCGAGCTGGTAGCCGAGGCGGGCATACCGAATGGTGTCTTTAACGTCGTCCATGGTGACCGAGAAGCCGTCGACAGGATCCTCGTTCATCCGGGGATCGCGGCAGTCAGTTTCGTCGGCTCGACGGCAGTCGCCCGTCACGTATATGAAACCGCCGCCCGTGAAGGCAAGCGAGTCCAGGCTCTGGGAGGAGCGAAGAACCACATGATCGTCTTGCCCGACGCTGACATGGCCGACGCCGCCGAAGCGGCGGTGAGCGCCGGCTACGGCTCGGCCGGTGAGCGGTGCATGGCGGCATCGGTACTCGTGGCGGTGGGCGGATGCGGCGACGAACTCGTAGATCGAATCAAGTCCCGTGTCTCTCGACTCACCGTTGGTCCGGGCAACAACGACGCTTCTGAGATGGGACCGCTGATCACGTCGGAGCATCGGGAAAAAGTTGCCTCGTATCTCGATATCGGTGCAGCAGACGGGGCCAAGATCGTCATCGATGGACGCCACGGCGAAACCCTCGGGGCTGGCGGGGGTTACTGGCTTGGACCGTGTCTCATTGACGAAGTCACGCCCGATATGCGGGTCTATAGCGACGAAATATTTGGTCCAGTTCTCAGCCTGATTCGCGTGGACTCATTCGATGATGCCCTCGAGTTGGTCGAACACAATGGCTACGGCAATGGCGCGGCAATTTTCACCGGCAACGGCGGGCTGGCACAACGCTTCGAGTCTGAAGTTGCCGCCGGAATGATTGGCATCAATGTCGCGGTTCCCGTGCCGGTCTCCTACTACTCCTTCGGAGGATGGAATAGCTCGTTATTTGGCGACCTGCATGTGTATGGCCCGGATGGCGTGAAGTTCTATACGCGCGGAAAGGTCGTAACGAGTCGGTGGCGAAACATCGGTGAACATCACTCCTCTCTCGCTTTTCCAAGCGCAGGCGCGAGTGAAATGTCGAACGACAAAAAGGACTCGCGCTGAAAGTTTGTTAACGCGGCGCAACAACGGACGCATCGGACGACCGCACCAAACACTGAATGGCCTGACCATGACTCCGAAGTGAATCGATGCTCACGGGGCCACAAATGAGCCGACCCTCCGATCGATGCACTTGAGACGAGGAATTCGAGGTGGTACGTTCGTGATTCGCCCAAGCGAACCAGCCGATCCGCTTAGTGGACAGTGTTCCGTCAAGTGCCGGTGGTGCAAAGTGTCGATTTTCGTTGCATCATTGGGTTTCGGTCTGGTCATTTCTGCGATTCTCGCGCTCGCGGCCCTCGGATTCACTCTGCAGGCAGGAATGACGAACGTGGTGAATCACGCCTATGGCGACATTCCTGGTCATGGCCCCGACGGTCTTTGGGGACTTGCGAACCTTCTCTTTGGCGCTCTAAATCGGAGTTGCCCCCGCTCACTGACGCAGTTACCAGCGCGCTCAACCTCGTCGGCGAACAGTTGGTAGCCACAGGCTCGTTCGCCGCGGCGCGCTGCCGTCGTTGGAAATCACCGTGAGCGCTTGGGCAAACTCTACCGATGAGCTCGGTCGTCCTCACTTGTGGTGAAGGAGTGGTCAACAAGTAAAGCACCCGAACTGTCGGCGCCCGGCCGAGGTAGCTCGCACTTTTTATTGCGACCGCCTTGACACACACATTTAACGTTGGTATGGTGACAACTATTAGGCGGACCACTCGGTCCGCCTAGCGGAACGAGTTTCTGTTCAGCGCAGGGGACAGGGTGTCGATCTTCGTTGCATCACTAAGTTTGTGGGGCCATCGTCTTAGTGAGTCTCCCCCACGGAATGAAGTCGATGGCCTCACTTGATCGGTCGTGATGCCGAACTCAGGTGTGCTGAATTTAGAGATCGGAATGGTTAACGCGGATGAATGAAGATCGTCCAGTAAGGCTGGACACTGTATCCCGGGAGTACAACTCAGATGTGATCGTGGAGGCGTTACGGGAATTGAATTACCAGTACATCCCGATGACTCCCGGATCGAGCTTTCGTGGCGTGCATGATTCGTTGGTGAATTATCTTGGCAATGAACGGCCGCAGATGATTCTGTGCCTACATGAGGAAGTCGCGATCTCAGTTGCGCATGGATTCACGACCGTGACAGATGGGGCCTGTCCTGTCCTGATTCATGACTTGGTAGGACTCATGAACGGCTCGATGGCGGTGTACAATGCGTTTTGCGGCCAGGCGCCTGTGGTCGTGCTCGGTGGCGGCGGCCCTATTTCGAGAGGAACCGAGGGGCGACGGCCGATTGACGATCTGCACTCGGCCCAGTCCCAAGGTGAGCTGATTCGGGAATACGTGAAATGGGTCGATGATCCGTGCACCTTGATGGATACGGTCGCGGGAATCTACCGAGCTCACCAAATCGCCGTTTCGGCACCCGCAGGACCGGTTTATCTGACCATGGATGTGGACATGCAGGAGGGGCGGATCGCGGGGGACTATGTCGCGCCCGAAGTTGCTGACTTCACTCCAGCGCCGCCCTTCGCTGCGGACTTAGAGCAGGTTGCCGCCGCAGCTCGGTTGTTGGTTGACGCGTCTTTGCCGCTGATCATCGTCGGAGGCAGATTGGTCCACGTGCCAGGTGCGCCGCAGTTGCTCGCGGAGTTGGCGGAAAGCCTTGGAGCGGCCGTCGACGGCTCTGCGCTGCCATCGACTCATCCTCTTAATGTGACAGGCACCAACGCTGTTGGCGATGCTGATGTCTTATTGTGCATTGACGTGGGTGATATGGCGTCTACCCTCGGTACCGGATTGGGCAATCGTCCAGGGAGGACTGGAGATCGGAAGTTGATCGATCTCTCCACGGGCGATCTCCGCCTGAAGTCTTGGGGCAACGCATTTTCTGCACCGTTTCGACGCGATGTGCAACTGCTTTCGGATCCCGTTGCCGGGCTTCGTGCTTTGGTGCCAGCAGTACGCGAAATAGCGAACGCTTCCGTCGCCCAAACACGGGCAGCCGTAGTCCGCGATCGGGTGCAAGAGGTGCGTGCGCGGCAGCTCTCGCATGTCGCTGAGCATTGGGACGACCGGCCGATATCGTCCGGTCGATTTACCAGCGAGCTATGGGATGCGGTCCGGAGCACGGACTGGCTTCTTACCTCCAGGGGAGGCCGATTATGGCACGAAGGGATCTTTGAGTTCACGGATTCTCGTCAGACCATTGCGAGTGCAGGCGGCGGCGGTGGTGTCGGCTACAACACGGGAGCCGCTGTCGGAGCCGCCTTGGCGGCCCGTGACCGCGGACAGATAGCAATCGCCGTAGTCGGTGATGGTGATTTCTTTATGGCGCACTCCGCACTGTGGACTGCAGTCCATTATCACCTACCTCTTCTTTTAGTTATCAATGACAACCATTCTTTCTTCAACGATGAGGAGCACCAACGTCGGCTAGCGAGACTTCGTAACCGACCGCGTGAGAATTCCTGGATTGGTGTTCACATTGATGAGCCTGCCGTTGATTTCGCGTCAATTGGCCGCGCCTTCGGTTGCCACGCGGAGGGACCAATTGAGGATCCGGCCGACCTTCACTCAGCATTACATGCTGCGGTCAACGCAGTACTTAGTGGAGAAGTCGCCTTAGTTCATGTAGTAACCGAAGCGATCAGCGATGAATAGATCACCACGATGCGCCCCAAGGAGATCCAAATGAATATACGCCTGACTGGGCGGCGCGCCAGGCGCTATCTTTGGTGCCCGATTTTAGGACGTAATCAGTGTTGAACAGCGTGTCTGTTCGTGTAAAGCGTTCGCAGTGAGGAACTGCCGCAGCGTAGATCCGACCGTAGCTGACGGATAGGCCCCTCACTCATTTACGCCTACGGGTGTTCGGGTCACTAGGCATACAGACGCCGGCCCGTGAATCACTTCTCTGACGAAAAGACGTAACGCCTTGAGCACACATCAGTTGTCAGGTAGAACACTCTCCGCGGTCTAAACCGGGACTACGCGACACCTGTTCGCTCAAGCTAATAACGGACGGTTACCGCTTTCTCTTGTGTAAATCCGACCAAGGACTCGAAGTCGCCTTGCTTGCCCAGACCACTGTGCTTATAGCCGCCGAACGGCATGCGATCGGGACCGCCGTTTGCTGCATTGACCCATATCTTGCCGGCCTGCAATTTCGTGGCAAGGTCAAGCCCTTCGCCCAACGATCCGCAGGCAATTCGGGCAGTCAGCCCGTACTCGACGCTATTTGCAATGTCAAGCATCTCAGCGCGATCCGACCAAGTCATCACGGAAATTACGGGTCCGAATATCTCCTCGTTCGCAATGCGCATCGAACGATTGACGTGAACAAAGACGGTAGGTTCCAGAAAACACCCTTGGCCAAGACCTGCTGGGGTGTGACCACCCGTCATCAGCTGTGCGCCCTCCGACACCCCGAGTTCGATGTAGCCAACCACGCGCTCAAAGTGCTCCCTGTAGGCCATACAACCCATTTCAGTCGCTTCCTCACGTGGGTCGCCCAACCGGATCGACTCCACCTCTTTGATGAGTTGCCCAATAAACTCTTCGTAGAGAGAATCGTGAATAAGCACACGAGAGCACGATTGGCAGGACTGTCCGCCGACTCCTCTCAGATTCATTCCAGCAACGGCCATCTTCACAGCCATTTGAACCTCGGCATCGGGCAGGATTACGAGCGGATTTTTTCCACCTAGTTCCAACGTAACGTGCTTAATAGATGCCGCCGCCGCGTTAAGTACCGCTCGTCCACTCCGAATACTTCCGGTAAAGGAAATACGCGGAATACCTGGATGTTCAGAGATGGCGTGACCCGCCGAAACGCCATCACCAGTAACCACGTTAAGTAGACCCGGAGGAAGAACCTCTTGAGCAATCTCGCCGATTGCGAGCGCTGAGAGTGAAGTCCATTCGGACGGTTTGATGATAATGCTGTTTCCAGCGGCGAGCGCAGGACCAATTGCCGAAAGAAAAAACATTCCGGGGTGATTAAACGCCAGGATCGACGCGACAACTCCATAAGGCTCTCGGCGCGTAAAGCCCCAGAGCCCGTGGGCATCTGCGAATGTATTTCCTTTGATCTCAGCGGCAAGATATGCCCACGTCGCCAGATAGCTGGCTGACCCTCTTAATTCAGCGCGGGTAGACGCTATCGGCATTCCCGCGTCGATCGTGTCGAGCCAGGCGAGTCGTTCGCTCGCCGCGACGATACGCTCGGAGAGCGCTTCGAGCGCCGCTACTCGCTCTCGCGGAGTGGTCTTTGCCCAGTCGTCCGCTGCCTCAGTAGCAGACCGCACCGCTCGATCAACATCCTCCGCGTTCGCGTTTGGAATCGTACCTATCAGGCTGCCATCGATTGGAGAGCGGGCCTCGAGTTGTCCTCCGTCAACGGGATCGTGCAAACCGCCCGCATAGACGAGCTGCCAACCATTGACAGGTGCCTCAACAGGAGCGACGGGGGTCAGCGTGGATTCCGTGGCATTGGCCATTGTGTACCTCCGTGATCGATTTATCACTCAACGAAAAAATTCCGTGCCGAGTATCGTACCTGACGTTCCGCACTTCTGTCTGTCCTGAAAGGGGAGTGATGACCATATAGAAAAATTGTGAGCACCAACCGTGCTGTACCAGTGATGGACGTAGGCCCGGCCGTGCAGTCGACATTGCGATTCGAGCCCACGTCGTTGAATTCGCAGAAGTTGAGTTTGCCCCGTCGGTCCAGTGCTCCATTATTTCGGTGGGACACAACTCATTCACGCGCACGGCGGTGACGTTTCGCTGCATCAGATCGTCGTGGACCGGTGGACCGGCCCTCTTGAAGAGTTTCTTTTTCTTGGTGAACAAACTCCATAACTGCTGTTCGGAGCTGAGCCGCCAGACCGGCCGCTCACTGGCACAGTGACCAGCGCGCTCAACCTCGTCGGCGAACAGTTGGTAGCCACAGGCTCGGTCGTCGCGGCGCGCTGCCGTCGTTGGAAATCACCCGTGACCGCTTGGGCAAACTCTACCGATGAGCTCCTCGGCGCCCGGCCGAGGGAGCACGCACTTTTGGTTGCGACCGCCTTGACACACACATTTAATGTTGGTATGGTGACAACTATTAGGCGGACCACCCGGTCCGCTTAGCGGAACGAGTTTCTGTTCAGCGCAGGGGGGGCAGGGTGTCGATCTTCGTTGCATCACTCGGATTCGGACTCGTCATGTCAGCGATCCTCGCTCTCGCGGCGCTCGGATTCACGCTCCAGGCGGGAATGACGAACGTGGTCAATCTCGCCTACGGCGACATGATGACGGCCGGGGCATTCGCAGCGTTAGTCGGCCAGTCGCTGCTCCATCTTTCTTTGTGGCCCGCTCTCTTCTTCGGTGCCCTAGTTGTTGCGCTGCTGTCGTTCGCAGCGAATCGGCTACTGATCGGACCCTTCGTGCGGCGCGGGACGAAGAGCTTCCAGATGATCCTCGTAACCTTCGCGCTCGGGATCATTGTGGAATACGTGATCGTCATGAAGTGGGGTCAAAACTTCTATGCCTACCGGGGGCTTAGCCTCTCGCTCTTCAAGTGGGGCTCGTTTGAACTCTCGTATGAGCAACTCACAATCGTGATCATGAGCGCTCTCCTGCTTGCCGGTTTCCACGTATTGGTCCGTTATTCCCGTATGGGTAGGGCGCTCCGGGCGATGGCGGACGACAAGCAACTCGCGCGGTCCTGCGGAGTAAACGTCGCGCGACTGACCGACATAGTGTGGCTGATCAGCGGCGCCCTTGCCGGTATCTCCGGGGTCGCACTCGCGATTAGCTCTGGCAGCTTCAACGAGATCCTTGGAGCGAACTTTATGCTCGTCGTGGTTGCCGCGGCGATCCTCGGCGGTGCCGGTGAGCCCAATGGAGCCATGATCGGTGCCGTGGTGGTCGGGTTCGCGATGGAGGTCAGTACCGTATGGATCCCGGGCTCGTACTCCGAGGCGGTGGCCCTGGTCTTGTTAATTGTCGGGGTCGTGGTCCGCCCGCAGGGGCTCGTCGCGGGTCGCGGTCAGTGGGTACTTGCGCAGTGAATCACTACCTGTACTACATACTCACGCTCGGCTTGTACTTCTTCGTGTACTGCCTACTCGGACTGGGCTACAACCTTCAATACGGTCTGGCGGGCATCCACAACGTCGCCAACTACATCTTTGTTGCTTTCGGCGCCTACATAACGGCCGTGACATCGCTCGGTCCGTCGAACAGTTTGGTGCAGAGTTACATCCTCGGGACGAACATTGCGTGGCCGCTCCCGTTGCTAGTGGGCGCGGCGAGTGGCGCATTCATGTCGCTTTTGCTCGGATTCATCTTCCTCTGGAAACTCAAGTACCAGTATCAGGCGATTGTCACCCTCGTCATTGCTCAGGTGGCCTTGCTGCTCATCGGCAACAGCACAGGTCTCTTCAACGGCTTCAACGGCCTCGCCGGCGTGCCGCAGCCGCTCGAATCGGTCGTCAACCTCGCGCCCGTACCTTACGAGGCGTTCTTCGTCGGTATCTCAGCGATCTGCGCGCTGCTTGGCTTCGCCTTCATGAGACGCGTCGTACGATCGCCGCTCGGCCGCGTCTTGCGGTCGATTCGCGAGGACGAGAGCGTCGCGTCCGGTTTCGGCCGCAACGTGTTCCGGCAGCAGATGTTGGCGTTCATGGTCGCCGGAGCGATGGCTGGCCTCGGCGGCGGCCTCCTCGTTGAGTATTTGGGGAGTTGGACACCGGGGGGCTGGAGCACTGCTGAGGGATTTGTCGTGATCGCGGCGCTCATTATCGGTGGCACCGCGAACAACGTCGGAGCCGCGCTCGGTGCATTCATTGTGCCAGTTCTCATCTACGAACTCACAGCCTTCATCCCGTCATTTGGGCCGATCAATTCGCAAACCATTGACGCATTTCGCTGGATCGCGATGGGCCTCATGGTGTTGCTCTTTCTCTGGTTCCGACCCCAGGGTGTGCTGCCCGAGCCGCGCCGACACTTTCGCTTGGTCGACCGAATACTCTCTGGCCAGGATCCCATGCCGGGCAAGGAGCTGTCCTTGTCGGAAGCGGTGCACGGCTCTGACGTAGTTAGCGATGCGAAGGACGCAACCTAATGAGCTCAGATCTGGTCGACTTGAGTGCTGCGCCGCTTATTCAAGCGGCGGGCCTCTCGAAATCCTTCGGGGGTATCCACGCCGTCCAGAACTGCTCGCTCGAGGCGTACCCAGGGAGAATTACTGGCCTCATAGGGCCGAACGGCGCCGGGAAGAGCACCCTGCTCGCCCTACTCGCCGGGGCGCTCCGGCCCGACTCTGGGAAGGTCCTTTTCGATGGTCACGACGTAACGAGGATGCACGACTGGCAGCGAGCGCGCCTCGGACTCGTGCGAACTTTTCAGGTTTCGCGACCCCTTGGTCACATGACGGTCCTCGAGAACATGCTTATCGGCGCGATGGACATGAGCGGGGAGACATATGTTAAGGCCCTCCTCAACCGGAAACAGTGGAAGGAGAACGAGGAGCGCGATCTCATCCGCGCCGTCGAGTTGCTCGAGCGCTTCAATCTCCTGCCGCTCACGAACGACTACGCCGAGATATTGAGCGGTGGGCAGATGCGGCTGCTCGAACTTGCGCGAGCGCTTATGGCTAAACCGAAACTGCTGCTGCTCGACGAACCTTTTGCCGGCGTAAACCCGACCCTCGCGCAGGAACTCGCGGACCACGTCGAGCAGCTCAACCGTGAGGGTCAATCGATGATCCTCATCGAGCACGAGCTGAACCTCGTTGGACGCCTCTGCGATCCAGTGATCGTCATGACGAACGGGAGCGTCCTCGCGAGTGGGTCGATAGACGAATTGGGTAAGAACGCGGAGGTTGTCGACGCCTATCTCGGTCGCACCGAACGCGTAGACGCGTCGCCGCTCGCGGCTACCTCGGCGCCGGAGATGGAGGCACCCCATGGCAACGCTTGAGGCGCACGAAATCGTCACCGGCTACGGCCGGACCGAGATCGTGCACGGTATCTCAATGGAGGTCGATAGCGGCGAGGTCCTCTGCATCATCGGACCCAACGGAGCGGGCAAGAGCACCTTCATCAAGGCGCTCGCCGGAGCTCTCCCGGTCAAGAGCGGGACCTTACGATTCCAGGACATCGACATCACCCATCGCAACCAGGAAGTTCGGGCGCGTCAGGGGATCGGGTACGTTCCACAGTCCAATGACGTTTTCCCCTCGCTCACGACGGGGGAGAACCTCGCTATGGGCGCGTACCTCTGCAAGAAACATGAGGTGAAGATCCGCCAGGCAGCGGCGCTCGAGCGCTTTCCCCAGTTGAAGAAGGTTCTTACGAGTCGCGCGAGTAGCCTGAGCGGCGGGGAGCGCAAACTCCTCGGGATCGCCCGGGTCCTCATGGCGGAGCCGAAGGTCCTGCTTCTCGACGAACCCAGTGCCGGTCTCTCCCCGCAGTACGCGGACATTGTGCGCGGGCACATCAGGAATCTTGCCAAGGACGGCCACACCGTCGTGATCGTCGAGCAGCACGCCATCGAGGCGCTTGAGATCTCCGATCGCGCCATGGTCCTCGTCGCCGGGCGTAAGCACTCCGAAGGGCTAGCAACGGACTTTCTCGAAAGTGAGGACCTCGGACAGATGTTCCTCGGTCGGCGCTGAGCTCCGTGGACATCCGTCGACCGCATCTACCGTGGACAAGTAGTCCAATAAATAAATAAGGAGGGTTAGCGAAATGAGAGACAAAGAAACCAAAAGGCACGTCAGGAGCCTCACCACCGTCGCGATCGCCGTGATCATGTCGCTTGGCGGTGTGGTCGCAGTGGTCGGTGCGGGTGCCTCGAACATTGCACTTGGCACTGACGCCCATAAAACGACTCTGACCGTTGGCAAGGGAGCGCTCAGGTTCAACGTATTCGCACCCTTTACCGGCCCCGACGCTCGATTTGGAGAGCATGGGCTTCCAGGTGCTGAGGTCGGCGCTTACGTCATCAACAGCAGCGGCGGCATCATGGGACGAAAGATCGTAGTGACTCACACGGACTCTCGTGGCGACCCCGCAGACGCCGTCCCAGCACTACAGCAGATGCTCGCCACAACGTCGAATCTCGAGGCTGTCCTCGGGCCGACATCAGATGAGTCACTCGCGACTATTCCGCTCCTGCGGCGTGAGGGCGTCCCGACCTTCGACCAGGCGGGCTCGACCCAACTGGATGGCCTGCGGAGCAAGTGGGTGTACCGGATCCTGGCCTCGGACTCCGAGGACGCGGTTGCGATGTCCTACCAGGCGGTCAAAGTTGACCACGCGCAGCGCGTGGCGCTCGTCTTCGCTTCCGACGCGGGATCGCAGTCGTTGGTGGCGCCGCTCCAGGCGGTGCTCAAGCAGATGCACGCGACCGTCGTCGCGAACGTCTCACTAACGCCGGATCAGCCCTCGTACTCGACCGAGGTCCTGAGTGTCGAGGCGGCGAAGCCCGACGTGATCCTGACCGAGACTGACGACGCGACCGCCGCAACCCTGTGGTCGGAGATGTACCAGCTCTCCGGTCTGCACATCAAGATCATCGGCTCGGGCGCGACGACGGGTCAGGACTACTTCCAGGCGGTGCAGCAGGCTCTCGGAAGCAACATCACCGCGTTCCAGCAGGTCTATAGCGGTGTGTCGTTCAGCACTCTCAACACCTGCGCCACGCCAACGTTTCTTAAGGCGTTCCATACTATCTACCCGGGCCAGCAACCCGTGCTCGGCCACGTCAACTACTACGACTCGATGTTGCTCATCGACTTCGCAATGCATATGGCGAAGTCGTTCAACCCAAACAAGTGGGTGCCGGAGATCCGCAAGATCACCAACGCGCCGAAGGGCGCGGTCCGGGTCTGCACGCTGGCCCAGGGACTCCGAGAGATAAAGTTGGGTAAACGGTTCACCTACATCGGAACCAAGGACTCGATGGTCCTAAACAAGTCGAACACGGTGACGATCTCAGAGGAGGCAATCGCCTTCGATAACACGGGCCTGCCGGTTGTGCTCAACCAGTTGACATTGGCAGAGCTCGCCCCATTCAATAGCGGGCTCTGAGCACGGTATGACTGACGGCGCCACGGCGGGAGCCGAGAACTACGCATCGGATGAGAGAGTGGAACTCCAAAGTCTCAGCCGAGCGATTCGAATTCTCGAGCTCCTCGCCGCAGCGCCTTCGGGCATCGGCCTAAGTAACCTGTCACGCTCCTCCGGAATGTCCAAGGCAATCGTCTTAAGGATCCTCGGAACCTGGCAAGCGAACGGCTACGTGACGAGGAAAGAAGACGACTGCTATCGCCTGGACTGGAAGCTGTACGTGATGGCACGGGGACACAGTGAGGCAAAGGACCTCCGCGATACGGCTCGCCCGTTTCTTGAAAAGCTGAGTCTCGTTTCCGGTGAGACCTCACACCTCGCCTTGCTGGCACACGAAGAAGTCGTCTACATCGACAAGATAGAAGGCCGCGAGCGGGTGCGCGTCACCAGCCAGATTGGTAGACGCGTACCGCTCTATGCGGCCGCGAGCGGTAAGGCAATCCTGGCCTATCAGGATGATGCGCTGGTGAACAAGATCATGCGCAGCGCGCGACCGTTCACCGATCGCACAGTCATCACCACTGCGCTGATTCTCGAAGACATCGCAGGAACCAGAATGCGTGGCTTCTCGATTGCGAAGGGAGAGCTGACGGACGATGTCGGTTCCGTAGGCGCTCCGGTGTTTAGTTCCGACGGGACTGTCGAAGCCGCTGTGAGCATCGTGTTCCCGCTCGCCGGCATCTCCGATGAGCGAATTGCCGAACTCGGTGCGCTTGTTTCGGAGATGACGAAATTGATTTCCGAAGAAATGGGTTGGATCGGTTTCGAGAAGGAGGACAAGTGGATAGTGAACCAGTAACAGCGAGCGGGGTGGTCGTGATCGATCCGACATCGGTCGAACCGGGGTCGCTGCGTTATGACCGAGGATTCGTGACAAAGCTTGTCGGCCCCGAGATCGGCGCGTCAAAGGTCGATCTCCATTTCAACCGCATCAAGATAGGAAGCGCGCCGGGCCCGTACCACATACACACGAACGCGGAGAACGTCTATTACGTGTTTAGTGGCGTCGCTTCAATCAGAAGCGGTGACGAAATGTACACCGTGTTGCCGGGACAGGTCGTTTTCATCCCCCCGATGATTCCCCATGCAATTAGCAATGATGGCCCGGAAGAACTCGTGATCATGGAGATCTATGCGCCCGCGGGCGCCGACTTTCAAGAAGTTGACTGAAATCGTTCTAGAGAAAGAGGAAAGAAATGCCCACGTACAACACGCGAATCTCGGGAGGGTTGGTTTACGTCCCTGGTCACGGGCTCTCACCGCTCGACGTGCTGATCGACGGGGGGATCGTGCAAGCACTCGTGCGCCCGGGCACCGAAGCCGAAGCGTTGGAGAAGATTGACGCGACTGGACGATGGGTGCTGCCGGGCATCATCGATACCCATGCTCACACGCGAGAGCCCGGCTACACCCACAAAGAGGATTTTCTCAGCGCGTCCCAAGCTGCTGCGGCAGGTGGCGTCACGACCATGTTTGACATGCCGAACGTCGAGCCGCCAACCGACACCGTCGAGGCATATTTGGAGAAGCGCGAACTCGCGAACGCGAAGTCAATCATCGACTGGGGACATTGGGTCGCCGGCACGAATGAGAAGGAGATCGCAAAATTTGCTGCCGCCGGGGCGTCGGGCTTCAAGATCTTTCAAGTCTCCGGTGCATATCCGCACGATCCACGTCTCGCGGTGAATGACGAGGGGAGACTTCTCAGAATCTTCCGCGAGATCGAAAAGACAGGTCTGCCATGCCTGGTCCATCCGTTCGACCAGAGCATGTTCGAGCAGCTCACCGCGGAGGCATTCGCTGCCGGTAAGCCGCCGAACTACTACACCTTCGGAGAGGTATACACGACTGAGCAGATTTGGGCCGTGGCCGTCAACACTCTCATTTCACTTCAATCGCTCTCCGGTGTCCGGCTTCACACTGTTCACACGCACTCGGCGGCGAGTCTCGAGCTCATCCGAGCCGCGAAGGATCGAGGTCAACGAGTAAGTTGCGCGGTCGACCCCAAGTACTACCACTTGACCCTTGACGATCTGAAGAAGCAAAAAGGGCGCGCGTGTCCCGGTGGCTTCATCACCGAAGACGCGAGTCGAATGGCCACGATCTGGAAGTCGCTGGGCGACGGCACGATCGACATGATCGACGCTGACCACGCCCCGCACACGCTTGAAGAGATCGCATTATTGGACACCGACGCCTGGAACGCAGCGATGGGCTCGCCTCAGTACGATTGGCAGTACAGCATCACGTTGAGCGATGTCGCGGCTGGCCGCCTTTCGCTGCGGCGCGCCGTTGAACTGCTCGCGGAAGAGCCCGCTCGTTTCACGGGTCTCTATCCGAAGAAGGGTGTGCTCCTGCCCGGCTCGGACGCCGACTTGGTGCTCGTGGACCCGAACGAGACCCGGGTGCTCACCGACGACGGGCTTTACACCAAGGTCGGCTGGACGCCATATCTCGGCTGGACTATCACCGGCGTCGTCCAGGCGACGATGCTGCGCGGTCAAGTGATCGCCCGTGATCGGGAGATACTGGGCAAGCCAGGGTACGGACAGTACGTAAGCGGAGTAGCTCAATGAGCCCAGTGTCTGGCTCGCCGCGATTGCTCGCGCGAACCGAGAAGGGGATGTCCTATGGCGTGCTCATCCCGCATTTCGGAGAGGCCGCCAATGCGAAACGAATCATCAATGCGGGCGTGTTGGCCGAAGAGGCCGGTCTTGAAGCGGTCTGGGTAAGGGACCATCTGCTGTGGGAACCGCACGGGATGGAGGGCACCAACCGGACCTTCGTGGAGGGACTCACGGTCCTTGCCGCCATCGCATCGCGTACGACGCGCATCAATCTCGGCACTGCCGTCCTCATTCCGATTCGCTGGCCCCTCAAGCTCGCCCAGGATCTCGCCTCGCTGTCATTCATGTCCGACGGTCGCGTGGTGGCTGGATTGGGCCTGGGCAGCGGTCAGGCGGAACTCGGGGCGGCTGGTTTCAAGCGCTCCGATCGAAAGAAGATATTCGTCGAGACCTGTGAGATCCTCCAACAGGTGTGGAACGACAACGGTGTCAGTTTTGACGGCCGAATGTTCTCATTCGAGAATGTCAGCATCGAACCAAAGCCGGTCAAACACTTGCCGCTCTGGTACGGCGGAACCACCGAGATCTCGGTTCGCAACGCCGTGGACCACTGCGAGGGTTGGATGCCGGGCCGGATCCCGGTGGCGACTCTCGACGCTCGAATCAAACTCCTCGACGAACTCGCTGCCAGCAAAGGTAAGACCGTCACCAAGGCGATTATCCCCCTCGTGAAGATCGACCATGATCGAAATAAGGCGCGTTCGGATATCGACATCTCAGCGTTGGCGGGTTCGTCGGAGGCAAGCAAGACGTGGGTCCTTCCGCCAGGCGGATTCAATACGCTTGACGATCTTCTCGGGATCGTACTCGCCGGGACGCCGGACGAAGTGGTCGAACAGATCGCCATGATCGCGGATTACGGTATCGACCACTTCGTGTTCGACCTCCGACTTCAGGACGATCGATTCGAAGAAGTGCTCGAGCTCATTGGGAGTGAAGTGATGCCAGCTCTCCGAGATGCCGGGATCTAGGAACCTCGGCTATCCGCGTCAAATTGAAAGTTGCTGTACAAGACAACCACGTACTTGTGTCTCGGACGTCGAATCGGGTATGTCGCGTCTCGCGAAAGGCTCCCACCTAAGCCGAGGCAGGACGTATCGCCATTAGCGGTCAAGAGGAGGTTCGGGTGGGCGATATCGGGAGACGCAACGGTGTAATTCTCACGGTCTGCTGCGCCGCCCTTTTCATGTCCACGCTTGACACGACGGTGTTGAACGTCGCGCTACCGACGCTCGAGCGGAGCTTTGACGCATCGCCTTCTGGATTGCAGTGGACGGCCAGCACCTACATCCTGGTCCGCGGGAGCCTGCTTTTCATGTCGGGTTCTATCGGCGACCGCTTCGGGCGTCGCCGATGTTTTCGGGTCGGCCTTGTCGTCTTCACAGTTGGTTCAATCGCATGCTCGCTTTCGCCTTCGCTCGGGGTTCTGATCACATCACGCGGATTCCAGGCGGTCGGTGGCGCGCTGATGACTCCTTCAACGCTCGCCATCATTGCGAACACGTTCACTGAGAAGCGCTCCAGGGCGAAGGCGTTGGGATACTGGAGCGCGACGACCGGAGTTTCCACGGCCGCCGGTCCTCTCATTGGGGGGATCCTGATCGAGTCGCTCGGCTGGCGCAGCGTTTTCTGGGTAAATGTGCCAGTCGGCGCGTTGGTGTACTTCGGGACCCGTTCAATACCAGAGTCGCGACGCATCGGTCGCCCTCGGCCATTCGATCTTCCCGGTCAGTTCGCGATGATTGTCACGATTACTTCGCTTACCGTTGCACTCATCACCGGTCCGACGTCGAGTTGGAACTCACCGTCGGTGATTCTCGCGTTGCTGATCTGTGTTGTCGGAGCCACCCTCTTCCTCGCGAGGGAGCGACACGCGCATCATCCGTTCTTCGAGTTAGAGGTCTTCAAGGTTCCAGCAATGGTCGGTGCCGTGGTTGTCGCATTCGTCGCTTACATCGCCTTGGCTGGATTCCTCTTCTTCAATACGTTGTATTTGCAAGACGTCCGCCACTTCAGCCCGTTGCACGCTGGGATATACACCGTACCGACAACCGCAGCCGTCCTGGTCGCTGCTCCAATATCGGGACGTCTGCTCGGCGGCCGAGGCGCACGACTCCCTGCGACATTAGGTAGCTTGCTCGTTACTGCCGCGATGGGCGAACTTGCACTCGTTCTGACGGCGAATACCTCAACCGGGTTGTTGCTCGTCGGCTATGTATGCCTCGGACTCGGAGTCGGTCTGCTCAATCCTCCGGCTACCGGCGCATCGGTGGCGAGCATGTCGCCGGACCGTGCGGGAGTCGCCGCGGCAATCACGAGCACGGTCCGCCAGTTCGGGAGCAACTTTGGCGTCGCTCTAATGGGCTCACTGGTGTTCTCGGTGATGGCGGCGTACGGGACTCTTCACTCGGGAGTCCAACTGCGAGACATCGTCGCACACCGCCCGGACACGTACATCTCGGGATTACGTCTCGCCTATCTGGTCGTGGCGTTTCTGGGCGTCACGTCTTGTCTTACTTCGTTCTGGGCCTTCGACGCGAGAAAAGTCCGCGACCCCGCGCTGCGCGCTGCGCACCACGCATGAGTCAAAGGACCGCTGTAGTTGGTTCTGGGTTGCGAGCGCACTGCGTCGAACTCTCGTACACGTACGAAGGGGAGTCGACGACGGCGACGTCGTCACCGAAAGATTGGGAGCGAAGATGTGGCACAGGACGCCCTCGATACAGATCGAAGTGTGATCGCCGTTTTTCTCGATGACACCTCTCGGCCAAGGACGAGGTGGATGGCTTCTTGGATCTCGAATACATGAGCTTGCCAGGTATGTGCAGGCCGCTACGGCATTTCCCCACGCACTCCGATCGTGACGGTGACGAATGATCAAGAGCACCACTTCAAAAGTGCGACTGATTTGACGTCGGTCAAATCGTTCGCCCATGGGAGCCCGACGAGAGAACGGCAGCGGTCGATTTCGACCCCGCGTGGCCAGCCCGGCACCCAATCTTCGTCCCCGGATAGTGTGATTCCGGGGGTAGTGCCGTAAGGAGTGTCGATGATCGACGATGAACTAGTTCAATTGCTGACGCCCGAAGGCGAACGCATTGAAAACTCCGATTACGAGTCGACACTCAACGGCGATGAGATCTTCAGTTTCTATCGCGACATGGTCATCATCCGACGACTGGACAACGAATCGACGTCACTGCAACGTCAAGGTCAACTCGCGCTTTGGGCTCCGGTTCAAGGTCAAGAGGCTGCGCAGATAGGGGCCGGACGGGCCCTCGCACCGATGGACTTTACGTTCCCGACTTACCGCGAGCACGGCATTGCCTGGTGTCGCGGAGTGCCGCCAGAAGACATGCTGCGACTCTTTCGAGCCGTCAGCAACGGAGGATGGGACCCGTACAAGTACCGCCACTCGGTGCCCTCGGTGGTATTGGGCAGTCAGACGCTGCACGCCGTCGGCTACGCCATGGGCATCCAGCGCGACGGTGCAGAAGAGGCGGCCATGGCCTTCTTCGGTGACGGCGCCTCCAGTCAGGGCGACGTCATGGAAGCCTTTGTCTGGGCTGCCTCTTTCAACGCTCCGGTCGTGTTCTTCTGCCAGAACAATCAATGGGGCATCTCGACGCCGTCCACCGTGCAGTCCAAGATTCCGCTCTTTCACCGCGCGCACGGTTTCGGATTCCCGGGAGTGCGTGTGGATGGCAACGACGTGCTCGCGGTCTACGAAGTCTCAAAGCGCGCGTTGGACGCCGCTCGAGTGGGCGGAGGGCCATCGTTGGTCGAGGCCTACACCTATCGCATCGGTGCCCACACCACTTCGGACGACCCGACCCGGTACCGCATTGACGCCGAAGTCGAAGTGTGGAAGCACCGAGACCCTATCGAGCGTGTGAAGGCTCTCTTGGCCCGCGAGTACAAGGTGAAGGTCTCCGACTTTGAGGCCGTCGCGGCCGAGGCCGACGTCATGGCCCTCAAGTTGCGCGAGGACGTGCTTGCCATGAGCCGTCCCGACCCCATCACGATGTTCGATAACGCTTACGCCGCTCCTCACCCTTTGATTGAAGAAGGCCGGCGCGAGATGATCGACCTCGGCATCTCTGGAGGAGAGCTCTAATGGCCACCGCCCCGATGACAATGGCCAAGGCTCTCAACGAGGGACTCCGCCGCGCGATGGAAAAGGATCCCAAGGTCCTCTTGATGGGCGAAGACATCGGCCACCTCGGTGGCGTCTTTCGTATTACCGACGGACTGCAGAAGGACTTCGGCGAAGACCGCGTCGTCGACTCGCCGTTGGCGGAGTCGGCCATCGTCGGCACCGCGGTCGGACTCGCAATACGCGGATACCGAGCCGTGTGCGAGATTCAATTCGACGGCTTCGTCTATCCGGCCTTCGATCAGATTGTCTCGCAGGTCGCCAAGTTGCACAAGCGTTCGGACGGCGCCTACAAGATGATGATGGTCATCCGGATCCCCTTCCAGGGTGGCATCGGCGCCATCGAACATCACTCGGAGAGCCCGGAACCCTACTTCGCGCAGACGGCCGGTCTTCGCGTCGTCTCGCCCTCTACGCCCAACGATGCCTATTGGATGATCCAGCAGTCGATCGAGCACGACGACCCGATCATCTTCTGTGAGCCCAAGAGCCGCTACTGGGAGAAGGGCGAAGTCGACCTCGAGAACCCGCCGGCCGGTCTCTTTGACGCGGCGGTGCGTCGCGAAGGGACCGACGTCACGGTCATTGGATACGGCGCGTCGATGAAGACCATTCTGCGCGCGGCCGAGACGGCTGACGTCGAAGGCACTTCCATCGAGGTCATCGACGCGCGTTCTATCGCTCCACTCGACATCGAAGTCATGGCGAAGTCGCTCGAGAAGACCGGACGAGTCGTTGTGGTCCAAGAGTCACCGCACACTGCCTCGGTCGGATCCGAAGTGATCGCCGAGCTGACCCAGCGCTGCTTCTACTCCTTGAAGGCGCCGGGACTTCGTGTGAGTGGCTATCACGTACCGTATCCGCCGACACGAATTGAAGAGGATTATCGGCCAACAGTCGATCGAATCCTTGACGCGGTTGACCGAGTGATGGGATTTGAGAGTTGAGCGAAGAAATTTTCCTTCTGCCCGACGTCGGTGAAGGTTTGGTCGAAGCCGAGATCGTGGAATGGAAAGTCAACGTCGGCGACGTCGTGACCTTGAACCAACCGCTCGTTGACATCGAGACCGCCAAGGCGACCGTCGAGCTACCGAGTCCCTATGCGGGAACGGTCGTCGCCCTTCACGGCAAGCCCGGCGACGTGATGGAAGTCCACAAGCCACTCATCACCTTTGACGTTGGAGGATCCGGTGGTACCACGGCGCCCGCGCCGGTTGCACCAAGTGAACCAACACCGGCTCCTGAGCCTTCAGAAAAGCAAGAGGGCGCGGTCGGAGAAGGTCGCGAGGCCGTGCTGATCGGTTACGGCGTCGCCAACGAAGACGGCGTCGTTACTCGAAAGCACCGACGCCAGAGTGGCCCCAAACCGGCTCCGGCCACACTCGCAGCCGCGACGGCACCCGCTCCGGCATCGGTACCGGCACCGACGCCGGTCGCGACAACGTCATCGCTCGCGCCGCGTTCGACACCACCAGTTCGTCTCTACGCCAAACAACACGGACTCGACATCGCCTCCTTGACCGGGACGGGTCGAGACGGCCTCATAACGCGCGAGGACGTCGAACAAGCCCTCAATGGCGGTGGCGCGCCGAGTCCGTCGCGCGTGAGCGCCCCGATCACCGGACCGAACACGACGTCACGTTTCGTCGGCCGCGAACTTGAGTCGTGGTCGACGGGCCCGAAAGAAGAGCGCATTCCCGTGAAGGGGGTGCTTCGCTCGATGGCCGAGGCGATGGTGCACAGTGCGTTCACCCAACCGCGCGCGGCAGTGTGGGTTCGCGTCGACGCCACGCGCACGATGGACCTCGTGGCGTCGTTGAAGCAACAGCCCAACCTGGCCGGTGTTCGTATTTCGCCTTTGACGATCATCGCCCTGGCGGTGTGCGACGCCGCCCGTCACTTTCCGGGCTTCAACTCCAGTTTCGACGCCGACGCCAATGAGGTCATCGTTCGACGGACAGTGAACCTCGGCATCGCGGCCGATACGGCTCGCGGACTCATCGTGCCGAACATAAAAGGCGCCGATCAGCTCGATCTCATCGGTATGGCCTCGGCCCTGACAGTGCTCGTCGACAAAGCTCGTCAGGGAACCACGACACCTAACGAAATGATCGGCACAACGTTGAGCATCACGAACGTCGGCCCCTTTGGCGTGGACGCAGCCATACCCATTCTGCCCCCGGGGACCGGAGCGATTCTCGCCGTCGGACAGATCGCGAAGGCGCCCTGGGTGGTTGACGACGAAGTCGTGGTGCGTCAGGTCGTCGAATTAGCGATGGCCTTTGATCACCGCCAAGTCGACGGAGCGATGGCGTCGGCGGTCTTGTCGCACATCGGGCGCTTCTTGCACGACCCGGCTGCGGCGATTATCGCCAGTTAGGTTTTCACCCGTCGAAGGGCGTCAAGAGACTTGTCGGCGTGCGCGTTCATGCTCACCTCACTGTTGATGATCTCGGTGATGCGCCGGTCTTGCCCGATGACGAACGTCGTGCGCTTGACTTTCAAGAGGTCCATGGATCGCTTCACACCGTAGAGTTTGGCGACGACGCCGTCCTCGTCAGCGAGCAGCGGATAGTCCAGGTCATTCTTCTTCGTAAACTCCGCCTGCTTCTCGACACTGTCCATGGAGATGCCGAGTCGCTGCGCGCCGAGCGCTGCGAATTCGCTGCCGAGATCGCGGAAGTGGCACGACTCTTTCGTGCAGCCCTTGGTCATCGCGGCGGGATAGAAGAAAAGAACTACTCGTCCATTGAGCAGCATTGTCGAGAGTGTTCGCTCGTTGCCATCCTGGTCTTTCAGGGTGAAGTCCGGTGCTATGTCGCCACGTTGCATGAAGGCACTTTAGGGGTCGAGCCGGAAACCTACTCCACGAATGGTGATCAGGTGGCGGGGGTTGGCGGGGTCGTTCTCGATCTTCTGTCGTAGTCGCTTGACGTGCGTGTCCAACGTGCGAGTGTCGGACAGTTCCAGTCCCCACCACAACGTGTCGAGACACACTTCGCGGGTCACGACTTGGCCGAGTCGTGACGCGAACAGGGCCAGGAGATCGAACTCCTTGCGGCTGAGTTCAATCTCTTCACCACGACGAATGACTGTGCGACGCACGAAGTCGATTCGCAGATCGCCGAAGGTGACGATCTCCTCGTCGGAGTTGGTGAGTGGCCGTCGAAGCACGGCGCGAATGCGCGCGATGAGTTCGCGGAGTCGAAAGGGCTTCGTCACGTAGTCTGCGGCGCCAATCTCGAGACCCAAGACGACGTCCACTTCGCTCGAGCGCGCCGTCACCATGATGACGGGTGTACGCGTCGCGTCGTAGAGTTCGCGGCAGTAGTCGATTCCTGAACCATCGGGCAGCATGATGTCGAGCAACACCAGATCCGGTTTCGCCGACAACATGAGTTGACGAGCCTGGGCGATGTTGGTGGCGCCCACGACCACGAAGCCCTCGATCGTCAGCCCGATGTTCAAGGCGTCCTGGTAACTCTCCTCGTCCTCGACGACGAGAATCACACTCCGGCTCGCGACGTCAGTCACGCTCACGTCGGACTCCCTGTGGGTGGTAGCGAATTGCGGCACGGCTCGATTTCAAAGGGGGAGTTGGAGATCGCCGACGTGCCACTTCTTCAACGTAAATAGTTAGGGTTACCGCAAGGTGAAGCACGTGCTATCACGAGGTGTTTATCGGATGAAACCTTCTCGACGGCGCGCTCTGTCGGGTTTTCGGCCGCTGACCTGCGGTGACTTACTCTTGACGACGACAGGGGATGGAGATGAAATGTTGAACACTTCAGAGAGGATCGGCCGCGATGAGCACGTCTGGTCCTTCGACGCCGGACGTCAGCCCGTCATCATCGTTGATCCCGGCACGATCATTGAAATAGAGACATGGGACTGCTTCACGGGCCAGGTGCAGAGCGAAGATGACACGCTTGAGAACATCGATCTCACCCGAGTGAACAGCGCGACGGGACCGATTGGCGTGCGCGGCGCCGAACCGGGCGACACCTTGTCGGTGACGTTGCTCGACATCCGCCCGAACGAACAGGGTGCCGCCATGTGCATTCCGGAGTGGGGACAGCTCATCGATTCGGTGCATTCTCCGACGACGCGAATCTTCAAGGTCGTTGACGGCACGGTCACGATGAACGAGCACGTATCGTTCCCCGTGCGTCCGATGTTCGGTGTCATCGGCGTCTCACCGGAGTCGGGTGAGGTTTCGACGTTCTACGCCGATCGCCATGGCGGCAACATGGACGATCGAATGAACGGGATCGGTGCGACGATTCACCTTCCGGTCTTTCAGAGCGGCGCGCAGATGGCGATCGGCGACATGCACGCGTCGATGGGTGACGGCGAGATCTCAGGGACCGGTGTGGAAATCGGTGGCGTCGGCGTTATCAAGGTCGACGTGATCAAAGGGAAAGCCGGAGGCTGGCCCATCACGGAGACGTCCGACGCCTACTTCACCCACGGCACCTCGGGTGGCGACTTGGACGAAGCTCTTTGCAACGCGTGTGAGGAGGCCTCCAAATTGCTGGTCGACGAGTGGGGATTCTCGCGTGAAGACGCGTTCATGTTCTTGTCGGTCGCAGGTGATCTCGGCATTGCGCAGTATTGTCACCCGTCGCCGGGCAGCGTGATCGCCCGAATGCGGATACCGAAACTCGCGTCGAACCCCCGCCCCTTTCGCGAGTGATCAACTGGTCGTGACGGTGAATCCCTCGTAGTTGGTGGGTGTCTTCAGGAAGCTGCCAGTGGCGGTGCATGGCCCCGTCACGTGACAGTTGAGTCCGTAAACGCCGCCGTCGATGCCGACCGTGTTGTTGCCGGTCGGCAGCGTTATCTTTTGACCGGTACGCCACCGTCCCGCCACTTCGTTGACGACCAGAGCCTGGTAACTGTTCGCGCCGTCTACGTACGCAGCCCCCGCGCTGCAGTTGCCGGCCGATCGACACGACACCGCGACGACGCCTCCATTCCTTCCGGCCATCAGTGCACCCGACGGCAATCTCATATCGGTAGCGGTGTGCCACGTGCCGTGCACCTCGTTGATCAGGAATCCTTCATAGGTACTGGTGCCGACTAGGTACTGCCCTCCGGCGCTGCAGTTGCCGATCGATGCACAGTCGAGTCCGCCGTAGCCGAAGAAAAAGGTGCGGGGATTTGCGGCGGCCCCGCTAGGCATCACCATGGCGAGCGCTCGAGCCCAGGTACCGTGGGTCTCGGCTGCGATCATGCCTTCACTGTCACCGGCCACGTCGGTGTACGTGCCGATCGCCGTGCAGTTGCCGGCCGAGACGCAGGTCACTTCGCTCAACGCGGCGCTCGGATACACACTCGCGTCGCCGGGAAGAACCAGGGCAATGGCCCTTTTCCACGCGCCGTTGACTTCGGGGATCATGAGAGCGTCGGTCGCGTTCTGTTTCGTGATGTACGAACCGACGGCGACGCAGTTGCCAGCACGCGCGCACGCCACTTGATTGATGTTCACGAGGGGATCGATATTGGCGGCCGAAGGAAGCAAGGTCTCTCGAGCTTGTCCCCAGACGCCTCGTACTTCGTTGACCTCAAGACCCCGCGCGTAGGCCATGGGCTCCGTGTTGTCGAAGTAAGTACCGATCGCGCTGCAGTTACCCGGTGACCAGCACATCACCGAATGGATCTGGCTGTTCTGCAGCGAGGTCCCGGCGTTCGGCGGCAAGTTCACCTCCAGTGCTTGCTTCCACGCGCCATTCACTTCATTGGCGACGAAGCTTTGTCCGTGGCTTTTCGTGTCGTTGAAACTTCCGGCCGCGGAGCAGTTGCCCGCAGTCGCGCACGATAGTGAGTTGATGGCGACTTCGGGGTTGGCATCTGCATCGGAGGGAGGAATCAGTCGAGTCGGCGCCTTCCACGCAGTCTTCACTTCATTCAACACGAGCCCTTCGACCCTTCCTTTGCTGTCGAGGTAGGAGCCTCCGGCTTCGCAGTTCCCCGCAGAGGGACACGAAAGCGCGGGCAAGGACCCATTGGGGAGTCCTGTCGCACCTGAGGGAAGGCTGACCACTTTTGCCGCGTGCCACTGTGGCGCAGCCGACGTGGCCCCGGCTGGTAGAGCGAGTAGCACCATGATGAGCGGTACTGCGAGGAGTGCAGTGCGTCTCGACTTCACGGGTATGACTCCACTTTCGTTGTCGCGGGCGCCTCGCCATTCGGTTTCTCGAAAGTCGCTTCGATCGTCCACGAGTTCAGTTCAGTATAAATAGCCACCGATGACAGGGGTGTTAGCGATGGCGTAATCGCGTCGCCGACTGCGAATTCTTAGGAGTTTGGCGTAACGGTGGCGAGAAGGTGCACGTTCGCCGCGTTTGTTCCCGAGAAGCCAGAAAACGCCAGACGTTCACCCAAACTTCACATTGGGATAACCATCACTTGGCGGTGCGTTCAATCGGACTTGCAAGGATAGTTAAGGATATGTGCGACGTCGAGGAGGGTGTGAATGACTGATGTAAGAGCGGCGGAGCCTTCTGAGAAGCGCCTCGAAGCGGAGTTTGCGGCGAACTCGTCCCTCTCGATCAATGCAGTCAAGCCCCCGCTCTCGGTGAGCCAGTTACTGGACGATGCTCCCACCAGCCGCTTCCACCGTCGAGCGGTATTGATCTCCGGGATGGGCTTCTTCACTGACGCCTATGACCTGTTCGTGATCGGTACCGTGGCCGCTTTGGTCAAGGTCCAGTGGAACCTCTCGACCACTCAAACGAGCTGGGTCACAGGTGCGGCGATTCTGGGAGCTTTTATCGGTGCCTTCGTCTTTGGGAGGATCGCCGACATATTCGGTCGCAAGGTCATTTACACGACGGTGGCCGCGATCATGATTTTCGGAGCTGTCGCGTCTGCACTCGCTCCGAATTTCACCTTCTTAGTGATCGCTCGACTGATACTCGGTCTGGGCATTGGTGGCGATTATCCCGTGTCGGCCGTGTTGATGAGCGAGTACTCCAACCGCGCCGATCGTGGCCGTCTGGTGGGATTGGTTTTTTCCATGCAGGCGGTAGGTCTCATCGTGGGACCACTGGTCGGCATTATTTTGCTGTCATCAGGCGTGAGCGACCCGTTGGCCTGGCGGATATTGCTCGGACTGGGCGCATTACCCGCGGCGGCAGTTATCTATTTCCGGGCGAAGATGCCCGAATCGCCGCGCTTTAGGGCTCTCGTCCAGGGGCGGGCCGATCAAGCGGGGAAAGAGCTCCATCAGTTCGCGGGTGGGGCAATCGACGCCTCCATGGTTTCAGACGACGGCAAGCACCTGATGGGACTTCGACAGTTCCTCGCCAATCCCCGGATGCTCCTCATGCTCGTGGGGACCGCCGGGTGCTGGTTCCTCTTCGATTACGCGTATTACGGGAACACGTTGTCACTGCCGAGCATCCTCACGGAAGTCTCGCCGACCGCGAGCATCGAAATGAAACTCTTCTTGACCTTGGCCATCTTCGTCGTCTTCGCTGTGCCCA
>Ga0307373_10002436_pt1 | contig 33588 bp, 35 predicted proteins | sample OX2MG_FD_202534 | JGI IMG/M metagenome (GOLD analysis project Ga0307373, IMG submission 202534) | Soil microbial communities from Risofladan, Vaasa, Finland - OX-2 | ecosystem: Environmental > Terrestrial > Soil > Coastal area > Acid sulfate soil | place: Finland: Risofladan, Vaasa | collected...
CGCGCATGTTCGCGCAGGCGGCGAACTGCGAGAAATTGCGCGACGATTTCTGCGGCGAATGCGCGACGTGCATAAAAATTGCGCGTCTTGCGGACTGTGCGCCGCTGATCGAGCAAGGACTCGCCGAGCGCGGCGAAAATCCCGACGCGGCAACAGTGGAACGCATGCCGCTGATTTTGGAGACGCATCCGGACGTATGGGCCATGGTGCCCGATCCCGTCCGGCGGAAAAATCCCGTGGCGCGGCCGATGATCCGCATGGGCCAGCTACGCGCGGTGCAGCGCGCGGCCTATTTTCGGCCCCAGGGCCGGCGCCGGGTTTTCATTCTCGATGGCGCCGATACGATGCGCTGGAACGATGCGGATGTTTTTCTGAAAATTCTCGAAGAGCCTCCCGAAACCGCGACGCTGATTCTGCTTGCGCCACGCGTGGATTCCCTGCTCCCGACGATTCGTTCGCGGTGCCTGACGTTCTGGTTCGCGCCGGTCGCCGAGGAAAAAATCGAAGGTTTGCTCAAAGACCGCACGGAATGGAAAACGGCCGAACGCAAACTGGCCGCGCAACTCGCGGATGGCTGTCCGGGCGCGGCGCTGGCGCTCGATTTAGCGGAGTCGTCCCGATTGCGCCGCGAGGCATTGCACTTGATCGCGGATGCGGCCGCCGGGAAATCGTACCGCGCGATCTTCGCGGCGACGGCGCGACTGGCCAAGAATGAATCGGAATCGTTTGAAAATCTCCTGCCGCTGTTCTATAGTTTGTTAGCAGATCTGCTGGAGTTGTCGCATAGCCCGAAGAACTTTGTTCCGCGTAACCCGGATTTGCGGGCTGAACTCGAAAGCCTGGCACGCAACGTGACGGATGCGTGGGTCGCCCGAGCCGCAAGTGGCTTAGACCGCTTGGAGGGCCGGTTGCGCCGGAATGTGGGGCGACAACTGGGACTGGACGCTTTGGCCGTGACGTTGGGAAACCACTAATTTTAGGGACGGCGAACGGTCATCCGTCCGGCCCACTAAAAATTATTTGCAGATTATTGGAACCCTGCGCGAGTTTGCGCAGTCATATAGGTATAGCAGCAAAACGCAAGGAGCCTTCATCGTGAATCGCAAGCTATTTCGTCCCACACTCACCGAAGTGAAGGAACAATACCCCGCGCGCGGTGCGCACGAGCCGCAAGGACCGGCGCAGCGCAAAAAGCCCGCTCCTCCAGAGCAGACGCACGCGGAGAGTTTTTACTACGTCAAGCAGATGCAGGCGCGCACGCCTGTTGCCGTGGTCCTGACGGACGGCGAGGTGCTTCACGGCATCGTCGAATGGTATGACCAGGACTGCATCAAGCTCACGCGCTTCGGCAGCCCAAACCTGCTTCTTTACAAGCGCTCGATCAAATACTTGTACAAGGATGGCGACGAAGCAGCGCAGGGCGGGAATGGGAACGGGAACGGCAGCCACGGGAGCTAATCCTCGCGGCAGCACTCAGACTCAGTAGGCTGGATGCACCTCCGCGAAATTTGCACTCCGGCGTCGAGCCTGCTAGATTCGCAACTCGACGCCCCATGGCCGAGAAACGGGAATCCGCCCGCACGACAATCATTCTTTCGCTCGTCACCGTCGCTGTGGCCGCTTATGCGCTGCTTTTCGGCTTGCAAACCCTGATTTACTTCGAGGCACGCCACTGGGCCGCAGCAACGCCCACTCTGAATGATGTTCCTCGACCGCTGCCCTCCACTGCGGCATCAGCGGTTCGGGAGAAGAACCTGACGTTCTACGGATTCCAGTTCGCCGCGCCATGGAAAGGCATCACGAAGCAGGACCCGGAAAACGATCGTTCCGAAATCGATTTTAAATCCGGCACCGTGCTGGTGTTTTTCAATCCGGAAGGCGAGAAAAACATTGTGGACAGCATCCGCACCGGCGATCCGAAAACTTACACACAATATCAAGCTGTTTTCGGAACGAATCTTTTTGCGAATGACTACGCGCTGTACCTGGCGGTCTATGGCGCGTCGCCGGCGGGCATTTCGCCGTTTATGTCCGGGGACGAAGCGGTCCGCATCAGCACGCTGTTGCAGTGGAAGCTGGCGTTCGGGAGCGATGGAACGAAAAGCATTTACACTCTACAGGCCGGGGACAATCGCGGGCTGCAATTCGGCGATCCCGCGCGTGGTCACATTGTGGTCGTGCGGCTTTTCGATTCGCACGGCCAGCAAATCCGGCTGCTCTTTACATCAAAGTCCGCCCAGGCAAATGTTTTTTCGCAGGCGGATGTCAACTGTGTAGTTGACTCGATTCACCCCGCCTCATCACTCCAGTGATCACGCAAGTCGCAGGCCGGCACTCCGGATACGGCGGTGCAGCAGTTTGTTTAAAAAATGCTCTTGGCTGTCATTTCTGTCGCTGCGAGGAAGGCGTAGTTTACAAAAACCCAAGGAAAATGCAGATCCCCTGCCTGCGGCAGGCAGGCTCGCCGCACGGCGGCTCGGGATGACAGCGAATGGAGTTTTTCAACAAGCTGCTAGGCGCGGGCGGCGGCGGAAGATTCAAGTACGCGGTTATAATACGCTTCGTAGAGCGGGATGACGTCGTTCGAGCAGAACTTCGCGCGCGCGTTGATGCGGGCTTGCCGGCCCATTTCGCGCCCGCGATCGGCGCGAGAGAGAATCTGAATAGCGCATTTCGCGGCGCCGACGACATCGCGCGGCGCGACCAGGAAACCATCCACGCCATTCGTCACAACTTCCGGCACGCCGCCGATGTTCGTCGCCACCACGGGGACTTCGCAAGCCATTGCCTCGAGCGCCGCCAAGCCAAAGGATTCGAGATCCGAGGGGAGCAAGAACAGATCCGCCAAACCCAGAAATTCCTGGACATGCGCCTGCTTGCCCACGAAGAAAACGTCGCAGCCAAGTTTTTTCTGCCGCACGAGATGTTCGGCAGCACCGCGGTCCGGCCCGTCGCCGATCAGGACGAGCTTCGCAGGCATCTTCTCGCGCAAGAGAGCGAAAATCTCGATTACGTCGGTAATGCGCTTCACGGGCCGAAAATTCGAGAGGTGCATCACAATCGGCTCGCCATTCGGCGCCCATTCGCTGCGGCCGCTCTGGTCCGTCAAACGGCAGTACAGGTCGCAATTGACGAAATTACGGATCACTTCAATCGGGCGGCGAATATCGAATTCCTGAACCGTGCGCTCGCGCAGGTACTCTGAAATTGCCGTGACGCCGTCGCTCTGCTCAATCGAAAATCGCGTAATGGGAAGGTAGCTGCGATCGTTGCCGACCAGCGTGATGTCGGTGCCGTGAAGCGTGGTGATGAACGGCAGGCGGCGCGGCGCGGACATCATCCGCGCGAGCAACGCGCTAACAGAATGTGGGATTGCGTAATGTACGTGCAACAAGTCGAGCGGCGCGGACTCGGCGACTTCGGCCATTTTCACGGCCAGCGACAAAGTATAGGGCGGATGATCGAACAATGGATAGGAGGTGACCTCGACTTCGTGGAAGAAAATGCGGTCATGCGCCGGATTCAAGCGCGTTGGCATGGCGTAACTGATGAAATGAATTTCGTGCCCGCGCGCCGCCAGTTCCATGCCGAGTTCAGTAGCGACCACACCCGAGCCGCCATATGTTGGATAACATGTGATTCCGATTTTCATCAGAGTCCTCGAAATGTGTACCGGTGCTTGCGAATCCCAGACGCGCAATGCTAGATTCGCAAACTCTTACTTTAGACGTAATGAGGCAGGCCGGCGATGCAGCGAGTTTTGGAAAAAGTGGCCATCATCACTGGCGGCGGAACCGGCATCGGCCGCGCGTGTGCGCTCCTGTTTGCGAACGAAGGCGCGAAAGTGGCGCTTGCGGCGCGGCGGCGCGAAAAGCTCGAAGCCGTCGCGCAGGAAATTGCCGTCGCCGGAGGGGAGGCGCTGGCGTTGGAATGCGACGTCACGGACAAAGTCTCCGTCGAGCGAGCTGTCCGCGCAGTCGAGGAACGATTCGGGAAGCTGAACATCGTCGTTAACAATGCGGGCGCGGTTCACACCGGCACAGTGGAAGAAACGTCCGACGACGACTGGGAGCGCATCATCTCGGTTAATCTGACGGGCACGTTTCTGGTGTCGCGCGCAGCGGTGCCTGCGCTCAGGCGAGCGGGCGGCGGCTCGATCATTAATATCGGCTCCTTCTTGGGAATCGTCGCCATCAAGCAGCGCGCCGCATATTGCGCGGCCAAGGGCGGAGTCACGCTTCTTACCAAAGCCATGGCGCTCGATCACGCGCATGAAGGCATCCGCGTTAATTGTATTTGTCCGGCGATTGTCGAGACGGAAATGGCGCTGGGTGCCATCGCGCGCGCGCCTGATCCCGCCGCGTACCGGCGCTTGCGCGAGTCGCAAATTCCTATAGGCCGTTTGGGACGACCCGAGGATATTGCACAACTTGCCCTCTATCTTGCGTCGGACGAATCGACATGGATGACGGGCACCGCGCTGCCTCTCGATGGCGGAGCAACGGCGAGCTGATATGCGCCGCGCGATAAAAAGTCGAAAGAAGGAGACTTTTAAGCCTCTGACGATCACGGCTCTGGGGCGGCGTTTTCATTTCAGTAACACGGCGCGGCAATTCGGCTTCCGGTTGGACGATGCCGGTTCAGGCCGCGCCGTTTTGCGAATGAAAGTGCAGCCGAAGCACAGACAAATCCATGGAGTGGTTCACGGCGGCGTACTCGCCTCGCTCGCGGACACGGCCGGCGGTCTCGCGACTTATCTGGCGCTGCCGGCTGGTTCGCGCACGGCAACGGTCGAGATGAAAATTAATTTTCTCGAGCCGGTTGAGCGTGGAACGATCTTTGCCGAGGCGCGGGTCCTCCGACTGGGAAAATACCTCGCCGTGGTGGAGTGCGACGTGAATGACGACTGCGGCAAACTGCTCGCCAAAGCTCTGATGACGTTCTCCATTGGCAGGGACAAATTCCATCGGTCGAAATAACAATTCATGCTGGCATCGGCCTATGCCGCCCCTGCGGGCTTTACTTCCCTGCCCGGATTGGCTAATTTGAACTGAAGCGCCCATGGACCCCCTTGCCACCGGAAAAGATCTGCTGTTTACGCTGGTCTTGCAGGTCGGCTTTTCGGCTTCGCTGGCCGCTTTGCTGGTGCGCTTCGCAAAATTTCGCCGCGTCCTCTTCAACGAAATGCGCGATTCGGATCAGAAGGTTCTCCTGTTGCTTTTTCTGACGCCGCCGCTCGCGCTGGGAGTTGTGCTCCGCCTGGTCGGATACCGGTTTTTTGACCTCACGCTCGCGGGTTCATTTTTGTTGGGGCTGCTGGGCGGGCGAATCGTGGGACTTCTTGGCGGCTCGATGCTGAGCCTGCCTGCCTTTGGAAACCACGAATGGGTCTCGACTCCCCTCGCCGCGCTCGTAGGCTTGCTCGCCGGCTTTATCCGCCTGGGCCTGCCCAATAAGGAAGACGTTTGGCATTTCGGTCCATTCCTTTTTTTGAACATCCCGAAGTCCCTCTGGCGGCTGGCGCGCCACGGGCAGGTGAACTGGGCCATGGTGCCGATGGGGGCGTGCGCCCTGCTCGAATTAGGCCGCTACGCGCTTGCGCGCGCACTGCCCTCGCCGTGGCTTTATACCCTGCCGTATCCAGACTGGCGATGGCTTCCGCTGATCGCGCTGGCCACCGTGATGTGCGTCGCGATGCCCATCAAGATCTGGAACAACACGCGCATCGAAATGAACCTCGAGCAGAACCAGCAGCTTCTACTCAAGGCACGCATGGACGCGCTCTCGAGCCAAATCAATCCGCATTTTCTTTTTAACACGTTGAATACGGTTTCTTCGCTTGTCCGCTACGATCCCGACATGGCCCGCATCGTGGTTGTGAAGCTTTCGAATATTCTCCGCCGTCTATTGCGCAAGCACGAAACGTTCGTGCCCCTGCGCGACGAGCTCGACTTCATTGACGACTATCTCGATATCGAAGTGGCGCGTTTCGGCCGCGACAAACTGCAGTTCTTCAAGGAAATCGAGGACAGCACGCTCGATACATTCGTGCCCAGCATGTTGTTGCAGCCAATCATCGAAAATGCGATCCGGCACGGCCTGGCGCCGAAACTAGAGGGCGGAGAAATCCGCCTGCGCGCACACCTGGTTGACGGCCGGCTGACGATCGATATTGATGACAACGGTATGGGAATCCCAGCGGATCGCCTAGCCCAGATTTACAGCGACGGAATCGGCATCAGCAACGTGCGCGAGCGGTTGCGCCTGCTCTATGGCGAACAGTTTCGCATGGACATTCAAAGCCGCGAGGGCTCCGGCACGCAGATCCGCATCGAAATTCCCGAATTGGTCTCCGCCGTCAGTTCCGCATTGATGTGATTCTCGAGTCTCCGGATTTTTTTGGCAGCGAGCATTGCTGCTATAATGGCTCGTTTTTGCAGACTCGCAAAGGCTCGCTGATGGCTCGCACGAAAAAATCGGGAAAGCCGCGCATTGTGGCGCGGGCGAAACTGCCTACGCGGTACGGCAAGTTCACGATCCTCGGGATCGAGGGGGCGAATCCCGAGGAAAGCGCCGTGGCGCTGGTGCATGGCAAAATTCGGCACGGAGATGCTCCGCTGGTGCGCATCCATTCGCAATGCCTCACCGGGGATGTTTTTCACTCCGAGCGATGCGATTGCCGCGCGCAGCTCGAAATGGCGCTCAAACACACGGCGCGTGCGCGCTGCGGAATTGTTCTCTATTTGCCACAGGAAGGCCGAGGAATCGGCCTGATGAATAAATTGAAGGCGTACGAGCTGCAGGATCGCGGCATGGACACGGTCGAAGCGAATCGCAAACTCGGATTCGAGGCCGACCATCGCGATTATCATTTCTGCGCGCAGGCGCTGAAGCTTCTCGGTATCCGTGCCGTGCGCCTACTCTCGAACAATCCCGATAAAGTCGCTCAACTTGAAAGCGGAGGAGTCCGCGTCGCTGAACGCGTCCCCTGCCAGCCGCCGACCACTCGTCGCGCGCGGAGTTATCTGCTCACCAAAAAGGAAAAGCTCGGCCACCTGCTCGAAGGGATTTAAACGTGTACGGTCTAAGCAAAGATACCGACCTTTCGTTCTTGAGCGGTCAAGAAGTCACCCAGGTAGCAATTGGAGTATTTCAAGTCCAGTTCCATTTCGATAAAGATGCCATTATTTCGGTCGAAGGAGAGTTCCAATATTTTTCCGAAAATAGTTCGTCGCATTGGCACCAGGGAACTCCAGAGGCGGCTGCTCCTGCGCTGCGTTTGCTCGGCTCAAGTATACAGAAAGTTGACGGCAAGGAAGACGGAACCCTTGACCTGACATTCTCCAATGGAGATCGCTTAGTTGTGAAAGATAACAGCGAGCAGTACGAGTCCTATACAATTGCCGGCGGCCCGCGCGGGACTATTGTTATGTGAGAATTTAGCCGCCGCCGACGAAGTGAACAATTTCGTACGAATCGCCGGCCTGCACGGACGTCTCCTGCCAGACGGGGCGCGGCAGGATATCGAGGTTGCGCTCAATCGCGACGCGCTCGGGCGTGATGCCAAGATGCGCGAGAAGGGTGACGACATTCAGGGCATCGGGAATGTCGCGCGATTCCCCGTTAATCGTAACTCTCAGGACTTGTGCTCCTGCGGCGCGGATTTGGCTTTTGCGCGGAGTGCATAGCGAACTTCGTCGCTCCCCGATTCGGAAACGGCGCGAATCACCAGCTCAGAACCATCGGGGCCGAGGGGCGGCATCGCGAATCGCAATTGCGCCAGGCCATCGGGTCCAGTCGTGGCGGAAAAGCTCGCTTCTTCGTTCTGCTCGGTGAAGTTTGCCTCAACCTTCGCGTTCGCAATTGGCTCGCTGCCGCCGCGCCGCAGAACCTGCACGTCGAGCGTAGCGTTGCCACCGGCGAGCCACGAGTTCGCATTGCGAAGCCGCACCTGAATACCGTCATGCGATGCGCGAACGCTTCCCGTCGCAACCGCCGGAGGCGTAATCGCGCCGTCGCGAATCGCATCAATCACGGCGCGATGCTGATTTTCCACGCGTTCGCGTAACGAGTCTTCGGAAAATCCCGGGGCCGTCGCCAAATCCGAGTAATTGGACGTGCGCCGGTGAAAAACTCGACCACGATGATAGACCAGCGTCTCGATCAAGCACTCCGGACGGCCGTGATCCTCGGTTTGAACGTGGCAGACATCGCCACCAGCGTCCACGTCTGAATTGAACCCCAAACTCATCGAATGAAACTCCCTTCACCCGCGCGTGGAATTGCCAAAAACAACGCTAAAAAAAACTTTCGGTAGGCATTTGACCAGACGTGCGTGCCCCGTTATTATAGCAGCGCACCGAAAATGAACGGAAACTACCTCGATAGTTACGCGCCGTTGTTGCTGATGTTCCTGCTCGCTGCGGGACTCGCCGCCGTTCTCATTATTGCTTCGTCGCTGGTAGGGCGCCACCTGAAGTCGCGCGCGAAAGACCAGCCATACGAGTGCGGCATTCGGCCCACGGGCGACGCGCGCGAGCCGTTTTCGGTACACTTCTACATGGTGGCAATGATCTTCATATTGTTCGACATCGAGGCCATCTTTCTCTATCCCTGGGCGATCGTTTTCAAGAAGTTGAATATGTTCGGGTTTGTCGAGATGCTGCTGTACATTGCTATCTTGGTGGTGGGCTACATTTATCTGTGGAAAAAAGGCGCGCTGGAATGGAAGTAGCCTCGCCGCCGGAATCGGACTTATAAAGTGGACTCAGAGCAACAAAACGCATCGCTGGCAATCCGCAAACTGAAGGAACGGGACCCGCAAGGGATCACCGACGTAATTTCGTTTCGCGGCGAGACGACTGTTGTTTTGCCTCGCAATCGACTGGTCAGCGCCGCGGAGTTCCTGAAGTCCGATCCCGACTTGGATTTCGCATTCCTTTCGGATATCAGCGCCGTTGACCGCTTCCCCATCGAGCCGCGCTTCGAAGTCAATTATCACCTGACCAGCCTGAGCCATCGCGAGCGGCTGCGAATTAAGGTTAAAGTCACGAGCAAAGACGCGGCCGTCCCCACGGTGACTGGCGTCTGGCCCACGGCGAACTGGCATGAGCGGGAAATCTGGGATTTGATGGGCGTGCGTTTCGAAGGACATCCCAATTTGACCCGCATTCTGATGCCGGATGATTGGGAAGGCCACCCTCACCGCAAGGATTATCCCGTGGAGGGGTATCGCTGATGTCCACGACCGTCGGAACGCCCATCACTGACAACAAACCGCAGAATAAGACGATGGTCCTCAACATGGGGCCGCAACACCCTTCGACGCACGGCGTGTTGCGCGTGATTCTCGAACTCGACGGCGAGATTGTCCTCAAGGCTGAGCCGGTCATCGGTTATCTGCACACAGGCATTGAGAAAAATTGCGAGAATCTGACGTATTCTCAGTGCATTCCACTTACCGACCGCATCGATTACCTAGCGAACTTGTCGAACAACCTTGGGTACTGTCTTGCGGTTGAAAAACTTGCGGATATCCAAGTGCCCAAACGCGCGCAATACATTCGCGTTCTACTCACGGAATTAACGCGCATTTCCTCCCACCTGGTGTGGTTGGGCACCCATGCTATCGACCTCGGAGCAATGAGCGTGTTCCTCTATTGCTTCCGCGAACGCGAAGAAATCCTCAAGATCCTCGAAGCGATTTCCGGCCAGCGAATGATGACCAGCTATTTTCGCATCGGGGGACTGGCGCTTGAGCCGCCTCCGGGCTACCTCGAATGGATTTCGAGATTTTTGAATACCCTGCCCGGGCACGTGGCGGAATATGAAGACCTGCTCACGGAAAATCCGATCTGGAAACTTCGCACACAGGGCGTTGGGGTGCTGAAACTCGAGGATGCCATTGCCATGGCGGTATCGGGCCCTTCGCTTCGCGGCAGCGGCAGCGATTACGATGTCCGGAAATATTTTCCGTACTCCAGCTACGAGGAATTCGATTTCAAGGTCCAGACACAGACCGCCGGTGATGTTTACGCGCGTTATCAGGTGCGCGTCGCCGAGATCAAGGAAAGCGCGAAAATCTGCAAGCAGGCAATTGAAAAAATACCGCCGCAAGGGCCGTTCCGGGCTGAAGTTCGCGGGCTTGTGCCGCCATCGCGTGAGGAAATGAAAACCTCGATCGAGGGCCTGATTTATCACTTCAAGATTTGGACCGAAGGCATCACGCCCCCGCCCGGCGAGGTGTATCAAGCGATCGAGTCTCCGCGCGGCGAAGTGGGATTCTTCGTGGTCAGCGACGGTTCAAATCGCCCGTACCGCGTCAAGATGCGCGCGCCTTCGTTCATCAATCTCCAGGCACTACCGCATCTCGTAATTGGCAAACTGCTCGCCGATGTTGTCGCCAGCATCGGTACAATCGATATTGTCCTGGGAGAAGTGGACCGCTGATGCAAGTGCCCGCGCAGCTTGATGCCAAGTTCCAGCAACTTATCGGGCGCTATCCCGTCAAGCGCTCCGCGCTGATTCCCATGATGATGTACGCGCAGGACGAATATGGCCATCTGAGCGATGAAATCCTCGAAGAAATCGCGCGCCGCCTCCAACTGAACATGACCGAGGTGACGGAAACACTGGCCTATTATTCGATGCTGCGGCGCAAGCCCGCCGGGAAAAATCACGTTCAGGTTTGCACGAACATTTCGTGCCAGCTTCGCGGCGGCTTTGAAATTATGGCGCATGTCGAAAAGCGCCTGGGCATTGGCAATCGCCAGACGACGCCCAACGGTATTTTTTCCTTCGAAGAAGTCGAATGCATTGGCGCGTGCTCGGGCGCACCCGCGATGCAAGTCAATTACGATTTCTACGAAAATCTCACGCCAGAAAAAGTGGATGCCGTCCTCGATCAATATGCTGCCGACAAGCACCCTGCTCCGGTTCCCGTGATCTCCGGCTCGCTGCACGAGCCTGCGCCGGGCGAAGTACGGGTGATCAGCCAGCGGTTCGGCGTGCGCGATTCGCGCACGTTGAAAGTTTATCGCGAGCTCGAGGGCTACGAGGCACTGGAAAAAGCCCTGAAGGAAATGACCTCCGACCAGATTATCGATGAAATGAAAAAGTCGAATCTGCGTGGTCGCGGAGGCGCGGGATTCCCCACCGGAATGAAATGGTCGTTCGTCCCGAAGAATTCGCCCAAGCCTAAATACATAGTGGCGAATGCGGACGAAAGCGAGCCGGGCACGAGCAAAGATCGTCCGCTGATGGAAATGGACCCGCACGCCTTGATCGAAGGCATGGTGATTGCGGCCAAAGCCATTGATTCGCATCAGGGCTATATTTACGTCCGCGGCGAGTATCGCTACATTTTGGACATTCTCGACGTTGCGATTGGCGAAGCCTACCAGGCAGGCTACCTCGGCAAGAACATTCTCGGCACCGGTTTCGATTTTGAGCTTTGCTCGCATACAGGCGCGGGCGCGTACGAATGCGGCGAAGAAACGGCGCTTCTCGATTCGCTCGAAGGCAAGCGCGGCTATCCGCGCATCAAGCCGCCCTTCCCCGCTGTTGCAGGGCTATATCAGTGCCCTACCGTCGTCAACAACGTGGAAACTCTGAGCACCGCGCCACTGATCATTCGCAAGGGCGGCGACTGGTATTCGAGCCTGGGAGTGCCCAAAAATGGCGGCACACGGCTTTATTCGATTTCCGGTCACGTGAATCGCCCGGGGATTTACGAATTGCCGCTGGGATTCAATCTGAATCGCATGATCAACGAAGTTGCGGGGGGCATACGTGACGGCAAAAAGCTAAAAGCCGTACTTCCCGGCGGAAGCTCGTGCCCGCTGCTGAGCGCCGATGAGTGTGACGTGCCGATGGATTACGATTCCGTCGCGAAGATTGGCTCGATGCTCGGCTCTGGCGGGCTCGTCGTAATGGATGAAGAAACCTGCATGGTGGACGTGGCGCGCCGCATTATGCATTTTTACGCGCACGAATCCTGCGGATGGTGCATTCCGTGCCGCGAAGGCACGGCCTGGCTGCGCAAAATGCTCGACCGCTTCCACGAAGGCGGCGGCCGGCCGGAAGATATCCCGCTGATCGACGAAGTGTCGGAGAACATGCTCGGCAAAACGCATTGCGCGCTTGGCGACGCGGCTGCGCTGCCCACAATGAGCATCGTGCGCAAGTGGCGCAACGAATTCGAGGATCATCTCCGGGGAAAATGCTTGCACAAGCCGGCCGACGTGCTGGCAATGGTGCGATAGGCCTTAGGGGAATCGCAAAGGAATTATGGCGGAAACGGAAACAAAGCTGATCACATTCACGCTCAACGGCCAAAAGCTGTCCGTGCCGTCCGGCACGCTTGTCATTGAAGCGGCGAAGCAAGCGGGCATTGAAATCCCCTCGTTTTGCTATTACCCGGGATTCGCGCTGCAGGCCGCATGCCGCATGTGCCTGGTCGAAGTCGAGAAAGCGCGCAAGATGGCGACTGCCTGTACGCTGGTCGCGGAAGACGGCATGGTTGTTCACGCCGATACCCCCGCCGTGCACAAGGCGCGCAAAGACATGCTCGAATTTGTCCTGACGAATCATCCGCTGGACTGCCCTGTTTGCGACAAGGGCGGCGAATGCGAATTGCAGGACATGACGTTCACATACGGCATCGACCACAGCCGCTATATCGAGGAAAAGCTGCATTACCCCGAGGAAAAATGGTCGCCGCTGGTTTATTACGACGCACCACGCTGCATTCTCTGCTTCCGCTGCGTCCGCGTGTGCGACGAGGGCATGGACGTGAAAGCGCTCGGCGTCGGCGCGCGCGGCGTTCAGTCCGTAATTATTCCCAATGAATCCGGCCAACTCGCCTGCGAAGAGTGCGGCATGTGCATCGATATTTGCCCCGTCGGCGCGCTCACGAGCGGCACGTATCGCTACCAGACGCGCCCCTGGGAAATGAAATATTTTGGAACCGCGTGCGGCCACTGCTCGAATGGCTGCAAGACGACGCTGTCGGTTCGCAACAACGAGATCCTTCGGGCGAACAACCGCGATCATTCCGGAATCAATGGCGAATTCCTGTGTGCCAAGGGCCGCTTTGGCTATGACTTCACCACGAACCCCGAGCGCATTCGCCAGCCACTGGTGCGCAAGAACGGCACACTCGAGCCAGCAAGCTGGGAAGACGCCATCGAGGAGATCGCCCGGCGCCTGAAGCAAGCGCATGACGCGCACGGCGCCGCTGCCATGGGCGTGATAGGCTCGAATCACACGACGAACGAGGAAAATTACCTTCTGAACCGTTTTGCGCGCGCGACCCTGGGCACGAATAATATTGACCACCATCGCACCGCCGACTATGCGGGCCTGGCAACTGCCCTCGGCCCGAAAGCCAAAGACTCCATGTCGACCATGGCGCAAATCGACAGCGCGAGCGCCATCGTTCTGATCGGCAACGACGCGACGCAGCAAAATCCCCTCGTCGCCTGGCAGATTCGCACCGCCGTTCGCCAGCACGCGGCGCATTTGTACATCATCCACGCCGGACCACTAAAACTGCTCCGCCAGGCCACGCACTCGGTCGAAGTAGCGGCAGGCGCGGAAGGGCGCGCGGCCAGCTGGCTCGCGACAGGCAGCGGCGACCTCGACGGCAAGATAACCGGCGAACTTGCCAAGCTCAGAGACGCCCTTGCCAAGGAAAAAGACGTCGTCATTTTGTTCGGCGCCAACATTCGCGGCGCAGCGCTGCGCGGTTTGGTCAAGTTCGGCGGCGGCCTTTCTGGTCTGACGCGTTACATGGCCCTCGGAGATTACTCCAATTCACGTGGCGCTGCTGACATGGGCATGTTCCCCGACCGTCTGCCCGGCTACGCGCCGCTCTCCGACGCAAACGAGCGCAGCCGCTGGGGCAAGCTGTGGGGCAAGGAAATCCCCGCGAAGCCGGGAATGAACGCTCGCCAGATGATGCAGGCGGCGCTCGATGGAAAACTCAAAGCTCTGTATGTCGTCGGAGCGAATCCGCTGAAAACCTTTGGCGTGAAGGCCCCGGACAAAATCGCCGGCCTCGATTTGCTCGTCGTGCAGGATATGTTTATGACCGAGACCGCGCAGCGCGCCGATGTGATTTTGCCGGCCGCATCCACGTACGAAAAGGACGGCACGCTCACGAACACGGCTGGCGAAATTCAGACGGTCCGGCGCGCCGTCGACGCGCAAGGGCCACGCAGCGATTTCGATTTACTGCGCATTCTGATTCACCAACTCGGGCAGCTTGGCTTGGGCACGGCGATGAAGCACCGCACGCCTGAGGCGGTCCTCGAGGAAATCCGCCAGAATGTGCGCGGCTACGATATCCCCGCCGCCGGTCTGCTCACCGGAGGCACGGAGCAAGTCACTCCGGCACCAACCGCAACGGACGGTTCTTACGATGTGGCAGCGGATTTAATTTTCTCTTCGCAGGACGATTTGTTTACAAGCGGGACCCTGGGGCGTTACTGTTCCAAACTCAAATCATGCAAAGAATCCAAGGATAGACCGTGGAGTTCGTCACCCACCACCCAGTCCTGGTGGTATCGTTAATTAAAATCGCCATCGCGCTATTCGTGGTGATGACGGCGCTCGCCTACCTCACATGGTTCGAGCGCAAGGTCGTCGCTCGCATTCAGTCGCGATGGGGCCCGTACTGGGTCGGGCCGCACGGCCTGCTGCAGCCGCTCGCCGACGGCATCAAATTCCTTTTCAAGGAAGATATCGTCCCGCCTGCCGCGGACAAGATTTCCTACGTCCTCGCACCGTTTCTCGCGCTGGCCCTCGCGCTCACTACACTCGCGCTGATTCCTATCGGCCCGGCGACCATTACAATTCTCGGCCAGCCGACGCAGCTCGTTATCTCTCATAGCAGCGTCGCCCTGATTTTACTCTTCGCCATCAGCTCCATCGGCATTTACGCTGTCGTCCTCGCCGGATGGTCATCGAATAGCAAATATCCGCTGATGGGCGGTCTGCGTAGTTCGGCGCAAATGATCAGCTACGAAGTTTCGCTGACTCTCTCCGTCGTGGGCGTACTGCTCATTGCCGGCTCGTTTGATTTTTACGACATTGTCGGCGGGCAGTCCGGACGCTGGTTCCACTTCCTTCCAAAATGGCATATCATCCCGCAAATCCTGGGCTTCATTTGCTATCTGACGGCAGCCATTGCGGAAACCAATCGCGTGCCCTTCGATTTACCCGAAGCCGAAACGGAACTGGTTGCGGGCTTTCACACCGAATATTCGAGCTTCAAGTTCGCCATGTTCTTCATGGCCGAATACGCGAACATGATCACCGTTTCCTGCCTTGCGACGCTGCTCTTCCTTGGCGGCTGGCTTTCGCCTTTTCCTGCAACTTGGCACTGGCAGCTTTATCTGCCTGCGGCTGGCCTGATCCTTGCCGGAATCGGCCTCATCGTTGGCGGGCTGCGCGGCGTTCAATTAAGCGCAAAGCTCGTCTTCCCTGTTCTCGGAATCGTCTGCCTAGGCGTGGGTTACCTCTGTACGTTTGCGGCCGTGATGCCGGTGATTCAAGGGCCGTTCTGGTTTATCGCCAAAGTTTTCTTTTTGCTGTTTTTCTATGTTTGGGCGCGCGGCACGCTGCCTCGGTTCCGCTATGACCAGCTTATGTCATTCGGCTGGAAATTCCTGCTGCCGCTGTCGCTGATCAATCTGGTTCTCACCAGCCTCGTCGTAGTTCTGAGGTTGCGTTGATGAATATCGCGATGGCCGTGTTCATTGCCTGTAGCGTGATGGCCATTGTGGGCGCGCTGGCGCTGATCCTCGCGCGCGAGCCTGTACACAGCGCGCTGTCGCTGGTGCTGGTGATGATCTCGCTGGCGATTCTCTATTTATTGCTCGGCGCGGCCTTCATCGCGGCCATACAAATCCTCGTATATGCCGGCGCGATCATGGTGCTCTTCGTCTTCGTCATCATGCTGCTGAATGCGGGAGAAGAAGTGCGCACGAACGTCAGCCGTCTCGCGAAGTGGGTCGGCCTGCCGCTGGGGATATTTTTCCTGCTCGAAATGGCCTATTCGCTCTTCCACGAGTTCAACGGCAGGGCGGGTGCGGCGACGGGCGGCACTTTCGGTGCGCTCGTGCCGGCCTCCACGGAACAGCTTTCGATGAAATTATTCACAGAGTTCGTGCTGCCGTTTGAACTCACGTCGATTCTGATTCTCATCGCCGTCCTGGGGGCGCTCGTCCTCGCCAAGAGGGAGTCGTAGCGATGGTCCCGATATCCTATTACCTGATATTAAGCGCCGTGCTTTTCGGGTTGGGCGTGGTGGCATTCGTTTTCAAGCGCAACATCATCACGATTTTCATGGCCATCGAGCTGATGCTCAATGCCGTGAATCTCGCGTTCGTGGCCTTCAGCCGCGAATTCAATCAACTCGACGGCTTGATTTTTGTTTTCTTCGTCATTGTCGTGGCCGCGGCGGAGGCCGCCGTGGGGCTGGCTATCGTCATGGTCATTGCGCGCAACCGCAAATCGCTCAACGTGGAAGATGTGGATTTGCTGAAGTTTTAAACAAAGCCCTAAGCGAAACGAATGTTCATACTTGACCATCTCTGGATCATCTTGGCTCTGCCGCTGGCAGGGTCGATGCTCACGCTCCTGGCCGGACGCCAATGGCCTCGAACGTACGTCAACATCTCGAGCGTAGGCTTTGTCGTCCTCGCGTTTCTCTCCTATTGCGAGCTGCTGCGAGAGTTTTTCCTACTCAATCCGGCCAGCCCAATCATTAAGGATTATTTCACCTGGATGACGGCCGGAAATTTCCGAGTCGATTTCGCCCTCCAGGTTGACCCGCTCACCATCGTGATGCTCGGCGTCGTCACGTTCGTCGGCATGTTGATCCACATCTATTCCGTGGGCTACATGGCGCACGAGGAGGGCTATTACCGCTTCTTCGCCGAGATGAATCTCTTCATGTTTTTCATGCTCACGCTCGTTATGGCCGCGAACCTCGTGCTGCTTTTCGTTGGCTGGGAAGGCGTGGGCCTTTGCAGCTACCTGCTGATTAGCTTTTTCTTCCAGAAGAAATCAGCGGCGGACGCGGGCAAAAAAGCATTCATCACCACGCGCATCGGCGACTTCGGATTCACGCTCGGAATCCTGCTGGCTTTCTGGACGTTCCATTCAATTGATTACAAAACGATGTTCGCAAGCGCGGCGAACATGCCCGTCGAAGGCATGCACCACTGGGGCGTGCTCACCTCAATTTGCTTGCTGCTTCTGGCCGGCGCGGTCGGAAAATCCGCGCAGCTTCCTCTGTACGTCTGGCTGCCGGACGCGATGGAAGGCCCCACGCCTGTCAGCGCCTTGATCCACGCGGCGACGATGGTGACCGCCGGCGTTTACATGGTGGCACGCATGAACGTGCTGTTCAGCCGCGCGCCTGCCGCGATGCTTGCCGTGGCCATCATTGGCGGCGCCACCGCGCTCTACGCGGCGACCATCGGCTTGGTGCAAAACGACATCAAGAAAGTCCTCGCTTACTCAACGATCTCGCAGCTTGGCTACATGTTTCTGGCCTGCGGTCTTGGTGCGTATGCCGCCGGAATTTTCCATTTAATGACGCACGCGTTCTTTAAGGCCCTGCTCTTTCTCGCCGCGGGCAGCGTGATACACGCCATGGGTGGCGAGCAGAACATGCAGAAAATGGGCGGCCTGCGTAAAAAAATCCCCTGGACCTTCGGGACGATGCTCGTTGCAACGCTGGCGATCTCCGGCGCGCCCCTTTTCGCCGGATTCTTCAGCAAGGACGAAATTCTCTTCGACGCCTACGCCGGTCCGAATGCAAATATTTTTCTCTACGCGCTGGGCATCTTCGCCGCGCTGCTGACCGCGTGTTATATGTTCCGGCTAATTTTCCTGACGTTCTACGGCAAGCCGCGTTATGACGAGCATCATGTCCACGTGCACGAATCGCCGAAGATCATGCTTGCGCCACTTGTGATTCTTGCGGTGCTTTCGGTCATTGGCGGCTGGTTCGTTTTGCCGACGTACTGGGGCGGCAAGGATTATTTCCAGGGCTTCCTGAATCCTGTTTTTGCGTCCTCGACGGCGCTTGCAGCCAGGATGCATCCTGCCTGGTCGGAGCCTCCGCATTCGCTTGAACTGATCATGACCGCCATCGCCGTGTTGATTGCGTTTATCGGCTTCCTGATCGCGTGGTATTTGTACATCCGCAAGCCCGCGCTGCCCAAGAAAATCGCCGGCGCTTTCGGCCCTGTTTATCGTTTGCTTTTCAACAAATATTACGTCGACGAGTTGTACGGCGCAGTCATCATCGGCCCCATCGTCTGGCTGTCGCGCAACGTGCTTTGGAAAATCATTGACGTTCGCCTGATCGACGGCACGGTGAACGGCGCGGCGTTTCTCTCGCGCGAAACGGGCAGCGGCCTGCGCCACATGCAGGGCGGCAACACACGCAGTTATGCCGCATGGGTCGTCGTTGGAGCCGTTGCCGTCACTTTATTCTTCGTCTGGATGGTGCGCTAGCGTGGTCAGCCACAACTATTTGCTGACGGTTCTCACGTTCTTCCCCCTCATGGGGACCTTTGCCCTGCTCCTGCTGAGCGGCGACGATCATGTCTGGATACGCCGCTTCACTCTCTTCGCGTCTGTCATCGAATTCATCATGTCGCTGTTCCTGTTACGCGGTTTTGACCTTGCCACGCCTTCGTATCAGTTTGAGGAGGTCTACAACTGGATTCCGAGCCTCCACATTCACTACCACATGGGCGTGGACGGCATCAGCTTGTTCCTGGTCCTGCTCACCACGTTCCTGACGCCGCTGGCCGTCCTTTGCTCCTGGAATAGCATCCACGAGCACGTCAAGGAATTCTTCGCGATGCTCCTCGTGCTCGAGATGGGCATGGTCGGCGTTTTTTGCGCGCTCGATTTGTTCCTCTTCTTCGTTTTCTGGGAAGTGATGCTCATCCCGATGTATTTCCTCATCGGTGTCTGGGGCCACGGTCGCAAAATTTACGCGGCGCTGAAATTCATTCTGTATACGATGCTCGGCTCGATCCTGATGCTTGTCGCTATTCTGTGGCTCTACCGGCTGACCAGCGCCGCCGGAAACCCCACATTCGATTTGCCCGCGATTCAAGCCATGCTCTCCTCGGGCCAGATTTCCCTTCCGTGGCGCAGCGAATTGCTTCTCTTCCTGGCATTCTTTCTCGCGTTCGCCATCAAGGTACCGCTCTTCCCGCTGCATACATGGCTGCCGGACGCCCACACAGAAGCGCCCACCGCTGGCTCCGTCATTCTCGCTGGCGTGCTCCTGAAAATGGGCACGTACGGCATGTTGCGCTTCTGCCTGCCGCTCTTTCCAACGGCCGCCCATCGCGCCGCGCCCGTGATCGCCACGCTCGCAATCATCGGGATCATCTACGCAGCGCTCGTCGCCATGGTTCAAACCAATTTGAAGCGTCTCGTCGCATATACGTCCGTCAGCCACTTGGGATTCGTCGTACTGGGCATTTTCGTTTTCAATTCCACGGCCATGGAAGGCGCGATCTACCAGATGCTCAACCACGGCGTCTCCACCGGCATGCTCTTCCTCGTTTGCGGAATGATTTACGACCGCCGCCACACGTACGAATTCAGCGAGTTGGGCGGTCTCGCCAAGCCGATGCCGGTACTGTGCGCGTTTTTCCTGTTCGCTTGTCTCTCTTCGCTGGCGCTGCCCATCCTCAATGGCTTCATCGGCGAATTCATGATTCTCATTGGCACGTTCCACCACCATCCCGGCTGGGCGGCATGGGCGGCGACGGGCGCGATTCTCTCGGCGGTCTATTTGCTCTGGGCATACCAGCGCGTCGCGCTCGAAAAAGTCACCGTCGCGAAAAATGAAAACCTGCCAGACGCTTCGCCGCGCGAACGGCTGATCCTGATCGCCGCCTCGGTCGTGATTCTATTCATGGGCGTTGCCTCGCCGCTCTTCACGCATCGCATGGACGCCACCACCAACGCACTGCTCCAGCAAGTGCAAACTACCGCGAGCTATGAATCGCACACGCGCCACGCTGCGCCGAAAAGCGCGCGAGCATCGGCCCCGGGCGCGCCCTCGCATGAATTGGCAATGCGCGCCGTCACGCTCACATCGGAAAGGCGGACCCAGCCGTAATGTTTCCACCGCTCCAGGATCTCTACCGAATCGCGCCCGAGATCGTGCTCTGCGCCGCCGGCATGCTCATCATGGTCATCGACCCGTTTGTCGCCGCAGGCCACAAGCGCTCGATGGGCTGGCTTGGATTCGCGGGCACGCTGATTGCACTCGCGTCGCTTCGCTGGGCCGCCATGAACACGGGACCTGCCTACTCCGGACTGCTGCGCATGGACATGTTCAGCCTCTTCGTCCACGGCATCGTCATCAGCGTGGCCGCGCTCGCCATCCTCGGCTCATTCGATTATCTCGATCGCGAAGGGATCCAGCGCGGCGAATATTACGCCCTCATTCTCTTCGCCACCGCCGGCATGGGTATTCTTGCGAGTGCCAATGAACTGATCACCGCCTTCATCGGTCTGGAAATGAGTTCGATCTCGACCTACATTCTCGCGGGCTTTCGCCGCAATGTTCTGAAATCGAATGAATCTTCCCTGAAGTATTTCCTGCTCGGCTCTTTCGCTACCGCGTTTTTTCTGTACGGCATCGCGCTCACGTATGGCGCCACGCGCAGCACTCGATTTGATGTTATCAATCAGGCCATCGCCAACCACGGCACAGGCACGTTGCTGATCCTCGGCCTCGGCCTGATTTTCGTCGGCTTGGGCTTCAAAGTGGTCGCCGCGCCATTCCAGATTTACACGCCAGACGTCTACGAAGGTGCGCCGACGCCCGTCACCGCCATTCTCGCCTGCGGTCCGAAGGCCGCCGCCTTCGCCGTGATGCTTCGCATTTTCTATTCGGCGTTCGGCAACGCTTCGCATGTCTGGTTCTGGGCGATTTGGGTCTCCGCGGTCCTCACCATGTGCATTGGCAATTTCGCGGCGCTTGTGCAAACGAACGTCAAGCGCCTTCTCGCCTATTCTTCCATCGCACACGCGGGCTACATTCTCGTCGCGTTCGTCGCTGCCAGCCAAATGGGTGCCGCCGCGGTGCTTTTCTATCTCGCTGCGTACGCTGCCATGACCCTTGGCGCGTTTCTCATCGTCGCGCACGTGGGCGGCACGGGCGAGCAGCGCCTAAATATTTCGGACTACGCCGGCCTGGGAACCAGACATCCCTGGATCGCAGCCTGCTTCGCGCTTTTCTTGTTTTCGCTGTTGGGACTGCCGGCCACGGCGGGCTTTCTTGGCAAGTTCTACGCGTTTCAGGCGGCGCTCGATCAGCGCATCGTCTGGCTCGTCGTCATTGCGGCGATCAATAGCGTCATCGGCGCCTACTACTACTTGAAAGTCGTCGTAGCGATGTACTTCAATGAACCGAACAAAGAATGGGCGCCGACTCCCATGCACGCTCCGATGTTCATCGTCCTGCTCATCACCGCCAGCGCCACAATTTATCTTGGCATCCTGCCCAACCGGCTAATGGAATTCGCCATAGCTTCTGCCCGATCGCTGCGCTAGCGGAACACAGGCTTTTCAGGCCTGTCCTCTGGCATGGCTCTCCAACGTGCCCGTACCCAACGACCCCGGGTGCCCACCATTTCGCACGCCCAAAAACAAAAAGCCCGGAAGCTCGCGTTGCACGAGCCTCCGGGCCACAAAAACCGTGTCATGCTCCGGACGAATTATTCAACCTACTTAATCAGCACAATGACCAGCGCGTACAGTGTGAGCGATTCAATCAGCGCCACGCCGATGATGAACGCGATGCGGATCGGTCCGCTTGCGCCCGGATTGCGCGCCGTGCCTTCACAAGCCGATGCGGTGGCCTTTCCCTGGCCGATTCCGCAGCCTGCGGCCGCGATGCCTAGGCCAATTGCGGCAGCTACGTCCACCCAGTCAATCCCCGCGGCCGTCGTGCCCGCGGTCTGCGCGAACGCCACTGGCGCTACGATCATGGCCATCAGCAGCGCCACCAAAAACCACATTACTTTCTTTGTCATTTTTCCTCCTCTTTATGAATTGGCCGTCAGGAGGTGGTTCCCGGACACCGTGCAGCCGGGCTCACGCTGGCAGCGCATGATTCCGAATAAATCCAAATATCCTCTGCAAAATGATTGCCTGTAAATGATTCCCTCTAAATGTCTAGTGCTCTTCCGCCACTGCAAGTCCCAAATACACGATCGCCAAAATCGTAAAAATGAACGCCTGCAAAACGGCTACGAAAATATGCAGACCAATCAGTAGCAGCGGAATTCCCACCGGTATGACCGCTGAGACATACCCCGCGCGGTTTGCATGGCTCAAGAGGTCAAAGAGCCCCACTGTAAGTCCGAGAAACGCTACATAAATCAATTCGCTAACGAACATGTTGGCCCAAAGCCGGACAGTCAGCGAAAGCAAACGCGCAAAATGACTGAACGCTTCGATCGGACCAATCAGCCACGAAAGCCACCACACAGGTCCCATCAAGGTCTTGCCATATCCGCCCGGCCCATGATGTCTCAGCCCGAAATAGTTGTAATAAAGAAACACGACCACCGCGCAGCCCAGCGGAACCGTTTTCTCCGCCGTCGGCGACATGAACCCCGGCACCAGCGCCGCCAGATTGCAAAGCAGTATGAACATGCCAATCGAGCCGATCAGCGCAATGTGCCGGTCCGATCCGTGCCCCACAATGTCGTCCAGCAGATCCTTCACGCCCACGCCCATGGGATTCGACAGGAAAAATTCCATGGATTGCTGCGTCGCTCCCGGACGTTCAACCGACATGCGCGCCCGCAACCACAAGAAGAAAATAATCGCAAACAGAAAAACGACCAACTCCATCGCAAAAAAATTCGGAATCGGGTATTTCGGATTCACCACGGGAATGTGAAGCAATGCGAACAAAGCCAGTGCCGGCTTCGCCAATAGCCAGTTAACAAGTTTCGTTACGCTAAGAATCTGCTCTTCGCCCATGAATCTCCTACGACAGGCACAACTCGAATATTATTTCACGAATCGGATTTACAACGCGTTCCATCGGTGATGCCCGTGCATCAATTCGTACACAAGTTCCACCACAATCGCCGGGACCACCGCGACCAAGCCGCACAGAAACGCAATCACAGGCAACCGCAACCAAGCGAGAATAACATACGCTACCACGAGCAGCAACACGAGCCGGCCGAAGAACTTTGCGTGAACCATTCGCGGCACATGCACCACTTTCGCGCCTGCCTGCGCCATTCCCAGGCGCATCAACGCGCCCGCTCCCTGCCTCAGCCATCGAAAATTCAACCAGCACAGCGCGGTGCCGATGGCGGCAGCTTCCGCGGCGCGAATTCCCCATCTAATCGCCGCTCCAATTGCCATCGCCGCGCCCAATCCAACGATGAAGTTTTCCAACCGCCGTTCGATCGCCGCGTAATCCGCGTCACTCTCCATTTTTCTTTTCCGCGGCGTTGGCGCTTTTAAGTACGTCCCACAGCCCGATGCCGAATCCGATAAATCCCAGCACAATCATCAGTATGAATTTCGTATGCAGCCAGCGATCCAGCAGGTAGCCAATCCCGCCCGCAACGAATACCGGCATAACCAGCGTGAACGGAATTTGAAACGCCAGCGCCATTTGCCTGAAGGCGCTCGCACGATCCTTGCGGGATGAGTTTGGATCCATGGCGGCTACTGTCCGGAATCAGAAGTTCGTTGCATGGTTTTTAGGGGGTCGGAGCTTTTGGTCCGACACAACCCCTTCTAAAAATCCAGGGGTTTTAACCCCTGAGGGTCGACAGAATATTCAACGAATCACCACACTCGTTCCCCTTCGCGATCAATCGTGCCGCGCACCATGCAGCACGGAAACCGCGTGCGGCAGCAATTCCGCAATCGCGTCAAACGACTCCACCGCTCCGCGCGGACTGCCCGGCAAATTCACGATCAGCGTCGTGCCGCGAATCGCAACCACCGCGCGCGAAAGCACCGCGTTGGGATTCTTTGCCGCTCCGACTTGCCGCATTCGTTCCGCGAGCCCCGGCACAATCCGATTCGCCACCGCCGCGGTTGCTTCGGCCGTGACGTCTCGCGGCCCCAGCCCCGTTCCGCCAGTCGTCAGCACCAAATCCAGCTTACCCGCATCGGCTAGCGCCAAGAGTTGCGCGCGAATCAGTGCCTCTTCATCCGGCACAATCGAAGCGGAGGTCACTTCCCACCCAAGCCCGCTACACCTCTGCGCGAGCGCTTTGCCGGACACATCCTCGCGCTGCCCCGAGGAAACCGAATCGCTGATTGTGATAATGGAAACGCGCATCCCGCGAGCGCCGCCGCGCTAGCTTCCCGCCGCGTCCGGCTGGCCTTCCGGAAGCACTTGCTGGCTCTCATCGATCAGCCGCAACGCTTCCATCAGCAGCCCGGTCGTCGAGCGCTCAATCGTTGTGCGCGAAGGCGCGGCATTGAAATCAATCTCGAATTCGCCCGCGGGCCATCGCACCGCCTCATATACCGCGGCTTCGCCTTCGACTTTCCCCAGCTGCGCGTCCTGGCATTGCCCCGCCGAAAAATAAATCTCGCACTTGTTTCCGCCGTTGCGCACCGTCAGCTTGCACGTTTTTTGCCCCATCTCGATGGATTGCATCAGATCCAACATGCTCATTTCCTCCAGCCGGCCCTGAATCACGCCCGGCCGCGCCGAAGTTTTCTGCAATTTCTCGAGCTGCAACCGGTCAATCACTTTTTTCGCGCGCCGCACCAGCTCGTGAACAAAAAACGGCTTGGCGATGAATTCCTCCACGCCTTCGACCATCGGGCGCAGCTTCTCCTCGATGTCGCTGCGGTTCGCAAGGAAAATAAAAGGAATGGGCCGCGACGCAAATCGCGTCCGCAATTTCTCGTATAGCTGCCGCCCATCAAGCCCCGGCATGCGGTAATCGCACAGCACCAGATCCGTCGGCTCGTCCACGATTTTCAGCAGTGCATCCGCTCCGTCCGCGGCGGTGCGCACGTCGCAATGCGGCTCCAGACCCTTCACGATCAGGTCCAGCACCAGCGGATTATCGTCAACCACTAGAACCTTTACGTCTTTCATCGCCCCGCGCGCCCGGAGCGTCGCCGCACGTAATGCCCGCTCCGCCCTCCCGACTTTTCGACCAGGTAAATTTCGGAAATTTCCATGCTTCGATCCAGCGCCTTGCACATATCGTAGAGCGTCAGCGCCGCCACCGCCGTGGCCGTAAGCGCCTCCATTTCGACGCCCGTGGGCCCTGTCGCGGTCACGCGCGACACGATTTCAACTCCATTCTGACATAGCTCGGTCGCAACATCTATGTGCGTCAAAAGCAGCGGATGACAAAGAGGAATCAGTTCCGCCGTGCGCTTCGCCGCCGCGATTCCCGCGATTCGCGCAATCTCGAACGGATTGCCCTTCGGCGTTTTCATCCGCCGCACTTTCGCCAGCGCCGCATTGCCGATTTTCAAAAATCCGCGCGCTACGGCGGTTCGTTCCGTCGACGCCTTCGCCGTCACGTCCACCATGCGAACGCGCCCGCGCGAATCATAATGTGATAGAGAATTCCTCATGTACGTCGTTATGGTAGCGTCGGTATCTTGCCGGCTCCTTCCGTCGGCTTCCGGAATTTGTGCGAGCCTTTAACTGCTTCCAGCCTCTACAATAGCCCGCACCGTGGCAGCACGTCCACCCATTCGCCCGCCGCCAGCTTCAGCTTCGATTGATGCACGACCAGAAAACAGTTTCCTCGCGCCAGCGTTGCGATATCTCCCGACCCCTGCCACGGCAATTCAGTCACGGTCGCTTCTCCGCTTGCCCATTCGAGCACCGCCGGCAAGAAATGCGTCAGCGACGCCTTTTGCTCCACACTCTTCGTCAGCTTCGCTCTCAACAATGGCAAAGGCCTCGGATCCCCGCCGCCCAAAATATCGATCGCGGAAACCGCAAACAGCTCAAACGTGACCATCGTCGACACCGGATTCCCCGGCAACCCAAACACGGGTTTCCCGCTGCAAATGCCAAATACCGCTGGCCGTCCCGGTCGAATTGCCACCGCGTCAAAGAAAAATTCCGCGCCGAGCCTGCGCAACACTTCCTCAACCAGATCATACTTGCCCATCGACACGCCGCCGCTCAGCACCAGCGCATCTTCCTGCAGTCCGCGCTCGATCATTTCGCGAAGTTCATCGATGCGATCCGGCGCATTTCCCAGCAATACGGATTCGGCACCCGCAAGTTCCGCCTGCGCCGCGAGCGACGCTCCGTTGCTGTTGCGAATCGCAAACGGCCCCGGCGTGGCATCAACGGCTACGACTTCGTCGCCGGTGGAAAGAATCGCAACGCGAGGCTTTCGATAAACCTGCACTTCCGCGCAGCCCACTTGCGCCGCAACAGCAACCTCCGCGTAGCCAAGTCGCGTCTTCGCGCCAAGCAAGGCGTCACCCGCGCGCGATTCCGATCCACGCGGCACAATGTTCATTCCCACTTCTGCCGCGCGTTCAATCACCACTTCATTTTGTTGCGCGTCAGCTCGCGTGTGCTCAATCATCACCACGGCATCCGCGCCTCGCGGCACTGCCGCACCGGTCATAATCTGCACGCATTCGCCGGCATTCACAGTTCCGGTAAATTCTTCGCCCGCGCGAACTTCTCCGATCACGCGAAGCCTCACGCCCGCCTCGCGGCAATCCGCGGCGCGCACGGCAAAGCCATCCCTCGTTGCGCGGTCAAACGACGGATAATCGCGATCCGCAACGATTTCTTGCGCAAGAATCCGCCCCAATACATTTTTGAGTTGTATTTTTTCGCTTGCAGGGATGTGCCGGAGGCCCGCGGTAACTTCGATGACCTTCCGCCGCGCGTCTTCAAACGACAACATGGCGGCTCACAGCCACGAAGCGAGCTTCGTTCCCGGAGGAATAATCGTCGAGTCGCGTTCGGGTCCCGTCGAGATCATGCCGATCTCTGCCCCCAGCGAATCGGAAATAAATTTCATATAATCGCGCGCCGCTTCCGGCAAGTCGTGCGCTTCGCGGACATGGTCCGTCGGTTTTTGCCAGCCGCGCACCGTTTTGTATTCGGGCGTCACTTCCGCGAGCACTTCCACTTCCGCGGGCATTTCGCCGAGCTTCGTGCCTTTGTAACGGTAACCCGTGCACACCTGAATTTCCGCCTGCGCATCGAACACGTCCAGCTTCGTCACCACCAGCGAATCGATTCCGTTCAGTTGCACCGCGTAGCGCAGCATCGCCAGATCCAGCCACCCGCAACGTCGCGGCCGCCCCGTCACTGCTCCATACTCGTTTCCTCGGTCGCGTACGGCCTTCGCGTCCAGATCAGGCATCTCCGTCGGAAACGGTCCGCCGCCCACGCGCGTCGTGTACGCCTTCGTCACGCCGATCACGCCTGTGACTCGCGTCGGAGCCACTCCCAATCCCGTGCACGCGCCGCCCGAAGTCGCGCTCGACGACGTAACGTACGGATACGTGCCGTGATCGATGTCGAGCATCGTCCCCTGCGCACCCTCGAACAAAATGGACTTGCCATCGGCCAGCGCCCGGTTCACCAGCGACGAAGTATCGGTCACAAATCCGCGAATTCGCTCCGCAAGTTCGCGGTATTTCTCGAAAATTCCCGCCGTATCCAGCGCCAGTCCGTACGCCGCGCGGCTGAACGCGTCCTTCTCTTCGATATCGCGTTCGAGTTTCCGCTCGAATCGCTCCGCGGCCATCAAGTCGCACACGCGCAGCCCGCGCCGCGCCATTTTATCTTCGTAGGCTGGCCCAATCCCGCGCGAAGTCGTCCCAATCCGATGCGGCCCGCGCGCCGCTTCGGAAGCTTTTTCGAGTTCGCGATGGAACGGAAAAATCAAATGCGCGCGATCGCTCAAAAAGAGCCGCCCTTGCACATCGATGCCCGCTTTGCTCAAGCTTTCGAGTTCCGCAACCAGCGCCGCCGGATCCACCACCACGCCCGCGCCGATAATCGCCTTCTTCCCCGGCCGCAAAATCCCGCACGGTATCAGCTGCAACACGTAGCGGTTTCCGTTGATGATGACGGTATGCCCGGCGTTGTGGCCGCCGCCATACCGCGCGCTGTAATCAAACGACGCCGCGAGGAAGTCGACCACCTTCCCTTTGCCTTCATCGCCCCATTGCGCGCCCACCACTGCTATCGCTTTCATCCGTCCGTCTCTCGCCTCGCGACCCTTCTCTTGGTCTTGCGACCCTTGTCCCACAAATTGTCCAGCCGCACCCTGCCCACTGCTCAGTCTTCAATGGAAAATATTTATGAGAGATTACAGCCCGTGCAGACCCATTATCCTACGCCGCGGCCACGGATAAGGCAATAGCGTTCGCGCACTGGGTAGCATTCTGCCTCCACGGTTGATACCATAGTCCGCCGTGTATGCCCCCACCCAACAAATGACCTTTTGGCAATCCGTCGAGCATAGCCCCGAGTGGGTAGGTGTTTTTGCCAATGTCCTCTTCGCCACCGTAACGACGGTCATCGTGATATGGCAGGTCTGCGTAATGAGAAGGCAGGGCCGCCTTCAAAACAGACTGATTCGGCTGCAACACGAACATGATTGGCTCCTACGCCTAAATTCGGAACGGCAACAAATTCTCAAACTAGCTCGTAGTCTGCACCTCGCCGCCAGTTGTTTGAAACAGAAAGTTTCGGACGGCGACCAGCATAATTGGCAGGAACTGCAGGATGCGGCCTACGAGCTACATGAACGTTTTGCGATCCTTGACTTGGCGGCATATACCGGTCCGTACGACAACTGGTTCTCGGGTCTTACCAACTACGTGGACGCAATCCTGGGAGGTATCATCGACGATGACAAGTTCAACAGCACTTATGCATTACCAAATGAAACTCCAAACCTGCGAACGAGAACAGCACTGAAGGACGCGGACGACCGCTATAAACCGCTCACCATTTGTGGCGACCTAGAAGCTGCTATTCGTTTGGAGTACTTCGATTTCAAAGGAAAGTGGGATGCCGATAGCTCCGCAAAAAAGAAGTGACCCTACGAGCGCAGCAGGTGCCGCTCCAGCACTTTGTCGATCTGTTCCTTCGGCACCGCACCGACAATCTGATCCGCCACCTGCCCGCCCTTGAAAATCAGCAGCGCCGGAATGCCGCGGATATTGAATTTGCCGGGCGTGGTCATGTTCTCGTCGACGTTCATCTTCACGACCTTCAGTTTCCCTGCTCGCTCCGTGGCGATTGTATCCACCGTCGGCGAAAGCATCTTGCACGGACCGCACCACTCCGCCCAAAAATCCACCATCACCGGCTGAGTCTTGCTGGCGTCGATCACTTCAGCCTGAAAGTTCGAATCGCTCACCGCTGCAACATTTTGCGACATGTATCCCTCTATTGCGGGGCCGTCCGTTCCAAACTCGCCCGCTATGGATTACCCGCTACAAATTAGATGATGCAGCCACTCTTTGGACTCTACCCTGTTTCGCCTTCTCGTATAGCTTCACATACTCCGCCGCCGAAGCCTTCCACGAAAAATCCTTAGCCATGCCATTGGTCAGAATCGCTCGCCATTGCCGCAAATCGCGATACGCGGCCAGCGCCTCCCGCACGCACTTCATCAAAGCCGCGCCCTCATACGCCGCGAATTTGAATCCGGTTCCCTTCCCGGTTTTCGCGTCGAAAGCCTCCACTGTATCGTCGAGGCCTCCCGTCGCGCGAACCACCGGAACCGTCCCATACCGCAAACTGTAAACCTGGTTCAGCCCGCAAGGCTCATAGCGCGAAGGCATCAAAAACATATCCGCGCCCGCCTCGATCTTGTGCGCTATCACATTATCGTAAGCCACTTTCACGCCCACTCGCTTCGGATACTTTTTCGCAAGTTCCTGGAACAGCTTCTCGTATTTCGCGTCGCCGTTCCCTAGCGCCACCAACGCCAAATCTTCCTTCATCAACTGCGCGGCAGCCTCCGCGATCAAATCGAATCCCTTTTGATCCACGAATCGCGAAACGATCCCGATCAGCGGCCGTTCCATGTTGTCCGAAGGCAGTTGAAACGCCGCCAGCAAATCTTTCTTGCACAGCCGCTTCCCGTCCATCACCTTCGACGAATACGTCGCCGCGATATTCGTATCCGTCTCCGGATTCCACGCCGTGTAATCGACGCCGTTCAAAATCCCCACCAGCCGGTCGCCGCGCGAACGAATCACGCCTTCAAGCCCGCAACCGTATTCCGCCGTCTGAATTTCCTGCGCATATTTCCGGCTGACCGTCGTAACGTAATCCGAAAAAATCAATCCGCCCTTCAGAAAATTCACTTTGCCGTAGTATTCCAGCATCTCGACGTGAAATAAATCCTCCGGCAAGTTCACCAGCGCCAGTGCCGTGCGCAAAAACAATCCCTGATACCCCAGATTGTGCACCGTGAAAATCACCGGCACGTTCGTCATCACCGGATCCTGCCCGTAGAGCGTCCGCAAATACACGGGAACCAGTGCGCTCTGCCAATCGTGGCAGTGAATCACATCCGGCATCCACACCTGCTTCGCGAATTCAATCGCCGCGCGGCTCAACTCGCCAAAGCGCTGCGGATTGTCCGAGTAATCGCCGATCTGGTCGCCGTAGAGTTTTTCGCGGTCGAAATACTGCGGATCATCAACGAAGCAGTACCGCACGCCTTCAAATGTTCCGGCCTCGACAATCGCCGGAAAGCGCATCTTCTGCCCCAGCGGAATACTAAGGCTCGAAATAATCGTCCGCGCCGCCTGGTTCCCTCGATACCGCGGCAGCAGCACCACCACCTGATGCCCCATCGCCGCCAGCGAACGCGGCAGCGCCTCCACCACGTCCGCCAACCCGCCAGTCTTCGAGAACGGCAGCCCTTCCGGTGATACAAACAGAATCTTCATCGCCCCCCACTACCAACCACAAATCACAGCATCACGATGTCGCGGGTCGACTCGGGTGCCCGCCCGGACTTTAGGACCGCTAGGTCCGACTTGATCCACGGCCGAGCTTTTTCCAGAAGCCGAGTTTCGTCTTCAGCATTAGGCGTTATTCCGCCTACAAACTCCAACCGCCCGAGTCCGTAGCGCAGGGTCGACAAGGATTCTGGCGAACTGCGCTGCGATGCCGAGATGTAGAGAATGAGATGTGGGTCGTCCCAACCCTCTCTGCCGGTCTTCGGATCGACGCGAGGCTTATCTGATTCCTTCATTTCAAACTTAAAACCCAAATCGTAGTTATTCTCTAATCCGCCAAAATCACCCTCAAGATGACTGAAACCGTTCACGTGCTCGCGACAACAACTGTTCATTATCCGCACCTCCGAAGATTCGTCGTGTTTCTTGCAGGTTACAACCATACGCTCTGAATCCCCACAGCTTCATAAGAAGGTTTCAGCCCCTCCTTGGAACACTAAAGTTACAGCGCCACATCAAACTCATAGTGAAGCCAATGACGGCCCAACCCATCGTACTCAAAAACCCTCCACTCCCCAATATCATTCCAACAAATCACGAATGATCGCAGTTTCGCGCTGTGCGAGCCTAAGACTCTCATAAGTGCTTTCGAGCACCGATAATCCGTATCTGAGGGTCCGGTGATTCCATTGTACATAGGATGATTGTGGTACTGAAAAATGGCATCGCATCCGAGACGTTCAACATGATCGCCCCACCGTGTGGGGTCGTCCGATGCCGAGCAGCGGAAAGGTGATCCGATGGAAGCAGTAACCCGAACCGCGATTCCTGCGCGCACAAAGACCGTAACGAATACTTCGCGCCGCTCGCGATGCATTCCTACCGAAAGGGCTTGCTCCAAATCACGAACCTGCCTTCCCGCTAGGTTATATGTTCGTTTGAACTGCTCCCCCTTCCTCCTAGTGGGGTATTTGCTAAAGATCGTGGCAACTTGAGATCGCAGGGCTTTGGTTTCAATCTCTATTTGACATGAGCGTTCGAACCATTCGCGATATGGACGGAACATTGCTCGCCAGAGCCGGTGCAAGACAAATACCAGTGCAATCAGGGTCGCCAGAGACACGACGATCGCAGTCCTTGGCTCCGTCGGAAGATAGTATATCAATGACGCGACGATGGCAGCAGCAGGCAAGACACTGCAAATTGCTTGCCGGATTCGTAGCCTGATTCCCTCGCGCCGAAGAAGGTCATATCGCGACATGTTTTCCTAATGGCACGGAAGTCCTTTTACTATAGCTCTCAGAAATCCGTAGCCTAAACGCAAAGCTTAGGAAAGTTAAGACTGAATAACAAGGGGGGACGCGCAACTGCTACACTTCGCCTGTCATGGCACGTCAAAAGCTCGGCCAGCATTTCCTCTCGCAAATTTCCTGGCGCACGCGCATCGCCGACACGCTTCCCGTCGAACGCGATGCCATCTGGGTCGAAATCGGCGCGGGCCACGGCGAAATGACGGAGCTTCTTGCGACGCGCGCCCGCCGCGTCATCGCCATCGAAACCGACGCCGCTCTCGCCGCCACGCTTCGCGAACGCGCTGCGCACTGGTCAATTGAGGTAGGCGGCCCAAGCGCGCCAAGCGTCGAAGTCATCCACGCCGACGTCCTCTCCCTCGACCTCGCCGCACTGGTTCGCAGCTCTGCCACAAATGATTTGCGTCAGGGCACGGCTTCAGCCGTGCCAGTAGCCGCCGTTGTGGGAGGGGTTTTAACCCCTGAGGTTCGTCTTGAAGCTAGCGCGCCTATTAACGCGTCAGCTTGCAATGACCGCTTCCGCGTCTATGGCAACCTGCCCTACTACATTACTTCACCGATCCTCTCGCATCTGTTCCGTTTCGCGGACCTCATCGATTCGATCCACATCGTCACGCAACTCGAAGTCGCCCAGCGCATCGCCGCGCATCCCCGCAGCCGCGACTACGGCTACTTCTCAACGCTCTGCCAATTTTACGCGCGCCCCGAACTCGTCTTCCAAATTCCTCCCGGCGCATTTCACCCCCCGCCAAAGGTCACTTCCGCGCTAATCGAAATGCGTTTTCCCGGCGAGCGCGCAAACCTCGGCATCCAAAATGACGCCGCATTCCTGAAATTCCTGCAAGTTTGCTTCGCGCACAAACGCAAAACCCTCCGCAATAATCTCCGCGGCACTTACGCCCAAGAAACCGTCGCAAAAGCTCTCGCCGAATCCGCGCTCACGGACAACTCCCGCGCCGAAGAATTGACATTGCATCAATTCGCCCAAATTTTCACATTGCTGTCCGCCGAGTAGAATTCGTTTTCTGCGTAGCGCCGGCGTCTCGCCGGCTCTTTTGTCTTGAACTTTACGCATTGCGGGTGCCCCATCCTGAGCGCCCGTCGTGGACAAGGGCGCGAAGGGTGGGGGTTTTCCTTTGCGGGTGCCCCATCCTGAGCGCTTTTCGCGAAGGGTGGGGGTTTTCCTTTGCGGGTGCCCCATCCTGAGCGCTTTTCGCGAAGGGTGGGGGTTTTCCTTTGCGGGTGCCCCATCCTGAGCGCTTTTCGCGAAGGGTGGGGGTTTTCCTTTGCG
>Ga0307373_10002437_pt1 | contig 33582 bp, 27 predicted proteins | sample OX2MG_FD_202534 | JGI IMG/M metagenome (GOLD analysis project Ga0307373, IMG submission 202534) | Soil microbial communities from Risofladan, Vaasa, Finland - OX-2 | ecosystem: Environmental > Terrestrial > Soil > Coastal area > Acid sulfate soil | place: Finland: Risofladan, Vaasa | collected...
ACCAGCACGACTTTGCGCCCCGCGCCGAGTCGCAGCGCCGGCGAATCGTTGTAGACGCCGCTGCGCGGATCGCGCAGATGAACGCCGGCCACGTGCACGCGGCCCTGCAGCACCGCCGCCAACGCGGCCCGGCTCGAGCGCGTGAGCGCCACGATAGTTATCGGCGCGCGCTGACGCCGCAGCCAGTCCGAGAGAATCGCGACCGCCGGATCGCAGCCCGCGATCATCAGCGTCGCGTCGATCTCTTCGGACGTGCGCAGCGCCTCGACCGCGACCCGCCGCCCGCCCGCCTCGTGCAGCACGCCGGAGGCGGGTGCGATCCTGAGATCGACCGGCGGTTGATTGCGCGCCACCAGTCGTCCGCCGATCCGCGCCAGCACGACCTGGCTGCCGGCGCGGGCGGTGGCCTCGTCGACCCAGGTGGCGGCGAGCGGTCCGCTCTCGGGCGTCCCGAACAGGCGCTCGACCGTCGCGCCGAGTTCGCGCGCGATCTTCAGCGCCACCTGCACGCCCGGCTGGTAAAGTCCGGTTTCGATCGCGTTGAGCGCCTGGCGCGAGATGCCGGCGCGCTTGGCGAGCTCGCTCTGGCTGAGATCGCGGCCAATCCTGAGCTGCCTGAGATCGGGCTTATCCTCACCCATCTTTTGGCTCATTTTTTGGCTCATCGTTTGCCATAATACTTGACAATGCTACGTTACAATGGCATCAAGGCGGTCCGATGAAAAGCTCCTGCGGGAAGCTCCCTGAAATCATCTATCGCATGGTCGGCCGTACCGCGATGGCGCTCTCGATCGGGCTGCGGTGCTGATGCGGGCCTTCGGATGTTCCGGCCGCGACTTATGGGGATTGACCCTGGTCCTGCTGGCGATGGCTCTGGCAGCGGGCAGCGCTCGGGCTGCGACGCCACTGGAGGTCGCCTACGCGGGTTCGATGGGCGCGTTGATGGAGCGCGGCGTCGGCCCCGCGATCGCGCAGCGCATGGCTGCCGAGTTGCGCGGCCGGGCGCAGGGCTCGACCGGGCTCGCCCATCTGATCATCGCCGGCAGTATCCGCCCCGATGTTTTTATCGCGATCACGCCGGGACCGATGCGCACCGTTCTCAGAGCCGGCAAGGCGGCGCGCGCGATGCCGATTGCGCGCACCGAGATGGTGCTCGCGTATAGTCCCAGGAGCCGCTTCGCAACCCAGTTCGCGGCCACCGACGGCCGGCCGTGGTGGCGAATCCTCGAGCAACCGGGGCTGCGTTTCGGCCGCACGGATCCGGAGGTCGATCCGCAAGGACTCAACACCATCTTCATGCTGCAACTGGCGGAAAGCTATTATCATCAGGCGCGGTTGGCGGATAAAATCCTGGGGCCGCAGCTCAATCCGCGGCAGATTTTTCAGGAACCTGAAGTGATGGCCCGCCTGCAAGCCGGACAGCTCGACGCCAGTGCCGCCTACAAGACCCAGCCCGCCGCGATGGGTCTGCCGTTCGTCACGCTGCCGCGCGAAATCAATCTCGGCGATGCGGCGCTGGCCAACGAGTATCGCGCGGCGACCGTGAACATCAACGGCAAGCCGCGCCATCCGTCCCCGCTGGTGTTTTATGCCGCCGTGCTGCGCGATGCGCCGCAACCGAAGCTGGCTGCCCGCTTTGTCGCCTGGCTGACCAGCGCCGAGGCGCGCGAAATCATGGCGCGCTACCATTACGACGGCCCGGGCGACGCCCGGCCGCTGACCCGGTAAGCCGATGCGCTCGGTATGGCTGGGCCGCGCGGCGCTGCTGGTCTTCACGCTGGCGCTGCTCTATCCACTGGCGGGGCTGTTCGCTCCGGTCGGCGCATGGCAATGGGATGGCGGTGTTCACGGCTCGACCGCGGCCGCGGTCAGGGTGTCATTGTCGCTCACGGGGCTGGCGATGCTGATCGATATCGTGGTTGGCACGCCGGTCGCGCTCTACCTTGCGCGCCACGCCGGCCGCGATCGGATGGTGTGGGAGGCGGCCATCCTGGTCTCGATCCTGATGCCGCCGCTGGCGCTCGGAATCCTGTTGTCGCTCGCCTTCGGTCCGCAGAATTCCTTCGGCGCCTGGCTGCTGCGCCTCGGCGTCCTGACCAGCAACAGCGCGTTGGCGTTCACCGCGACCCAGGTCTACGTCAGCATCGGCTACTACATCGTGGCGGCGCGCGCGGCGCTGGCCGCAGTGCCGTTCGATCTCGAACGAATCGCCGCGCTGCTGGGACTGGACCCGTGGCAGGTCTTCCGGCGCGTTACTTTCCCGCTGGCGCGGCTTGGCCTGGCGGCCGCTTTCAGCCTGGCCTGGGTGCGGGCGCTCGGCGAGTTCGGCGCAGTGCTGGTGACGGCGTACTATCCGAGCGGGATGCCGGTGCAGATCTGGGTGAATCTGCAGGATGCGGGGATGCCGGCGGTGATGCCGCTGCTGGTGATTTTCATTCTAACTGCGCTGCCGCTGCCGTGGGTGTTTCACCTGCTGGCCCAGACCAGGTCGGCCAATGCTTGAGGCGCGCATCGTAAAGCGTCGGCGCCCGTTCGCCGTCGAGGTGGAGTTGCGGCTCGAACGCGGCGGTCGGCTGGGGTTGTTCGGCGCTTCGGGCGCGGGCAAGAGCACGGTGCTCTCATGTATCGCCGGGCTGGAGCAGCCGGACGAGGGCGAAGTGCGGTTCGGCGGCCAGCGATTATATCCGCCCAATTTGCCGCTCCATCGCCGACCGCTCGCCTACCTGACGCAGAACGATCTGCTGTTCCCGCATCTGACGGTTGGGGAGAATGTTTGCTTCGGGCTCGGCAACGGTGATCGCGAGGCGGCGCAGGCGTGGGTGGGAGAGCTTAGTGAGAGGCTCGGGCTGGCGGCGCTGTGGAACGAACGCGCGCGCGAGGTCTCCGGCGGACAGGCGCGGCGCGTGGCGCTGGCGCGGATGCTGGCGCGACGCCCGCCGCTGGTGCTGCTGGATGAACCGTTTGGCGCGCTCGATCTGCCGACCCTCAACGATCTGGCCGATGCGATCTTGCAATGGCAGCGGAAACTCGGCTTCACGATGGTGGCGGTCGACCATCGCGCGGAAATTCTCGGCCGGCTCTGCGAGCAGGGCGCGGTCATCGAATCAGGCCATATCATTCAGCAGGGTGCCTGGCCGGATCTCGTCCGATCCCCGGCGACCGAGTTGACGGCACGTCTGCTCGGCGCCTAATTCGACGCTATTCTGCATAATTCAAAGCTATTCGTTGCTAGCCTCAAGTCGCCGTAGCCAAAGCGCGCCGCCGACGTATAACAAGTTGGGGGAATTTGCTTTTTTCGGGGAGGATGAGGCTGTGCAGCACATTGGACCGTTTTTCGTGGATGAGAGCGCCGACGGAATCAACATCGGTATCCCGAGTGGCGAAGACGTGGTTCTGAGCGCCCGGGAAGCGCGCCGCATCGCCGAGGTTCTCGAATCGGCCGGCACCGTGACGATTCGCAATATACAGGTGCAAGCCGGGTTGGATGCCGAAATTCGCATCGGCCGCTACAGCCATCACCTGCAGCGGATGCTCGTAGCGCAGTTGGCGCGCGCCTTGAGATCCCAGGGCGGCAGCGCTTCCTGAGCCATCGCGCCGGGTTCTAATTTTCGCGCCGGACGCCGCATCGACGATCCGCCGGGCGCTCGCGCGAGCCGGACACGCTTGCGCCGACGCCGCTCCGCCCGCCATCGCACATCGCGATTGCGCGCCGTTGCGCTGCGTTTGACGGCGCGCGCGGTTTATCCCGATACTGTCCGGGCAACGCGACGGCCTCACCGAGGTCATTGGAGATTGCGAGATTTCGGAGCTTGGGAGATTTCTGCGATGGCGAATGAACTACTGTTGATCGGCAGCATCCCGTTCGAAACGCCGGAAGAGGTCTTTCGCAATTGGGGCAGCGCGCTCGGCCGTTACCTGCCCGCGATGCCCGACGGCGAGGTTGGCGATCGCTCGTGGTGGATCGATGGGATCGCCAACAAGGTCTTCAACGGCCATCCCCAGATCGAGACCCTCAGCCGGCCCGCTGACGATCCGGGCGGCGTCGAGCAGTGGCGGCCGCGCAATCTCGACGATCAATGGGGCTTTCGCGTCAAGCCGGGCGTCGCTGAGGTCAAGTTCGGCGATCCCGGGTGGCGTCTCGGATTTGCCAAGGACGCCGTCAATTCGTACTTCATCTTCAAGTCGCTCAAGCAGGAGGGCGCGATTCCGGCCAACCTGCGCTTCCAGGTTTCGGTCCCCTCGGTGAACAGCAATATCGAGGTGCACTTTCGCCATCCCGAGGATTACCCACGGATCAAACCCGGCTACGAGGCGGCGCTATGCGCCGAGGTCGCGAAGATTTGCGAAAAGATTCCGCCCAAGGACCTGACGATCCAGTATGACTTCGCGGCCGAGATAATCGATCTTGAGAAAGGCTTGCCGTGGGTTGAAAAGGGCGGCGTGCTCGAGCGCCACGTGCCGCAGATTCGCAATCTCTCCGCCGCGGTGCATCCCGACGCGATGCTGGGTCTCCATCTCTGCTACGGGACGCTGGGCGGCTGGCCGATGGTGATGGGGAAGGACATGGCCCCGGGCGTCAGGTTTGCTAACGCGCTGGTGGCCGAAGCGAAGCGCCGCATCGACTTCGTCCACATCCCGACGCTCGATCGGACCGAGGATGAGTTCTACGCGCCGCTCAAGGATCTCAAGGCCGGCAGTGCGCGGGTCTACCTCGGGATGATCCACAACATGGGCGATATGGCGCGTTTCAGGAAGCGGATGGAAGCGGCGAAAAGGCAGCTGGCGGATTTCGGCGTCGCGGCGCCGTGCGGCTATGGGCGTGAAAATCCGGCCAACTTGCCCGCGCGCCTGAAGGAGCATCTCGCGGCGGTCGAAATTCTGCAGCAGCTCTCGAAGGGTCACTGACCGACTAATTGATCGACCGACCGAACGAAAATTGTTCGGGACCTGAAAGGCTGCCCGAGATTGCCGAGATCGTGACGATCGGGGTCGGATTAGCGCTGGTCTTGAGCTGCGCCGGCGAAAACTCGACCAGCGTATTGTTGCCGAAGTTCGAGGCCCACAAATTGTGCTTGTGATCGAAGCCCAGTCCTACCGGAGTATTCAGGCTCCCGCCGATGATCACCGCGGGAGTCGGGCTGCCCGAGGTCTTTAGCGCGGAGTGCGGGAATTCGACTATTGTATCGGCGTACGCGTTCGCCACCCACAGATTCTGTTTGCTGTCGAATGCGAGTCCGGTGCAGCTGTCGAGGCTTCCCGACCCATCATCGGATATAATCACCGCCGGCGTCAGAGCACCGCCCTTACGCAGCCCCTTTTTGGCGAACTTCTCGATCTGGTCGCTCCCGTCGTTCGAGATCCAGAGGTTGCCGTTGGCATCGAAGGCCATATTTCGAGCGCCGTTCAGATACGGTGAAGAGATCGTCACCGCCGGCGTCAGATCGCCTCCGCTTTTGAGTTGCTTGCGCGAAAATCTGAAAATCTCGCCGGCGTTGAGGTCGCTGACCCAGAGATTGCCGCCGCGATCGAAATCGGCCAACGGGGTTGAGAACACGGACGAGGTGATGGTGACCACTGGCGCAGGGTCAGGGACGGACCCGAGCTGCTTGAGTTGTTTGGCTGAGAACTCGGTAATCGCCGGCGTAGCAGCATTTACCACCCACATATTGCCCGCCGGGTCGAATACCAGGTTCACGGGGAAGTCCAGCGCACTGCTCGAGTTGGTGAGCGCGGGAACCGGGGAACCGCTGGCGGCGCGCTGCGCCGCGGTATATTCCACGATCGTTCCATTCAACTTATTCGGGACCCATAATCCGCGCTTATCAACTTTCGGACCGGCGGCGCTCACGCTTGCGGCCTGCGCCACGAGCAAGACGCCAATGGCGATCAGGAGCCGGAGCGCCCAATCGCGAAAACCGCGAGCGATGCAATCGAGACGAGTCCGAGTGTTGATTTCGAAACGGGTGCTCATTGGTCAATTCCTTCGGAACGTGGGATTGCTCAGTCGCTCCCCAATTGCTGCCGTGTAATCCTTGAGCTGTTCGAGGCGCAATCGCTTCAGGCGGCGCGGGTGACTGTATCACGATATTTTCCCGACAACAGGGTGCCGGCGTGCGGCACGATCGCATCGAGCCCGAGGCGCTGAAGCATCTGCCAGGCCGTGCAGACCGCGGCCGAGATCACCGGCAGTCCGCATTCGCGCTCGACCAGCGGGACGGCGGCTAGCGACGGCATCTGCACGCAGGCTGACAGCACCAGCGCGTCGACATTTTTCAGCTTGAGCCGCCGGTGGATGTCGACAAGTTTCAGCGGATCCTGCGCCGCGACTTCGAGATTGTCGGCGATTTCCAGCGCTATCCAGTCGGTGACCGCGATGCCCTCGCTTTCGATATAGTCGACCACCAGCTTGGTGAGCGGCTTCATGTACGGCGCAACGATCGCGATGCGTTTCGCGCCGAGCGCCCGCAGACCGTCGATCAGCGCTCCCGCGCTGGTCACCACCGGCGCCGGCGCGCCGTTGTCGACGGTGCGTTGATGAAGCCGGCTTTCGGAGACCCGATGATAGCCGTGGCCCATGCTCATGATCGCCACCAGGCAGGCGTAGCCGAGCACGTCGACCCGCGCATCGGAGAGTTCCGTCGCGCAGCGCTCGGACTCGGCGTCCATCGCCTCGAGTTCCTGCTTGACCACGCGTCGCATCCGCATCCGGCTGGAATGAAAGGTGAAGCGCTCCGGCGCGATCGTTTCGCGCGCCCGCAGCATCGCCGGAATCTCGGTCTCCATCGTGACGTTCGAGCTCGGCACGATCTGGCCGATACGGAAGTTCAGTTTGGCCATGGTTCAAGACTCGGAACCCATCTTGCGAGCCAGGGAACTATTGCGCAAGTCGGATCGTCATTCTGAACGGAGCCTGCGCAGTGAAGAATCCCGGGACTCTTCGCCGCGCTCAGAATCACAGCATGGGCAGAGCTTCGCTAATGGACGACGCTTGCCTCCGGGGCGGCCGGCTGCGGCCGCTCCTGAAACTCGGGCATCACCTTGGTCGCGAACAGCTCAATTTCGCGCTTCATGTCGTCGCGCGACAGATAACCCTGATCGCTGAGCCACAGGAAGTACTCGGGATTGAGTGTCTCCTGGATGTCGGCGAGGCGGCGGCGCACGTCGTCAACCGTCCCCATCACGGTCATCTTGTGCTCGACCAGCGGCTCGGGGGTCGCCGGAATGTTGGGATCGACCTTGGAGTGGAAATGCTTGAAGACGAAGTACGAGCCTTCGCGCCACATGCGGCGCGCTTCCTCCTGCGACTTCGCAATATAGATGAACTGGCACGTGCCCATGCTTTCGCCCAGCTTGAGCGAGCGCCCGGCCTTGGCGGCCTCTTCCTGGTAGGCGCGGAATGATTTGAGCGTGAGGTCGGGAAACGGTTGGAAGACCATCGGCACCACGCCCTGGCGCGCGTCCCATCGGATGGTCTTCTCGCTGGCCGTGAAAGCCTGCAGCACAGGCGGGTGCGGCTTCTGATAGGGCTTGGGCACCGCGGACAGTTTGCGCAGTTGATCGCCCACCACCTCGCCGGGTGCGCCATAGCGCTTGGTCGCTTCGTGCGGCGCCCAGAAGTGGCCCTCGGCCGGAAACGGCACCTGGTAATATTTGCCCTTGAATGAAAAGGGCTCGTCCTTCCACGCCAGCTTGACGACCTCGAACAGTTCCTCGAAGACCTCGCGATTATGCTCGTCGGCTTCGGGTCCGACGAAGCCCGGCGTCACTCCATAATGCTGCCCGAGCACGTTGACCCAGCGCGGGAAGACGCCGCGCGCCAGGCCGCATACCGCGCGTCCCTTGCTCATCTGATCGGCCCAGGCGACGTCGAGCGCGAGCCGAATCGGATCCCAGGTCGGCAACACAAAGCCCAACGGTCCGATCTTGATGCGCTTGGTATTGAGCAGCAGGCGAATGAGATGCGGAGTGGGAGTCGCGCCGGCCTCGCATCCTTCGGTATAGAAATGATGCTCCGAGAAGGTCACCACGTCGAAGCCCACATCCTCGCACAGCTGCGTCATCTCGAGCATCTCATCGAGCAGTTGCTGAGTCTTGTCGGTGCGATGAGCGATCGGACGCAGGCGCTCGCGTTCTTCCGGGGTGGCCGGATAGGCGGGAATCAGATGGAGCACGAATTTCATGGATTCGACCTCCGCGCGGACAGCGCTTCTCGATGGTCCAGTAGCAACATTGCCCGCAACTCTCAAGCCGCCGATGCGGCCCCGCCGTCGCGCTTGCGGCCCGGCCCGCGCCGGTGTGAGATTGGTCGGCGCGTGCTATGGTGCCGCCTTCGGAGCGGGAGAATTGGCAGCGCTTGCGAGGTGCAGGATGAGACTGGTGATCGATCGCGTCGAGCGGGCCTTCGAGGGCCTTTCGTTCGCAGACGTGGGACCCTATGAGAAGCTGACCGGGCGGGTGTTTGCCGAGGCCGACCCGGCGCATCGGCTCAACGCCCCGGTCGTCAATCTCGACCGCGCGCCGAGGAACGCCGCCGGACGGGTCGAGTACTGGTTCGATTTCTGCCTGCTGCGGCCGGCCGATCTGCGCAAGGGGAATCGGCGGCTGCTCTATGACGTTATCAATCGCGGCGGGAAAATCGCTCTCAACGATTTCAACAGCGCGCCGCGCGCGAATAATCCCACCACCGCCGCTGACGCGGGCAACGGCTACCTGATGCGCCGCGGATACTCGATTCTGTGGAGTGCGTGGCAAGGCGAGGTAGTGGCGGGCGAAGAGCGGATGCTGGCCGGCTTCCCGGTGGCGAGCGACCACGGCGCGCCGATCGTCGGAATCAATCGCGACGAGTTTCTGTTCGAGGCGGCGGCGGGTGCGATGCGCGCGACGCTCAGCTATCCCGCGAATTCGCTCGACCAGCGCGAGGCGACGCTCACCGTCCGCCAGCGCGAGGCGGACGCGCGGGTGGCGGTGGCGGCCGATCGCTGGCGTTACGTGACGGCCAACCAGATCGAAATCACGCCGTCACCGGGTTTCGACGCCGGCGCGATCTACGAGTTCATCTATCCGGCGCGCGATCCGATCGTGATGGGCCTGGGGCTGGTGGAGATCCGCGACCTGATCGCGTTCATGCGCCACGAAGCGGCGGACGAGCAGGGCACGCCTAATCCGATTAATCTCGACGGCCGGCCGGCGGCCGATTACGCGCTGGTCTACGGGCGCTCGCAATCGGGACGCCTGCTGCGCGACTTCCTGTGGCAGGGCTTCAACCAGGACTTGCAGGGACGCAGGGTTTTCGACGGCATGTATATCGCCGCTGCCGGATCGCGCAAAAGCTTTATCAATGCCGCTTTCGGGCAAGCGCCGCGTTTTCAGCGTCAGCACGAAGACCACAGCTTTCCCGGCGATCAGTTTCCCTTCAGCTACGCGACCCTGACCGATCCAGTGAGCGGTAAGACCGACGGCATCCTGGCCCGTGCCCTTGCCACCAACACCTGTCCGAAGATCTTTCATACTGATTCAAGCAGCGAGTTCTGGCAGGGGCGGGCGTCGATGGTGGTAACCGACGGGCGTGGCGCCGATGTCGCGCTGCCCGATGAGGTCCGCCTGTTCCTGTTTTCGAGCACTCAGCACGCCGGACCCGATCCGGCCACCGCGGGCTCGCTGTGCCAGTATCCGCTGAATCCGACCAGCTACAGCCCGGCGCATCGCGCCCTGCTGGTGGCGCTCGATGAATGGGTGAGCAAAGAGGTCGCGCCGCCGGCCAGCCGCTTTCCGCGGGTCGGCGACGGGACGCTGATGGAAGCGAAAGCGGGCTTTCCGAAAATCCCCGGGCTCCGCTACGAGGGGTTGATCAACGAACTGTCCGAGATGGATTACAGCGCGCAGCCGCCGCGGCCGATTCCCGGCCGTCGCTATCTCGTGATGGTGCCCAAGGTCGACCGGGACGGTAACGAAATTGCCGGGATACGATTGCCCGATCTCGCCGCGCCGCGCGGCACGCATACTGGATGGAACCTGCGGCGCGCCGGATTCGCCGAAGGCGAGCTGGCGAATATCTTCGGTTCTTACTTTCCGTTCGCCGCCACCAAAGCTGAGCGCGAGGCCGCCGCCGATCCGCGGCCGTCGCTTGCCGAGCGCTACCCGACCGATCGCGACTATCTCGAGGCGGTCGCCCGCGCGGCGTCCGATCTGCAGAACGCAAGGTTACTGTTGGCCGAGGATGTCGAGCGATACCTGGAACGTGCGAAGCGGCCTGGCTCGGCCTGAACCGTCCTGAGGCTGGGCTGACCGGCGCGGCAACGCGCCATAGCGTCCGCGTTCGGCCTCACTACCTGCCACGTCGAAGCCATACCCATGATGCTGTTCGTTTCGCAAAACATGCTCGAGGACCTGGGGCTCGTGCTGTGCGTCGCCGCCGCGACCACCGTGTTGTTCCGGGCCATCCGCCAGCCGGTGGTGGTCGGCTACCTGGTGGCCGGGATGATCGTGGGACCGCACGTACCGATTCCGCTGCTGGCCGACAGTGGGCGGATCCATATGCTCTCCGAGTTGGGTGTGATCCTGCTGATGTTCGCGCTCGGACTCGAGTTCAGCCTGCGCAAACTGTTGCGGCTCGGTCCGACCGCCGGCTTCGTCACCGCCTTGCAGGTCGGCCTGATGATCTGGCTCGGCTTCGTCATTGGGCGGGCGCTGGGATGGAGCAAGCTGGAGAGTATCTTCACCGGCGCGCTGCTCTCGATCTCGAGCACCACTATCGTCGCCAAAGCTTACGACGAGCGGCCGCCCGAGGCCGGGGTACGAGACCTGGTTTTCAGCGTGCTGCTGGCCGAGGATCTGACCGCCGTGATGCTGCTGGCGGTCCTGACGGCGCTGGCTTCCGGAGCGGGACTCTCGACGGCCATGATGGGCCGCACAGTGGGGCGGTTGGTGCTCTTTCTGATCGGCATGGTCGGCGGCGGGATGCTAATCGTGCCGGCGGCGATGCGGCGTATCGTGCGACTTGGGCAGGCCGAGACCACGCTTATCGCCAGCATCGGCATCTGCTTCGCCTTCGCGGTCATGGCCGAGCGCGCCGGCTACTCGGTGGCGCTCGGGGCGTTTTTGGCGGGCTCGCTGGTGGCGGAGTCGGGCGCGGTCGAATCGATCGGCGATCTGGTGGTGCCGGTGCGCGACCTGTTCGCGGCGGTATTCTTCGTCTCGGTCGGGATGATGATCGAGCCGCAGCAGATCGCCGCACACTGGCTTGCGCTGGCGGTGCTGGTGGCGGCCGTGCTGGGCGGCAAGTTAGTCGGCGTCACGGTCGCTGCACTGCTCTCCGGCAGTCCGCTTAAGACCGCCGTGCAGGCCGGGATGAGCCTGATGCAGATCGGCGAATTCTCATTCATCATCGCGGGCGTAGGCATTGAGACCCACGCCACTCGCGAGTTTCTTTACACTCTGGCGGTGGCGGTCTCCGCAATCACCACCTTTACGACCCCGTTCATGATTCGCGCTTCCGCACCGTGCGCGGAGTTCCTTGCGCGCCATCTGCCGGGACGGCTGCGGTCGATGCAGACGATCTACGATGGGCTGATGGAGCGCACGCGCGGGGCGCGGTTTCCGCGGGGCTCGCTCGGACGGGCGGTCGCGATGCTGGTGACCGGCGCGGTCGCGGTGGCTGCGATCCTGATCGTGAACGAACAGGATCCGTTCGACTTGACCAGTGCGGCCGCGCGGATGCTCGGCGTCAGCTACTTCAACGCCGGTCTGATGGTCGACCTGGGCGCGCTTATCGTCTGCGTTCCGTTTGCGGCCTCGATGTTCATCGCCGCGGGCCGGTTGGCGCATGCGATGGCACGCCGGGCGATCCCGGCGGACGCTGGCGAAGCCGCGGCAACTATCGAGGCGGTCACCGGCGTGTTGCAGGCAACGCTGCTGCTGGTGGTGGTGATGCCGATGCTGGCGCTGGTGCAGCCGTTCGTAGCGCCGCTGGAAGGGATCGGTGCGCTGGTGATCGGCGTGATGCTGTTGCTGATCGTGATCTGGCGGGCGGCACGCAAGTTCCAGCGAAGCCTGGGAAAGCTCAGCACGCTGCTGAGCGGCGGGCCGTCCGTGGCCGGCGAAATCAAGCAATAGTCAATTGCGCGTGGTCGGGCGCCGGCGAAACCGACCGCATCGCGGTGTTGTCCTGCCCGCCTGAACATGCAAGCTTCTAGAGAGCTGGTTTCAATGACTATTTGTCAACGTATACTAAGAATTGGAGAGCCCTTTTAATCGGATATTCGCGATGTCACATCATGCTGCTTCCAAAGCTCTGAGCCGTTTCACCGTGCTGGATCTCACCCGCGTGCGTTCCGGACCGACCGCAGTGCGCCAGCTCGCCGACTGGGGCGCGAACGTGATTAAGATCGAGCTGCCCGAAGAGCTCGACGAGCGCGAGGGCATGGGCGGGCCGCGACACGGGTCCGATTTTCAGAACCTGCATCGCAACAAGCGCAGTATCACCCTCAATCTGAAGGCGCCGCGCGGACGCGAGCTGCTGCTGAAGATGGCGGCGAAGGCCGACGTAGTGGTCGAGAACTTCCGGCCCGGCGTCAAGCAGCGGCTCGGAATCGACTATCCCGCGTTCAAGGCGGTGAATCGCCGCATCATCCTGGCCAGCATCTCCGGCTTCGGCCAGGACGGGCCGTATCGCGATCGTCCGGGCTTCGATCAGATCGCGCAGGGGATGGGCGGTCTGATGTCGGTGACCGGCCTGCCCGGGCAGGGACCGGTGCGAGCGGGGATTCCGCTGGCGGATCTCACGGCAGGAATTTTCTGCGCTTATGGAATTCTGGTGGCGTTACTCGAGCGCGAGCAATCGGGTGAAGGACAATGGTTGCATACCTCATTGTTGCAGGCGCAAGTGTTCATGCTCGATTTCCAGGCCGCTCGCTGGCTGGTCGAGCGCGAGGTTGCCGGACAGGCAGGGAATAATCATCCGACCAGTATTCCGACCGGCGTCTTTCCGACCGCCGATGGGCATATCAATATCGCAGCGAGCGGACAGAAAATCTGGACCAAGCTGGTCGATGTCCTGGGCGCGCCGGAGCTGCTCACTCATCCCGACTATGATACCGGGGCCAAGCGTTCGGCCAATCGCGAAGCTCTCAATCGGGAACTGAGCGAGCGGCTGCGCGCCCGCACCAGCGACGAATGGGTTGAGACCCTGAACGCGGCCGGGGTGCCGTGCGGTCCAATTTATTCGATCGATCAGACCTTCAACGATCCGCAGGTAAAGCATCTGGCTATGGCCCAGGCGGTCGAATCGCGTGCGCTGGGCAGAATCGAGCTGGTCGGTCAGCCAATTACGCTGTCGCGCACGCCCAGCGCGCTGGTTGAGCCACCGCCCGAACGCGGCGAGCATATCGACGAGGTGCTTTTCGAATTCGGTCTCAACCAGAGCGAGATCGACTCACTGCGTCGCGACAAAATAGTCTGAGATTCGGCTAGATACGCCTAGTCTGGTGGTTTCAGATCGTCCGATTATCGAAGCATAATATCGATAGCCATTTACAGTGAGCGAATTCGAGGTTAATTTCGCAGTTATCCGGGTCAGACCGCGGATGAATTGAAACGGGACGGAAGCTAGTCGGTGTATATCTGCGAGCTCACAATTTATTTGCGGTGTTGTAAAGGGAAATCTCACGTGATAATGGTTATCGATTCTCAGTGACAATCACGTTCGCCGGGAGAAGGATATCGTAAGATGCCACGTACTTCACGAAATAATTTCGATTCCGCCCTTGGGCAGCTACAGAAGCAGGCCCGCGCCCTGCTCGTCGGTCTGCACAACGAAATTCGCGCGACCGAAAGCGAACTCGGCCGCTTGCGCAAGGAGGAATCGAAGCTTTCGTCCCTTGCCGGTCAGGCTCGCGATAGCGCAGCCGCCGCGACGCCCGGCCGAAGCCGAAAGGGCGGGCGGATAAATTGGACCGAGGTACTGGAGCACATGCCGAAGCAGTTCAAGGCGGCGGACGTGCGCGCTGTGCGCGGCTTGAAGGGCAAGCGCTCATCGGAGATCTTCGCCGCCATCACACGCTGGATCGACGCGGGTACCGTAAAGCGGCGCGACCGCGGAGTTTACGAACGCGTGAAAGCGTAGCGCTTTCAGAATCGTCGTGCCGGGTTGCCAGTTCGACGCGCGCGCGGTTGTGCGAAGACCATCAGGACTGCGACATCGATCCGGCGATTCGATCTGGTTAAGGGTACGGCTCGGAAACGATTCGCGATGATTCAGCGGAGCGACCCCGATGCCCTTCGCAAATGTAAACGGGATCGAACTTTACTACGAGGAGCATGGCGAAGGCCCGGCGCTGATATTCGCGCATGGCGCCGGCGGCAACCATCTGAGCTGGTGGCAGCAGGTGGTGGCGTTTGCGAAGCAGTTCAGATGCGTCACCTTTGACCATCGAGGATTCGGTTTTTCGCGCGAGACACCGCACGGCCCCGGACCGAAGGCTTTCGCTGATGACCTGCGCGGGCTGCTGGATCACCTGAAAATCGATCGCGCGGCGCTGGTGTCGCAATCCATGGGTGGATGGACGTCGTTGGGGTTTGCAGTCGCGGCCCCTGAGCGCGTCAGTGCGCTGGCGCTGTGCGATACGATGGCGGGCGTGGACGATCCCGAAGTGGTGGAGGAGATGAAGCTCCACGGCGCGCCCAAGGGCGGGCTCGCGCAGGTTTTGACTCGCGTTTACGCCGAGGACTATCCGCAGCGCGAGCCGGCCAAGGCTTTTCTCTATCGTCAGATTTCGTCACTTAATTTGCACGTCCCTCCCGACCTCGTCCCGGCCATGATGAACTTGAGGCATCGGGTCGACGCGCTACTTGAGAAGCGAGTACCGACGATGATCCTGGTCGGCGAGCAGGATGCGCTGACGACGCCGCGGTTGATGGAAGTCATCGCGCGCCGTATCCCGCATGCGCGATTCATCAAGGTCCCCGGCGCCGGGCACTCGGTCTATTTCGAGAAGCCTGAGCAGTTCAATCGCGCGCTGGCGGATTTCCTGCGCGACGCCGGCGCCGCGAACCGCTAAGATTTGTTCTTCGACCGCAGTCGCGCTCGTGGTCGAACCTGAAGAGCGCTCAGGGCACCGCCGACGGCGGCTCCCAACCTTTCATTCTGCATCGCCGCGCTGTGGCAATTTGCATTGCCGGCATCACTTTCCTCCGATAAGACGGCGCTTTTAACGAAGACCTTTCCGGGTATGGTTCCTGCTCCGTTCGAGTTGACCATGCTCGATACGGTCCTCATCGCCGCCACGCTTGTATTCTTTGCGATCGCGCTTGCCTACGTCTGGGGGTGCACAAAGTTATGACGCCCTGGGAATTGATCATGGGTTCGATAGTAGCTTTCGCACTGACTGCCTATCTCGTCTACGCCATGCTGCGCCCCGAGAAGTTCTAGGAGGCCCCGTGTTCAGCAACGCGCTGGTTCAAGTGGGATTGTTCGCAGTCCTGGTCACCGCGGCGAGCGTGCCGATGGGACTCTACATGGCGCGGGTTTTCGCGGGTGAGAAAACCTTTCTCGATCCGATACTTAAGCCGCTGGAGCGTGTCATCTATCGGCTTTGCGGCGTCTATCCCGAGCGTGAACAGAGCTGGGTCGAGTATGCAGTTGCGATGCTGGTGTTCAGCGCGATCGGGATGCTGATGCTCTACGGGCTAGAGCGCTTGCAGGGGCTGCTGCCGCTCAATCCGCAGAAGTTTGGAGGGGTGGCGCCGGCGCTCGCGTTCAACACCGCGGCCAGCTTCACTACCAATACTAATTGGCAGGCTTACGCCGGCGAGTTGACGATGAGCTATCTCACGCAAATGGCCGGCCTCGCGTTCCATAACTTTGTCTCGGCGGCGGCCGGAATCGCAGTTGCAATCGCCGTGATTCGCGGCTTCGTCCGGCGCAGCGCGCAGACGCTGGGAAACTTCTGGGTCGATTTGACCCGCACCATCCTGTGGATTTTCTTGCCGTTGTGCATCGTCGGCGCATTGGCGCTGGTCTGGCAGGGAGTGCCGGATAACCTCAGTGCTTATACCCAGGTCAAGACGATCGAGGGCGCGAGCCAGACCATCGCGCAGGGGCCGCTCGCGTCGCAGGAAATAATCAAGGAGCTGGGTACCAATGGCGGCGGTTTCATGAACGCCAACTCGTCGCATCCGTACGAGAACCCGACGCCGCTCAGCAGCCTGATCGAATTGTTCGCGATCTTCATTATCAGCGCCGGTCTCACTCACACCTTCGGTGAGATGGCGGGCAACCGGCGGCAGGGATGGGCGCTGTTCGCGACCATGGGCATCCTGTTCCTGGCCGGCGCCGGGTCGGCAATCTGGGCCGAGCAGCGAGGGAATCCGCAGTTCGCGGCGATGGGAATCAAGCAACCGGCGAGCGCCACGCAAAGTGGCGGCAACATGGAAGGCAAGGAGGTGCGGTTCGGAATCATCGATTCGGCGCTGTGGGCGACGGTCACCACCGATACCTCGTGCGGCGCCGTGAACTCGATGCTCGACAGCTATACGCCGCTCGGCGGCCTGGTGCCGCTGGTCAATATGCAGATCGGCGAGATCGTATTCGGCGGCGTCGGCTCGGGGCTCTATGGGATGCTGGTGATGGCGGTGCTGTCGGTATTCATCGCGGGCCTGATGGTGGGGCGGACGCCGGAGTACCTGGGCAAGAAGATCGAGGGGCGTGAAATGAAGCTCGCGATGCTCTTCATCCTGATCTTCCCGGCGGTGATTCTGCTGCCGGCGGGCGTCGCGGTGGTGAGCAAGGCCGGACTCGCTGGCATCACAAATCCCGGTCCGCACGGCTTTTCGCAAATCCTCTACGCTTACACGGAGGCGTCGGCGAACAACGGTTCCGCGTTCGCCGGCCTCAATGCCAACACGCTTTTCTACAACTCGACGATGGCCTTCGTGATGTTGTTCGGCCGCTTCATGATGAAGGTGCCGGTGCTGGCGCTGGCCGGCTCGCTGGTCGGCAAGAAGGCGGTGCCGCCAAGCGCCGGCACCTTTCCGACCGACGGCGCGACCTTCGTGATGCTGCTGATCGGTGTGATTCTAATCGTCGCCGCCCTGACGTTCTTCCCGGCCGATGCGCTGGGACCGATCGTCGAGCATCTGATGATGATGCGCGGCAAGCTGTTCTAGGAAAGAGTGGGGTAGATTCAATGGCCGAGCGCAAAGCGACGGCGCTGTGGGACGCCACGATCGTCAAGGGCGCGCTGCTCGACTCGTTGTACAAGTTCGACCCGCGGGTTCAGGCGAGAAACCCCGTCATGTTCGTGGTTGAGGTGACCGCGCTGGCGGTCACGATAATTCTCGGCCGTGACGTGCTCGGCGGACGCACCGCGCAGGCGACCTTCGAGCTGCAGATCGCAATCTGGCTGTGGTTTACCGTCGGCTTCGCCAATTTTGCCGAAGCGATGGCGGAGGGGCGCGGCAAGGCCCAGGCCGACAACCTGCGCCGGACCCGTATCGAGACCCAGGCCCGGCAGCTCAGGGACAACCGCGAGATCATGGTGCCGGCGACCTCGCTGCGTCGCGACGATATCGTGCTGGTGAAGGCGGGCGAGGTAATTCCCGGTGACGGCGAAGTGATCGAGGGCGTCGCGGCCGTCAACGAGGCCGCGATCACCGGCGAGTCGGCGCCGGTGATTCGGGAAAGCGGCGGGGATCGCAGCGCGGTGACCGGCGGCACCACCGTCATCTCGGACTGGATCAAGGTGCGGATCACGGCGAATCCGGGCGAAACTTTTCTCGACCGGATGATCGCGCTGGTCGAGGGCGCGCAGCGCCAGCGAACGCCGAACGAGATCGCGCTCAGCATCCTGCTCGCCGGCCTGACCATCATCTTCATGCTGGTGTGCGTGAGCCTCTACCCGTTTGCGCTCTACGGCGGCATTCGGCTGTCGATGCCGGTGTTGGTCGCGCTGCTGGTATGCCTGATACCGACCACGATCGGCGGTTTGCTGTCGGCGATCGGGATCGCCGGGATGGATCGGCTGGTGCAGCACAACGTGCTGGCGATGTCGGGGCGCGCGGTCGAGGCCGCCGGCGACGTCGACACGCTGCTGCTCGACAAGACCGGCACCATCACGCTTGGCAACCGGATGGCGACCGAGTTCATTCCCGTGCTCGACGTGCGCATTGAAGAGTTGGCCGACGCAGCGCAGCTCGCTTCGCTGGCGGACGAAACCCCGGAGGGGCGCTCGATCGTGGTGCTGGCCAAGAACGAATACAACCTGCGCGGGCGTGAGCTGGCCGAACACGACGCCCACTTTATCGCGTTCTCGGCCGTGACACGGATGAGCGGGGTCGATATCGGCGCGCGCAAGATCCGCAAGGGCGCAGCCGATCAGATTGTCAGGTTTGCGCGGGAAAGCGGCGCCGCCGTGCCGGAGGAGCTTGCGGGTATCGTCGAACGGATTTCCCGCAGCGGCGGAACCCCGCTGGTGGTCGCCGACGAGACGCGGATTTTCGGCGTGATCCATCTCAAGGACATCATCAAGGAGGGTATCCGGGAGCGCTTTGCCCGCTTGCGCGCGATGGGCATGCGGACCGTGATGATCACCGGCGACAATCCGCTGACCGCCGCGGCCATCGCGCACGAATCGGGGGTCGACGACTTTCGCGCCGAGGCGACGCCGGAGACCAAGCTGCGCCTGATCCGCGAGGAGCAGGCGCAGGGCAAGCTGGTGGCGATGATCGGCGACGGCACCAACGACGCGCCGGCGCTGGCGCAGGCCGACGTCGGCATCGCGATGAACGCCGGCACGCAGGCCGCGCGCGAAGCCGGCAACATGGTCGACCTGGATTCCAACCCGACCAAGATCATGGAGGTGGTGGAAATCGGCAAGCAGTTGCTGATCACGCGCGGCGCGCTGACCACCTTTTCGATCGCCAACGACGTCGCCAAGTACTTCGCGATTATTCCGGCGATGTTCGTGATCGGCTACCCTGAGCTGCAGTCGCTCAACATCATGCATCTGGCGACGCCGCAGAGCGCAATCCTGTCGGCGGTCATCTTCAACGCGCTGATTATTATCGCGCTGATACCGCTGGCGCTGCGCGGCGTTAAGTATCGGCCGCTCGGGGCGGCGGCAATTCTGACCCGCAATCTTCTGATCTACGGGCTGGGCGGGATGATCGTGCCGTTTGTCGGCATCAAGGCGATCGACCTGATGGTCACCGCCCTGCATCTTGCCTAGTGGGAGAAAGGCAATGACGTTTTGGACCGCGCTCAGGATGACGCTGGTGCTGACCGTACTGACCGGCATCGTCTATCCGCTTGCGATGGCCGGGTTGGCGAACCTGCTGTTTCCCTTTCAGGCGCAAGGCAGTCTGATTTCCCGCGGTGGGCGAGTGGTCGGATCGGCCCTGATTGGACAGAACTTCTCCTCGCCACGCTACTTCCATGGGCGGCCCTCGGCGGCTGGCGATAAGGGCTACGATGCTTCCGACTCGGGCGGCTCGAACCTTGGTCCGACCAACCGGGTCTTGATCGCGAGCGTCGGCCGGCGACTCAAGAAGATTGTCGAGAGGAATCCAGCGATCACGGCTGCGCAGGTGCCGGTCGATATGGTGACCGCCTCGGGCAGCGGTCTGGACCCGGAAATCAGTCCCGCAGCGGCCGATTTGCAGGTCCCGGCAGTAGCCAAAGCGCGTGGGCTCGGGGAAGATCAATTACGTGAGCTGGTGCGCAGTCATACGCGGCCGCGATGGGGTGGCGTGCTGGGCGAGCCTGGGGTCAACGTGCTCGAGCTCAACCTGGCGCTGGACGACCTCAGCGGTCAGCGTCGCGTGAGCCTTAGCGGTCAGCGTCTCGTGAGTATGAGAAGCGCCCCCTGAAGGAGACCGCGAGGCTTAGGCAGGCGCGGTGCGACTATTCGTGACAGCAAGCCAGCCCAGGAGGCGGGCCCGGCCCAACGAGCGCATGAACGGGGAGGATCGGAAAGATCCCGAGACGTTCCTCGGCCTGGTGTCGGAGGTGCACAAGGGTCGCCTCAAGATCTATCTTGGTAGCGCGGCCGGAGTAGGGAAAACCTACCGGATGCTGGAAGAGGCCCATCGATTGCGCGAGCAGGGCCACGACCTCGTACTGGGCTTCGTCGAGACCCATGGCCGGGCGGAAACCGCCGCCCGTATCGGCGATCTCGAGACGGTCCCGCTGCGAAAGCTCTCCTACCGCGGGGTAGTACTGGAGGAGATGGATGTCGACGCGATCCTGGCGCGCAAGCCCGAATATGCGATCGTCGACGAACTTGCGCATACCAATATCCCGGGCTCCCGCCACAACAAGCGCTTCCAGGACGTCGAGGCGCTGATCGCCGCCGGTCTCAACGTCATCACCGCGTTCAACATCCAGCACCTCGAGAGCCTCAATCAGATGGTGCGAAGGATAACCGGGGTCGAGATCCGGGAGACCGTTCCCGATACGTTTCTGACCCGCGCCGACCAGGTCGTGACCGTCGACATCTCGGTGGATGAGCTGCGTGAGCGGCTGCGCGAGGGCAAGATCTATCCGCCCGAGCGGGTCGAACAGGCGCTCAAGAATTTCTTCCGGCCGAGCAACCTGGCGTCGCTGCGCGAGCTGGCGCTGCGCGAGGTGGCGCTCGATCAGAGCCGCCATCGCGAGGAGCTGGAATCGCGCAAGCGCGAGGGCGGGCGGCGCACGGCCGTCACCGAGCGCGTGATGGTTTGTTTGTCGTCGAACTCGCAGGGCAGCGAGGATCTGCTGCGCAAGGCCGCGCGTACCGCGGCGCAGCTCAACGCCGACTGGTATGCGGTGCATGTCGAGACGCCGCCCGAGTCAGTGCAGAAGATCAGTACCGCGGATTTCCGAGCCCTGCTCGACAACATCAACCTGGCCGCCGACATGGGCGCCGAGGTGGTGTGGCTTAAGTCGCCCGAGGTCGTCAAGGCGCTGCTCGATTTCGCGCGCGAACGGAAAATCACCCGGATGGTGATGGGGCGGACCCGTCCGACCTTGTGGAATCGCCTGCTGCGCCGCTCAGTGACGGCCAGGCTGTTGGCGGCGGGCCGCGATTTCGATATCGAGGTGGTCGCCCAGCGGGCGGCCGAGGAGCCGTGATGCAACCGCCGCCGCTGCGCAGCCGGATCCGCAACGGCACGCTCGCGATGCTGGTCATCGCGCTCGTGCTGGGCGCACTGGCGTTGCCGGAAGTTCACAAGCTGGGCGGCGGCATCCGCGACACGCTCTATCGTAATTACGTCAGCATCGACGCTTCGCAGCATATACACGCGGTGTTGTGGAATCTGCAGATTGCCGCGCGCGCCGGCCAAGGCGCCGCGGTAGTGCCGCGCAGTCGCGCGCAGTTCAATCATTGGATCCGAGTCGAAGAGGCCGACATCACCGAGGTCGGGGAGAACGCACTGGCGCATGACATCGACCGGCGCGGCCAAAAGCTTTTCAGCGATCTTGCGCGCGGCGGCCCGGCCACCGCGTACGACGATGAATTCGCCGCACTGCACCAGCGCATCGACCGGCTGATCAAGATCAATCGCGACGCGATGTTCCGGGCCGACAGCCGCGCCTCCCGGATGAGCGATCGCCTGACCTATGAATTCGCCGCCGGCCTGGTCCTGCTGTTGCTGCTCGGCACCGCGTTCTCATGGACGCTCGCCTGGAACATCTCGAAGCCGCTCGCCGAACTGGCCGATCGGCTGCGCAGCTTCAGCCTGCGCGGACCTTCGCTGCGGCTGGGCCTGCAACCGCTGGCCGAGCTCGACGCGGTGGCGGCGGAATTCAACCGGATGGCGGAGCGGCTCGAGCAGTTCGAAAAGCTCAACGTCGACCGGTTGGTTTACGAAAAGAACAAGACCGAGGCGATTATCGAGAGCATCGAGGACGGCATCGTGCTGATCGATGCCGAGGGTGTCATCACCCACATCAACGAGGTGGCGGGGATTATCCTCGGGGTCGAGCGCGAAGAAGCGCTGGGCAGCGCCTTCGACGATCTCAACAGCAACCATCCGCACTATCTTCGCGTACGCTCCGCGTTGCGGGCCGCCGCCCATCAGCCGCTCGACTCGCAGCGGGTCGAGGTCGACCTCCACGTGCGCGGCCGCGAGCATAACTACATCCTGAAACCGGTGCCGCTGCGCCAGGGCGGCGGCGAGTCGTTCGGCACCATCCTGATCCTTCAGGACATTACCTATTTGCGCGACAAGGACCGTGCCCGCAGCAATCTGGTGGCGACGCTCTCCCACGAGCTCAATACTCCGCTCACCTCGCTGGCGCTCTCGGCCGAGCTGCTGGAACGGGCGAGAGACAATTTCGATTCCAGGCAACGCGAACTGCTCGCCACCATCGTCGAGGACGTCACCCGGATTCGCAATCTCGCCAACGATCTGCTCAACCTTGCGCGCGGAGAGGCCGGTGCGATCGCGATGCGCACGATGCCCGTGGAGCTCGACAAGATGCTGGCCGCGGTGGTGAAGACCTTTGCGCTGCAGGCCGAGCAGAAGCGCGTACAGCTCGGCGAGCGGATCGCCGGAGCGTTACCGCAAATTGTGGCCGATCAGGTGAAGCTCTCGTGGGTGGTTTCAAACCTGATCGCCAACGCGCTGCGCTACACCCCGAGCGGCGGCACGATCGTGATCGCCGCGGAACAGGTCGGTGAGAAAGTTCAGCTCAAGATCAGCGATAGCGGCCCCGGCGTTGCGCCCGCCGTCCGCGATCATCTGTTCGAGCGCTTTGCCCAGTGGAACGTCAACGGTTCCGAGCCCGGCTCGGCAGGGCTGGGCCTGGCGATCGCGAAAGAGATCGTCGAAGCGCACGGCGGCCGAATCTTCGTCGACAGCACGCTCGGCCAGGGCACTTGTTTTACCGTCGAGTTGCCGCTCCGATTGGATGATCGATAAGCGGCCTCGCGATAGTCGTCAGGAGAGGATGAAATCTTTGCGCCGCGGACGCTCCTGCGGCACTACCTGGGTCAGAAAAGCGGTGAAGCATCCCGGACAGCAATACTGGCGAAAAACGATTTTCAGATCGACGAACAATTCCGGATGCGGGAAGATTTGCGGGCCGGCCTCGCCGGGTTCGCCTTCGACCAGCGCCAGGTGATCGAGGTAGTTGTCGGCGGCGCCGCACACCATCGCTCCGCAATGCTGACACTGAAGCATCGCCGATCCGTCCGCGCCGATCTGCCGCAGGTTATCGTCCCAGCGCCGCGTCGCCGTTGACGGCGAAGCCGAGCCCTGGATTCCGGCCGGCTGGCCGGGCCGGGCGCGCCGGCGCCGTTCGGCCCGGATCTTCGCGCGCAGCCGCTCGGTCTCCGGCTCATCGACCTCGAGTTGCGCGGGCTTCAGCGCAACGCCGCAAAGCGTGCGCGCGGCTTCAGGCAAGACCCGCAGCTCGACGATGTCGTGCAGCACCTGGCGCGGATCGCGCAACAGCGGGTCCATGTATCCACCGCCCGCCTGCCAGAACTGGTAATAGACGTCGTGCGCGTTGAAATAGGATTCCTTGTGCGAGGGCAGGTACTCGACCTGGCCGCGAATCTCTTCGAGCGCTGCCGGCATGACGCCCTTGCGCAGCAGCTCGCGCAGGTTGGAATCGCGAATCGCGAGGTCGAGCTGGCTGTTGCCGGGATAGCCCCCGGCCAGTCCCGGATTCATGTTGACCGCCTTGCCCGAGCCCGAGATTACCATCGCCATCTGTTCGTCGGTGCCGTGCGGCACTACACAGATCGAGGCGCCGACGCCGCCGCGGAAGCGGCCGGGGCCGCCTGAATCGGGCTCCTCGCGCCGCCACAGGTAGAGCAGCGGATTCATCAGCTCGGTCATCTCGACGTCCGGGATGCTCGCCATCGTGATCGCGACCTGTCCGCCGCTGTCGACCCCGTCCTGGTCGACGCGTGCACCCAGCCCGCCGGCGTTGGTGTCCATCAGCATCACGACGAACGGATGCTTATGCTGATTGAGGCCGGCGAACACCGTGATTGCGACGGTTCCCTCGCAGCCCGCGATAACCGTATCGCGGCGCGTCGGCTGCGTGTCGAGCATGCGCGAAAGACACTCGATGGTGGCGTTCATCGTCGACCAGCCCGAGGCCACCGAAGCCTGCGAGACGCCGGCCGGAAAGTTGGCATTGTTGAGCGTCCCGGGCTCGCTGATGATGTCGAAGCAGCGCATCACGCCCGCCGGCGACCAGGGGATGTCGCCGCACAGCACCGGCATGATGCCCCAGATGACGCCGCCCTGCAGGCCGTTGTAGGTGCAGTTGATCAGTCCTTCGACCTGCGGATCGGTGCCGCGAAAATCGAACGTCATGTGATCGCGCTGCTTGGTCAGCGTCAGCGAAATCTGGTAGACCCCGCGGTCACCCTCGCGCGCCTCCTCCTGATAAGCGACCGCGTGCCACGAGCCGTCGGGCAAATCGCGCAGCTTGGCGCGCAGCCGGCGCTCGGTGTCGGCCATCTGCCGCTTCATCACCGCCTTGACGACGTCCGGGCCGTACTTGCGAATCAGCGCTCGCACGTGTTCCTGGGCAAAGCTGTTGGCGCCGATTTGGGCGCGCAGATCGAGCGCCACCAGCCGCGGAATCCTCGAGCGCCGCAGATAAACATCCTCGACGTCGCGCTGCAGCCGTCCACCGCGCACGATCTTTACCGGCGGCGTCGGCAGCGATTCCCAGAACACGCTGCGCGAATGCGGCGTCCAGCTGCCCGGCGCGACTCCGCCCAGGTCGAGCTGATGGGCCGTGGCGGCCGTCCACGCGAACAGCTCGCCCTCCCAGAACATCGGCGCGAACACTGCGACGTCGTTCTGATGGATTCCGCCGCCCACCCACGGGTCGTTGCACAGGAACATATCGCCGTCTTCGATTCCCGGGTTTTCGGCGCGATGCTGCAGCGTCCATTTGGCGGCGCTGTCGAACAGCACTCCCAGCGCGATATTGTAAGGGCCGAGCTGGACGGTGTTGCCGAGCTCGTCCATCACGCCGAAATTGAAATCGTTGGCGCCGGTAACCACCACCGATCCCGACATGCGCCGGAAGGCGTCGCCCATTTCCTGGGTGGTAGCCCACAGGCGGTGGCGAATCACCTCGTAGGTGATCGGGTCGAGCGAGTCGACCAGCGGTGCACTTACGTTATGCAGCCGCACGTACGGGGCAGCGGCCCGCCGGATGGTGTCCTCGTCGGTCGGTTGAAAGGCAAAAATCTCAGATCCTGGAATCAATGTCGCCATACCGCTGAATCCCTTACTGTCGTTTCTCGAACCAGCCGCTCACAATACGCTGGCGCTGCATTTTATGGTAGACGTGCGAGCGCTCGCGATGCGTTGCCGGCGGCGACAATGGCCGACGGTTGGCAAACTATGCTAAGGCGACCGTAGGATGCGCCGGGCCGCGATGGTAAGGCGGAGCGCAAGGAGATCGGGCGATGAAATTCTACACCTTCGACGAGTTAACCTATCCGAAACTTCCCGAGTATGGGCCCGAGGTGAAGTTTACCAACCGCTTTTGCGATCCGGCGGTCGTCAGCCAAAGCTATGCTGATCATCTCGACGAATGGACGATGTGTGAAGATCTCGGCTTCGACGGCGCGTTCGTCAACGAGCATCACTTCACCGCGCTCAACCTTCAGCCCGCCTGCAACATCATGGCGGCGGCGATCATCATGCGCACCAAGCGGATGAAGGTCGGCGTGATCGGCAACGTCGTGCCGCTGCGCAATCCGATTCGCACCGCCGAAGAGTTCGCGATGCTCGATTGTCTGTCGGGCGGCCGCTTCATCGCCGGCATCGTGCGCGGGGTGCCGCAGGAATACGTCTCCTACAACATCGATCCGTTCGCCAGCCACGCGCGCCAGCGTGAGGCCTACGAAATCATCCAGAAATGCCTGACCGAGGAACTGTTCGACTACGAGGGCCAGTTCTGGAAAGTGACCAACTGCTCGATCTGGCCCAAGCCGATCCAGCGTCCGCTGCCGTTCTGGATGCCGGCGGGCTCGCTCGAGAGTATCGAGTTCGCCTCCGAGCGTCGGATCTGCAGCGCGCAGGTGTTCGGTCCGACCCTCCAGTTCCAGGAAAATTTCGATCTTTACCGCAAGGTCGCGCAGGAGAAATTCGGCTGGCAGGCGGACTACAGCACCTTCGTTGGCGCCCGCCTGATTCACGTCGCCGAGACCAACGAGCAGGCCATCGCCGAGGTCAAGGACGCGCTCTACTATTTCTTCCGCACCCTGAATCGTCCGGTTATCAATCCGGCGCCGCTGCCGGGTCACGCCAGCGATCGTTCGTACGTTCATCGCAAGCGCCGCGATCAGGACGTGCCGGGACCGAACACGCCGTTCGAGCAGATGCGCCGCGACGGCTTCATCGTCTGCGGCGATCCCGAATGGGTAACCCGCTGGCTCGAGGAGGATATGCGCGGCGCCGGCTACGGTCACTTCCTCGGCATGTTCCACGTCGGCAATATCGCGCACGAGCGGGTGGTGAAATCCAAGCGCTTGTTTGCCGAGCGCGTGATGCCGGCGCTGAAGGACATCAATCTTGACCGGGCCTCGGTGGAAAAGCCCGCGGCCGCGCGTGCCTACGAAGTTAGAACTGAAACGACCGTCACTGCGGACGGCAAGCTGCCGCTGTACAAGGATTTCAACTATATACTCACACGCGACTCGCCCGAGGTCGTGCGCTCGTTCGCCGATCAGAAAGAAGGGCAGCGGGCGGTGGCCGGCTGGGAGATGAAGGTGCCGGATTGGGGGCTCGACGGATTTCCGTACGAGATTATCCTGGTCGGCCCGTCGAGCGAGATGCGCGGCAGTGCTGTCCGTCTGCGGGTCGTCGACGCCGACGATCGCGAGGCGCCGGCCGAGGCCGAGGTCCTGATCGAGGTTTTCGATCAGGCCGGCGGCAAGCGGCAGCTTGCGATGCGGGAGAAATACGGCACCTTCGCGCAGATCGCCGACCAGCACGCGCCGGAAGCGGCCCACAATATGGGCAGCCGCGTGGTCGCCCCGAGCCGCTACATCGTGCGGCTGACGGTCTCCGTGCCGTCGGGCGATTTCAAACCGGACCCCGATGCGCCCGGCTCATTCTTCGAGATCGAATGCTTCAAGAACTGGCTGAACATCACCGCCTAGCCGGTAATGGACGACAACTGACTACTATCCAAGTCGAGGCTGAGAAAAATTTGATGAGCGACGGATACGCTGGCTACGCTTCGGTTTTCAATCGCAAAACTGCGCAGGTCGGGCAACTGACTATTCGATATCTCGAAGGCGGCCACGGCGACCCGCTGGTCTATCTGCACGGCCTCGAAGGCTGGGGCCTGTGGGACAGCTTCCACATCGCTTTCGGAGTGACTAATCGGGTATATGCTCCGTTGCTGCCCGGATGGCAGGATGGACGCGTTCCTGAATCGATCCGAAGGCCCGCTGACTATGCGCCGGTGGTCCGCGATTTTGTCGCCGCCCTCGGCGTCAAGAGTGTCACGCTGGTCGGCCATTCGGTCGGCGGCTGGGTCGCGCTGGATGTCGCCGCAGCGTTTCCCGAAGTCGTGGATCGGCTGGTGGTCGTCGACCCGTTGGGATTGCGCACGGAGAATGATTCGGCGGTGGCGATGCGCAACATGGACCAGGAGGCCTTCAGCCACGCGGTGTTTGCGCGCCATGAGAAGGTGCTGGTTCCGCATGCATTCAATCCCGACTTCGGCGGCGAGTTCCAGGAGCTCAAGGACTCGCCGGATTTCAAACGCTACTGGCGCAGCCGCGAGGTGCTGGTCAAATGGCTTGGTGACCGGCTCGACGATCCCGACCTGCTGCGCACCGCAGCGCGCATCAAGGCCAAGACGCTAATCGTGTGGGGACGCCAGGACGGACTGGTCTCGTGCGAGGACGGGCGGATGCTGGCCGGTGCGATTCCGCATTCGACGCTGGTCATAATCAACGACGCGGGACATTCGCCGATGAAGGATCGCCGCGAGACTTTTCAGCGCGCGGTCTACGAGTTCCTGTCCGGCGCCGGCGCGGCCGAGGGCACGGTCATCGAGCAATAGCTGCGGGTTGGAGGCGTCAGCGTGAGATTCTCCGTTTTCATGATTTCGATGGGTGTGGGGCGGAGCTCCGATCGGCAGGTTTACGAGGACGCGCTCGATGACGCGCGCCGTGCCGAGCGCCTGGGCTTCGAGGCCTTCTGGTTCGCGGAGCATCATTTCAACGGCGACTTCTGCATGTCGCCGTCGCCGAATCTGCTGGTGGCTGCCGCCGTCCGTGAGACCGAGCGAATCAAACTCGGCGTGGCGGTCAACGTGCTGCCGATGCATCATCCGGTGCGTCTTGCCGAAGAGGGCGCGATGCTCGACCAGTTGAGCAACGGCCGCTTTATGTGGGGCATCGGCCGGGGCATCGTGGGCCGCGAATTCCTGCCCTTCGGCATCGACTCAACCAACGCCCGCGCGCGCTTCAATGAGATCCACGACACCGTAATCAATGCCTGGGCGAGCGGACGGATCGAGTGTCATGGACGCTTCTTCGACTTCGACGGCGTCGATCTCCATCCGAACGTGCTGCAACGGCCGCATCCTCCGGTGTGGGTCGCGGCCCAGAGTCCGGAGTCGGTGGCATGGTGCGCGCGCCATGACTATATCGCGATGCAGGTCGGCGAGCCGATCGAGCAGACGCGCCGTCACGCGGAGCGTTATCGCCGGGCGGCCGACGAGGCCGGGGTGACGATTCGCGAGGGCGGCATCGTGCCGTTGCGCTACTGCTTCGTGGCGGAGAGCGACGAGATCGCGCGCGAGAAGTGCGCGCCCTATCTCCGCGAGTTCTGGCATCACTTTACCCGCATAGCCTCGCCCGGCGGCGGCATCCCGGATCGCAGCGGCTACGAATACTGGTACGAAGAGGGCGACCTCTCGCGCTACGCGACCGACGATTACGAACTGCTCAATCAGCAGGGAATTATCATCTGCGGCTCACCCGAGACCGTGATCGGCCACCTGCAACGGCAGGCGGCGGCGGTCGGTACCGATCGCTTCCTGCTCGATTTCTGGCGCGGCTCGCTCCAGCGCGAGGATCGGATCAAGTCGTTGGAACTGTTCGGCACAGAAGTGTTGCCCGCGTTACGCGGCGCGCCGATTACGGCCGCTGCCTGACGTGCGCGAGCTGATTCCCGGGAGGAAATTCGATGGCGCCTGAAACCGCAAAAAACAATCCGCAACTCGAGCGCGTGATGAACGAATATCGCGAGCTGGCGCGCACGGCGCGCGAAGCGAAAAGCCCGGCCGAAGTCCGCGCCGCGCTCGATCAGTACTTCGGCGCCTTTCCCAGCGCCGCAACGGTCAAATGCGAACCGGTGAGCGCCGGTGGCGTCAAGGCGGAATGGATCTCGGCGACCAACGCGAACCGTGACCGTGTGATCCTCTATGTGCACGGCGGCGGCTACGCCGCGGGCTCGATCGCCTCGCATCGCGAACTGGTGGCGCGCCTGTCGAAGGCGGCCGAGGCGCGCTGCCTGTCTGTGGACTACCGTTTGGCGCCGGAACATCCGTTCCCGGCGGCGGTTGAAGACGCCACCGCCGCTTACCGATGGCTACTCGAAAATCAGCACTGCCGGCCCGAGCGAATCGCGATCGCCGGCGACTCGGCGGGCGGCGGGCTCGCCGTCGCGACGCTGGTTGCGCTGCGCGACGGGCGGACGCCGCTGCCCGCGGCCGCGGCCTGTATCTCGCCGTGGGTCGATCTCGAAGTTACGGGAGGCACCGCCGACAGCAATGCGGAGCTGGATCCGCTGGTGTCGCGCGAAGTGCTGCAGATGTTCACCCAGATGTACCTCGGCGATCGCGACCCGCGCACGCCGCTGGCCTCGCCGCTTTACGCGGACCTGCGCGGCCTGCCGCCGATGCTTATCCAGGTCGGTTCGGGAGAGACCCTGCTCGACGACGCGCGGCGGCTCACCGAGCGCGCCCGCGCCGCGGGTGTCACCGCGGAACTGGAGGTCTGGCCCGACATGCCGCACGTATGGCATTGGTGCGCGCCGGTGCTCGACGACGGCCAGCGAGCGATCGAACGTATCGGCGCCTTCGTCCGCCAGCGGACGTGAGCCGACCTCATCGCGCAGCGCCCGCGGACTGACGCAGGTGATGCGCTAGCGGGCCACCTGCGTCAATCCGCTGACGAGCCATCGTCACTCGCTCGAGGTTGTTAGCGGCGATCGCCGAGTCTCAAGCGGTCGCGCGAGCGGCTGAGGGCTGCGATGAATTCAGCGCGTAGAGCCGCAGCGAGTTGTCGCGCAGGATCTTGCGCTTGCTCTCTTCCGAGAGATCTTCGCGTTCCTTGATAGCGCGGAGATTGTCGGGATACTCGGCGTCCCAATGCGGAAAATCGGTGGCATAGACCAGGCTGCCGTCGCCGTAGCGGCGCACGACCTCGGCCAGCGAGCCCTCGCCGGCTTCGATCGAGAAGAACAGATTGCCGCGCCGGATGTATTCCGCGGGATCGTGGCGGCACTGCGGAGCTTCGACTTGCGCGCGCTTCTCCCACTCCTCGTGCATCCGATCGATCCAGTAGGGCATCCAGCTGCAACCGGCTTCCATGAAGCCGATGCGCAGGTTCGGAAAGCGCTCGGGCACGCCGCTGAAGACCATGCTGGTCAACTGCATCATCTGCGCGAAGGCGTGCGACAGGGTGTGGACCTCGATGAACGTGTCGAAGCCGTCGGCGCCGAAATAATGCGGTCCGCGCACGGTCGCGTGCGAGGCCAGCATGCAGCCGAGTCGCTCGGCCTCTTGGTAGATCGGCCAGTAGTCGCGATGGCCGAGCGGCTTGCGCAGGCCGACCGCCGGCAGCATCGCGCCGCTCGCGCCGAGCTCGCCGGTGGCGCGGCGCAACTCCTTAATCGCTTCGCCCACGTCCTGCAGCGGCAGCAACGCGACGCTGGTCAGCCGCGCATCCACCTTATGGTAGCGATTGAAGAAGAAGTCATTGTAGGCGCGGCACAGCGCGACCGCGAAATCCGGATCGCGAATCCAACCGATACCCAGCCCCTGCGTGGGATAGAGGACCGCGGTTTCGATCGCGCCCTCGTCCATCATCTCGAGCACTGCCTGGGCGTCGACCTGCCAGCGTCCGAGCGTGCCGCGCACCGAGCGATCCCATCCGTCGCTCGGGAAATAGGAGCGCGCGCCGCGCGCCGGCCCGTACTCGCGGTAGGCCGGGTCGATGAATTCGGCAAGTTGATCGACCGTTTCGATGAGGTGTCCGTCCGCATCGATTGCATTCAGGTTCATAACAGACCTCCATTGAGCAGCCCGTCCCGGGGGGTCCGATAATCGCGCCACCCCGCACCCGCGCCGCTTCCGAATATCGTGGTGCTCGCGAGTTTTGTCACACGGCGGCGCGCACGTCCAGTCGGGGGGCGCGTTTCGCCGTCTCGACCAGCGCGAGCTGATGGCGACGACGATTCGCCGGTGCGGCGGCCATATTGTAGAATCGCGAGGCATGGATAACCCGCCGATCATCTTCATCAGCCATGGCTCGCCCAGTCTCGTGCTCGAGGATTGCGCGGCGCGTGACTTCCTGCAGCGCCTGGGCGGCGAACTCGGCACGCCGCGCGCGATCGTTGCGGTTTCGGCGCACTGGGCCAGCGCTGCTCCGGCGGTGACGGGGGCGGAGCAGCCCGAAACGATTCACGATTTCTTCGGCTTTCCCGATGCGCTCTACCGGCTTCGCTACCCGGCGCCAGGGGCGCCCGAGGTGGCGGCACGGGTGTGCGAGCTGATGCGCGCGGGCGGCTTCGAATGCGAGATCGATCCGCGCCGCGGCCTCGACCATGGCGCCTGGAGTCCGCTGCTCCTGATGTATCCGCAAGCGCAGATTCCGGTGGTGCAGCTCGCGATTCAACCGCATCGCGGCGCAGCGCATCACTTCGCGCTGGGGGCGGCGCTGGCAGCGATCCGCGAGCAGGGGATTCTGATCATGGCGAGCGGCGGCGCGACCCATAATCTCGGCCAGATTCGCGGCCCCGGGAACGGGCCGGCGCCGAAATGGGTAAGCGCGTTTGCCGACTGGCTAACCGGGGTGATCGTCGAAGGGCGCAGCGCCGAGCTGGTGAACTATCGGCGCGTCGCGCCGTACGCGGCGGAGAATCATCCGAGTGAAGAACATTTCCTGCCGCTGATCGTCGCGGCGGGCGCGGCGGGCGAGGGGGCGCGCGGCCGCTGCCTCCATTCCAGCTACACCTACGGGGTGTTGAGTATGGCGTCGTACGCCTTCGATCAGGGGCGCGATGGAAACTGAGCACGAAGCGTTGGCGGGCGTCAGAAAAAGGACGGCCGGGCTATCGATTAGACGAGGGTTGGGGGATCCCCGACGTCAAATAGCCCGGCCTGCTTGGGGACAGGTGCTACTGCTTCTTGGGACGAGAAAGCAGCGCACCGATTAGGTATAGCAATCTTTGTGCCTACGTGAGAACATTTGAAAATACGGGACATTTTCGATCGGCAAGTTTCTTGAAATGCGAGAAAAATGGGATAGAGCGACCGTTTTCAGCATCTAAGTGGCCGAATTGTAACGAGATTCGCATGATGCGAAAGCGTCCTAAACGGTCGATAAGGGCTGGGGGCTGCGATACGACGGGATTGGACGCCCGGGTTGAGACCGGTCGGGAGCTATGTTAATCGATACAGGCTCGGGGCGTGGCGCAGCATGGTAGCGCACCTGCCTTGGGAGCAGGGGGTCGGCCGTTCAAATCGGCTCGCCCCGATTTCGCGCCAGTAGCTCAGGTGGACAGAGCAGCGGCCTTCTAAGCCGCGGGTCAGGGGTTCGAGTCCCTTCTGGCGCGCGCTACGACGCTGGTTTGATTCACGATGGAAGTGAGACAGAGGACGGTGAGTGTAGCTCAGTTGGTAGAGCACCGGGTTGTGGCCTCGGTGGTCGAGGGTTCAAGTCCCTTCACTCACCCCAAAATATCGGCTATCTAAGACCTTTCGCGGGCGGGCCGTTAGCTCAGTTGGCAGAGCAGCTGACTCTTAATCAGCGGGTCCCCAGTTCGAGCCTGGGACGGCCCACCCAATAACCTCCCGCAAGTTGGCCGGGTTTTCGTCAGCCGCCTTGTAGTTTTCTGGATGGTCACTCCGAATTGGTGACAAATTGGTGCCAAGGCGATCCAGCGACTCTACGTAATTCTTCTCGGTCGACGGCAGCCAAAGCGCGTACCACTGCAACGTAGTGGTCGGCTTCGCGTGCCCGAGCTGGGCAGCGACGTAGGTTATGGGCGCTCCTTTCGCGAGCAGCAGGGTCGCGAAGGTATGCCTACGATCGTAAACCCGATGACCCGATAGCTCGGCGCTTCTCATCGCTTTTGCAAAGCGCTGTCAACGCCGGCTGAAAGTTGACCCACGTTGGGGCAGGTCGCCGGAGTAAAACTGATCCATCCAAGAGCTATTCGATCAGGGGAGCGAGAGGGCGATCTCACCCTCGTCACTCTGTTAGAGTTAGCGTGGCTGCAAATGGATGGACTACGACATCCGGCGCTTTTGCTCGGTTTAATCTTGGGCGTGGTAAGCCTCTTCTGGCTTCCTTCACGAACTGTTCTGGCGGAGAGCGG